>Ga0153954_1001283_pt1 | contig 14153 bp, 18 predicted proteins | sample TSFL038MetaG_FD_102277 | JGI IMG/M metagenome (GOLD analysis project Ga0153954, IMG submission 102277) | Attine ant fungus gardens microbial communities from Florida, USA - TSFL038 MetaG | ecosystem: Host-associated > Fungi > Mycelium > Unclassified | place: USA: Florida, Wekiwa Springs State... | reverse complement strand
GTGCTAGTGTACTATACTTTATTTGGAGGTTATATGGGGACCATTCGCGAGATAACTAAAAAGGATGGCAGCGTTATGCACCATGCTGAAATTCGGTTGCGTGGCTATCCGCCGCAATGACAATCTTTTCGCACCAAGACTCAAGCGAAGAAATGGATTCAGGATACTGAGGCTGCGATTAGAGATGGCCGCTATAAAGGACTCTCGGCAGCTCGCAAACATACGGTCGGTGAGTTGATCGATCGCTTTATCGAACAATGGGTGCCGCAGCATCCTATCTATTATCCCAAAAAAGTACAGATGCTTTTGAGGTGAAAGCAAGAGCTGGGGTCAATGCTTTTACGTGATCTTTCTCCTTCATCAATTGCAGAGGTGCGAGACAGATTATTATCTGAGGTCACGACAAAGAAAAGCATTCGCTGTCCTGGAACTGTCAATCGCTACTTAGCCCTTTTTTCCAGAGCCTTGTCAGTTGCTTCCAAAGAGTGGGAGTGGATGGATGATAATCCGATGCAAAAAGTGAGAAAGCTGAAAGAGTCAAAAGGTCGAGATCGCTGTTTATCTGCTAGCGAAAAGGAAGCTCTTTTAAAAGCCTGTCGAGAATCGAAGAACCCATTCCTCTATCACATTGTGCATCTCGCCCTTCTTACAGGGATGCGATATGGCGAAATCGTGAAGTTGCGATGGGAAGATGTTAACTTTGAGCTTCGTTACGCCACTCTGCAACAAACCAAAAATGGCGAGAAGCGAGTCATACCTCTTACGGATGAGATCATCCATGTTTTAAAGGATTGTCCCTCTTATGGAGAAGCTCCTGAGGAATTCGTCTTTAAGAGTCGCCGTCTCATGCCTACAAAACATGGGATTACAATCCGAAAATCATTTGCAACCGCCTTAAAGGAAGCCGGTATCAAGAATTTTGTCTTCCATATGCTCCGGCACACTGCCGCCACAGACCTTGCCAATGAAGGAGCTACCGAAGGAGATCTTCAAGAAATTTTTGGATGGAAGACCAAGAAGATGGCCAGTGTGTACTGCCATCGCAGTCTTGAGCGTAAAAGAAGCCTCTTGGAAAAACTTGGCAAAGGATCAACCCCTCAAAATCAAAAGGATTAAACATGTATAAAAATTTACCCGATACCCTGCTCATAGAACGCAGCATGATGCATCTCATGGAGACTTCTGGAGCCATTCTTCAATACTTGCCTAAATTTTTACAGACTTTTGCCCGAACCAAAGAAAGCGCTCCATCGCTGGAAGGTTTTGAAGCTGACTTGAAAAGGCAGGAAAAAGTTCAGAGGCAAGAGATGGCCAAATCAATCGAATGGATTGCGGAAAAAATTGACAAACTCAAAACATCTCCTTTTGCAACACACCCAGTAGTTGAACACAGCATTGCAAGAGCAGAACAATCCCTGGCTTCTAAAGATCAGTTATCACCCGCCATCCTTTTGCATGGTATCATAGTAAATTTACAATTTGCTGTTTCCGCAGTTGCAGCTTTTGGCAATGATCCACTTTTTGAAGGATGGGTTAAAATTGGGATCGCGAAATAGACCCAAATGGAAGAGCTCCTAAATTTCCAGAAAATGCGAAGGGTTTGATTCCAGTAGAAAATCGATGGAAACTTGCTGAACAGATAGGTCATGGCATCGATTGCTGGCAAGTCTCACCTCTATCAATAGGCCCGAATGGCAAGCAGTCAACACCTCCTGCCGTCTATCTTTTGTATGACTGCTTTGAAAAGTTTATTTTTCCATCCTCTGTCGATTCAGTGTTTGGGCTTTCAAAAGATATTCGTGAATGGAGAGAAAAAAGGAATACAGATCCGGCAACTCTCTTGAATTTTCTGAAAATTTTATCTCAATATGAGGCTTCTAAAAAACTGCCAGAGCCACCACCCTTTTTACGAGCCAACACAGTTTTAGAAGCGGAAAAACTTTGCATTGAAGGAGAGATTCTCCCTTACCTTCGCAAATTTTGCTCATCTAATTCAGAAGATCATCCGCTTTCTCGCAGCCAATTACTCAATCTCATCGACACCTTCCTAAATATGTTGGATATCAATATTACGCACACAATTGCCAAGCGAAAAGAAGCCAAGCAATCGATTCCCACTGGTCCAAATTTTGATGTCCGCGTGCGCGACAAAGAAATTGCTGTGGAGTGGATGAAAAAGGAATGGGCACAGGACAACAAGCTTTCTCAAGACACCATTGTTGACAGATTGATTCTAGCTGTACTGCAAAACAGAATTGAACTTGAAGAGGACTACAAAAGATCTACTTTTGAGAAATGGGTTGATGAAGCTGATCCTCTTCCAAAAGCAGAAAGAGTATATTGAAAATATTCCTGACCTTCCCGCATCTCTTGTCATCTTGACCTGGCAATTTTCCAGTTTTTCTGGTAAACTTTCCTTTACTATCAACAAACATTTGCAAAAACGCTTGCTGGTGAGACGTTATTTTTAAAAGCATTGGAAAAACTCATGAAATTTAAACAACCTCCACGTTTAGAACCAGGCGATAAAGTAGCTATTCTGTCTCCCTCATCTGGAATGCCTTTTTTATTTCCCTGGGTATATGAACAAGGACTAGAACGATAGAATTAATTTAGTAGCTAAGATTCATGTCCTCAAGATAGGTGTAAAGAACGTTCTTAAATCTCCTATGACCTTTTCCAATGATACGGGCTCGTGAGAAATGTCTCTCAAAAAAGCATTCCACTTGTCTTTTTTGATTGGATTGTCATAAAAAGTCTCTAAAAAAGCAACCGGAGGAACTTCAACAGAGGTTCCTCGGTTTTTGAGAATTTTTCGAATGATTCCGTTAAGCTCTTGTCGATCGAAATCGAATTGCTGGATCAATAACCAGATGTCATAAAAATCTTTCATGCGCGTATTGGCAAATCCTAGCCTTATGATCGATTCGAACTTTTCCGCAATTGAGGTTTGAGGCGTATATCCCTTGAGTTCTGGCGCGGGAAGGTCTAAAAGAGTGGGATATTTGACAAGAGCAGGCTGTGGCAAAATGGTATCGCTGAACCCGAAATCAATTCGCATGGGAAGCTTTGCTGTAAACAATTGTGCGGAAAAAGCAGCGCTGATCCCATGATATTCAGCCTCTAGCTGTGCTTCTGATAACTTTAATGTTTCCGAAGCAAATCGCATTCCGTCTGGAATAACATCCACGGTACAAACTTCGTTGATGATCTTCTGCAAATTAGTTATGGAATTGGAAGTCTTCGCCAGGAGATCAATGTCGACTGTAGCTCGATGGCCTGTAGGATCCCAGACCATCAGCATTAAACCACCTTTCAAATAAAAAGAACTTTGATGAGAGGACACGCCCAAGCGATATAAAAAGCGCTCCATTGCATAATATTTCAAAACTTCTTGAACAGGTCTCTTTTTTTCTCTTGCGACATTTTTTAAACGGCTGTAGATCGATTCTTCAATGTTCTTTTTTGTTTTTTCCATCTCTATTGGCTCACTATTGTTTCCATGATAGGTTGAAGGATCTTTTCAACACGATTAATTTTTGCATATTCATATAATTTATCGATCTGAGTCCCTTTGCGTTGCCAGTACATTTTTAAAGCTTCAATGACAACGTCCATCCCAATTTTATTGCGAAACTTAACGCAATCGGCGAGGGTTTTTTCGATGTTGTAAATTTTGACTAGATAACCACCAATCAAAATGGTTTCCATACCAGCATTATAAACTTTTTCCGAGTAGTGAAAATAACGAATGGGGGGGTAATCTAAACTCGATTGTCTTGATTTCGTTGGAATGGCCACATATACAAAGTGTGGAATTTGCGTCGTGATTTCGTGATAAGCCAAAGCCGAAATCAAGCATATAATCCCATGAGGAATTTTTTTGGACACAAGTACAAGATCCGGTTCAGAGAAGTCAGGAACTTCAAGGAGTCTATAAACTCCTTTTGCCAACTGCTCCAGTAGCCCTTCATCTCGCAGCTGATATAGGGTTCGAGGATGAATGCCCAAACGCATTGCTTCTGCTGTTCGAAGCAACCCTTGGTGTTCCTTGAAAAGATTAATGGCTTTCTGTCTTGCATTCATGGATAATAACGTCGGTAAATATTGTTATTTTACTGCATTATTATCCATTAAACCATTTTGGTCAATCGAAGCTAACACAAAAAACCGAGCTCACGAAGGTCACAATCCGGTCAATGCTCCGTGGATTCCAGTATCTTTCGCAGTGATTAGACTCATTTTATGCTCCGATTTCTTTTTTGGGATTCACCAAGTCTTTCATGTAAAGCTCCATCTGGTAATGGGGAACAGGATGCCAGCTTGCAATAAAATCTCCAATAATCTTGAAGCCGGCTTTCTGATACACGTGGATAGCTCGTTCATTGGAAGCTTCTGGATCGATCAGAACCTTTTTCACTTTTGAAAAATGGCTAATCAGGAATTCCCGAATCATCGGCACTGCAAGTCCTTTTCCTAAATAATTGAGATCGCAAATAAACAAGTCTAATGTAGTCGCATCAGATCCTTCAGGAGAAGTAATTAGAAATGCAAAAGGAATGCCTTTATGATAGCCGATCCAATAAGTGGTGTCAGACTCCTCTCGCAAAAACTTTTCTAGGCCGGTTAATGTGTTTTGAAGACCTTTTCCATGAATCCATTCTTTGATGTGGTCTTGCTGCAGCCATCCGTGTATCAGAGAAATCTGAGATGATTCAACAGGCGAAAAATGGAACTCTGACAAGTGCAATTTTTTTCTAAGAAATAGTTTTGAATGGCCATGCCAATAGTTCTTGAGCTCACCAATTTTTTCATAGCCATTCTTTAAATAAAATTCTTCCGCTTGAAAATCCCAAGTATCAACTAAAGAAAATCTGCATCCATTTTTAACGGCCTCTTCTTCCGCTGCAGCTAATAATTTTCTCCCGTAACCCTGCTTTCTGAGATTGTCCTCAATCCACAAAGCTTCGATATAGATTCCTTCCGAATCAAACATTGCCTGCATGTCGCCGAAAACTTTTCCCAAGTCGTTTTTTAGAAAGATGGAGAGCTCCTTATCCCGCTCGCCGAATTGAGCTTCATAAGACTTGATCAAGCCTTCCTTTACGACATCGTTGTCAGTGTGGCTAGGGTTATGGTCGACGATCACTTTATACATGCACTTTCTCCCTGAATTATAGCCCAGACAAATGGTGAGACGGCGTCCTTCTTAAGAACTCGAATATCCACCCATTCGCACTTCAAGGAGCCTTTTTGGCAGCCTTCTAAATCATGAAGACCTTCGACAGAATAAATCAGGCCTATTTGATGGAACTCATATCCTGGCTTTCCATGTAAGGCTGAAATACGGGTTACTGCCGAGAAATTGTCAATTTGGTTCATCAATTTGAAATCCATTGCGGTTTCTTCGATGAATTCCCTATGCAGTGCCCGAATCGGATCTTCTCCGAATTCAATTCCTCCTCCTGGAAGATCGAAAAGTCCGGCAAAAGGCCCCGATTTCTGAATAACGAGGAGGACTTTCCCTTTCTCTTTTGCTACGCCGTATACTCCGGTTCTGCTTATTTTCCGATCAGGCAAAGAGCCTTTGACATGCAAAGCCATTAAAATATCGTCGATGTACCCGTTTCTTGTTTTGACCCGCCGCTTTAAGCAGCCTTCTTCTAAGAAACCCATTTTTTTATAGAGGGAGATAGCTTGCGTATTTGAGGCTCTGACGTTCAATTCAATCTTTTCAACGGATTCCGATTCTTGCGCCCATTCGATGATTCTCTTCATCAGCTGAGTTCCGATTCCGTCATTTTGAAATCCTTTATGGACAGCAATATTCAGCTGGGCGATATGTTTAAGGGATTGCAGAGGAAGTGTTTCTAAAAACGCATGGCCTGCAATGCACCCGTTGCACTCCGCTACAAAGTAGATGCCATTGGAAGATTCGATAGTTTTCTTTACATTCTGTTCGCTTAATTCGGACGGCTGGGAGCAGAAGAAGCCAGGCTCTTGAGCAATTTCCTGTTCAGCCTTGACTATGCTTGCCGCGTCCCTTAGCTCTGCTTTTCTGATAACCGCATTCATGCCTTCCCCTTGGATGCGAATTTTAAAACAACCATTGGATGGGGCTTTGGTTCTGCAATCGTCTTGAGGCTTTTCTCAAATTGTCCGTTTGTATAGCTGTCTACGACCTTTCGCCAGAAATCCAATGCTGCTTTATTCTCAGGAATTTGGGATGTTTCCCATATGCCAGGAAATTGGTTGAAGATCTGCTCTGCCACATAGCTGCCTACGCCTTTTCCTTGAAATTTGGAGACGATGAAAAATTCCCCGATGTTCCAGTCGACGTCCGGAGTGCTTCCTACCTTATTGATTAAGACAAATCCAGCTAACTCATTATCAACTTTTATCAAAAAAGGATGTCTGTTCGGTTCTTTCCAGTAACGACTTAAATCAATACATTCAAAAAGACCGTTCTCAGGTGTTTCCCAACCACTTAGGAAGCCACAGTATCGGGACATGTCGTAAACATAAAATCTGCCCAAATTTTGAATCGTATTCATGTCTTCTAAAGAAGCTGTATTTATAGCTATTTCCATAAGGGTGAAACTCAAATTCTATGTATTTTTTGAACCATTCCTAAAAGACGAATAGGAGATTCTGTACCTTTAGCCACTCGAAGAGGCATAACAAAAATATAGCTGCCTATTGTAGGTAAAAGACGTGCATTAGCTATGTTCTCAATGATGTACCTCTCATTGCTTAAAAGCGTTTGATGCACTGGATAGCCGCTTTCTGGCCTATCTGGAGAAAGTGTATCGACGCCAATTCCTATAATATCCTCAGACACAAGATATTGAGCTACTTCTTTGCTGACAGAAGGAAATTTATAGTCACTGCGATATTTCTCAGGTGTGGTCCAAAATCGGTCCCACCCTGTATAGAAAATTACAAAAGCACCTTTCCAGATCTTGCCATATTGACTTTCAAAATCTTTTATTGTTTTTATAGCAATACAGTAATCTCCATGAGCTTCTTTGGACACATCTATCACTATGCATGGTGAAATTAAGGATTGAAGCGAAAGATCATTGACGGTTTTGCCATCTGGGAAACAATGAGCAGGTGCATCAATATGAGTTCCTATTCCCGCTAGCATTTCAATCCGTTGTACTGAAAATTTGCAATCCGTTGTGCAATCTTCATATTTTAAAATATTGATATGCTGAAAACCGCAATCCCCGCTCCAAGTGGGAATGTTTTCGGAAACTTCATGAGTCAAATCGATCCATTCGAATATTTGAGGAGAAATGACCTTATTTAAGTAAGCCATTGAGTATTCTGGACCATAGGTATTAAGTTCAAAGAGTGGCTTAAACCCTTCTTTGAGATAGAATTCAAAGGTTTTTAAATAGTTTTTATCCTTTTCCTTAGGACTCAGTGTTTCTACAGACAACGTGTATACATTTTTTTCTCTGCAAATCATTTCTGCATAGTGTAAGAGGGCTTTTCCGATTCCTCTGTGATGCCAATCTCTTTTGACTCCCATCCAATAAATGTTAGCTGTATTTTCGAACGGAAACTCAAGCGAAAGTATGCCTACGCACATCGAATCAATAACATATCCGAAGGTCGATCGCGATTTTACACCATCAGCATATCTTTCGTTAGCTTCAGGGATGCCAAACCACTCAGGTAAATCAGCAGAAATATCTCTACATGCCTGTTCAGATTCATAAGGAGTTAGTTCAATAATTAAATTTTTCATGGCGATTTTGCTAATATTCCACTTGTTTTATCTAAATTTGTCATCATTTCAACGGTTTGCTGGAGTATTTTTGAACTTTCTATTCTATAATCGAGAGGGATAAGATACTGATGATTGATTTTATGATTGGGATCCTGAAACGGATTTTCATCTTTCTCAAACCCCATCTCAGCATATATTTTCAAGGCTGCCAGATCGGTCGGCCTGGCAAAGAGGAAAATCCGTTTTGTTTGAGGGAGGATTTTGAATACAAGCCCCATTAGAATGTTCTGCAGCCCTGACCTTGGATGATGCTCCCTCATGAAAAAATTGATCACTTTCACATCACCGAAAGGCAGGGCGGGAGTAATGGAGAACAAGAGAAAGCCCGACGGCTCTTTTTCATCCTGATCTCTGACGGTTGCGTAAAAATAGAGGTCATTCAATAGAGGCTTGATCATATCCGAGCCGAATTTTGAGAGGTCGGCAAGATAGAATTGCTTTACGGATGCCTTGATGGCTTCCTGGACTGCATGCCAATCCGTATTGGCGATGCCTTTATCCAATAATGGTTTGCAGGTCCCAATTCCATTGATTTATCGAAAATTTTTCTCTTCTGGTCAGCTACTCTTTGACGGTCATCTGCAACCTTAGTGGTTTTAGATTTCAAATCACCTGCCCGCTTAACATAAGCGCTACGCTCTGTGAGAAGCCTCAAAATGTCATTATTAATTCGATCCATCTCCTTCCTAATAGAAGAGATATCTTGGCAATTTTGTTTTGCTATTTCGTAATAGTGATTTAAATCTTTTTCTTCGCTAAATAAATTACCTCCAAATACAACGGAAGCAACAGATGTTAAAACCAGAATAAATTTCATAAATTACCTAACTTTTCGATTAAGGTTACAGAAGCAATATTGTGTATAACGAGAGAAAGGGCATTCAAAGGCCATCCCCGATACAGTTTAAAGATTCCCTGTTTGCTAAATAAGTGAGATGGGGACAAATTTTGTGCTTGTTTCAAGGTATTTGCAATATCAAACGGAGCCGATACCAAACTGACAACCAATGCAACCTCTACTCCAATTTTAGTTAGCTGAGGAAAGGATAAAGACTGTTGAGATGACGCAGAAGATTGATCTCTAAGATATTTTTGAGCCGTCAAAAATGCGATCCAATTCACAGAAAGCTTAGACCAATGCGTTGCAAATCCTCGCCAGCCATCTCTATATGCATCCCTAAAGCAAAATTTACTTGTGCCTCTAAAAGCTGATACAATCTTTGCTCTTTCCAAAGGAGTGGAAATAGCAGCATCAATTGTGGCAATTGACAACCCAGTAAGTGCCTGCTGCCCCAGATTTCCAATCTGATATCTCTGTAAAACGGAGGGCATACCAGTGATCATAGGCCAACACCAAATTTGTTTTATGCTGGTTTTCAGCAATTGCGGAGCTAATCCTTTATAGAAAGCACCCATCCCTTCTTCTCGCAGTATGGCCAAAGCTATTCGGGTACTCTTTGATTCACCTTGAGAGCATTGATAGCGAATTTTAATCACTTCCAGCGGATAAATGAGAGAATGCACAGATAAGCCTCTTCCAATTCCCAATAGGCTACTCCACGCCAAATTTTCCTTTGCAAAATCCACCTTGCTACTCATTACACCTTCTCCAGGATTTGAGTTTTTTTGGTGCGTAATGCAAGGGCAATAACTCCGCTGCTTAGTAATCCTAAGAACATCCAATACCAGGAAACACTTGCTATCAGACCTGTTTTTTGAAAACACCAAAGAGATAATGCAGCGGTAGGACTTCCTAAAGCCTGAGTGCCTAAAGCATATCCCAAGGAGATTACTGCATATCGGCAGGTAGAAGGGATAAGCTGTTGTGCCCATGCATGAAAAGGTGCAAAGAACGCAACCCCGAAAATTACAAAAGCAATTCTCACTGCAATGATGCCCATTAAGGAAGCTCCTTTTAGGGATAACATCAGGGGCATAGCGCATAAAACTACCCCTAATGAAGCTGATAGCATCAGTTTTTCTCTGGGGACTTTAGAAGCTATCCAACCGAAAAAGGGTAAAGCAAAAAAATCCAAAATCAGCAGATAGGTATTGATCTTCATCACTTCTGTTTTTGAAAACGTTGAAACTAGAGGAATAAATCCGTTCATCAAAACAAGTGCTATGGAATAGGTTGCAGAAGCAAAACCTGAAGTGATCATAATGCATATAAGAGGCTTGCGGTATATCCAAAGAGTGTCTTTTAGATTCATAGCAGCTTGCGAAAACTTTACAGTTGGCTGAACGGTGCGAGGAGAACGGCGAATCAAACAACCAAATAGTGCTGTTACGCATCCACATAGATAAAGAAATCTCCAACCCGGATCAGTAAGATTGTAGTAGCCGAGTAAAAAGACACCTAAAGAGGCTAAAAGATGCCCTCCCATCGTAGAAGCACTGTAAAGACTACTGAGTAGATCATGTCGCTTTTCTGATGAGTTTTCTAAAAGAAAAATGGCCCCACCCATAGTTTCTCCAGCTGCCAAGAAATTTTGCATTGCTCTTCCTATGCAAAATATAATCGGCGCTAATATGCCGGCTTGGCTGTAGGTAGGACTGAATGCAATACAACCTGATATGAAAGACATGCCTGCTAATGTCAAAAATAGAGCATGCTTTCGCCCATAAACATCGCCGATATAGCCAAAAACGAGTGACCCAAGCGGACGAGCTAGCATCCCTAAAGGAATGATGGCATAGGTTAAAATAAGAGCTACAATCGGTTCTTTGTCTGGAAAAATTAGAGGAGCCAAAAAGGGGGATAAAAAGCCAAATAACGCTGTGTCGTAATGTTCAAAGAGATTGCCAAGACAGGCATTCCACAATTGTCTCCGAGAGGTTGTCATCTTCCCTCTCTTATTTTCATCCGAATGGATTGTATTTTTTGAGCAGTTACATTTGGGGCCTCTTCATCCATTAACCCACCTGCCATGGCTATTCCGTCATCTGATCGAAGTTCTCGATAAACAGGTTCAACGCAGGATAAATTCAGACCTCCTATGGCTACGATTCGATGAGGAATGATAGCTCTTACGCTACGCAATCCTTCCATTCCCCATAATTGATCATTTCTTGGACAGGTTTTCTTGGATGGCGATACTTTCACACTGATGTAATCAACTTCTTTTGTTTCTCCCAAAGCCATCACTTCATCCATTGTCTTAACAGAAGCTCCAATGATTGCTTTTGTTCCTAACAGTTTACGAGCTTCCGAATACGAAAAGTTGTCTTCGAGATAAACCCCTTCAGCCTTAACAGCATGGATGACATCAAAAGGTTGAAGAGTATTGATAAATAGTGGCACACCTTGAAGCATATTTTTAAGGCGAAAAGCTGTTCTTATCGTCGCAGACAAGTCATTTTTATGATCTCTGAATTGAACACACGATACACCGCCCTTTACAGCAGACATGATTTTCGAGAAAAATAGACTTTCATCTTGAAAAGATGGTCTATTTGCTACGAGATATAAGGAAAGGTCAAAAGCGATTCTGCCTCTTGGAATAGGCAATCGACTCCAAGACGACATTGAACGACAAACTGGCACCATATCGAATCTCCTGGTTTAAGAAAATAAAACCACCAGGGCGAAACGATAAAAAGAAAATAAGAACGACGATTTTTCGTATACATCCACACTTCCTACGCTGGCTCTACCCAGATCAGGTGTAAGGGACTCTCTCAGCTAAGCTAATTTTAATAGCTTAGCACCCCTGGTGTTAAAAAAAGACGAGTGTATACGTCGGCACTGTTTTTAGCAAGTAGTTAAAACGTCAAATTTTATCAATTTTCAGGCATCTGATGACTCAATACTTGCTGGCTTTGCCCTCATAAGATATCTTTCAACTTTTGAAACAATTGCATCAGTTGCTGTAGCTCTTCCTTAGTAAAAGCGCTAAAAAATTCGACATCTTGGTGTTCTACAGCAGGTAAAGCACCGGTTAAAACTTCATGACCTTTAAGGGTTAGCTGCGGATGTTTGGCCCTAGCATCTGTTGACTGTATACGCTCAATCAATTTTTTTTGCTCAAGGCCCTTTAGTACTTGAGATGTGGTATTTGGATCAAGAGCAGCTAATTTTCCAATAGCTGCTTGAGTAGCAAGTCCCCCATTCCTAGTTAACCAGCCTGTTGTGGCAAGCACGACGAATTGAGGATGAGTTAATTCAAAATTTTTGAGAATAGTCTCAATAGAGCTGCGCCATGAAGTACTGATATGCCATAAGAGAAATCCAGGGCTTTGTTTGGGACCCTCGTGTATGCTGATCTTTTTAAAATTGACCCTTTCATTCATTGAGCACCTTCATACTTTTTGCGATCACCTCAAAGTCGTGATAGAGAATTTCAAAAGAACCTCTACGGAATGGAAAACCCCATTTCTTCTTATCTTTTATGAAGTTGAGATTTTCTAACAAAGGCTCAATACGTACCTCTTTTGATTTAAAAAATCTGATGTTTCTACGCCAAGGAATAAAATCCTTACTCATTTCAAAAGTATACGGCTCTCCTTTTTCCACAGTCCCAATTGCAGTAAAGCAGCGGCAAACATCTTTTCCACCGAAGCTATATGTTGGAGAATAGTAGACCAACCAATCCCCTTCAGACATATATTTTAAAGTGCCTATTTTCCCGTGACAGACTTGGGCAAATCCACCTTCGACACCTCGTTGAACATGTTCATAAGAGGCGACTCCTATCCAGTATTTTGTCATCGGTTTGTCTCAGATCCGGCGTGGAAGAATGATTATGCAGCAAGTATCAAGCGGTTGATTTGCGATGGTGTGGATATGCCACTGGCCAATCTCTTTGTTCAAGTGGCTTCGGCTATATATGCTGATGCAGAAGGCATCGATCGAGCTCGAAGTGCCACTGAAGCATTTCTCTATCGTCGTCTTAAAACGTTACCTCAAACTGCGGGAAGATTTCATCTTAATGCTCTATTATCGATCCCATTTGATCTTTCAAGTCAAATGGAGGTTGATTTATTTTGTGCCGACGCACGTCTTGCAATTGAGCTCGATGGTGCACAGCATCTGGCTGATGCCAATGCCTATCGCAGGGATAGGCGTAAAGATGCTTTACTCCAGCAGAATGGTTACTTGGTCCTAAGATTTTTAAGTGAAGATGTTGGTAAGCACCTTGATGAGGTTCTGGATTCAATTCTTCGCGCCCTAACACATCAAGAAACACTTCAAGAAGGTAAAACTTGAATCTGTTTGTGAGATAAAATATGGGAAGGTATTATATGAAAGTTCAATTACTGAAGATACGTTTAAGGATTTATTTGGTATGTTTAAGTCTGCCTTTGCTTATGATGAAGAGGTCATTTTCTATTTTGATCTTTTGGGAAATAAATATGTTGCACAAGGAGGAAGTCTTGCCTGGCGTTTAAATAATCCTGGATTAGTCAGAAGTCGTTCTCATTTTGCTAGAAAAAATGGATCTATTGGATCTTATACTGGATTTGCTATTTTTTCTTCTCCTCAACAGGGAAGGAAGGCTCTAATAGACTTGGTAAGAACAAAAAAATATTCAACATCAACGCTACTGACAATTGGAAAACTTTATCAGCCAGAAAATCCTGAAGGATATGCTTCTCATTTAGCTTCTATTCTCTCAATTTCTTTAGAGAAAAAAATAAATTCCTTTTCTGAGGAGGAGTTTGATCACCTAATCATTTCAATAGAAAAATCTTGTGGGTATTCTCCTTCAGGTAGTGAAAAATTTATCCTTCTGCCAAAAATTTATGCTCATATCGAAAGCAGTCAAGGTAAAGATCTATACTTAGTTGGGAACAATGCTCTTCTCTCAAAAGAGGAAGTTATCGAATGGATTTCAACACATCGTTTGGATGGCGTTCTTGTTCATCAAAATGATGGTAGTATTTATATCCGCTCTCGACCCACTTACACCATGTGGAGTATCCATATGCCTGCAAATGGGTTACCTCCATTAGAAGGTGAAATAGACACACTTATGAGAATCGTCGGAGAAAAACGAGAAAATCAATGTATCTGGGGATTTATCAATGGTGTTTGGAATCCGAAAGAGAATGCGTTGAAATCCGCTAATTTGATCTCGACTTTGACAGGTGGCGAGCAAGTACTATCGATGCCAAATGACATGTTAGGATGGTTGGATGATTTAGGAGTTTGTGCTCTTCTTAAAATCGGTATTGATACCCCTGTTGTTCGCTTAGCAGTGAAGTTTTTAAAGCATTTACTTCTTTTGTCTAATGAAAACAGTATAAATGTACCAGTAATTGTTTTTGCTCATAGTATGGGTGCGATTATTTGTGAGCACGCTATTGAATTGCTGACCCACCAAGAAAGACAAAAAATCCATCTTTTTAC
>Ga0153954_1001282_pt1 | contig 14169 bp, 12 predicted proteins | sample TSFL038MetaG_FD_102277 | JGI IMG/M metagenome (GOLD analysis project Ga0153954, IMG submission 102277) | Attine ant fungus gardens microbial communities from Florida, USA - TSFL038 MetaG | ecosystem: Host-associated > Fungi > Mycelium > Unclassified | place: USA: Florida, Wekiwa Springs State... | reverse complement strand
GACAGTGACCGTGACCACCCCCGGCGGCACCTCCGCCGGCCAACCGTTCACCTACGTGGCCACAGCCACAGTCCCCACTCCGGCGGGTGCTCCCACAATCTCAGGGATGTCGCCGACTAGTGGTACACCCAACGGGGGGACAACGGTCGAGATCGTCGGTAGCAACCTGTGCGACGTGACGAGCGTGATGTTCGGCACAACCCTGGTAACCCAGTGGACGGTGAGCCCCGACTGCACGGTCCTCACGCTGACGACCCCACCGGGGACCGGCACGGTGCACGTGGTCGTCACCACCGCCGGCGGGATGGCGCTGTCGCCGGTGGACTTCACCTACACCAGTCCCGGGTACTGGGAGGTGGCCAGCGACGGCGGGGTGTTCAGCTTCGGCGGCGCGCAGTTCTACGGGTCCACGGGCAGCATTCAGCTGAACCAGCCGATCGTGGCCATGGCAGCCACGCCCGACCACCACGGGTACTGGCTATTCGCCGCTGACGGTGGGGTGTTCGCCTTCGGGGACGCGCAGTTCTTCGGTTCAGTCCCCGCGGTCCTCGCTCCGGAGGGCCGGACGCTGAACGGGCCGATCGTGGCCGCCGAGGCGACCGCCGACGGCCAGGGGTACCGGCTGTTCGCGTCGGACGGGGGCGTCTTCGACTTCGGTGATGCCGACTTCGTCGGTTCGCTGCCGGGCCTCGGAGTCGTGCTGAACAAGCCAGTAGTTGCCGCCACGTCTGACCCGATCGGCCAGGGCTACTGGCTGGTTGCCAGTGACGGAGGTGTGTTCGGGTTCGGCGACGCAGGATTCTTCGGGTCGATGGGCGGCCAGGACCTGAAGGCCGCGATCGTGTCGATGACGGCGACGCCCAGTGGGAACGGCTACTGGGTGTTCGGCGCCGACGGGGGCGTCTTCGCCTTCGGTGACGCCGGCGACTTCGGGTCGATGGGCGGCGTTCCCCTGAACCAGCCGGTGGTTGCCGGAGCGGCGACCAGCAACGGTGCGGGGTATTGGCTGTTCGCTCGTGACGGTGGCGTCTTCACCTTCGGCAATGCGCAGTTCCTCGGTTCGATGGGCGGCATCCCGCTCAACAAGCCCATCGTGGGGGGAGTGGGGTTCTAACCCTCCCCCCACCCGGGCCGCCGCAGCCATCCCGGCCGGCCGCACCAATGGGGCCGCCCGCACGCACCCGGGCCGTCGTGGTGGCTACGCTCCTCGCACGGCGGCAACGGGCGTGAAGGGCACGGGTGGGTTGGGCGATGGGACGACGGATCGCAGGGTCGGCGGTTGCCGTACTGGTCGGCGTGACTGCCACCGCCGGCTTCGGCGTGACGGCAGCTAGCGCGACGACAACCCCGCCGGGCGGTTCCCGACTCGGTCCCGGCGACGTGCTGGCGCCGGGGCAGACGCTGGCGTCGTCGGACGGCCAGATCGTGTTGACGATGCAAAGTGACGGCAACCTGGTGAGCTACGCCATGGTGGCGGGCGAGCCGAGCGTGCTGTGGGCGTCGGGGACCGCCGGCAACGCCGGCGCGGAGTCGGTGATGCAGGCTGACGGCAACCTGGTGGTCTACTCGGCGGCAGGCGCGGCGCTGTGGTGGTCCGGCACGGCTGGCCATCCGGGGGCGGCGGCGACCGTGCAGGACGACGGCAACACGGTGGTGTACGACACAAACGGCACGGCGCTGTGGTCGACGGGGACGGCGGACGGGTTTGTCGGACCCGATGAGGGTTCCGCGCTGGAGCCGGGCCAGAGCCTGCCGGCCGGAGCGTTCCTGCAGTCGGCCAACGGCCGGTACCGCCTGTACCAGACCCCGGAAGGTCCCCCAGCGCTGTACCAACTGGGGACCGACGGAGTGTGGTGGTTGATGGAAGGCGCCGACAACCTGCTCACCGTCGCCGGCCTGCCGACGTTCTTCTCGTGCGCCCTCTGTACCGAGATGGCGCCGCCGGTTCCGGGTTCGTCGCTGGTGCTCCAGACCGACGGCAACCTTGCCCTCTACCCGCCGGGTGGAGGCCCCGCCGAGTGGTCGTCGGGGACGGCAGGCGGTGGTGGGGTGACGCTGCAGCTGCAGGACGACGGCAACGTCGTCCTCTATGGCGATCCGGACGCCGGCGTGGCGCCGGTGGTGTGGCAGACCGGCACCGAGGGGTTCCGGGGCACGGTGCTCGGAGAGGGAGAGACGCTCGAGGCCGGCCAGTTCGTCGTCAGCTCCGACGGGCTGTTCAAAATGGTGATGCAGGCCGACGGCAACCTTGTGGTCTACGCCGTCGGGCTGCCCGGTGCCTTGTGGTCCAGCCGGACCGCCGGGGATCCGGGAGCGTTCGCCACCATGCAGGCCGACGGCAATCTGGTCGTCTACGGATCCCAAGCCACCGGGTCCGCCACCGGGGCCGAACGGCCTGCTGTCCAGCCGGCCGCCGAATCGGCTGCGGTCGCGGCGCCGCTGTGGTTCAGCGGCCTGCCACCGGAGGTCAACAGCGGCCTGATGTACGCCGGGCCCGGCGGCGCCCCGATGGTGGCGGCGACGTCGGCGTGGAACGGGCTGGCGGCCGAGCTGGGGCAAGCGGCGGCGCAGTACGACGCGTTGCTCTCCGGGCTGGCTGGCGCGGAGTGGATGGGACCGGCCGGCTCGGCGGCGTCGACGGCCGGCATGCCGTACGTGGCATGGATCGCGGCGACGGCGGCCGAGGCAGAGCAGGCTGCCAGGCAGGCCGAAGCGGCCGCCGCCGCCTTCGAGGCGGCGTTCGGGACGACGGTCCCGCCGCCGCTGGTGGACGCCAACCGGGCGCAGCTGGCGGCGTTGGTGGCGACGAACCTCTACGGCCAGAACACCGCTGCCATTGCGGCCACCGAGGCGCAGTACGAACAGATGTGGGTGCAGGACGCCGCCGCCATGTACGGCTACGCCGCCACGTCGTCGGCGACGTCCCCGGTCCCGCTGGTCGAGTTGGACTGGACGCCCTCTCCGGCGGGCTCATCGACTCCGGCAGCCCCCTGAGTCACCTGCACCACCTGAGCTGACGGCGAGCTGACGGTGGTGGGCGAGCCGGCGACGACCGGACGACTGGACCGGCGGACGATGCTGGCGCTGGTGGCGACGTCGCTGGCGGTGTTCGTGGTGGCGAACGATTTCACGTCGCTGTCGGTGGCGCTGCCGTCGATACAGCGGGAGTTCCACACGAACGTGTCGACGGTGCAGTGGGCGGTCAACGCCTACGCCCTCGGGTTCGGGGTGCTCACCATCCCCGGCGGCCGCCTGGCGGACCTGCTGGGGCGCCGGAAGGTGTTCGTCGTCGGCGCCGGCTGCTTCGCCGCGTGCTCGCTGGTGGCCGCGCTGGCTCCGGACGTCGGCGTGCTGATCGGCGGTCGGGCCGCCATGTCGGTCGGCGGCGCACTGATATGGCCGGCCGCCCTCGGGCTGACGTACTCGGTCCTTCCGGAGTCCCGCCGGGGCCTGGCGGGCGGGCTGGTGCTCGGGGTGGTGGGGCTCGGCAACGCCACCGGCCCGCTCATCGGCGGGTTGGTCACCGACGCCGTCGGGTGGCGGTGGATCCTCGGGTTGAACATCCCGATCGCTGCCGTCGCGGTGGCCGCCGCGGTGGCGTGGATCCCGGAGAGCCGGGACCCGTCGACGGAGCGGCGGATCGACTGGTGGGGGATCGCGGTGCTCGCGGGCGCCGGCGTCACGCTGCTGCTGGCGCTGGACGAGGCGGCCACGTGGGGGTGGGGGAGCCTCGGTGTGATCGGGCTGCTGGTGTGCTCGGCGGTGCTGGTGGCCGCCCTGGTCCCGCTGGAGCGCCGGGCCGGCTCGTGGGCGTTGGTGCCGCCGGACCTGGTCCACAACCGCGACCTCGGCGCCACGTTGGTGGCGGTGCTGTTGATGAGCACCACGTTCTTCACGGTGCTGGTGTACCTGCCGCAGTTCACCGAGAAGGTGCTGGGGTACTCGGCGTTGCGGGCCGGCGCCGGGCTGCTGCCGTTGATGTTGGTGTTCGGCGCGTCGTCGTTCGTGGCCGGTCGCCTGTACGACCGGTTCGGGGCGAAGCGGGTGGCGGTGGCCGGCGCGGCGTGCCTGCCGATCGGGATGCTGGCGCTGTCGTTCCTGTCGGTCAGCTCCGGGTACGCGGTCCTGGTGCCCGGCATGGTGCTCGTCGGTGCGGGCACCGGGCTGTTCTACTCGGCCGCGCTCACCGCCGGGGTGTCGTCGCTCAGCCCCGACCGGGCCAGCTTGGCCAGCGGCACCCTGTACATGGTGCAGTCGGTCGGCGGGTCCATCGGGCTGGGGGTGGCCACCGTCGTCATCACCGCCGTGGCCGGCGGGGCGGCGGCGACGGGCGGGCATGCCGGAGCGGGGTTCGTCGACGGGATGCAAGCCGCCTTCCGGGTGAGTGCGGCACTGGCGGCGGTCGGCCTGGTGGTCACCGCCGGGTTCGTCGGCAACCGGTCACCGGCACCTGTGCGGCCGTAGATCGGCCATCCGTCGATCGGCAGCCGTCAGAGGAGCAGCTGCGCTCCCACGCCGTGGCCGTTGAGGGCGCCGAGCAGCATGGCTGTGTTCCCGCCGGTGCATGTCCAGACCCTGAACGTCGGGCTCGGTGTGGATCCCGCGTAGTAGTTGGCCGGAGGAGGGAGATGGGACACCGTCACTTTGGGGAAGTGTGTGACGTTGCAGCCGCTGAACGGGCCTGTTCGGATGTGCCCGCTGCATGTGAGGGAGAGCGATGTGGGCATGTTCGCGCCTGTCAGGACGCAGGCCAATGTGATGACCATTGTGGAAGTCCCCACCGTCGCGACGACTGTGGTCCAGAAATTGAGGACCGGGGTGGTGCTGCTGTAGTGGTATGTGAGCCCGGCGAGAGGGATGGTTCCCACACCGTTCACCACGCCGGCCGACCCCATCTGGAAAGTACCGAACGTTGTGGCGGCGCCGGCGCCGGGCGTGCCCATCGACAGGGTGCCGGCGGTGACGAGCACTGCCACACCTGCGGCGGCGGCCAATCGATTGAGGGTCTTCATAGATCAAGTATCCGGGGTCGGATGGTCGGAATTCAATGGAATGACGGCAGAAGATGCCGTTTTGTTATTGACGTAACGGCGGGTCCGTCGCTCGGCGTAGGGCCGGGACGGCACAATGTCGTCCGAGCGGCCGTAGATTGCCGGGCCGTAGATTGGCGGCAGCCGTCGCGACCGCGGCGGGACGTTCGGCGGAGGGAGGACGATGCCGGGGAGCCTGGCTGGGAAGGCCGCGGTGGTGACCGGATCGGGGCAGAGCATCGGCCGGGCCATCGCCATGCTGCTGGCCGAGGAAGGGGCGGCGGTGGTGGTGAACAGCCGCACCGCCACCAGCCGCGACGGGACGCCGACGGCGGCGGACACGGCGGGGGAGATCGTCGCTGCCGGCGGGAGGGCGGTGCCGGTGTTCGCCGACGTCGGGACCATGGACGGCGCCGCGGCAGTCGTCGACGGCTGTCACGCCGAGTTCGGGTCGGTGGACATCGTGGTGAACAACGCCGGGTTCGGCCCGACGGTGCGGATCGCCGAGATGGCGGAAGCGGAGTGGGACGCGGCGTTGGCCGCCAACCTGAAGAGCTGCTACGCAACCACCCACTTCGCCGTCCCGCACATGGCCGAGCAGGGCTGGGGACGGATCGTGAACATCACCTCACGGGTCGGCCTGACCGGGTCGCCGACGATGGTCGCCTATGCCGCCGCCAAGGCCGGGATGGTGGGGCTGACGTTCGCCCTCGCCAAGGAGCTGGCGTCCGATGGCATCACCGTCAACTGCCTGGCGCCGACGGCCAACACGGTGCGGGCGCAGCGGACCGCCGACGAGCGGCACGCCCTCACCGGCCGGGTCATCCCGGGATCGCCGAACCGCACCCCGGAGCACGTCGCCCCGATGGTGGTCCACCTCGCCGGCGACCACGCGGCGGGCATCACCGGCCAGCTGTTCTACGCGGCCGCCGGCGAGATCACGCTGTACAACCCGCCGCTGCCGGTCCGCACCATCCACAAGGCCGGCAAGTGGACGGTGGACGAGCTGTCGACGGTGGCGCCTGCCGCGTTCGGCGCCACGTTGGACCCGCCGCAGTCGGTGTTGCCGCCGACGTGATCCGACCGGTGCCGGTTCCCGGTGGGGCATGATCCATGGGCAACCCCGCCGGCGGCCACCACCCCCTTGCTGGGGGCACACCCGCCTACTACCAGACCTACCGATCAGCAGGAGGGTGAGATGTCGGACATGAACGACTGGAACCAGCAGATCATCGCTGAGTTCCGGGCCAACGACGGCCGAGTCGGCGGCAACTTCGAGGGGGCGCCGATGGTGCTGGTGCACCATCACGGCCGCAAGACCGGCAAGGAGTACGTGAGCCCGGTGATGTACATGCCGGTGGACGGCGATGCGGACGCCATCTACGTGTTCGCCTCCAAGGCCGGCGCTCCGACCCACCCGGAGTGGTACCAGAACCTGGTCGCCGCCGGCGACGGGTCCGTCGAGCTGGGGACCGACACGTTCGGGGTGAGCGTCCGGGAGGTCACCGGCGACGCGAGGGACCGGATCTACGACGAGCAGGCCCGCCGGTACCCGGGGTTCGCGGAGTACGCCGAGAAGACGGCGGGGATCCGGACCATCCCGGTCCTCGAGCTCCGGAGGGCCTGACCGGTCGCAGCCAGGACGTTCAGGCCCTCACCGGCGGAGGTGGTCGGCGAGCACGACGGCGTGGTTGACGGCCGGGTCCTTGGCCCCGTACAGCAGCGTCACCGTCGGGTGGGACGCCACCACATCGCGAAGCTCGTCCACCGCCGGGTTGCCGTCCAGCTCGGCGTCGTACCGGTCGGCGAACGCGGCGAACCGGTCCTCCCGGTGGTCGAACCACTTCCGTAGGTCCGGGCTCGGCGCCACCTCCTTCAGCCACAGGTCGACGTCGGCGCTGGCCCTGGACAGCCCCCTCGGCCACAGCCGGTCGACCAGGACGCGGTACCCGTCGTCGCCCGACGGGGCGTCGTAGACCCGCTTCAGCTGTACCGTCACGGCCTCACCTCCATCTATGCGGCCACCGTCACGCAACACCGGTCCGGCCCGGGGTCCAGGCGAGCGGCGTCCGGACCAAGGCCGGCGGCGTCGGCCAGCGCCTGGAGCAGCTGCAGGTTCATGGTGCACACCAGTTCGCGATGGCCGGCGGCCAAGGCGCCGAACGGGCAGTTCGCCAGACAGATGACGTCGCCGTCCCGTCGGGGCTGGTAGCCGTGGTCCGCCAGCACCGCCGTGAACCGGTCGAGGGCCGGGCCCGGCCCGGGCGCCGATCCGGACGGCGTTCCCGCGGGAACGCCTGAGCCACTGTCGATGGCGGCTCCCAGCCGCCGGCCGCAGCCGGCCGCCGCCTCGCACAGGGCGTCCTCCAACGGGACGCCGCCGGCAGCCGCCTCCACCGCCTCCGCCAGCACCTCCGCTGCCAGCAGGTACCGCCGGTCGGGCACGCTGGCCGACACCTCCCGGTCGGCCCGCCGGTACCACTTGGCCGGCCGTCCCGCGCCGGGGCCGCCACGGCCGGGGGGCCGCCGGTGCTCCACGTCGAGCAGCCCGGCGGCGGCCAGCTTGTCGAGGTGGAACGCCGCCACCGACCGGGCCACCCCCAGGGCCACCGCGGCGTCGTCGCGAGTCACCCCGCCGGGACATCCGGCGGCGTACTGGTAGATCCGGCGGCGGAGCGGCTCGGCGAGGGCGGCCAGCACCGTCAGGTCGTCACCGCCGACGTCCGACCGGTCCATCTGTTCCACGACCCTATTCTAAAACCAACCGACCTTGACTAAAAGGGGGTAGGCATCTAAAATCAATAGTTGTTGGGTTTACAGTGGCGCGTCGGAGGTGACGGATGCGCACGTTGGTGCCGACGGAAGGATGGGACATGACGTCGACGTTCGAGGGCGCCGAGCTACTGGAGGACGCCGAGGTCAGAGGGACCGGCTCCGTCGATCTGGCCGCGGCTACCCGGGCCGTCGCCGCCCTGCTGACCGCGCTCGGCGTCGACCAGGACCGTCCCGGCCTGGCCGACACCCCCGCCCGGGTGGCCCGCGCCTACGCCGAGCTGCTCACCCCGGAACCGTTCGAGCCGACGACGTTCCCGAACGACGAGGGGTATGACGAGCTGGTGGTGGTCCGCGACATCCCGTTCTCGTCGCTGTGCGAGCACCACCTATTGCCGTTCGCCGGCGTCGCCCACGTCGGGTACCTCCCGGCTGATCGGCTCATCGGCCTGTCCAAGTTGGCCCGGGTGGTCGGGCACTTCGCCGGCGGGCTGCAGGTGCAGGAGCGGTTGACCACCCAGGTGGCCGACTGGCTGGCCGTCAACCTCCGGCCCAAGGGGGTAGGTGTCGTGTTGGAGGCCCACCACTCGTGCATGTCGCACCGCGGTGTCCGTGCCGCCGGCGCCCGCACCGTCACGTCGTCGCTCACCGGCATGCTCCGTGACGACGAGCGGACCCGGGCGGAGTTCTTCGCCGTCGCCGGCTGTTGACGAAGGGAGCGCGTGACATGGCAGATCGCAACCAGACGTTCGTGATCGTGGGAGCCAGCCTCGCCGGGGCCAAGGCGGCCGAGACGCTGCGGACCGAGGGGTTCGACGGCCGGGTGGTGCTGGTCGGCGACGAGCCGGTCCGCCCGTACGAGCGACCGCCGCTGTCCAAGGAGTACCTGCGGAGCGAGAAGGGGTTCGACGACGCCGCGGTCCACCCGGCCGACTTCTACGACGCCAACGACATCGACCTCCGGCTGGCGTCCACCGTCACCGCCGTCGACCCCCGGTCGTCGGAGGTGACCCTGGCCACCGGAGAACGCATCCGCTACGACCGGTTGCTGCTGTGCACCGGCGCCGCCCCCCGGCGCCTCGACGTCCCCGGCGCCGATCTCGACGGTGTCCACTACCTCCGCACCGTCGCCGACGCCGACACCCTCGGCCGGGTGCTCACCGCCGGCGGCCGCGTCGCCGTCGTCGGCGGCGGGTGGATCGGCGCCGAGGTGGCCGCCTCCGGTCGTCAGCTCGGCGCCGACGTCGCCCTCATCGAGATGGCGTCGGTGCCGCTCGAGCGGGTCCTCGGCCGTCAGGTGGGGGAGATCTACCGGGAGCTCCACGCCGACCACGGCGTCGACCTGCACTTCGGCGTTGGCGTCGACCGGCTGGTCGGTTCGTCGGTGGTGGAGGGGGTCCGCCTCGCCGACGGCACCGTGGTGCCCGCCGACGCGGTCGTCATCGGTGTCGGAGTGCGACCGCGCACCGAATTGGCCGACGCCGCCGGACTGGCCGTCGACAACGGCGTGCTGTGCGCCCAGCGACTCGAGACCACCGTCCCCGGCATCTACGCCGCCGGCGACGTCGCCAACGCCTTCCACCCCCGCTACGGCACCCGTATCCGGCTAGAGCACTGGTCCGCCGCCCTCCACCAGGGACCCGCCGCCGCCCGGGCGATGCTCGGCCACGACGTCGTCTACGACCGGGTCCCCTACTTCTTCTCCGACCAGTACGACCTCGGGATGGAGTACCGGGGTTGGGCGCCGGCGTTCGACGACGTCGTCTTCCGCGGCGACCCCGCCGATGGGGCGTTCCTGGCGTTCTGGATGCACGACGGCCGGGTGGCCGCCGCCATGAACGCCAACGTCTGGGACGCCGGTGACGCCATCGAGCACCTGCTCGACGCCGCCGGTCCGGTCGACGTCCGGCGGCTGGTAGACCCTGACGTGGCCCTCGACGACGTCGCCTGACGGCTCGCCCGCCAGGCGATCGCCGACGACCCAGATCGCCGACGACAAGGAGGTAGTCCCGTGGCGCAACGCCGTCGCCGACTCGAACCCGGTCCCGACCATCCCATCACCGTCGGTCCCCACGCCGGTCCGGTCACCGTCCGTGCCGGCTCGGTGCAGGTGGCCACCACCGACAGGGCGCTGGAGCTCCGCGAGGCGTCGTACCCGCCGGTGTTCTACGTCCCCATCGACGACGTCGACCGGGACCTGCTGCGTGACGCCACCCACCACACCTACTGCCCGTACAAGGGTGACGCCTCGTACTACGACATCGTCGTCCCCGGTTCCGACAGCCTCGACGGCGCCGTTTGGTACTACCCGGATCCGTACCCGGCGGTCGCCGCCATCCGCGACCACGTCGCCTTCTACCCGGACCGGGTCACCGTCGTCGCCGAGTCGTAGGACCGGCCGGCGGCGACCGCCTCGAAACGGTTACCGGACGAGCCGGTCCAGGAAGGTCCCGACGAGATCGGTCCACGTGTCCACCTCCGCACGGGTGGACGACACGTGGAGCTCCGCCCGGGGGAGCAGGCGAGCCAGCTCGTCGGCGGTCGACATCGGGTGGGCAGCGTCGCCGGTCCACGCCAGGATGAGCGCCGGCACGTCGATGCCGGCGATGTCGGCCCGGTCCGGCAGGTTGGCCCGGGCCGACCCCCGCAGGACGGTGGCCAGGCGCGCCGGCTCCCACCGCCTGGCGGCGGCGGCCTCCTGCGCCCTGCGGGCCCGGTCCCCACGGAACGGGTCCGCCACGTCGTCGTCCGCCCACGACGCGATGGCCGCCTCGATGCCGTCCCGCTCGACCGTCGTCGCCTCCTCCACCAGCTGCCCCGCCCGGGCCGCCCGCGTCTCCCACGCCGTCGGCGGTATCGCCAGGACGAGCGCCGCCACCCGGCTGCCACCCGCAATGGCGGCGTACAGGGCGGTGCCGCACCCCATCGACGCCCCTGCCGCCACGTACCGGTCGATCCCCAGCATGTCCGCCAACGCCAGCTGGTCCAGCGCCAGCTCCGACCACAGGTAGCCGTCGAGGTCCGCCGTCGACGCCGACTCGCCGTGGCCCCGGGCGTCGTACCGGACCACCGGCACCGACAGCCGGTCCCAGTGGACCAGCCCCAGCTCCGCGTCGCTCACCCGGTCCATCGTCAGGCCGTGGCCCCAGATCACCGGCAGCCCGTGCCCTGCGGCTTCGCCCGCACCGCCGGTGGCGTCGTCGGCGCCGGTGATCTCGTAGGCGAGGGACGCCCCGCGGATGGTGGCCCGACCGCTGGCCGTCACCGGCGGACCTCTCGCCGGTGGCCGAGGACGGCGGGGTCGGCGGCCAGCCACTGCCGCAGCTCCTGCTTCACCACCTTGCCGGTGCCGTTCTTCGGCAGGTGGTCGACGGTGACGACGTGCCGCGGTGCCTTGAACCCGGCCAGTGACTGCCGGACCCGGCCGATCAGCACGTCGGCCGCCAGCGTCCTCCCGCGGCGAAGGACGACGACGGCGCAGACGTTCTCCCCCCACCGAGCGTCCGGGACGCCGACCACCGCCACCTCGGCCACCTCCGGGCTCGACCGTAGGATCTCGTCCTCCACCTCCCGGGACGACACGTTCTCCGCCCCGGTGACGATGACGTCCTTCTTGCGGTCCACGATAGACAGCACACCGTCGCCGTCGAAGACGCCGACGTCGCCGGTGTGGAACCAGTCCCCGGTGAACGACCGGCCGGTGGTCTCCTCGTCGTCCCAGTACCCGACCGTCACCTGCGGGCCGCGGACCACGATCTCCCCCTGCCCGCCCGGCGGCACCGGCTCCCCGCCGTCGTCGACCACCCGCACCTCCGCGCTGCCGGCCACCCGGCCGGCGGACGACAACAGGTGGGTGGCGCCGGCCAGCCCGCGGCGGTGGTCGTCGGGACCGAGGAACGCCACGTTGCCGGCCAGCTCCGTCATGCCGTACCCGCCGGCCAGCTCCACCCCCAGCATGTCGTACGCCCGCCGCAGCAGCACCGGCGGCATCGGCGCCGCGCCGTAGGCGATCGACCGCAGGGTGGACAGCCGGGCCCGGTCGCCGGGGCGGTCCTCCAGGTGGTCCAGCAGGCTGCTCAGCATGGTGGCCGCCACCGACGTGGTCGTCACCCCGTACCGTTCGGTCAGTTCCACGAACTGTTCCGGGCTGAACCGGTCCGCCAGCACCACCGGCCGACCGGCCGCCAGCACCCGCAGCACGTTGTACCCCGCCACGTGGCACAGCGGGAACGGGAACAGGTACACGTCGTCGTCACGCACCGGTCGGCCGGCCTGGCTGGCGTCGACCGATGCGAGCAGGTTGGCGTGCGTGAGCACCGCCCCCTTCGGCGACCCGGTGGTGCCGCTCGTGTAGATGATCCACGCCGGATCGGCGGCGGTGACGGTGACGGCGGCGCCGGCGGTGTGGCCGGCGGTGTGGTCGGCGGGGCCAGTGTGGTCGCCGCCCGGGGGTTGGCCCAGCCGGCGCCAGCCGTCGAGGTCGACGACGTCGAGGCCGGCGAGGTCGGCGCTCCGGTCGATCGACGGCTGCAGCCGAGCCAGCTCCTCCGGGGTGCCGGCCAGCAGGGAGGCGCCGGAGCGCCGGAGGATCGACACCAGCTCGGCCGGCGCCAGCCGGTGGTTGAGGAACACCAAGATCCGGCCGGCACGGGGGACGGCGTAGAACGCCTCCACCCACGCCGCGTTGTTCTCGCCGACCATCGCCACCCGGTCCCCGGGCCTGGTCCGGGCGGCCACCCCGGCAGCGACGGCACGGATGCCGTCGGCGAGGTCGCCGAAGGTGACGGTGGCGCCGGCGTGGGTGAGGGCCGGCCGGTCCGGGTCCCGGTCGGCGATGCCGTCGACGGCGTGATGGAGCAGCCCCGTCAGGGGTCCAGCACCTCGACGGTCCACACCGGCGGCTCGTCCTTGAGGTTGACCTCCACGAACATCTGGGTGGCGCACGACGGGCAGTAGAACCGCCGCAGCACGAACCGGGCGGCGCCGGCGTAGGCCTCCGACAGCGGCCACCGTTCCCACGTCGGGCTCTCCGCCATGCGCAGCGACAGCTTCACGTTCTCGTGGCTGCCGCACAACGGCTCGCCACACCGCCGGCAGGCGATGACCCGCTCGTCGCCGGAGCCGACCAGCTCCAGTGACGCGCTCAGCCGCCGCCCGGTGGGTTGGCGACCGGGATCGGGGACGACCGGTTCGGCGCCACCGAGGCGTTCCACCCGGCGGGCGTGGCGGAGGGCGTCGGTGGCGCCGGCGTCCACCGTCCAGTCGTCGCCGGACAGCTGGACCACCACCCCGTAGTCCGTGGCCGCCCCTTCGGGGGACACCAGGCCCTCGTCGACGTCGTGGCGGACGGCGTCGGGGTCCCGGTCGAGGGGATCGCCCATGCCGCCGCCGCCGGCGCACCAGCTGGTGAACACGTCGTGGCCGCCCACCTCGGTGATCAGCTTCGGCGGCGGCACCTCCCTGGTGCCGCCGGACGGGGCCCCACCGAGCAGGGCGGCGGCGTCGGCCGTGCGGTCCCGTTGCAACAAGAACCCGTTCTGGCGGCCCGGCTCGCCGCCGCGCAGCCCGGCCGAGGTGGGCTGCTGGACGCCGTGGCCGAAGATGATGAGGTCCAGCTCGTCACACGGGGGCCGCAGGATCCAGCTGTGCTCGGAGCCCACCCCGCCCCGGGTGACCCCGGGGCCGCCGGAGTCGGCCCGCTCGTAACGGTGGAGGTAGAACAGCGGGAAGTTCCGCTCGTTCTGCTCGATGTTGGACGTGGTGGCCCCGGGGGAGTGCAGCAGGCCGGCGGTGTCCGCCCCGTCGGCGATGTGCCGGGCCCCGCCGCCGCCGAGCTGGGCGTCGACCAGGATGGAGCTGAACGTCTCCCCCTTCAGGTTGCGGCCGGAGATGGCCGTCCCCGGCGCCGACGTCATCCCCGACGTCATCACCTTGTCGGTCCACTCGTCCGACGCGTCGACCATGGCGGCCACGCACTCTTGGACGGCGGTGCGGATCTCCTGGCCGGCCGCCGTCCCGCTCATCGACGTCCCCGCCGGCCACGTCGCATGGGTGACCGACCCCTCCCGGGTGACGAACGTCACCACCCGCTCGAAGGCGCCGGGCACCCACGGCATGTCGTCGAAGCCGAGCAGCGCCAGCAGCGCCACCAGGCTGAAGCACCGCATGCCGCCGTGCGGGGCGTTGATCAACGCCTGCGCCTGGTCGGCGCTGCCGGTGAAGTCCAGCGTCAGGTGGTCGCCCCGCTTGGTCATCACCAGCGAGATCCGGTACACGTCGTCGTTGACCCCGTCGTGCTCCATGTAGCCGACGTGCCGCCACCGCCCGTCGGGCAGCGCCGCCAGCCGGCGCCGGAGGCGGGCCTCGG
>Ga0153954_1001281_pt1 | contig 14178 bp, 11 predicted proteins | sample TSFL038MetaG_FD_102277 | JGI IMG/M metagenome (GOLD analysis project Ga0153954, IMG submission 102277) | Attine ant fungus gardens microbial communities from Florida, USA - TSFL038 MetaG | ecosystem: Host-associated > Fungi > Mycelium > Unclassified | place: USA: Florida, Wekiwa Springs State... | reverse complement strand
GTCCTCGCGCAGCTCTTCCTCGGTCAGCTCCAGGCGTTTGCGGAGGTCGGCGACCTGGAGGCGCTCGCCGGCTTTCGCCGCTTCGATCAGCATCCCGGCGAGGGTGACGAGGCGGGCGAAGCGCTCCGGCCGGATCGCCGCGTCGCCGCGGCCGTTGCCGCGCGTGCGGCGCGGGGCGTCGCGCAGCGGCCGGTCGACGACCTTTGCCGGTTCGAAGCCGTTGATGTGGCGGTTGCGCAGGGTCGCGACGCGCGCCTCGGTCTCCTCGCGGAGGTCGTCCGGCGCCAGCACCTGGGCGTTGGCGCGCCAACGCAGCACCCAGGCGATCAGCTCGCGGTGGGAGGCGTAGTCGGTTTCGAAGATCTTGCCCTTGCCCGGTGCCTTGTCGCTCGATTTGGCGTCGCGGATCTCACCGTAGGTGCCGAAGTCACGCTCGATCAGCCAGGCGATCCGCTCTTTCACCCAGATCTTGGCGCGGCCCTGGGTCTCCCCCAGCTGCCAGTCGGCGCGGCTGCCGTAGTCGCGGCGGTCGAAGTCCTCGGGCGGCGAGAAGTCGTGCTCGGCCTTGGTCGCGTAGCCGACCTTGCCCTGGATCCGGGAGAGGCGGAAGACCCGCACCGCGTCGCGCTCGTGCGCGTGGCCGATCAGGTAGAACTGCCCGCCGCGGAAGACCAGGTGGTACGGGTCGACCTTGCGCTTCGAGGTGTCCCCGCGCTCCATCGTGAAGTAGGTGAACTCGATCGTCTTGCGGCGGGAGATCGCGGTCTCGATCTTGGAGAGGCGCTGGGAGAGGTCGCGGCCGCCGGCGCTCGCCGTCATCGCCATCTCGACCGGCGCGCGCTCCCCCTCGGCGAGCGGATTCGGGTGCCCCCAGGCGACCTGCTGCAGGGCCAGCCGCAGCGGCTCAGCGTAGGCGAAGCCGCCGTCGGTCAGCAACAGCAGCGCCGTCGAGAGCGCCGCCAGCTCGTCGTCGCTGAAGGAGATCGCATCGAGGTAGAAGTTCTCCGGCGGCAGCGAGTACAGCTCCGCCTCGAAGAACCCCTCGCCGGGCTTCTCCACGCCCAGCTGGATGCCCAGGCTCTCGAGCTCCGCCCGGTCCGCGTAAAAGCGCCGCGCGAAAGCGTCGTCGTTCATGTCGCTATAGCCCTCGACCTCACGCTTGATCTCCAGAGCCGAAACCGGCCTCCCCTGAGCCATGAGGAATGAGATCAGCGAGAGCTGTCGAATCAGCTTCTCGGTGTCCTTTGCCACGTATCGCAGGATAGTCCGCGCGCGCTGAATGGCACTGCTGCTCGCCCCTCTCCGCTGGCTTACTTCCTCGATTATCCGGCTCGCGCTGCTGGCCGGAATCCTCGTCGTCGCCTATTTACTCCTGCTCAAGCCCGCAATCGACGGCGGCGAGAAGACCGTCCGCCACTCCCTCCACTCGCTGGAGAAGCGGGCGAGCCCGAAGCGCCTCTCCCACTGCATCGGCCGCGCCGACGGCAACGTCGAGAAGCTGAAGCGCTGCGCCCGGATCTTCTGAGGCGCCCGGTACCGCTGCTCCCGGGCCCCCGGTTGACTACCACGGCCCCGGATGGAAAGGTCTGCGGCGGAGACGGGTTCAGTCCTTGGCAGGGCAGGACCACTCCGGCGGTCCCGCCTCGGCGGGACCGTTTCATTTGGGACGGGGCGTCGGACCGACCGACGCCCCGTCCCACCGCCTACTTCTTGACCAACTGGACCGTCCTGGTCCGGATCGACTTCGAGCCGTCGCCGGCGACGAACCGGATCTCGACCTTGACCGTCGCCTTGCCCTTCTTCGCCAGCGCCTTCAGCGCCGCGCCCTTGGGCTTCACCGCGATCCAGACCGAGCCGGGCCCGGTGACGGTCTTCTTCACCGCCTTCACCGCGGGGCCGCGGAGGGTCACCTTGCCGGTGCCGGGAACGGTGACCGCGATCAACGCCGTGCCGGCGCCCGCACGGCGTTTGACCTTGCCGAGACCGACCTTGGCGGGCGGCTTCGAGGCACCGGCGGGAGGCCCGGCCTGACCGCCGCCGGCGCTCTCGCCGCCGCCGGAGCCGCTCTCGCCGGAGCCGCCGTCACCGCCGCCCGCGGGGCCGCCTTCGTCCGGCCCTGCGATCGTCACTGCCGGGATTTCGCCCGGGTGGCAGTCGTAGGGCTTGTAGAAGGCACTGCCCTGGACACAGCGGAACATCGCCTGGTTGGTCTCACTCGGCACCCCCGAGAAGCTCGGGGCGGCGAGCAACCGCATGTATGCCGGCCCGCTCTGGCGGGCCTCCAGGCCCTGTTCGAGCGCGTAACCGTCGGCAAGGAGCTCGTCCTCGCCGAAGGCCGGGCCGATCAGGGCGACGCCGACCGGGTCGCCGCCGGCGTTGTTGTCCTGGGCGACGAAGCCGGCGGGCAGGGTCAGCACCGGGTAGCCGGCGCGATCGGCGACGCCGACGATCGTGTTCCCGGCCGCGGTCCCGACCGGGACCATCACCGCCGCCCGGCCACCGCTCAGCAGCGCGTCCAGGTAGGCGCGGGCTTCGCTGCGGCCGCTTGCCAGGTTGGCTTCGTAGGTCGACTTCGTCGCCGCATCGGCCGGGTCGACCGCCGCCGCGGCGAGCAACTTCGCCTGCCCGAACTTCAGGCCCTCCACCGGGTTGGCGGCGTTGTAGTCGATGATCTGCTGCAGCGAGTCGGCGCCACCCCCGGGCGATTCGTCGAGGTAGGCGTCGAGATCCCGGTGCAGCTCGAACGGGAGGACGCTCGGCGCCGCGGGCACGGTGCCCGGGGTCGCCACTTCCGCGGTCGCCCCCAGGCTGCCGAGCTCGGCCACCGCCGCTTCGTACGCCGGTTTGGTGACATCGCTGGCCGCGAGGCCACCGATCACGGCGACCTTCTTGCCGGTCAGCGCCGTGGCCGAGAGGCCGGTCGCATAGTCGGGCAGGGCTCCCGGCTGGCCGGCGGTGCCGGGATCACTCGGGTCGGGACCGGCGAGGACGCCGAGCGCGGTCGCCAGGTCGGCGACCGTCTGTGCGATCGGTCCCGGCGATTCCTGGGACCGCGCCGTCGGCAACACGCCGCTGCGGCTGACCAGGCCGGTGGTCGGCTTCAGCGCCGCGAGCCCGGCGTTGGCCGCCGGGACGACCATCTGCGCCGCTTCGGCCGAGGACTCGACCCCGATCGCCAGCGGCGAGAGGCCGACCGCAACCGCAGCGGCCGAGCCCGCCGAGGAGCCGCCTGGCGATTTGTTGGTGTCGGAGGGCAGCAGCGCCTGGCCGCCCAACGAGGAGTAGCCGTGCGGCATGGCGGTGCCTTCCATCGCGCCGCCGAGCTCGGTGGTGTTGGTGTCGCCGAGGACGATCGCCCCCGCCGCCTTCAGCTTCGCGACCAGGGTCGCGTCACCGTCGGGCAGGTTGCCCTGGAGGGCGATCGAGCCGGCACTGGTCGGCAGCCCGGCGACGTCGATCGAGCCGTCGACCAGGAACGGGATGCCCTCGAGCGGGCCGACCGACGCGCCCGCGGCGCGCTTGGCGTCGCTGGCCGCGGCCGCCGCCAGCGCCCCCGGCGCCAGCTTGCGGATCGCCTGGATCGCCGGCCCCTGCGAGTTGGTCAGCGCCGCCCGGTAGAGCTCGGCCCGGACCAGTTGCCTGGAGGTGATCGATCCAGCCGCGAGCGCTTCCTCGAGCATCGTCGCCGAGGCGGTTTCGAGCGGGAACGACAGCAGCTCCGGCTCACCGCCGAGCATCGCCATCACCGCCGTGTAATCGGGGTTGCAGCGGCCGCGCGAGGCGAACGGCATCGCCGTCGCGGTGCGGGCGCAGCGGTAGGCCGCCGGGTTGACCTCGGCCGGCGTCTGGCGCAGATCGGTCGCCTGTTCGATCACGTAGGCGACACCGATCAGGTCGCGCTCGTCGTAGGCGCCACCGTTGACGCTGACCGCGAGCGCCCGCCGCTGGGCGGGGTCGTAGCCCATCGGCACCGTGATCTGCGGGTAGCCCGCCTGGGGGCCGCTGGGGACCGAGCCGACCACGGCGATCACCGGGCCGCCGCCACCGCTCGGCTCGTCCATCATCTTTTCGATCGCTTCGTGGTAGACCGCCTTGCGGATCGGCAGGTTCGCTTCGTATTCGAGCTGGTTGGGGCCGCCCGGGGCAGCCTCGACCAGGGCGCGACCGGCGTGGGTGGCGTTGCCATCCTTGAGCGCCTCCTGCGGATTGGTGGCATCGACCGCCACCTCTTCCTCGAGGCTCTTCACCGGCACGTCCGGCCCGAGGTGGGCGTAGTAGGCGTCGATCGTGGCGTGCTGCTCATAACCGGTCGGCAGCGGCGGCATCGACCCGACCGTGGTCGGTTCGTCGGGGACCATGATCGCCCCCGCGGCTTCCAGCGCCTCGACCGCTTTTTCGGTCGCTTCCTGGGCCGGGGTCGGGGTCGTGCAGGCGCCCGTGCAGGTGCCGTTGTAGCCGATCCGCTTGCCGGCGACGAAGTTCGTCGTCAGCGCCGACATGTAGTTCGGCAACTGGCCGAACGGCGCCAGGGGGATCGAGCCGTTGGTGTGGAAGTCCGGGCCCATCATCCCTTCGTACTCTTCGTCGGCCTCGGGGTCGGAGCCCGGGACCTCGGCGATCGACTGCAGGGTCATCGCCGCGTCGGCGACATCACGGACGATCGGCCCCGCGGTGTCCTGGGAGGCGCTGATCGGCGCGATCCCGTAGCCGGGAACGAGGCCGACCGTCGGCCGCAGGCCGACGACCGACTGCGCCCGCGAGGGGCTGATGATCGAGCCGGAGGTCTCGGTGCCGATCGTCAGCGTCGCCAACCCGGCCGCCGCGGCGGCACCTGATCCCGACGAGGAGCCGCTCGGCCCGGCCGCGGTGTCGATCGCGTTGAGGACCTGGCCGGTCAGGTTGCTGAATCCCGAGGGCTGACTGCCGAAGCTGTTCGCCCACTCGGAGAGGCCGAGCTTGCCGAGGATGACGACGCCGTGGGCGCGCAACTGCTTGGCGACCCCGGAGTCCCGCGCCGGGAACGACTGGCGCAGCGCCCAGTCGCCCGCCGAGGTGTACATCGGCGTCGCGTCGACGATGTCCTTGAGCAGGATCGGCAGGCCCATCGCCGGCCCGAGGTTCTTCCCTTCGGCCCGTTCACGGTCGGACCTTTCCGCTTCGGCGATCGCTTCGGGGTTGTACTGGGTGACCGCGTTCAGGCCGGGGCCCGCTTTGTTCAGCGCCTCGATCCGCGCCATGTAGGCCCGGACCAACTCAACCGACGTCACCTCCCCGTTCTCGAGCATCTGCTCGGCTTCGGTGCCGCTCAGCGTTTCCAGGTTCAGGGCCGCTTCGGCGCGCGCCGAGGCGAACAGCATGCATGCGAGCAGGGCCAGCGCAGCGAGCGCCAACACCGGCAGCCGGCGCCAAGCCGGCATCGGACCAACGGGGGACGAGTTCACAGGGCTATTTCTCCTTACGGAGTTGTTGGCAGGGCAGGAACGCCTCGGCGACGCGGCGACGAAGGATGAGATCCACCTCCAACGCACATCTGGAGACGCCAGGGGGCGAACCTTTCCCGACGCGGCCTGCCCCGACCTCGGCCACCCGTACAGGATTTCGCCACGGCCGATGCTCCACTCGGCCAAGCGAGGTCGCGTTACCAATTCAGGGCTTGCAGAAGGATCCCAAGCAGGCTTGAACTTTCATGCACTAAAGTTCAAGCATGCCGGAGACGCTTGAACCTTCCCGCGGGCAGTACGTCGAGCTCGACTGGACGCCGACGCACGGCGGCGCGAGCAAGGCGGCCCGCTCGCCGCGGCGTTACCGAGCGTGGGTCCCGGACACGGTCGCCGACTTCGAGCCGGTGCTCAAGGCGGCGACGAGCGCGCTCTGCGAGCGTGCCGGGACGGAGATCAGGCAGCTGAACTCCGAGCCGGGCGCCCTGCTCGCGCTCGAGGGCATGGGACGGCAACTGCTCCGCTCCGAGGCGCTGGCCTCCTCCCAGATCGAGGGGCTCGCCATCTCCCACCGCAAACTCGCGGCGGCCGAGTTCGGCACCCTCGCCAACTACAAGGCGCGAGAGATCGTCGGGACGATGAGGGGGATGGAGCGCGCCCTGGAGATCGGGTCGGCCCCGGGGCTCCTCACCGCCGGGTCGATCGAGTCGATCCACCGCGAGATCGCCGTGGTCCCGCCGCTCGACCGGATCGCCGGACAGCTCCGCGAGGAGCCGAGCTGGATCGGCGGCGTCGATCCGAGCGTCGCCGAGTACGTCGGGCCGCCGGCGCCGGAAGTGCGCGGCCTGCTCGACGACCTCTGCGAGTTTATGAATCGCGACGACATCTCCCCGGTGGCCCAGGCGGCGATCGCGCACGCCCAGTTCGAGACGATCCACCCGTTCGGCGACGGCAACGGCCGGGTCGGCAGGTGCCTGATCGGCGTGCTGTTTCGACGCCGCGGCCTGGCGCCGCATCTGCTGTCGCCGATCAGCATCGTCCTCGGCGCCAACAAGGACGCCTACGTCAGCGGGCTCGAAGGCTTCCGGGCCGGCGCGGTCGACGACTGGGTCCGGTACTTCGCGGACGCGACCGAGGTGGCGGCGCACCGCTCGCGCGAGCTGGCCGAAGAGGTGGAAGGGCTGCAAGGTGACTGGCGCGCGCTGCTGGAACCGATCCGCGCCGACTCGGCCGCCCTGGCCCTGATCGACCTGCTGCCCCGCTATCCGATCGTGACCGCCGCGGCGGCGGAGGGCGAGATCGACCGCTCCCGGCGGGCCACCATCACCGGCCTCGAACGACTTGCCGACGCGGGGATCCTCACCCGTCACCGCAACCAGAAAAAGGGCGACAGCTGGGAGGCGAAGGAGCTCTTCGCCCTCCTCGACGAGTTCGAGCGGCGGACCGCCCTGCGTGCCAACGCGCCCTCAGGCGGGGGGGCGTTCGCTCAGGCGGCGCGTTGAGAGAACCAGGCCGAGCCGGAGAGGGCGCGGTCGAAGCCGGACCAGGACTCGCCCTCGGGGAGCTGGCGCTCGAGCCGGTCGAAGGAGCCGAGGCGGCCGCCGAGATTGTCGATCATGTGGACGAGGACGGCCTCACGGGTGGCGGGGACGACCGGTGAGCCGTGCTCGAGCGAGCCATGGTGGCTGAGGATGATGTGGAGGACGCACTGGGCGAGGTGCGGGTCGAAGCCAGGGATGTCCTCGATCGCGCGGCGCACCGTGTAATAGCCGAGCGGGATCTCGCCCTGTAGCCGGCCCGCGTCGGTGAGGTCGATCGCCAATGGGTCGTCGTTGTAGGCGATCAGCTTGCCGATGTCGTGGAGCAGCGCCCCGGTCACCGCGATTTCGCGGTCGACGCCGGGAAAGAAGTTGGCCGCGGCGGAAACCGCCTGGGCGACGGAGAGCGTGTGCTCGAGCAGGCCGTGCCGGTAGGCCTGGTGGTAGGTCTTCGCCGCGGGGGCATCGCGAAAGCGCTCCCACTGCTCGGAGCCGGGGGCGAAGAAGAGGTCGAGGAGCTCGCGCAGCTCGATGTTCTGCACCGTCTCCAGCAGATCGCGGAGGTCGGCTTCGAGCCGCTCGGCGGAAACCTCCGACGGGACCGCCAGGTCATCGAGCTCGTACTCGCCCTCCGCGGCGGCGCGCAGCTCGGTCACCTTGATCTTCGACCCCCACCGTTCGGAGTTCTCGAAGATGCCGCTGACGTGGATCGGGGTGCCGGTGCCGCAGAGCGCGTAACGGACCTCGGCATCGTCCCAGCAGACCGCCTCGGCGGTGCCGGTCGCGTCGCCGACGGTCATCCGCAGCCACGGCTCGCCATTGCGCTTGCGCCGCAGCTCCCGCCCGCGGACCGCGTAGACGCCGCGCACCCGCTGCCCGTCCTCGAGATCGCGGATGGCAACCCGCGCGGGCTCGGGCTCGGGCGCCGGCGCCGGCTCCACCGGAGCGAAGGCGGGCTCGCCGGCGAGGAGGCTCTCCATCTGCGTCTGCTCGGCCATCTCCCGACCCAAGGTAGACACCGGTCCGGACGCTTGTTGTAACGGCTTGCGGTCCGCGCCAGGAGCCGAAAACCCCCGCAAAGAGCGCTTTTTCTCCCCGCAACGTGCGACTCCTTCTCACACTAAGGTGATCGTTTTGGGGATCTCTTCGACGTAGGCGACGTCGCCCTCGCAGGCAAGTTCGAGGGCCAGTGCGAGCCACCGAGCGGCGCGCTCGGGAGCGTCGACGACTTCAACCACCAGCGGCACGTCGCGCCGCAGCGCGAGCACCCGATCCCCGCGGCTCCCCTTCTCCGCGGAACCCCCACACCCCGCGCAGCGCCGTCGCCCCCGGCGCTCCCTCGCGGCGAAGCTGGTGGATGAACTCGAGGTGCGCGGGGTGCGCGGCGCCGGCGACCCCTCCGTCGCGATCCCGCTCGCCGAAGTGGAAGCGCATCTGCAGCATCTCGCCGCGGCCGACGCTCACAGGAGTCCGCCGATCCAGTGGCCGAGCGCCACCGCGGCGAGACCCGCCGCCAGCGACCCGGCGATGTTGAGCCAGAGCACGCGCGCGTCGCCATCCTCACCCGCCCGGTGGGACTCGAGCATCCAGGTCGAGAACGTCGTGTACGTCCCGACCCCGCCGCCGGCGACGATCGTGTAGGCCGTCCCCGAGAGCGCGGCGCCCGCGAGCACCCCCAGCACCACCGCGCCGCTGAGGTTGACCACCAGCGTCCCGATCGGGAAGTCGCCGCCGAGCCGCGTCGCCACGGTGCTGTCGACGACGAAGCGCGCGACGGCCATCGCCCCGCCGAGCGCCGCCACGGCCACCCAGGCAAGCGCCGTCACCGGAGGACCCTCGCCCGGCGGGTGGCGACGATCCCGAAGTGGACGCAGGCGAAGCCGCCCGCAACCGTCGCCGCCGCGTACGCCGCCGCCAGCCCGACGTAGCCGCCTTCGAGCATCTCGAAGAGCTCCAATTGCAGGGTCGAGAAGGTGGTCAGCGCGCCGCAGAGCCCGGTGCCGAGGAACGGGAGCCCGTAGGTGGACGGCGGCAGGCGCTCGCCCAGGCGCGTCACGAACCAGCCGAGCAGCGCCGCGCCCACCAGGTTGGCGACGAACGTCGCCCACGGCCAGGCGTCGACCCCGTGCGGGAGCGCCTCGGAGAGCCCGACCCGGGCCAGCGCGCCGATCACGCCGCCGGCGTAGATCGCACCCAACTCGCGGCGATCGAATCGTCGGGTGAGCCGGGTCAGGAGGCGAACCTTAGCCCAGGTCGAAGGGTTACCGAGCAAACCCACCGAGGAGGAAGAGATGTTGCGCGCAGTCCTACGACGGCTCACCTACGCGAACGTGATCGCGACCCTGGCGCTGTTTCTCGCCCTGGGCGGCGGGGCCGTCTGGGCGGCGAAGCACCAGCCCGCCAAGGTCGGCACCGGCAAGCTGAAGCCGAACGCGGTGACGGCCGGGAAGATCAAGGCCAACGCGGTCACGCAGGCGAAAATCCGCGAAAACGCGGTGACCAACGCGAAGATCCGCGAAGGCGCGGTCAACCTCGGCAAGATCGCCGCCGGCACCTTCGTCGTCGCCACCGCGACGAGCTCGCCGGTCGCGGTGAACGGAGCGAGCGCCGTCGGGGTCAGCTTCCCGGCGCCGGTCAGCTTCACCCCCGCGGCGGGCGCCGTCTACCTGATGAGCTTCGAAGCGCGCGCCTCGAACCTCGCCCGCTCCGGCCCCGAAACGTGCCGCGTCCAGGTCGTCCCGCTGGTCAACGGCGCCGAATGGGGCGGCGGCGCGCCGCTCGTCCTGAGCGCCTTCGAACCGACCCCGGAAGCGCCCTCCGGCACGATCGCCGCCGCCGGCCAAACCAGCCCGATCGGCCTCGCCGCCCCCGGCGCGACGCAGACGATCGGCGCCCGGCTGATCGGCAGCCCACGCTGCTCGTCGGGCTCCTCGGTGACCGTCGCCGTCGCGATCACGCAGGCGAAATAGATGACGCGCACCGGGCTCGTCGCGTTCCTCGGCGCGCTGGGCACCTCCTTCTCCGCGTCGCGGGCCGAAGACCGCGTTCACTAACCTTCCGTAAGTGGACCGGATCGTCGCCTGGCACTTCACCGACCCAGCCTGTCCCTGGGCGTACTCGTCGCGGCCCGCGATCGCGCGGGTGCGCTGGCGCTTCGGCGACCAGCTCGACTGGCGCCTGGTGATGATCGGGCTCTCCGAGACCGCCGAGCGCTACGAGCAGATCGGCTACACGCCGGGGCTGATGGCGGCCGGGCACCGCAAGTTCGAGCGGCGCTTCGGGATGCCGTTCGGCAGCGGCGTCAAGTCCCGCATCGCGCCCAGCTCGCGTGCCTGCCGAGCGGTCCTCGCGGCCCGCGAGGAGTCGATGGAGCTCGGCTACGCGGCGCTGCGCGCGATCCAGCTGATGCAGTTCACGACGCCGGGGCTGCTCGACGAGGACGCCGACCTGCGCGCCGCCCTGGAGAAGGTCGAGGGGCTCGACGCGGCGGCGGTCGTCGCCCGCATCGACGACCCGGAGATCGTCGCGCTCTACGAGGAGGACAAGGCACGGACCCGCTCCGCCGAGGGTCGCCCGACCCACGTCCAGAACCGCCACTCGAGCTCCGACGGGCCGGTCCGTTACACGGCGCCTTCGGTGATCTTCGAGATGCCCGACGGCCGTTGGCTCGAGGTCGGCGGCTTCCAGCCCTTCGAGTCCTACGACAACGCGCTCGCCAACCTCGACCCGGCGCTGGAGCGTCGGCCCGCCCCGGAGCGCGCCGCCGACGCGGTGCTCTCCTACGCGATGGGCCTGACCACCGCCGAGGTCGCCTCGATCATGCGCCCCTCCGACCTCGAAGACGCCGACCAGTCGGCGGCCGAGCGCGAGCTGATCGCCGCGGTCGAGGCGGGCGAGCTGGTCATGGAACCGGCCGGGTCCGATGCCCTCTGGCGCCCCGCCGCCGCGGTCGGCTCGGGCAGCGAAGCCAGCGCCCTCGGCGCCGCCGCCTAGCCCAGGTCGAACTCGGCGCGGCGCTCGGCCGGGACCAGGCCGAGGAACTCGCGCTCGGTCATGGCGGTCCCCTACCCGGGGTCGACGTCCCGCCACTCGTAGACCTGCTTGCCGCCGAGCAGTTCGGTGACCGTGACGAGGCGCAGGCCGCGCGCCTGCAGCCCTTCGACGATGCCGGGGAGCGCTTCGACCGTCTGCGGGTGGTGGCCGCCGTCGTGGAGGAGGACGATCGAGCCGGGCTTCGTCCGCCGCACGACCCGGGTGCGGATCGCCCCGACGCCGGGGTGCCGGTCGTCTTCGGAGTCGAGCGTCCAGAAGACCATCTCGAGGCCGTTGGCGCGCGCCGCCGCCTTCTCCTGGCGGTCGAGTTCGCCGTAGGGCGGGCGGAAGAGGCAGGGCGTGAAGCCGGTCGCCGCGCGGATCGCCGCCTGGGTCGAGGCCAGCTCACCCTCGCCCGGGTCGATCGGGTGGTGGAAGGAGTGGTTGCCGATCTCGTCGCCGAAGGCGAGGATCTGGCGCATCAGCGCCTCGCGGCCGCGCACGTGTCGCCCCTCCTCGAAGAAGGTGGCCCGCGCTCCGAGGCGGTGGAGGGTGGCGAGGATCGCCGGCGTCTGGGTGAGGCTCGGGCCGCCGTCGAACCCCGCCCGCGCCGTCGCGGCGCCGCCGAGGCAGAGCACCAGCCCCAAAACCATTGCTCGTTGAAGCCTTTTGGTGCCTTGACCACCAAAAGGCTTCAGCGAGCGTAAGTTTGGGGATGATTCGGTCAGGCGACCACGGAGGGGGCCGTCGTCGCGGCGGGGGCCTTCCATCGCTCGGCATGATCGCAATCGCGGCGAGCTCGCTTGGCCCGATAAAGCTCCTCGTCGGCCCGCGCCATCGCCCCTTCGAGCGACTCACCCCGCCCCCACTCGACGATTCCGACGCTCCACTCGGCTCCCGACGCGCCGTGCAGCCGGCCCAGCGCCTCTTCGGCCCCGCCGCGCCCGGCGCCCGGCATCACCAGGGCGAACTCGTCGCCGCCGAAGCGACCGAGCACCTCGGAGCCGCGCAGCTCCGCCCGCCACGCGCGGCCGAGGTCGGCGAGCAGTTCGTCACCGGCGGCATGACCGTGCTGGTCGTTGACCTCCTTGAAGCGGTCGAGGTCGATCAGGGCGATCGTCACCGGCAGGTCGCCGCGCGCGGCCAGCGCCCGCACGCGCTCGGCGACGGCGACGAAGCCCGCCCGGTTGAGCAGGCCGGTGAGCGGGTCGGTGGTGAGCTGCGTGCGCAGGCGCGAGTTGACGCGCGCGAGCGCCTCGCCGGCAAGGACCGAGGAGCCGGCGACGAGGACCCACGCCGTCGCCATTCCCGGCAGGCCGTTCAGCTTCAGCGCCACGCCGGAGGCGACCACGATCACCGCGCACTGCAGCCGCATCGCGCGCTGCTCGAAGAACTGGCCCGCGTAGATCGCCACCCAGAGGAAGGCGAAGCTGTTCAGCGCCGCGCCGTAGTTCGTCGTGCAGGCGGAGACGAGCACCGCGTTGAACAGGGTCCCCCCGATCGCGATCGCTTGCAGACCGGCCATCGGCATCGACCGGCCGACCATCAGCACGACCGCCGCGACGAAGAGCGCCCCGAACCCGATCGCCCGCGCCAGCCCCACCGGCGCGTGCGGACTGAGCGGAAACGTCGCCGCCACCAGGCACATCACCCCACCCGCCGCGAAGAACAACGCCAATGCCCAGACCGGCGCCGGCAAGCCCCGCAGCTTTCGAGGGATCAGCTTCACGCCCTGAGGATCGGCCGCCACGTCGCCTTACTTGAGCAGCGGAGGCGCGCGGGCGTTTCGGGGGCCGGTCACGGAACCACCAAAGCTCGGAAGCAGGCGGGCGCGGCCGTCGGCGGTGCTCACGTCGGCCCTTTCCCCCGCTGCCCGGCTTCCACGCCCTCGTCGGCGCGCCAGGCGACGATCGCGTTCTCCACGTGCTGGCGGGAGACCTGCTCGGCGAGGTCGGGATCGCGACCGCGGATCGCCTCGTAGATCAGCTGGTGCTCGCCCGCCGAGGCGATCGTCCGCTCGCGGTTGCGGTTCAGCTGCGGGAAGAGCATCCGCGAGGTGATCTGGACCACCGATTCGAGGTTCAGCAGCGTGTCGTTGCCGGCCACCCGCAGGACGGCGAGGTGGAAGTCGGCGTGGACCTTGAGGTAGTGCTTGGGGTCGAAGGGCGGCGAACCCGTCGAGCATTTTCCGCGCTTCGTACATGTCGGCGGCCTGCCCCCTGGTCAGCGAGACGACGCGGACCGTGCCGCTGGTCGGCTCGTTGGTGACGAACCCGCGCGACTGCAGCACCCGCAATGCCTCGCGCAGCGGCGTGCGGCTGACGCCGAGCTCGGCGGAGAGCTGCTCCTGCCCCAGCGGCGTCCCCGGCGGGATGTCGCCGGCGAGGCCACTTCTTCTGGATGCGGATCTGGGTGACCCGTTCGCACGCCTACGCCTCAGGCACCTCGCCGATCAGACCGGGCAATCGCAGAAAGCCGCGGTATCCGCAGCTTTCTGCGAACTCACCGTCACGGCCCCTCCCGGCGTTCGCACTTATCCGCGCCATGCGCGGATAAGTGCGAACTCACCCGGGGGATGCGGGGGGACGCCACGCCTCCGCCCGTCCCTCCCACCGGTCAAGGGTCTCCGTGTCGACTTTCCGTTGCTGTGCAACGGAAAGTCGACACGCGTCCTGCGGGGCCTCCGATCCGGATGGGAGGACGTCACGGAAGTCCGACCTCGTGACGTCCTTCGCCGGTACCCGTCAGCTGTCGAATGGCGTCGCCCGGATCATCTCGCAGAAGTTCGGCCGCCGATACCCACGCAGCTTCTCGGCGAGCACGTCGGCCTTGACGTTGCCGAAGGCGGTCTGCGGCTTGGCGGCGATGCCGTCGGCGAACGCCTCGATGATCGACTCCTTGAAGTCGACCCGCGGCAGCTCGGCGAGCACCTCCTCGATGGTCGCCTCCGGGAAGCGGTCGTAGTCGATTCCGAGCACGTCCAGCTCGACCCCGGCGGTGACCAGCGCCGCCTCGGGCTCCTTGTGGGAGGGGATGCCGGGGGTGGTGTGCAGGGCGATCGCGTCCCAGACGACGCGGATCGAGTCCGCCGGGATGCCGTGCGAGGCGAGGAAGTCGCGCGCCGCGTCGGCGCCGTCGACCTCGAAGCGCTCGGTCGCGCTGCGATGCCC
>Ga0153954_1001280_pt1 | contig 14186 bp, 6 predicted proteins | sample TSFL038MetaG_FD_102277 | JGI IMG/M metagenome (GOLD analysis project Ga0153954, IMG submission 102277) | Attine ant fungus gardens microbial communities from Florida, USA - TSFL038 MetaG | ecosystem: Host-associated > Fungi > Mycelium > Unclassified | place: USA: Florida, Wekiwa Springs State... | reverse complement strand
TTTCCACTCGCGGGCAACGAGGGCCATAAGGCGTGTGCGTAAAGCTTGGGTGCAAAAACTAGGGCGATCCCAATAATCAACAATAAACAGGGCAACAGCTTTAAGAGTCTTTCAGAGTTGTTGAGCCAGGGTATGCGCATTTTGGGGTTGTTCCGGGCCGTTGGCGCGGATTCCGCTGAAGGGTTTATAGGAAGCACAAGAATTATGATTTGAGATATTTGGATTTTTGTATTGCATCGCTCTGTCCGGATTCGATGTGCTGTCAAGAAAAACCTTTTGAAGGCGTTGTCGAAACTTGGATACTATGCTTATCTCAATTAGGCCGGGCCCGCTCCGACACGGTCATGAACTCGGGTAACAGCAACGACATGCGACGCGGATCCGGCCGAGGGGAAAAAGCCTGCCGCGGTCGGCCTGGGCAGGCTTGCTCTTGTCGTCATAAAAGCTTCGGCAAGGGGACCGTGTGCTTGAGCTGACGGGGGAATCGCCGCCTCTTGCGTAAGTGGCTATCCGGATAAGGAGAGGCTATCCGGATAAGGTGCAGCCATGTGAAATCAGGAAAGGCGGGTGGCCGGGGAGGAGCGCAGCGACGCCCCGGGACCAGCCTGGGCCGATCCCCGGGGCCTCGAAGACTCGTCCCCGGCCACCCAGACGACGTATCTTCATGTCAGTATTCGCTCCCCGGATAGTCTCTAAGCCAAGGTCATTGAGCACACTCGCGTGTCTGTCATCGCCTTGCCTGGCTTCGGCGTAACCACCCGGCCAAGCCTCAAGGGTTGACCTGGGCGTTCGGACGCGTCGTGAGACGCTCCGGAACCTGACCTTGCGGCAGGGCAGGCTGGCTCGGACGGAGCCAACGGAGGTGAACGTAGCGGGGTGCCGCAAGCGTCCTCCGAGAAGCCGGCGCCTTCTGGCGGCGGAGTAATCACCCACTTCGGTCCCGTGTCGAAGGTAGGCGAGACCTGTTCTTGTGCGCTTCGGTGTTATCGATCGCTGAGATCCTACGGTGATCGGAGTGGCGTCGGGAGCGGAACGGCGGGCCGCCGTCGGCTGCCGAAATCAACGGCTCGCCGTGCTGCACCGGCGCGGCGTGAAAAGTCGGGCTGGGCCATTCTGGAATTTCCTTTTCCTGGCCGCTGACTCGATTGTTGAACACCGCCGCTCGCACTGTAGACTGAACTTGGTTGAAGGAACTGGGCCCCTTTCCATGTTTGATCACAAGAAGGAGAGGAGTACGGCTATGTCTGATGGCTCGCAGAACCTTTCTCGTCGGGACATGATGCGGCTTGGGGCGACGGGTGTGGCCGCGGCTAGCATCGCCAACCTGCCGGTGATGGCGGATGAGAAGGCCCCCTCCGATAAACTACCGAAGCGGCGATACGGCCGCACCGGTCTTGAGGTCGGCTGGCTCCTGGGCGCGTCCGACTGGCCGAAGGAGCTTGTTCCCAGGGCGGTGAACGTCGGAGTCAATTACTGGCACAAGGCCCAGAGGTGGACCGCCGATACGCTTCCGCCGGCCCTCAAGCATCTGCCGAGGGAGTCGTATTATCTCGAGTGTGTCGTGGATCGCGTGAACGGGGACCATACGCGCGGCCGCATCGATGAAGAGCAGCATTACCAGTTCGTCAAGAATTGCTTGAAGGAATCAGGCGTCGGATACTACGACGTCTTCAAATTCCATTTCGGCTATCACTCCATCGAAGAAGCGAAGCAGAACCCAGGCATGGTCCGGGCGTTCGAGCGGCTCAAGAAGGAAGGACTGGTCAAACACCTGGCCATTTCACAGCACCACTACAACTCGATCGGTGGTGACATGGCCTGGGAAATCCTGGACTACCTGGCGGAGCATCAGCCCTACGACGCAACCCAGTTCTTCTACACCTACGGCGATCGCAAGGAGGTCCAGGAATGGATCGACGTGGCGAAGAAGAAAGATATCGCGACCATCGCCATGAAGACGATGGGGGGTGTGGGACGTGCGGCGCAGGATGACAAGTTCAAGAAGCTTCTGGCGGATCCGAAATTCCAGGGCAGCACCCCCGGCGCGGCGATGGTTAAGTGGCTGACGTCAAACCAGAACCTCACTGGAGCGTTGATCGCGACCAGGAATTTCGATCAGTTCCGAGAGAATGTGGGTGCGGCCGCCAGCCTGGCCATGGGTCCGCAGGACCACGCGGCGCTCAGTCTGTTGGCCGGCTACAACAAGGGATTGACCTGCCTGTTGTGTGCTCAGTGCGTCTCGAGTTGCCCTGAACACATCGGCATTGCGGACATCTTCCGGTACGAGCGGTATGCTCGGGATTATCACGACCTTGACCGGGCTCGGAAGGAATACGCCGTCTTGACGCGGAACGGCACGTCCTGCGCCGGCTGTGGCGACTGTCTACCGACCTGCTCGCAGGAGATCGACATCGCCGCCAAATTGAAAGATGTGCACCGGCTGCTGGGGTGAGAGACCGACGTCGTGACTGGCCCAGATCCCCGTGCGCGGATTGCGCGGACAATCCGCCGCGGGGGAAGCTATTGAACTTGAGGTGAGATTCGCCTAGCGAAACTGAGCCGCCGGAGAGACCTGAGCGAGAACCGGGCCGACGAGAGAACAACGTGAAAAGTCAATGGCCACGGAGTGTCTCCGCCTTCCACAGATAGACGTTGAACAGGCCAAGTTCGGTATCAATCACGATCTGCTCGTCCGGCTTGATGTCGGCTAACCGGTGCGCGATCGAAATAACGCGCGCGCCCGGCGGCAGCTTGCGGAGTTGCGGCAACAATTGGGCGTTGAGGCGAGGCAGCAGGTAGAGGGTGACGAGGGTCGGCTCTTTGCTCAGGTCGAGCGTGAAGAGGTCACGCTTTTCGATCGTGACCAGCCGCTCGACGCCGTGCTTGCGCACGTTGGCGAGGGAATCCTTGATGCGTTCGGGATCGATGTCGAAACCGCGCGCCTTGCAGGCGTACTCCTTGGCCGCCGTCACGGGGATGCGTCCGTCGCCGCAGCCGAGGTCCCAGACCACGTCCTTGCTGGTTACCTTGCCCAGCCGCAGCAGCGCATCGACCACCTTCTGTGGCGTTGGCTCATATTCGACGTCGGTTATGGGCCGTTTGCCCGGCTCGCGCAGGTCGATCGATTCGAAGTCGCCCGGCCGAACGTCGATCCGGCGTGCGACCGTTTGCGGCCCGTTGGGGCCGGGAATGATCGCCTTGATAGTGTAGGTGTACCGGCCCGGCGGCAGCGGCGGCGACTCGAAGAGGCGCCTTAGCCCCTTGGGCCTCATCTCCTGACCTTCGATAAACAGCCGGGCGTCTTCCGGCAGAAAGACCTCGACCGTGACGGTCTTCTGATACTCCTGCGCGAACGTGCCGGCCGGGATCAGGCAAGCAAACAGGCACGCCGCCAGAATCAGGTTGCGCCACATGGAAAACACCTTCTCTGTTGGAGGTGTACGAAATCTGGCCTCGGCAAGTGTCATAAAACGACGGTGCCTGGTCTCCCAAAAGGCAGAGGGTGGCTGTTCACGGGGTGTGTTGCTCGGTCACAATTGCGCGATTATAACGGCGGCATGAACTGCCCGTCCGCAATTCCCCAACACATCTGGGACAGCCTCTCAGATGAAGCCCCCGCCGTCATCGGGGCCATCGTCGAGGACTTGGAGCGGCAGGTCGCCGCACTTCTTGGCCCCCCATTGCTCCGCGGCTCTGATCCAGGCGACGGATACCGGCATGTTGTTTGGCGGGGCCACACGGGACTGCTCATCGTGCCGCAGAGCCACTACGATTGCCAGTTCGGGGACGACATCAACTGCTGGATTAGGAGATGGTCAGGGCCGGACCCGAGACCGACAAGCCCGTTCATCGATTGGAAGTCAACCACGTCGGTCTTGACGGACTCGGCCAATATAGGCGGTCAGGCTTTGCTTCAGAAGGGTTGCCAGCTCTTCTTGCTGAGCTTCGGCGAGGGCGCGAGGGCGAAGCATCTGGTTCAGGATTGCGAACCCTGTGCACTGGGCGATGATCATGGCGGCTCGGACTTCGGGGTTGGGGCCGTCGAGGCACTCGGCGAGGGGCTGCAGGAGGTTGCGGTCGAGGCACGGCCTGATCAATTCGGCCGCGTGAGGCTCTGTGGCGGAACGCAACATCAACAGCAATGGGATGGGACTCTCGTCCTCCGTGTCCTCGCGCCCGTAGACCATTCTGCGCGCGAGGCGTTCGGCAAGGGAGGACCGGTCGCCGTCGATGAGGTCGCGGATGTCGAAGGCTCGCTCGATCACCTCGGCGAAGAGCTTCTCCTTGGAACCGAAGTAGCGGTTGACCATCGCCGCATCGACCCCGGCCTCAGAGGCGATCTCGCGGACCCCGGCGCACTGGTAACCCTGGTACGCGAAGCGCCGGGTGGCCGCCTCGAAGATGGCCGAGCGGGTTGCTGCAGCATCTCGCCGAGGTTTCGGACCCGTCTGATCTGGGCGCTGTGTCATGGTTCGATTCCAGAGAATCTCCAACTAAGTCAACACCAGTTGACTTCGGTCGTCAAGGGCCGTATCCTTATGATTCCGTATCCTCATCACTCAATGCTTTGCTGACTATGGTCGGACCTCGGAACGAGGATCCCGATGGAGGGTGACCCTGCGGGATCACCCCAGCCATCCATCGGCAAGAACTCCGTTCCAGTCTTCGAAGCCTACTGACCGGTCACGCGGTGGAGACTCAACGGAGGCTGAGCTTATTTAGCCGCGAACTTTGTGATCGGTCTTATCCAAATATTGAGGCGCTCACCATGACCGAACTACGTCCGTCAGCCCAGCGGATCTTGTGGCCCTCGGTTTTTGACCCTCCTGAACCCCGACCCTCCGCCCGATATAGCGCGCATCCTCACCCTCTCTGAGGAATGCGACTCTTTCATCACGGGTTTCGTTGAACGGAGCCGTTGACCGACAGTGGCATGGCCCGATCGGAATCGCGGATCGAGTTCCAGGCCATCTCATCGAGGTGAGACTGGTTGTGGTTGTTCATTCGCTCGGGAATCTGACATCCGCAAGTTTGGAGTGATGCGTCAGGATCCCCGAGGACGGAGTCACCCGCGAAGCTCTCTCCGAGCGACTGCCCCCCGCTGGATTCATTGCCGGATGATATGCCGCCCGCAATTGCCCCGCCTTGATGAGATAACGCGGTACAGCCTCCTGGGCGTATTGACCAAGAGCTCGTCGCAGCCTTCGGCGTGAGGCTCGTTAGCCCTCTTGCAACGGAGAATGAGTCCTTATGCGTTACCCGATCAGTTGCATACTGGTCCTCTCGCTCGGTTTCGGCCTGGCAGGCTGCCAGCGGGCGCAGAAAAGCGTTCCGGCGGCAGCACCGACCCAGGTCTCGGTCAGTTATCCCGTCGAACGTGAGATCACCACGTACGCGGATTTTACCGGGCGGCTCGAGGCCATCAATACGGTCGAGATCCGCGCTCGGGTTACTGGCCACCTCGACCGGGTCCGTTTCAAAGATGGCGACGAGGTGAGTGTTGGGACCCCGTTGTTCGAAATCGATCCCCGACAATACCAGTTCGATCTGGACCGGGCCGAAGGGAGCGCCGCTCAGATCGAGGCGAGGTTGGAGCGGCTGGAGCTCGACCACCACCGCCTTACCGCCCTGTTCAATCGGGGAGCAATTGGCCGAGAGGAGTTTGATCGGGTTTCCGGCGACGTAAAGGAGACCAGAGCCTCCTTGAGAATTGCTCGCGCCAATCGCGACCTGGCCAAGCTCAATCTTGAGTTCACCCAGGTCCGTGCCCCGCTCAACGGTCTGCTGAGCCGACGGCTGGTGGATCCGGGTAACTTGATCCAGGCGGATGTGACTCCTCTGACCACGATCGTCACGCTTGACCCGATGCATATTTACTTCGACATCGATGAGCGGACGGTACTGATGATTCGCACCCTGGTCCGCGAAGGGAAGCTCCAGGCGCGTCAGGAGGGTGCGGTGGTGCCGATCCTGGCGGCCCTGATCAGTGAACAGGGGTTCCCACACAAGGGGACCATCAACTTCAGTGACAACAAGGTCAACCCAAGGACAGGCACGCTCCGGGTCCGTGGAGTGATCGAGAATCCCGTGGTCAAGGGCAAAGGCTTTCGGCTCCTATCTCCGGGGTTGTTCGCACGGGTCCGTTTGCCTCTCGGTGAGCCCCGTCGGGCTTTGCTGGTGACCGAGCGTGCCATTGACACCGACCAAGGGCAAAAGATCCTCTACGTCGTGAACTCCAAGAATGAGGTCAGTTCCCGTCCAATCCGCCTGGGGGCCGTCCACGATGGTTTGCGGGCGATCGAGGACGGCCTGAAGTCAGGAGAACGTGTGATCGTCGTCGGCCTACAGCAGATCCGGCCCGGCGCCATCGTCGATCCGAAGCTCGTGGATATGCCGGTCCCGTCAGTGAAGGGGCCGGACACCATTCGTGTTGGTGCAGGCGAATCGGGACCTAAGGGTGGCGGGCTCGTTCACGCGAACTGATAACGGGCAGGGGAGGTCGGCCTCGTCTCCCCGTGGAGGTTTGTTGTTATGCTGGCGCGTTTCTTCATCGATCGTCCCGTCCTGGCATGGGTGATCTCCATCGTCATCGTCCTGCTGGGTGGGATCGCCGTAGGTCTCTTGCCGATCGCCCAGTATCCGAACGTTACGCCTCCGACCGTCCGTGTGGAAGCCACCTACGCCGGTGCCAGCGCCCAGGTGGTGGCCGACACGGTGGCGGCTCCCATCGAGCAGGAGATCAACGGCGTCGAGGGCATGCTCTACATGTCGTCGCAGAGCGGCAGCGACGGCTCATACTCCCTGGACGTGACCTTCGAGCTTGGGACCGACATCAACATGGCTCAGGTCCTGGTGCAGAATCGAGCCAGCATCGCCCTGCCGAAGGTGCCCGCCGACGTCCGGACCGTCGGTGTGACCGTCAAGAAGCGTTCTCCGGACATCCTGCTCATCGTCAACTTGTATTCGGAAGAGAACCCGGATACGGGCCAGCCCTATTACAACTCACTCTACCTGAGTAATTACGCGACCATTAACCTCCAGGATCCGCTGAAACGTATCAACGGCGTGGGCGATGTCTTCTCGTTCGGCGGGCAAGATTACAGCATGCGGGTGTGGCTCGACCCGGACAAGCTGGCGTCACGCAACTTGACCGCCGGCGACGTGGTCCGGGTCCTGCGAGAACAGAACATACAGGTGGCCGCCGGGCAGCTTGGCCGGCCGCCCATCCCTAGCGGTCAGGACTTCCAGTACACGCTGAATACCCTCGGCCGGCTGGTCGAAGCGGAGCAGTTTGCAGACATCATCCTCTCGACCGGCACCGAGGGAGAGGTCACCTATCTCAAGGACGTCGGCCGCACCGAGCTGCGAGCCAAGAACGAGGATCAGGGCCTGACACTGGACGGAAAGCCGTCGGTGGGAATCGCGATCTTTCAGCTCCCGGGGTCGAACGCCCTGGATGTCGCCGACCGCATCAAGGCGAAGATGCACGAGTTGGAGAAGCGCTTTCCCAAGGGGCTCAGCTATGCCATCGTCTACGACACCACGCCGTTCATCCGCGAGTCCGTGGGTGAAGTCGTTAATACGTTGCGCGACGCCGTGATCCTGGTGGCGATCGTGGTGTTGCTGTTCCTCCAGGACTGGAAGTCGCTTCTGCTTCCGGTGATCGACGTCGGCGTTTCTCTGGTCGGTACCTTTGCCGTCATGAGCGTGATGGGGTTCTCACTGAATAACCTAACGCTGTTCGGGTTGGTACTGGCCATCGGCATCGTCGTCGACGACGCCATCGTCGTGCTGGAGAACATCGAACGCTGGCTTGAGAAAGGCCTGCCCGTCCGGGAGGCCACGATCGGGGCGATGAACGAGATCACCGGGCCGATCCTCGCCATCACGTTGGTGCTCAGCTCGGTTTTCTTGCCAAGCGCATTCCTTGGCGGTATCACTGGCCAGTTTTTCCGCCAGTTCGCTCTGACCATCTCCGCGTCGATGATCATTTCCGCCATCAACGCCATGACCATGACGCCAGCCCGGGCGGCCTCGATTTTCGCGGGCCGTACACACGGTCATCACGGCAATCACGGCAATCACGGCAAGGAGGCTCTACCCTGGTGGAGCTTCGCCCTCTTCGGGGGGGCTGCGACGCTCTGGTTCCTATCACCAATGCTCGGCCATTGGCTGGGGCTTCCCACGGGGCATGAAGGCGAGGAGGCGGCACCCGGCGGCTTGAAAGCAAGCTTACTCGCGTGGGGAATCAACCTCGTTCTCTTCCTGCCCGGCGCGGTCGCCGGAGGTGTGCTCGGATGGTTGATCATCCGGCCGGTGAACTGGTTTCTGGGCAAGCTCTTCCAGGGCTTCAACTGGGTTTTCGATCGGGTGACCGACGTCTACGGCAAGATCGTAGGCTGGGCCATTCGTCTCAGCGTGATCGTGCTCCTGATTTACGTCGGCCTTATCGGTTTGACCGGTTATGGCTTCACCCGTGTCCCCGAGGGCTTTATCCCCAGCCAGGACAAGGGTCGCCTGGTCGTCAACATTCAGTTGCCCGACTCGGCCTCGCTCGAGCGAACATATGAGGTGATAGACAAGGCTGGGAAGATCGCTCGGGCTACGCCAGGGGTTGCCCACACGATTTCCAACTATGGCCGGTCGTTCGTCATGAACGCCATCAGTTCGAATCTTGGCGCCATGTTCATACCCCTGAAGCCATTCCACGAACGCCGGGGGCCAGGTCTCAGTGCGGACGAGATCGGGGCTGAGCTTCGCAAGAGGCTCCAGCGTGAGCTCCCGGAGGCCCGGTTCAACATCTTCGGAGCACCGGCCGTGGACGGACTGGGGAACGCCGGCGGCTTCAAAATGATGGTGGAAGCGACCGGCGACGTCAACTACGATGCGCTCCAGGGGCAGGCGGACAAGCTGACCGGCCTGGGCAATCAGCAACCTGGTCTCGTCGGCCTGCTCAACGCCTTCCGAGCCAGTACACCGCAAATCTATGTCGACGTGGACCGGACCAAGGTTCGGACGATGGGTGTGACACTCACCGACGTCTTCGAGACCCTCCAGGTCTACCTCGGCGGCTTCTACGTCAACGATTTCAATCGCTTCGGCCGGACCTGGCAAGTCAACGTCCAGGCCGACGCCCCCTTCCGTGTGGATGCGGACGACGCCAAGCAATTGAAGGTCCGCAACGTCGATGGCGACATGGCGCCCCTGGGTGCCGTGGTCGATCTCAGGGACTCTTACGGCCCCATCACGATCACCCGCTACAATATGTTCCCATCAGCGCCAATCACCGGTGCGTCGCTGCCCGAGGTCAGCACTGGCGACGTCCTCCGAACCATGGAAGGTCTGGCAGACCGAGAGCTGCCTCGCTCGATGACGTACGAGTGGACCGAACTGAGCCTTTTGCAGAAGCAGGCCGGCAAAATTGAGCAGTTCCGCGACCTCCAGCAGAATCCCTTCAGCGCGTTTGTGCTGGGATCGGTCCTGGTCTTCTTCGTACTGGCGGGCCTGTATGAGAGCTGGTCGTTGCCGCTGGCGGTGATCCTCGTCGTGCCGATGTGTTTGCTCAGCGCACTTGGGGGTATCGCGTTGGCCGGTATGGACGTCAACATCTTCGTCCAGGTCGGTTTCGTGGTGCTGGTCGGCCTGGCGTGCAAAAATGCCATTCTGATCGTCGAGTTCGCTCGCGACCGTCAGAAGGAAGGTGCATCCCGGTTCGACGCCGCGGTTGAGGCCGCAAGGGTACGGCTCCGGCCGATCATCATGACGTCGCTGGCCTTCATCTTCGGCGTGCTCCCGCTTGTGATTGCCGAAGGGGCCGGGGCTGAGATGCGCCGGACCCTGGGGACGGCCGTCTTCGCCGGCATGATCGGTGTGACCCTGTTCGGTATCTTCCTGACGCCGGTTTTCTACTCGGTGGTGCGGTGGTTCAGCCGTTCAAAGACCACCAGTCATACGCCGCCGACCGTGAACGGATCGCCGGCCCTTGTCCACGAGATGACCGCAAAGTCCCCGCAGTGACAAACCGGTAGGCTCTGGATGATCGGGACTAAGAGGCTATTCGGATAAGGGTTAGCCATGTGAAAACAGGAAAGGCGGGTGGCCGGTAAGGAGCGAAGCGACGCCCCGGGGGCAGGCCTCGGCCGATCCCCGGGGCCTCGAAGACTCGTCCCCGGCCACCTGGGTAACATGTCCTCATATCCGTGTTTACTTCCCGGACAGTCTCTAAATGGCTCATCCGCCAAGTGGCTTTCCCGTAGGGTGGGCAGTGCCCACCAATCTCGTGGCTTCGACCAGGGTTTAATCCCTGGTGGGCACTGCCCACCCTACAAGAAGGGAACTTGCCGGATGATCCACTAAGCTCGAGCGGTTTTCAATGGAATCGCCTACAAAATCCCGGAAGATCTTGGTGAATCTCTGGGATTTATGTGGTGAACTTACTAGCAACCGGTGCTCTGGAGATAAGCCGGTTGGGTGGGCCTGGTGGCTTGTTCACCAATGGCGCTTGCTTCGGCACACTTGTGGATAAGCCACCAGGCCCACCCGCAGAGCCTCTTTACGGCCCTTGAGCCACGTGGTCACTTTCCAGCTTTCGTGTGGGCTATCCGAGCGAAATCCGCTCTAACGCCCCCGAAGGCTTAGCCGGTCGAGCCTGTGATCTGGCCTCTGCAGGGCCGCTTGCAGTCCCGCGCGAATCCTCCCTTCGACCTGCTTCGCGCCGTCTTCGCTCAGATGGTCGTCGTCGAGGTAGAGTACGTGGCTGCCGTCGAGGACCCAATTGGCTGACTCGCCGACGCGGAAGATGTCCAGAACGCGAATCGGACGACAGAAAGGATGCTTCCGGCAAAGCGCGTCGACCGCGCGCAAGCCCCGCGTGTAGTCGTCGGTATCCGAAGCCCGAACGCACTGGCGAACGCCGTCCTTCGGCGTAAGGCCCAAGGATGAGAGATACTGAACGGCGTTCTTGTCACCGAAGTACAATTCCGGCGGCTGCTGCATCAGCAGCACGGTTGCGCCTGCATTTCCCAAGAACTCGACCAGGTCCTCGGCGTCCGATGCCAGGTAAGAGGACCACCGCGTCGCCAGAACGACGACCTTCGGTTTCCATTTTTCGACGTACTCAAGGCGCTTCCGATCGAAGCGGTATCTCTGATCGGCCGTGAAGTAGTGGGTTGCACCCGATTTCCTGAGCGGCAGGGCAACGAACGGATCCGCGCCATCCGCCGCGTAAAATGACACCGTCTTCCCGAGCTCGCGGCAGACGCGGTCGATCGAGGCCGACCACATGAGGGCGTGGGAATCGCCCAGCACAACGACCTCGGGTGTCTCACCGCCGTGGTGCTTGATGACACCACCCGACGCGTAGAAATCACCCCGAGGGATCGTCGGCGCCACCACCCCGGCCATCCGCCGTTGGACCCGGTTGTCCCAGGGGATCACCGGGCTCACGTTGTAAAGGTTGCCGCTCCAGATCACCGGTGCATAGGACGAGGCATCGTAATCATGTGGACTCACATGAACGTAGAGCGATGCCGTAAGGCTCGCGACCAAAAGTGCAGCGCTCAATCGCAGGGCCACGGGAGCCGCCAACCGGAAGCGTGTGAGGTTCTCGACATACCGGTAAGAGATCCAAGCGACCACTGGAATGAGCAGGGCCACGTACCGCACTCGGGGAACGCCCTCGTGCATGAGATGGGCCTGCTTACCGATGACCAAGATCGGCCAATGCCAAAGGTATAATGAGTAGGACATTCGACCGATCCACACGATCGGCGGAAGCGAAAGAAGCTTCCCGACGAGCGTGCCCCCGTCGCCCAGTGCGATCACAAACGCTGCGCCAACGACCGGAATCGCCAGGTAGCCGGGGAAAGACTGTTGCTCGGAGAAAAGCAAGTACGAGCCGACCACGGCGAGCAAGCCGGCGAGCGACAGGAAGGAGGCGAGCGGCTTCGGAATCTCGATCTGCCTCTGCCGCGTGGACGCAGCAAGCAGGCACCCGCACCCCAGTTCCCAGGCGCGCGTGGGAAGGAGATAGAAGGTCGCTACCGGGAAACGCCAAGCGCCGATGACGTACAGAACGAACGAACCGAGCACCCCCAACGCGAGAACCGCATGCATGCGCGCCCGCGCGAAGCGCAGGAGCCCGACGAGCAGGAAGGGGTAAATCAAATAGAACTGCTCTTCGACCGAAAGCGACCAGGTGTGCAGGAACGGTGAGTTGTTCGCGTCACCACCCCAGTAGTCGCCGGTCAGTCTCCACATGGCCACGTTAGCCAACGAGAGCGCCGCAGCCGCGCCCTGAACTCCAAAGTCGATCGTGTCCCCCCTGAACGACACGAGCAATGTCGCGAGGGTCGTGACGAGCAGCATCGTCATCAGAGCGGGGAAGATCCGGCGGATTCGTCTCAGCCAGAATTGAGCAAAAGAAAAGGTTGAGTTCTCATATTCTCGGATAATAATTGATGTGATTAAGTATCCTGAGATGACAAAAAAGACGTCGACACCGAGAAACCCTCCCGCGACCCGCCCGACGCCCATATGGAACAAAATAACGGGGATGACGGCGACGGCCCTCAACCCATCCACGTGCGCTCGATAAGGGATAATGCCGCCTGCGTGTTCGTGTGACATGGGGCCCCTCCTTAGGCAACGACTCTCGGGATGCGCTCGGGTTTAAGAATCCTATTTCTTAGGCGACCTGACGGGCCGGAACCGTCGCTTATGCACGGTGCCAATGCTTTCCTAGGCGACAACTATATTCGCACTTCCACGCCAATTCTATCGAATACGTGTTCGGCTAGCAAACGGTGTCCGCGCCACTCGAGCATCCAAACGTGATCACCAAGGGCGTCTCGACCACGACCTATGGTGCTTCGACGGAACCATCACCGTTGGGCTGGCACACACCCAAAGCAAGAGAGTGGAAAGTCGCACGTCGATGTAGAGAGGCGTATTGGGTGGCACTGGTGGACAAGCTGTCAGTATTGTTTGTGTGTGTTGTCTGCATATCTTTAGTAGATCGTCCGACAAGTCTCCTTCTTGTAGGGTGGGCATTGCCCACCAGGGATTAAGCCCTGGTCGAAGCCACGAGATTGGTGGGCAGTGCCCACCCTACGCGAAAGCCACTTGGCGGATGAGCCATTTAGCTTGCGGCGATGGCGACCGAGTGTTCATGGAATCACTCGAGACATTCCCATCGGAATCGTCTGGTATTCTGTGCGCAAATCGAATGATAACGGCTCGAGTACGACTCCGTTACAACTTCGGCTGGCACCAGAGACCTATTTCTGGGTAGCTGCGGTTGCTGGCAACCGGGGTCGCGCAGCGACCCGAGGTGTTCCGTGACGACTGGGGCTGGAACCCCTTTCCGCAGAACCGTTTGAGAACGGCCCTCTTGCGGCTGCGCCGCCCCGGTTGCAAGCAACCGCGGCCATCCAGGATGCAGCACCTCGATTCACAGACATCGGATCGGAGGGGTCGACAGGAGATCTTGGCGATCCGAGGCTTTCCCCCGGCGAGCCTCGATCGGGCAGGAGAGACTCGTCGCTGCGCAGGGGGGACCGGAGTTGCCTTCGGAGACGCCCCGGACGACCTGCCGGCAGCGATCGGGGCGTCGGGGAAGGGCGAGGACGTCGCGCTACTCCTGGCGGGAGGAGACGTTGGCGGCCATCAGGAATCTCGGCAGCGAATTGGGAAAAGGCTGGAAGGGAAGAAGCTCGAACTGATGATCGATGGTTCCCTCACGCGTGAACCGGCTGGGTATTTCCACCCCCGCGCCAGAACCAGGTGGCTGGCGATCTGGATGTCCTCAACCAGGAGCTTTCAGCTCTTGGTTGAGGACCAGTGCCTGGTTGATCAAGCTCGTCGGGGTCGGATCATGGGAAAACTCTCCGATCCGACCTGAGATGAGGGAAGCCTTCCGGTAGGACGGGTTTCGGCCCCGCCTGATGGTGGTTGGGAATTCCCCGGGACGGAAGATCTCCCTAGATGTCGGAAACGATCGTAATTGTGAACGCCTTATGCGTCATGTGCGTCATGTGCGTCATGTGCGTCATGTGCGCTATGCACGTCATGGTCGCCGGTTGTGCCGTGTGAAAAGACTTCACTGACAGGTTGATCCGTCTCATCCTTGAGAAGATAGCGTCCATCGGAAATCTTGCCGAATATGTAGTAAAGGCCGGGAATGACCA
>Ga0153954_1001279_pt1 | contig 14194 bp, 11 predicted proteins | sample TSFL038MetaG_FD_102277 | JGI IMG/M metagenome (GOLD analysis project Ga0153954, IMG submission 102277) | Attine ant fungus gardens microbial communities from Florida, USA - TSFL038 MetaG | ecosystem: Host-associated > Fungi > Mycelium > Unclassified | place: USA: Florida, Wekiwa Springs State... | reverse complement strand
ATCGGCAAAGCCAAGGGCAGCTCGTTCTTCATCTGGTTCCTGGTCGGCGCCGTGCTGCCGATCCTCGGCCTGGTCGCGGTCGTCCTCTACCGCCGTGAGAAGGACGAACCCGAACGCCAGTGCCCGCAGTGCCTGAAGGCGGTGAAGCTGTACGTCCAGGTCTGCCCCCGCTGCGGCACCGAGCTCTACCTGCCCGACCCCCGCGCCGTCCGCCACCCCGGCGTCCCCCAGGATCGCGTTCGCAGTTAGCCGTAATAGTTACGGCTAACTGCGAACGCACCGATCAGCGCAGCCAGGTGCGGACGATCGCGTTGGCGAAGCCGAGGCCGTAGCGCATCACCGCGGGCTTCTTCGAGTGGCCGTGGAGGCGCTGCTCGACCGTGATCGGGACCTCTTTCGCGGGGATGCCGCGCTTGATCGCCTCGATCATGAACTCGGAGGTGTGGAACTGCTCCTGGCGCAGGACCAGCTGGGGGAGGACGGTGGTGCGGACGGCGCGATAGCCGTTCGAGCAGTCGGTGACGTGGGTGCGGGTGATGAAGGAGACCAGGCGGGTGAAGAAGACGATGCCGAGCTCCCGGGCGCGGGTGTTGCGGTCGGCGTGGCCGAGGACGCGCGAGCCGTGGGCGACGTCGACCTCGCCGCTCAGCACCGGTTCCACGAGGCGGGGCATCTCGGAGGGGAGGTGCTGGCCGTCGGCGTCGAGGGTGACGACGATCTCGGCCCCCGATTCGACCATCAGCCGGTAGCCGGTGCGGAGTGCCGCGCCGCCGCCACGGTTGGTGACGTGGCGGGCGACCAGGGCGCCGTGCTCGGCGGCGACGTCACCGGTGCCGTCGCGGGAGCCGTCGTCGACCACCAGGACCTCGGTGCGCACGCCGCAGACCTCGGCGGGCATCTGGTCGAGGACGACGCCGATGTTCTCCGCCTCGTTGTAGGCGGGGACGAGGATCGCGATCTTGTCCTCGAAGCGGGCGGACAGGCCGGCCTGGCGGAACTCCTCCCAGGCGAGGCCCTCGAGCGCCGCCGAGAGCTGGCGCGAGTTGCGCGCCCCGACCGAGAGCGCCCGCAGGACGACGATGAAGAGGATGAAGATCGCGAAGACGGCGAGGCCGAGGATCCGCCCGCCGTTGCCTTTTTCGAAGGAGAAGGCGGAGAGGAGGCCGTTGACGACTTCGGTGCCGGTGACGATCGCCAATGCGATCCCGGCCAGCGCCAGCAGCAGCACGTCGGCGTTCCGCAGCTGGTGCCGCCGGACCACCGCGTAGACCACGAGGATCAGCGCGATCGCCAGCCCGACGGCCCGCAGCGCCGTCAGTTCGGCCGGAAATATGCCTGCTAAGGGGATCATTCGCGGCTTGAGGATAGGGCCGAGGCGACGGCGGCGAGGGTCAGCCCGGCGAGCGGGAAGATCAGCGTCATCAGGATCTCGTTGCGGCGCGGGGCGGCGAGGCTGGCGGCGCCGACGATGGTGACGAGGACGATCGGGGCGGCGAGGCACAGCGTCTCCCACCAACGGCGGCGGCAGGCGAGCAGGACGAGCCCCGCGATCCCCAGTGCGACGAGGACGATCTGAATCGCGCGGCCGAGCGTCGTCGACATGAATTCACCGACCCCGCTCGACCACATCCGCCCGACCTTGCGCACCGTCATCCCGGCATAGCCCAGCGGGTCTTCGCCGAACCACTTGGAGAAGTTTTCCTTGCCGATCTTGCCGAGGGCCGAGTCCCGCGGCAGTTCGGGATAGCGGTCGGCGACCTGGTTGAAGAGCGGGGTGGGGTCGACTTCGTTCAGGGCCTGCGACTGCGGCGGTAGCCATTTGCCGGTCTCGCGCTTGTAGAGGATCGCCTTGACCCGCTGGTATTCGCCGTCGGCGGGGTAGAAGGTGCCGACGTAGAGGGCCTTGCCGCCGCCGGTCGAGATCGGCACCAGGCGGTCGAGCACGACGATGTTGCGGATCGTCCAGGGCACGATCGGCAGGAGCAGCGCGACCAGCATCAGGCCGATCGCGGCCGCACCGAGCCGCCATTCGCGTTCCCAGGCCCAGTGGGCGGCGGCGAAGACGACGAAGGCGCCCGCGACCAGCGTGTACTCGGGGCGGAACATCGCGGTCACGCCGAAGAGGAAGCCGGGGAGGAGCCACGCCCAGGGGCCGTGGCGCCGCCCGTCGGCCCCGGCCGCGGTGCGGTCCCACGCCCATAAGAATGCGAGGATCGCCGCGGGCAGCGAGAGCATCGCCGGCGGCTCGCTCATGATCTCGCCGACGCTGTGGGTGAAGGGCGGGTAGATCGCGACGCCGAGCGCGCCGAGGAGCGCCGGCCGGCGCCCGCCGAGCCGCCAGCCGAGGAGGAAGACGACGAGGATCGTCCCCACCCCCATCAGCGCCTCGAGGATGCGGATCGTGCCTTCGCGGGGGCCGCCGGTGACGACGAAGAGGCCTGCGTAGAGCCACGGGGCCCCCGGCGACCAGTCGCTGGTCGCTTCGCTCTTGAATTCCGGCCCGCCGTAGCTCCCTTCCGTGTAAAGCGACTTGGCGAGGGCGTAGTAGGCGTGCGAGTCGTCGGCCGGGTTGGCGACGGGGTGGACGACGGCGACGCCGCGGAGGAGGAGCCCGAGCGCCGCGATCACCGCCAGCGCGATCAGCGTGCGCCGGCCATAGCGGGCGGGCAGCGTGCGAAGCCAATTGCGAACGGCGGTCAAGGGCGCCGGTCAGGCTACTAGCGCCGTCTCCGGCAACGTCTGCCTGGCCCGGCGCCGGGAAGCGGGCAGGAAACCCGTCCATCCGGGTTGAACTTTCATCTCCCAGGCCGATCTTTACCTACGGCTCGCATGCTGCGGGCCGTCACATCCCAGGAAAGGAACCTCCATGAAGCGCATCTCCCTTGTCCTCGCGGGCGCCCTCGCCTGCCTCCTGCTCGCCTCGGTCGGCACCGCGGCCGCCATGCCCACCGAAGGCATCGTCAACACCTCCTGCAACACGACCTCGAAAAACGTGATCGGCAAGAAGGTCACGATCGGCGTCACCGGCAAGAACGTCGCCCCCGAGCAGATGCAGTTCGCCGAATGCAAGATCGTCAAGAAGGTCGCCAACAAGATGCTCTCGCTGCGGATCGAGAAGCCGAAGGTCTACGAAGGCTTCCGCTGCACGCCGACCGTGCTGACGGGCGGGGAAGGCACCGTCGAACCGCAGGTCGTCAGGTACAACTGCCTCTTCCGCGGCGCCGATACTGCCACCGAAATCCGCCTCAAGTTCAAGGTCACCTACAACATGGACTGAGGTCGTGAGCGTCGGGCGGCGGTGAGCCACGTCACCGCCGCCCCGGCGCAGGCCGTCAGCAGGGGGACGAGGACCAGGACGCGGCGCGGGGAGGCGACCAGCAGGGCGCTGATCAGGGTGATGGCGAGGAAGACGGCGCCGATCAGGAGCGCCTCCCAGCGGCGGAACCAGGCGAGCAGGGCGAGCCCGAGGAGGCCGAGGCCGAGGAGCGCCCAGTGGAGCGCCTCCCAGACCGGCTCGCGCATCACGGCGCGGGGACCGTGGGACCAGATGCGGCCGATCTTGGTGGCGACGAAGCCGACGTATTCGCCGGTGTGCTCGGTGATGTCGTCTCCCAGCTGTTCCTTGCCCATCTTGGAGAGGGCCCGGTCGGGCTCCAGTTCCGGGTAGGTGTGTTCGGCGAGGCGGGCGAGGATCTGCTCGAGGCGGAGGTTTTCGACCGCGTGGGGGCCGAAGAGCTCCGGGTGCTCGGCGACCACCGCGGCGCCGACCTGTTCCGGGTTCCCGTCGGAGGGCAGGTAGGTCCCGGCGAAGAGGACCTGGCCGCCGCCGGTGGAGACGGCCACGAAGCGGTGGAGCGCGAAGGCGTTGCGAGCGGTCCAGGGCGCGACCACGACGACGATCCCGAGCACCAGGATGGCCGCCGCGACGAGCCCTCGCCGCCAGGGCACGTGGAGCCGCTGCCGGAGGAAGATCAGGACGGCGAGCAGGAGGCCGATCGCCAGGTACTCGGGACGGACCAGGGCGAGGGCGCCGAGGGTGAGCCCGGGCACCAGCCAGCGCCACAGCGCGTCGTCGTCCCCGGCCCAGAGGATCGCCAGGATCGCGCCGGCGAGCAGCGTCGCCGCGAGCGGCTCCGTCATCAGCATCCCCGTGTACTCGATCGTCGCCGGGTAGATCGCGACTACCAGCGCCGCGATCAGCCCCGCCACCACCGCGCGCCCGTCAACCCTTAGACCTTGGTAGCCCACAGGGCTACCAAGGTCTAAGGGTTGCCCGGGGCGACGCGGGATCGCGCCGGCCAGGCGGCGGGCGAGGAGGTAGGCGAAGAGGACCGCCAGGGTCCCGAGCGCGGCGAGGACCAGGCGCGCGAGGCGTTCGTGGACGCCTCCAGTCACCTCGTAGAGGCCGGCGACGAAGAGAGGCAGGCCGGGCGAGTAGGCGGAGCTCGGTTGCGTCGCCCGTGCGCCGACGGTGAAGCCGTCGCCCTCGTCCAGGTTGCGGGCGATCGCCGCGTACGCCGCGGCGTCGTAGACCGGGGCGCGCCCGTTCCAGGCTTCGCCGACCCTCAGGCCGAGGCCCAGCAGCAGGATCGCGACCAACGCCGCAATGCCCAGCCTGCCGCCGTTTCGCGCCGCCACATCGTTTGGCATCGGCCCGATTCAACTAACCTTGCCGGTCTATGCGGATCCTCATCCTCGGTGGCGACGGCTACCTCGGCTGGCCGACGGCACTTCGATTCTCGGCGCGCGGCCACGAGGTCGCGGTCGTCGACAACTTCAACCGGCGGCGCTGGGTCGAGGGCGCGGGCTCGAACTCGCTGACCCCGATCGCCGACCTCGAGGCGCGGATCGCCACCTGGGAGGAGCTCTCCGGCAGGCGCATCGCCTCCCACGTCGGCCCGATCGAGGACGGCGACTTCATCGACGGCGTCGTCGCCGAGGTCCTCCCCGACGCGGTCGTCCACTACGGCCAGCAGGCCTCGGCCCCGTACTCGATGATCTCCCGCCAGACCGCGGTCGAGACCCAGTACGCGAACACGATCGGGAACCTCAACCTGCTCTTCGCGCTGCGCGATCACGTCCCCGACGCGCACCTGGTGAAGCTCGGGACGATGGGCGAGTACGGCCAGCCCAACATCGACATCGAGGAGGGCTACATCGAGATCTCGCACAAGGGGCGCACGGACACGCTGCCGTTCCCGAAGCTGCCGGGCTCGCTGTACCACTGCTCGAAGGTCCACGACTCGACCAACATCCACTTCGCCTGCCGCACCTGGGGCCTGCGGGCGACCGACCTGAACCAGGGCGTCGTCTACGGGATCGAGACCGAGGAGACGGTGAGCGACGAGCGGCTGATCACGCGGTTCGACTACGACGAGCTCTTCGGCACGGTTCTGAATCGCTTCTGCCTGCAAGCCGTGATCGGTCATCCACTTACCGTCTACGGCGAAGGCAACCAGACGCGCAGCTTCCTCAACATCCGGGATACGCTCGCCTGCGTCGAGATCGCCGTCCTCAACCCGGCCGACGCCGGCGAGTTCCGCGTCTTCAACCAGTTCACCGAGCAGTTCTCGGTGATGCAGCTGGCCGAGCTGGTGAAGGAGGCGGGGGCGCACCTCGGCTACGAGGTGGAGATCCGCCACTACGACAACCCCCGCGTCGAGAAGGAAGAGCACTACTACAACGCGGTCAACTCGAACCTGCTGGACCTCGGCCTGCAGCCGAAGCTTCTCGGCGAGGAGCTGGTCGAGTCGATCCTCGGGATCCTCGACCGCTACAAGGAGCGCGCGCTCGAGGGCGCGATCGACCCGCGCACCCGCTGGAACCCGGGTCGGCCCACCGCAGCCCAGGCGTAGCCCGCTGGTAGCATCGTCGGTCCTATGAGAGCGGCCGATGCATTGATGGAATCGCTGAAGGCCGAGGGCGTGAAGAACGCCTTCGGGATCCCCGGTGGGGCCAACCTGCCGATGTACGACGCGGTCGTCGACGCCGACTTCCGCCACGTCCAGACCCGCCACGAGCAGGGCGCCGGGCACGCCGCCGAGGGCTACGCCAAGGCGGGCGGCGAGGTCGGGGTCGCCTTCGCCACCTCCGGCCCGGGCGCGACCAACCTGATCACCGCGATCGCCGACGCGATGCTCGACTCGGTGCCGACCGTCTTCATCACCGGCCAGGTGAAAACCGAGCTGATCGGCACCGACGGCTTCCAGGAGGCCGACATCCTCGGCGCCACGCTGCCCTTCGTGAAGCACTCCTTCCAGGTGACCGACGCGCGGCAGATTCCCGAGTACGTCCACGAGGCCTTCCACGTCGCCTCGACCGGGCGCCCCGGGCCGGTCCTGCTCGACGTCCCCTCCGACCTCTTCCGCGCCGACATCGAGTACGCGCCGCGCACCGAGCCGGTCGAGCTCCCCGGCTACAAGCCCTCCACCGATGGCAACATCAAACAGATCCGGATCGCCGCCAAAGCGCTGGCTAACGCGCGCCGCCCGATCTTCTACACCGGCGGCGGGGTGATCAACGGCAACGCCTCCGAGGAGCTGCGCGAGCTGGCCGCCTCCGACCAATTCGCGGTCACCTCGACCCTGATGGGCCTGGGCGCCTTCCCCGCCTCGAGCGACCGCTTCCTCGGCATGCTCGGCATGCACGGCACCTTCACCGCCAACATGGCGATGGACCGGGCCGACCTGATCGTCGCGATCGGGGCCCGCTTCGACGACCGGATCACGGGCAAGCTCGACGAGTTCGCGCCGCACGCGAAAATCATCCACATCGACATCGACCCGGCCGAGATCTCGAAGAACATCGGCGCCCACATCCCGATCGTCGGTGACGTCAAGCAGGTGCTGCCGAAGCTGACCCGCGAGTACCGGGCGCTGCAGACCGACCCCGGCCGCATGGAGGCCTGGTGGACGCAGATCCGCACCTGGAAGCAGGAGCACCCGCTCTTCTACGAGCCCGGCAGCGGCGGCGAGATCAAACCGCAGTCGATGGTCGAGACGCTGCACAAGGTGACCGGCGGCGAAGCGATCGTCGCCTCCGACGTCGGCCAGCACCAGATGTGGGCGGCGCAGTACTACGGCTTCGAGGAGCCGCGGCGCTGGATCAACTCGGGCGGCCTGGGGACGATGGGCTTCGGCCTGCCGGCGGCGATCGGCGCCAAGGTCGCCTGCCCCGGCGAGCTCGTCACCTGCATCTCCGGCGACGGCAGCCTGATCATGAACGTGCAGGAGCTGGCGACCTGCGTCGACGAGCAGATCCCGGTCAAGGTCTTCCTGATGAACAACGGCTACATGGGCATGGTCCGCCAGTGGCAGCAGCTCTTCTGGGACCGCCGTTACAGCTCGGTGCAGATGGGCGGCAGCCCGGACTGGGTGAAGCTCGCCGAGGCGTTCGGCGCGACCGGCCTGCGGGTCGAGGACGCGGCCGACCTCGAGGACACGATGCGCGCGGCGGTCGAGGCCGAGGGTCCGGTGCTGGTCGACGTCCGCGTCACCCAGGAGGAGAACGTCTACCCGATGATCGCGCCGGGCAACGCCGCCCGCGAGATGGTCGAGGCCCCTGGATTGGTGCGCTGATGGAGGCTGGCACCCCGGATCTGGTCAAACTCGAGGACCTGCGCGTCCCCGGGCAGCTGAGCGGGCGCAAGCACATCCTCTCGATCCAGGTCGAGAACAAGCCGGGCGTGCTCGCGCGCGTCGCCGGGCTCTTCTCGCGCCGCGGCTTCAACATCGACACGCTGGCGGTCGGCCCGACCGACGACCCGAGCGTCTCGCGCATCACGCTTACTCTCGACGGCGCCGTCCACCCGATCGACCAGGTGACCAAGCAGCTGCACAAGCTGGTCAACGTGCTGAAGATCCGCGACATGGAGCCGGAGGAGACGGTGGCCCGCGAGATGGCCCTCTTCAAGGTGTCCGCCGCGGTCGAGAACCGCGCCGAGATCATCCAGTTCGCCGACATCTTCCGGGCCAAAATCGTCGACGTGGCGCGGCGCACGATCACCATCGAGGTGACCGGCTCGGCCGACAAGATCGAGGCCTTCGAGCGGATGATCCGGCCCCACGGGCTCGTGGAAATGGTGCGCACCGGCGAGATCGCGATCGCCCGTGGTCACGAGTGACGCTCTCCTAGGAGCGCTCGAGCGTGGCATAGCGAAGGGGCGTCGGACCCTGGTCAGCGTCACCGCCGTTGCGCAGGTCGACGATCCCTGTGCGGTCATCTTCGCTTCGCGGCTGGCGAGCGACCGCTGGTTCTGCTGGGAGCAGCCCGACCGCGATTTCGCCATCGCCGGGATGGGCGTGGCGCGCGAGGCGTCCTCGCGGGGGGAGCGGCGCTTCGCCGAGGTCGCCGCGGTGGCCGGCGAGACGGGGCGCGACGCGGTCCTCGACCAGCCGCCCGGCCTGCCCGCGGGCGCGGGCCCGGTCTGGCTCGGCGGCTTCGCCTTCGACCCGGAGGGCGGCGGCAGCGCGACCTGGAGCTCGTTCGAGCCCGGCTCGCTGTTCCTGCCCGAGGTCTCGATCTGCCGCCACGGCACCGAGGCGTTCCTCACCGTCAACGCGATCGTCGGGCCGGGCGAGGACGCCGAGCGGCGCGCCGCGGAGCTCGGCGCGCGGCTGGCCGGCCTGCGCGCGGGCGCGTCCCTGCCGCTGCTCGACCCCCACCCGACCGCCCGTCCCGAGATCCGCAGTGCCAGGCCCCCGCGCGCCTTCGAAGACGCGGTGGAGAAGGCGACGGCGCGGATCGCGGCGGGGGAGATGGAGAAGGTCGTGTTGGCCCGCGAGGTGATCGTCAGCGCCGCCGCCGCCCACGAACCGGCGCCGATCTTCGGCGCGATGCGTGCGCAGTTCCCGGCCTGCTTCTGCTTCTGCGCGGGGACGCCCGAGGCCGCCTTCGTCGGCGCCAGCCCCGAGCTCCTGGTGCGCCGCTCCGGCGCTGGCGTCTCGACCGTCGCCCTGGCCGGCTCGACCCGGCGCAGCTCCGACCCCGCCGTCGACGACCACCTCGGCGAGCGCCTCATGCGCTCCGACAAGGACCGCCGCGAGCACCGGATCGTCGCCGAGCGCATCGTCCGTCGTCTCCGCCCCCACGCGGTCTGGGTCGAGACCGGCGCCGAGCCCGCCATCGTCAGGGTCGCCAACATCCAGCACCTGGCGACGCCGGTGATCGCCCAGCTCGCCGAGCCGCACTCGGCGATCGAGCTGGCCGGGATGCTCCACCCGACCCCGGCGGTCGGCGGCGAGCCCTGGCCGCAAGCCGCCGCCCCCCTCACAGAGCTCGAGCAGATGGACCGCGGCTGGTACGCCGCCCCGGTCGGCTGGATGGACGCCACCGAGGACGGCGAATTCTGCGTCGCCCTCCGCAGCGCCCTCCTCCGCGACCGCGATGCCCACCTCTTCGCCGGCGTCGGCGTGGTTGCCGGCTCCGACCCCGAGGCCGAGCTGGCCGAGACCGAGACCAAGCTCCAGGCGATGCTCCCGCTCGTCTCCGACTGACGATGTTGATGGGCCGAAAAGTACCCCTATAGGCGCACAAATCGGCCCATCAACACTTCTAGGGCTTCAGGGCGGCGAGGACGCGGTCGGTGACGCGGCGGTGGGCGGCGACGTTGGTCTGGCGGTCGGTGCGGACCTCGATCAGGCCGGTGCCGGCGGCGAGCGCGGCGGGGAGGTCGGCCAGGGATTCGAGACGGTGGTAGGGGAGGTCGAAGAGGGCCGCGGCGCGCTCGACCGAGACGGCGCGGGGGGTGCCGAAGAGGGCCTCGAACTCGGCGGGGTCGAGGGCCGATTGCTGGGGGAGGAAGTGGAAGATGCCGCCGCCGCCGTTGTCGATGACGAGGATGCGGACCGGGGTGGTGACGTCGCGCAGGGCGGCGAGGGCGCCGATGTCGTGGAGGAAGCCGAGCTCCCCGGTGACGATCGTGGTCGCTCGCTCGCTCGCCTGCGCGGCGCCGATGCCCGAGGAGACGAGCCCGTCGATCCCGTTGGCGCCGCGGTTGCTGAGCAGCAGCACGTCAGCATCCCCGGGCCCAAGAAACGTCTCCTGATCCCGGATCGGCATCGAGGAAGCGGTGTAGACGAGGTCCCCGTCCCGATGCGCCCGCCCCAGCGCGAAGTGCAACCCCGGCTCGGTGATCACCCCCGTCCCTTCCAGCTCTTCCGCAATCGCCGCGAGCGCCGCCCGCTCGGCCCCGAGCCACGCCTCGGGAGCGGGGCGAGGCGGCCCCTGGACGAACCTCCCCGCAGTTCGCGAGGGAAGGGGCCGCCTCGCCCCGCCCTCGGAAGGCCGTCCCTCGGCGCTCCTTTCGAGCCGCGCCGCCCAGCCACTCGCCAGCTCCGTCGGGTCGGCTCTCAAAATCGCCGCCGCGCGCCCCGTCGGCTCGTTCCAGCCCCCGGTCGGATCGACGACGATCTGATCGGCGCCCGACGCCGCGAGCCATTGGCGCAGGGGCTTCGACGTCGGCAGCTCGCCGAAGCGCAGCACCAGCTCGGGCACGGCGTTGCGTGCCCAGTGCTCGTGGCGCAGCAACGTGTCGTAGGTGGTGACGACGTAGGAGCGATCGTGGGGGCCGAGCCGCATCTGCGAGGTCGGCTCGGCGAGGATCGGGAAGCCGGAGGCGCGGGCGAGGTGGGCGAGGGGCTCGCGCAGCTCGGGGTCGGTCTGGCGCCCGGCGATGATCACGCCCGCGATCGCGTCGCCGATATGGCCCGCGACCTCGTCGAGCATGAACTCGGTCGGCTCGAGGTCGACCCGAGTGACGGCGGTCAGCGGGCGGTCGTCGCGGCCGTGCAGGGCAAGCTCGTCGGTTGCCGTCACCGCGCCCTCGACCGGGATCGGCGCCAGTGGCTCGCGCCAAGGGAGGTTCAGGTGGACGGGGCCGGGGCGGATCTCACCGCGCGCCCGGGCCAAGGCCCGGCAGGCGACCGAGCGCAGGTGGAGCAGGCCGGAGTCGTCGGCTTCGTGGGTGCCGACTTCGCAGAACCAGCGGACCGATTCGCCGAAGGTCTTGATCTGGTCGATCGTCTGCCCGGCGCCGATCCCGCGCAGCTCCGGCGGCCGGTCGGCGCTCAGCACGATCAACGGCAGCGCCGATTCGTCGGCCTCGGCCACCGCCGGGTGGTAGTTGGCGAGCGCCGTCCCCGAGGTGCAGAGCAGCGCCACCGGCTCGCCGTTCGCCTGCGCCGCGCCCAGGGCGAAGAAGGCGGCCGAGCGCTCGTCGACGATCACCGTCACCTCGATCCCCGGCTCGCGCCAGAGCGCCACCGCGAGCGGCGTCGACCGCGATCCCGGCGAGACGACCGCCCGCCGCAGCCCACCGCGCGCCAGCTCCTCGGCAAAGGCCGAGGCGAGGGCGGTGTTGGCGTTGGTGGGGTCCATGAGAGTGCCGGCTGAAGCCTTTTGGTCCTATGACCACCAAAATGCTTCAGCGAGCGTTAAAGGTGATGGTGTCGCAGTGAATCCTCGTCGATTGCGACGCCGAGACCCGGGCCTGGGGCCTCGTGCAGGAGGTCGCCCTCCAGGGCGCACTCCTCGGCGGCGATCGTCTCGCGGAAGAGGCGCCGCGTCGCCAGGCCGTGGGCGAGCCGCTCCTCCTCGGGGACCGTGGAGTCGACCCACTCCGCGAGCCGCCGCCCGATCGCGATCCCGACCGGCCCGTCGAGGGCGCTCGCCACGTAGGTGCGCATCACCCCGGCGATCTCCCGCCCCGCCTCGATCCCGCCGACCTTCGACAGCTTCACCCCCGTGATCGCGAAGCCGTGCTCGCGCACCGACTCCTCCGCGTCGGCCACGGTGACGATGCTCTCGTCGCCCGCCAGCGGGATCCGCGTGTGCCAGGCGAGCTCCGCGGCCTCGGCGATCGTCTCGACCGGCTGCTCGACCAGCTCGATCCCCAGCGGCTCGACCGCGGCGAGAATCCGCGTCGCCTCCGCGGGCGACCACGACGCGTTCGCGTCGAGGCGGATCTTCGCCTCCGACCCCAGCGCCGCCCGCACCGCCTCGACCTGCGCGACGTCGTCTCCGGCACCGACCTTGAGCTTGAAGGTGCGGAAGCCGACCTTGGCCCAGTTGGTCGCCTCGGCGGCAACCGCGGCTGGTGGTCCGCTGACGAGGGTCGCGTTGCAGCGCACCGGCTCGTGTTCGGCCTTCGTCCCCCGGCGCTTCTCCTCGAGGTCGAGCAAAGCGGTGGATACGGCGCAGCGGGCGGGGGCGGACAGGCCATCGGGTGTGGCACGGAACGGGTCGATCGCCTCCAATTCCTTCACCACCGCCTCGATCCCGACCCCACCGCGCAAGCTCAGCGGCACCGCTTCGCCCAGCCCCTCGACCCCGTCCTCGTCCCTGATCCGCAGCAGCACCATCTCCCGCCGGGTCAGCCGCCCGCGCGCCGTCACGTACGGCGCCTTGAACGGGAGCCAGTAGGGGACGACCTCGACCGCGGCAAGCCGCGCTCCGCCCGGCATCAAACCGAGATGAGCAGGCCGATCGTGACCAGCAGGCTGTAGACGGCGAGCAGGCCGCCGGTCGCGGCCAAGGTCTTGTTGAGCGCCGGGCCGTCGGTCCGCGTTTCCAGCGTGCGGATCGGTTTGACCGCCAGCGGCGCCGCCGCGAGGCCCAGCAGCGGCCACCACTGGCATTCGCCCGCCCAGATCGTGAACGGCAGCAGCACGAACGCGCCGACCACCAGCACCTTGTACATGTTGATCGCATTGGCGCGGCCCATCCGCACCGCCGAGGTGTTCTTGCCCGCCCGCCGGTCGGTCTCCAGGTCGCGCACGTTGTTGACGACGAGGATCGCGGTGGCGAGGAAGCCGACCGCGATCGAGAGGCCGAGCGGCAGGGCCGCCACCTCCTCGGTCTGCACGTAGAAGCTCCCGTTCACCGCGACCAGGCCGAAGAAGAGGAAGACGAAGACCTCGCCCAGCCCCGCGTAGCCGTAGGGCCGCGGCCCGCCGGTGTAGAGGACTCCGGCGGCGATCGAGGCGACGCCGACGACGAGGATCACCCAGCCGGCGACGGCCGCCAGGTAGATCCCGCAGGCGACCGCGACGCCGAAGGCGACCCAGGTCGCGGTGAGGACCCGGCGTGGCGTGACCAGCCCGGCGGAGGTGACCCGCACCGGCCCGAGCCGGTCCGCGGTGTCGGCACCGCGCCGCGCGTCGGAGTAGTCGTTGGCCAGGTTCGTCCCGATCTGGATGAAGATCGAGCCGACCAGCGCCGCCACGAAGGCGAGCCAGCGGGGGAGGTGCCCGGCGTACTGCCAGGCCGCCGCGGTCCCCACCAACACGGGCGCGATCGCCGCAGGCAGGGTCCGCGGCCGCGCCGCCTGGACCCAGATCACCGGGCCTGCCGCTCCCGCTCGTGCATGATGGAGACGATATGAGAATCGACGACTGGCTCGCTCAGCGGGCGCAGAGCTGCCCCGAGCGTTGCGCGCTGATCGCCGACGGGGCCGAGGTCACCTACGCCGAGCTGGAGGCGGAAGCGACCTGGATCGCGCGCCGCCTCGCCGCCCACGGGGTGCGGCGCGGCTCGACTGCGGCGCTGACCATGCACCCGCGCCGCGAGCAGGTGGTGCTCGCCCACGCGCTGATGAAGGTCGGCGCGGCGCTCCTGCCGCTCAGCCCGCGCCTCACCGAGGCCGAGCGCGCGGCGGTCGTCGCCCAGGTCGAGCCGATGCTCGACCTCGACGATCCCGGCCTGCTGACCCAGAACGAGGCCGACCTGCCGCTCCTCGGCGAGCACGTCATGGACGACATCTGCGCCTACGTGCTCAGCTCCGGCAGCACCGGGAAGCCGAAGCCGATCGGCCTCACCTACGGCAACTTCCTCTGGAGCGCGGTCGGCGGCGCCTTCAACATCGGCGTCGACCCGGCCGACCGCTGGCTCTGCTGCGTGCCGCTCAGCCACATCGCCGGGCTCAGCATCGTGGTCCGCTCGGCGATCTACGGGACGACCGCGGTCGTCCACGACGGCTTCGACGTCGACCGCGTCGCCCGCTCGCTGGCGGAGGAACCGATCACCGTCGTCTCGCTCGTCACCACGATGCTGAAGCGCCTGCTGGACGCGGGCGCCGACCTCTCCGGCCCGCGCGCGATCCTGGTCGGCGGCGGCCCGGTCCCGGAGGCGATGCTGGCCGAGGCACTCGAGCGCGGTGCCACCGTCGTACAGACCTACGGCCTCACCGAGACCTGCT
>Ga0153954_1001278_pt1 | contig 14199 bp, 13 predicted proteins | sample TSFL038MetaG_FD_102277 | JGI IMG/M metagenome (GOLD analysis project Ga0153954, IMG submission 102277) | Attine ant fungus gardens microbial communities from Florida, USA - TSFL038 MetaG | ecosystem: Host-associated > Fungi > Mycelium > Unclassified | place: USA: Florida, Wekiwa Springs State... | reverse complement strand
AGCAATATTAGCAAAGGATACAACGCTCAAGTGTGGGAAACCGGCTAAGCAGATGAGAGCTGCTACGTCGTTCACCTACAGAGATCACTTAATCAAAAATTGCTTTTAATGTCCGGTCACCTGGAGCGAATTCGGAAAGGCTTGTCATCGAGCGGGTTTTTGTGTATTCTTGTCTATTTAGAATCATTGATATGAGTTTAATATGAAAGTCGCTCCTTTACAATCTCTTCCTATAACTTCGGAAAGTTTATCCCCTATAAACAAAGAAATCTCACAGAATGGAAATCAAACGAAGAATAGACTGGATGTTTGCTTAAAAAAAGTTTGTCATGCAGCGTTATTTATCTTTAAATCATCCTTGAGCTTGGCATTATATTGGATTAATCCTTCGTTATTTGCGGTAGGTTTTTTTGTTGGAATTGCTTTCGATCAGGAAGTATCAAAGGCCATCGAAAAAATTAAAAATATCTGGAAAACGCAACCCTGGAATCTTTGCTTGATTGCTGCAGTCGCCGGCTTTTGCTCGCTTCCTGTAACGCTAGCAGTAGGATCGCTACTTTGGTCTTCCTCTCTTGGATCAACGATGTCCAAAAAAGCACAGAATCTGATGACTATTCCAGAGTGCTCAATCGCGGATGGAATTTCTGAAACGCCTCTTGCAAATGAGAGCGGCTGACATGAGTATAGCGATCAGTACTGCTGATATTGGCATGCCCTAGCATCTCTTGGATGACTCTTAAATCAGCACCATTATCAAGAAGATGGGTCGCAAATGAATGCCGTAATGTATGCGGGGAAATGTTTTTAGTGATCCCTGCTAGTTTGGCATAGCGTTTAATCATTTTCCATACAGCAATGCGGTCGATGCGGTTACCAGAACGATTGACAAAGAGGGCTTGTTGCCGTCGGCTATCGTAGTTGCTGCGATGGTGTTGAAGATAGTCATCAATGGCTGCGATGGCTTCTTCGCCAACAGGGATCAGGCGCTCTTTTTTACCTTTGCCTAAAACCCTGACAAATGTGTCATCGACACTGCATATATCCAATGAACAGACTTCGGAAACGCGCAAACCGCTTGCATATAAAATTTCCAAAATCGCTTTATCGCGAGCCCCTAAAGGAGTGGCGGCATCCGGCTGCTTTAACAACTGCTCTATCTCTTCATATGTCAGGACTTCGGGGATAAGTTGCCATAGTTTTGGAGTTCGTAGATAAAACGCACTATTTGTGGGGATGTGCGATTCGCGGGTCAAAAAGCGAAATAATACTTTTAAAGCGATCACCATTCGGCATAAGGTAGCGCTTGCATATCCCTTCTCTTTGAAATGGGCTAAAAATTCCAAAAAATGGGAAGTCTCAACTTCGCTAAAGGAGGCAATACCTAGGGGTTGAATAAATTCCATAAATGCCGTGATATCCCTTCGATAGGCCTCGATTGTATTCGAGGATAACCCCTTCTCCGAAGCAATATAGGCTAGAAAATCCGTTAGCTCATTTTTCATGGGGATTTAACTGAGTGGCCAATTTCTTCTGAATGACATCAAGAGGAAGTTCTGAAATTGAGAACTTTGGAACACCGATCATTTCTTCTGTATGGGCCACTTCATAAAGGGAAGAGACCTTGCCATTTTCCATTTGAAGCTCTTGTCGCAGAAAAATATAGCGCCGCCGCGCCAAATAGATGGATAAAACAAAAGCCTCAGCATGCGCCTCTGGAAGGTCTGTTGCCAAGGCTTCTTTGAGAAGATAGAGGGCGCGTTCATCGCGCTTTTTTGGCAATTCTGAGGCTTCCTTTTTTTGCGGAACAGATGATTTCCATGCGCTGAGGTATGACTCACCTTTAGGCAATTGACTCCAGCATGCAAGGCAATAATCCATGCGTGCATAGGCATTTTTTGAGAAGGGATCCTCTTTAAGGACAGAATAGTATTCCATTCCTGGAGCAAAGGCTTCCCCTCCTAAAGTACAGGCAGCGGAGCGTCGTGGAATTTCAATTTGAAAAGTCGCTTTGGATTTCATAGCCATTGATTATAGCGCCTCTAGATGTTGGATGAAAGCATCTGCAAGAGGATAAGGGGCTCCTTTGGGATTCGCGAATCTATCGATGATCTTTTGAGCCAACACTTTTCCAAGCTGTACACCCTCTTGGTCAAAAGAATTGATGCCCCAAATAAACCCCTCAAAAGCCACTTTATGTTCAAAGTATCCTAATAAAGCGCCTAAAGCAAAGGGAGTCAACTGCTTGCCAAGCAATAAATGAGATGGCCTATTTCCTTGAAATTCCTTATTCGGATTTTCGCTTTTCTGTCCCACAGCCAAAGCAATCGCTTGGGCAAAAAGGTTTGATAACAGCTTTTGTTGCAGCGAGGTACCATTGAGCTCATGATCTTGTTCGGACTGACTTTCTTTGAAGCCAATAAATTCGAGGGGGATAATATCTGTTCCTTGATGAATCAATTGATAAAAGGAGTGCTGCGCATTGGTTCCTGGTTCGCCCCAGATGACCGGCCCGGTTTGAAAATCGACCTGATGGCCCTGCTGATCGTCATGTTTTCCATTGGATTCCATTTCAACTTGTTGAATATGAGCGGAATATCTCGCCAGGGCTTGCGAATAAGGGATAAGAGCCAACGTTGGGTAGCCTAGAAAATTTCGATTCCAAATTTCAATTAAAGCGCCAAGAAGTGGGAGATTCTTGCGAAGATCGCCACTCAAAGCCGTCTTATCCATTGCATTGGCTCCTTTTAAAAGCTGCCAATAGACGTCGAATCCAAAAGCAAAGCTCAGCATCACTCCGCCAACCATTGAGGTTGTCGAATAACGCCCTCCAATCCAATCCCAAATATAAAAACATTCAAGGTATCGCGAGTGGTCATCCATGGGACTCCCTTGAGAAGTCACTGAAATGAAATGCTGTTCAGGCTTTAATCCCTTTTTTGTAAAAAAAGAGCGAGCAAATTCCTCATTAGCCTTGGTTTCTAAAGTCGTTCCTGTTTTCGACACAACAACTACAAGGGTTTTGCTTAAATCAAGCCCATGAAAAGCTCTGGCAGTATCATCAGGATCAATATTGCTGATAAAGTGTACAGATCGCCCCTTCTTTAAGAGATATTCTAAAGCAATATAGTGGGCTCTTGGTCCCAAATCCGAACCGCCAATACCAATGCTGACAAGCGTCGTGAATTTATTATCCTTCTCAATTTTAACAAGAAAAGTTTTTAACTTATCGGTTTCAGCTTTTGCCAATTTAGCCGCTTCTACGGCTGCTTTTGAGAGATTCGGCTGCTCGAAAAAATCCCGTGTAGCAGTATGTAAAACGGATCGGTTTTCAGAAGGAAAGCCTTGAATATAATTAAGGACTTCACCCGACTGCATCTGCCTCATTTTTTCAAGGGCTTTTGCCTCATGAGCTAAATCAAAAAGCGTTTGCATCACCTCTTGAGAGACTCTTTCAGTGCCATATAATAAACGGAATCCACAGGCTTCGGAGACAAAGCTCGCAAGGCGTTGAGGCGTTAAATTGCCCTCTTTCGTCAAATCAAAAGGGTGGAGAGCTAAAGACTTTAGCTTTTCTGCAGCAGAATATTTGAGAAAGAGCGTTGTTTTGGAAAGTTCTTTGATAGCAGGCATTGGACCTCCTTAGAAAAAGCTGATCTCATTTTTAAATTTAGCATGGATCAATTGCTAGATATTTTGCAATTTCTGCCAATCGTTAAAAGAAATTTCCTGCGGTACCTCAGCGAGGACAGGGCCTACATTAATGACGATGCCCCCGGCAGCGCAAAATCCTCGCAATTTTCGCTTACAGTCTAAGTTCATCTTTGTAGAATCCACAAATAAATAATCGAGGCCATCCCACTCCATTGTCAATTGACTTTCAGGGATAAAACGGAATCTAATCCCCTTTTCTTCAAATACCTTGACAGCTTGATGAAGCTCAACAACATCTTCGAAGTGGCATCGGTTCATCGCAGGAAGGCAAACGCCTAAGTTAGGACGTTCATGATCGTTTTCGCTGCTATTTTCTCGTCCGAAATACTCGACTCGTCCAGGAGGCCTCTCCCATGCCAATTCCGCATCTAGACATTGAGCCCCCTTAATTCCTACACTAAAGCGAGAAAATCGCTCTTTAATGGTCAATTGTGCCGCAAGCAGGGAATCGCTCACATCGGTTGCGTCCAGCAGAATAAAGCATTTTAATGTGTCGGGAAGGCGTTGTCCGAGAAGCTCGAGATACTCCCCGGCGGCATCTCGACAAAACAAACTAACCGCCCGTTTTCCTATGGATGAAAAATTTAACATCGAAGGATTTAGCTCTTCAAATTGACACGCCGTTGTTTCCATTTTTCGATTGAGAGTCGAGATGTCCCCATACTCATCTTGAAGCCATCCCTGAAGATTTGTCAACTGATCTTTATCCCATCGATAGCCGATGCTAAAATCAGCGTTTCCACGATATAGGCATAATCCTGCGGTTTCAGATCGGAATTGCTTCCATAGGGTATCGCGAAAATGTTCTAAAGAAAGAGATAAGGACAAAAACTGAGTTTGATTGTTTAAAGGGTGCTTTAAATGGTGGAAAAGGCCTAAATCAATTTCCCAGAAAATTTTCAATCCTTTATTAATGTAATGCTCTGCCGCCTGATGGGCATCTTTCCAATTTAGATCGGCTTGAAGTGTGCCGTCGATAGGAATGCGTACGGCATTAAAACCTATAGGGATATCATCGCGTGGGCCTGTAGCGTCAAAAATGACGACCGGCTGGCTATCTTCTGTCTCATCATCTTCTGCGTCATCATGTTGATGATGATGTGTCAATGTCGTCAGTCTATTGCTCATAAAATTAAGAAAAATAAATATTAAGAAAAATAAATATATTGATGTCCTTCTGGCTTCCAGCTCAGATGTTTAAGACTCTCCACGATGAGGTTTTCGTGACTATACGCTTGGAAATTCCACCAATTCAGTACCCGTTCTTGTAATTTGTCATGGGGATGTAGCAGATTGCGCAGGAAATGAAGACCATAGCCGGGAAGTCCTTTTTGCCGCAAACGTCTTCGTGAGATCTTATGCATGAGCTTTCGAGCAGCCTGTTTCACATATCGTGCCAGCATATCGCAAGGAATTTCCTTTTCAAAATGAGTCACTGTGCTATGGAACCACTCAGCTTCGATGCCCTCTTCGCCTTTTCGAAGAGAAGGCATAAGATCTGGCCAATGTTGTGGAATCCTATGCCAAGGCTGCAATCCACATTTTTCCAATAAATCAGCAGCGAAAGGAGGGATAAAAGACGCTGATAGGCGCGGAATAAGACATGGCATTTCGATCCCATGAAAATGATGATAATCCCTAAGCTGACAATGATAGGCCATTTCTGTAGGGCCTGCAATATAAGCGACTGTTGGCAGAAGCAAATTTTGCAAAACCGCCCTAGCTGCCGCATTTGTGCTGAAATATTCTGGATGGTTCTCAATCAGAGCAAGAATCTCCTGCTGTTTGTAGTGGGTCATCCCTACGATAAGTCCATCTCCATTGCTCAAAAGTTTGCGGCGGAACCCCTCCGGTGGCTGCTTGAAAAAAAGATTCGTTCCTTCTCCTACACGCAAAATAGCGCTCCCTCCAGAAAGTTCCAGGCGCATTGTCGTCTCTTTCAATACGTCTTGGATGCGATCTCTTTCTTCAACTTCCCTTTTAAAAAAGGCAATCGACAGCGGCCTAAGTAGCCTCGGTTCGAGAAATACCATCCCCGTCCCAGCAAAAAGCTGTACCAACAAGCTCGCCATGAGGGTAGAATAAGAAAAATTTTCTTTAGATAATTCTAAGGGAGCAAGACCAAGAGTTTGAAAAAATCGTTGAAGGACATCATTATTTTTTGGACTCATCTTCAAGTCTTCGACGCAACGCCCATCATGGGGAAATCCGAGGTGAAAGCGCTGAAGATTTCCCAGCGGGTCCAACAAATACGTGTGGTCGATCTCTGCAATATCATGATCTTCTGTCGCCAGCCAAAAAATGGGAACAGCATTGGCTGCTTTTGCTGCTGAAAGGCAGCTAATCCCCTTCAAGATCGTATAAGAAGGTCCTCCCATGAAGCCAAGCTGCTGTCCTGTCACAACGCACTGAGTTTCAGAGGAAGCCAACCTTTCAATTTGTTGCATGGCAAGACCATCGTTTCCAATTCCACGGTTGTAATCCCCTAGAATGGCCGTTAACTCGCTCCTTGGAAAAGAGCGTCCTCTCAATTGGCTGCGTGCCAACTCAAAGGCTTGCGGATCCTCATATGAAATCCCTAAAAATTCCTTAAAAGGACTATCCTGTAAAAATTGATCCGGATTAGCAATGATCTGCATTCCCCTGCCTTACAGTTGATGATGACGAATTTGGCTGCTATCAAGCATCATTGCCGCTGCAATATTCCACGTAAACAGCTAGTATACTTTAACCCATGATTGTGCGCAAATCTGTGAGATGGATTAGAAAGCTTTACCCAATATAATCATTGAAAAGAAATTTCAGAAAATCCAATGATATGGAACCCGGAAGTAAATGTAGTTTCCTTAACACAACAATGAAATTTAATATTTTGGAGTTTTATGTCCGTTCGATTCCCTTCATTCAACGCAATTGCCAGGTTCACTGGAATGCTCAGCTTCATGTCTGCCCAACCTTTGGCTAAAGCAGAACTCATCGATTTCAAACATCTTTTCAATGACTTAGAAAGCAACAAATCTTATCTAGAAAACAAAAGCTTCTCTAATTGGACAAACTATTCTTCCTATATCCTTGCAATAACCACAATATTGGCTTGCGTTGCCATCGGCCGCTACCTTATGCCCACCCCACCACCCAAAAAGCCGAAGACCCATTCACCATATGCGCGCCTCTTATCAAGAATTTATCGCCCCAAGCCTAATATTGCACAAAGAGTGGATACAGGCCCAAAGACATGGAATGCAGACCTTTTATTTCAAGCTGTTGTCGACAAGGATACTGAGGCTGTCAGGAAAATTTTAACACTGGCTCCAAAGGGTGAAAGCGATTTTATTAACAGTGTTCATTCCAATGGCTCTTCTCCTCTACTCGCAGCCATTTGTTCAGACAATAAAAAAATGATATCACTACTTCTAGAAAATGGTGCTGATTGCAACATCCCAGATAACGATGGAAACACTCCGTTGATAAAAGCGGCAGACAGAGACGATGACAGTCTAGTCCAATTGCTTCTCAATAAAGGGGCTAAGCCGGAATTACATAACAATCAAAAGCTTACGGCATTACATTTGGCAGCGAGCAAAAAAAATTTAGCAATGGTGAACCATCTTCTTGCATCATCTTCTAGGGAGAATTTCATCAATCTAACTGACGACCTGGGCAGAACCCCTCTTTACATGGCAACAGAAGCAAAAAAATTGAAGATCGTAAAATTACTTTTAAACCATAATGCCGATCCAAATTTAAGTGATACACAAGGTCTGACACCTCTTGCCCTTGCTACTTATGCAAATAGTTTTAAAATTTTTAAAGAGCTTTTAAAAAAGTCTAACATAGACTCCATTAACAAGTTCTACCAAAAAACAACTCTTCTAGCTTATGCCATCTCATTTAATAAGCTCGAGTTCACTAAAGAGCTTGTCACCTCCGGAGCAGATATGCATCAAAGCCATGAATTTGTGGAATATCAAACCCCTTTTATGCAAGCTTGCTCTCTTGGCAATGTTGAAGTGATTGATGTTTTATTGAACGCAGATACTCAAAAAAGATGGGTTTCCATCACTGATGAATTTGGAAAAAACGCCCTCCATTGTGCAATTGATTCCAAGAATCACAAGGCTGTAGAAGCTCTTTTGAAAGCAGGAGCCGATATCATGCATATAAATGCAAAAGGCCTCACGCCTCTTATGTCAGCGACAGAAGCTGGAAATAAAAAAATGGTTAGCCTAATTTTGGAATATGATAAAGATCTGCGCTGTGCGGAGTATAAAGATATCAACAGAGGTACCACAGCCTTAAAAATAGCGGAAATGAAAGATTTTAAAGAAATTGTAAACCTTATTAGAGGTCATTTAAAATTTTTTAAGAAATCCTTTTGTGACACTTCTTTAACTATCAAGAAGACATAAACCTTTTGACCGCGGCCCTATTGATTCACAGATAATCTCTACAATTAGGCAATAATTTTATCTATTGCCTAGTTGCCTCTAATTACGCTACAAAATTGGTGATAGCGAATTTGGCGGCCTTTAGAACGCCATAATTCATCAAAATAAGATGTGCCATAATCAACACAATCATTCACATAGAAGGGGCTTGGGTATTGCGATACAAATCCCCGATGTTGATGCATGGCTTCAATAAACCATTCAGAATAAGGAATATCATCACTTACAAATGTAAAATTGCAATTGGTTTTAAGCGAACGCCAAAGCTCGTGTACAAAATCGATTTGTATCAAACGATGTTTGGCATGGCGGTTCTTAGGCCATGGATCGGGAAAATTAATATAGAAGGCGCTAATCGAATGGTCAGGAAAATATCTTTTCGTGGCATTCATGGCTTCTCCACAAATAACAATTAAATTGCCAAGCTCCATATTTTTTATCTTAGACCAGATCTTTTTTACTCTGGCAAATTTTTTCTCCACAGCCACCCAATTTATCATAGGATTTGCTTTGGCCTTGGCCGCAATCCAAGCCCCATTGCCGCTACAATATTCCACATAAACAGGATGATCATTGCCAAAAAAGACGGGGCTTTCCCATCCCGGAAACATAAATTCTGATGCCGTCACTGTTCTTTCAGGAATATGCCACACTCGATCTTTAATCATAATGCGGCGATCTTCCCAGGCAAAGGGGATCTTCAAATCTTCAGGTTTCATAATCCATCGAATAAGTTAAAATTCTCAACTACTATACTCTATGCGAGTTTTCTGCTCACTCAGAAAAGAATAAGTAAAAAACGATGCATGCTAGCCGATACCACAGACTTTTTCACTACAGAGAAAAGATCATTATCAGGATCAGGATAGGAAATGATGCTTATTCCGAATTCTGACTTCTGAATTCTTGCTTTATAAAGAATCTTTATTTCCTTATAATATGTCTGAAACAAGTTTGAATTTGGAATAATTTATGATTAGCAGAAATGATCCTTGTTGGTGTGGCAGTGGAAAAAAATGGAAACTTTGTCATTTTCCAAATCTGGAAAAAAAAGCACTTCTCCCTTCTAACCTAAACAGTCTCTTGCGACGCCATCACATTATCCTTAAAAATGAGAAGCAAATTGAAGGAATACGCCGCGCTTGCATTCTCACATCTCAAATCCTAGATAAAACTTGCGAACTCGCTAAGGAAGGTGTGACGACTCTAGAACTCAATGACTTTGCCCATCGCCTACACCTAGAAGCCGGAGCCATTCCTGCTCCTCTGCACTATGGAGAACCTCCATACCCTAAGAGCATTTGCACATCGATCAATGAAGTGATTTGCCACGGCATTCCCGATAATACAAAACTTCGTGATGGAGATATCGTCAATATAGATCTCTCTTGTTTCTATCAAGGATATTATGGCGATTGCAGCCGCATGGTTATCATCGGAAAGACTTCACCAGAACGCAAACTCGTCGTCGATGTTGCTTATGAATGCTTGATGCTTTCCATCGAACCCCTAAAACCCGGTTTCCCTATTTCTCAGATTGGCGACATTATCGAAAATCACGCTGCCGCCCGTGGTTGCTCAGTCGTCAACCAATTCGTCGGCCATGGTATCGGAGTCGAATTCCATGAAGGCCCTCAAGTGGCCCATCATCGCAACTCGATGAATATTCCTTTAATGGCCGGAATGACTTTCACAATAGAACCGATGATTAACGCAGGAGTACGCGAAGCTGTCATCGATCCTCGTGATCAATGGACAGCGCGCACTCGAGATCGAAGAGCGAGCGCCCAGTGGGAACATACAATTCTCATTACCGACACTGGCCATGAAATCCTGACTCCCTGGAAAAGAGGTCCTGAATAAACTCGCTCTTTTTGCCGCTAAAATCCTAAAAAACATTTGTCAAAAAAGACAAAACTGGTAAGAGATTGTCAAAACGAGGCTTCTATGGCTCCAAGACAATTTCAGCCTATTATTGACCATGTAGGCGCTTCGATCATTGGTCCAACGAACCCCATGAGAGAAGCAGAAAACCCAGATATTCTCACTCCCCCAAGAACTGATCATGGACTTCTACCCAATCTTCGCTGGTCATTTGCCGATAGCCATATGAGATTAGAAGAAGGTGGGTGGGCACGGGAAACAACAATCCGGGAATTGCCTATAGCGACGACTATCGCCGGGGTAAATATGCGCCTGAAGGCAGGAGCCGTGCGTGAGATGCATTGGCATGCAGAAGCCGAATGGGCTTATATGCTCAAAGGTCATGCGCGCATTACCGCTGTCGACCAGCATGGACATGCCTTCCAAGATGATGTTAGCGAAGGAGATCTTTGGTACTTTCCTGCTGGCATCCCTCATTCTATCCAAGGCCTTCAAGAAGATGGCTGTGAGTTTTTGTTAGCTTTTGACGATGGAGATTTCTCTGAAAATTCCACTTTCCTACTAACTGACTGGCTGGCACATACTCCAAGAGAAATCATCGCCAAAAATTTCGATGTACCAGAAAGCGCCTTTTCAAATATTCCAGAGAAAGAGTTGTATATTTTTCAGTCGGAAATTCCTGGTCCCCTTGCCAAAGACCGTGTTGCTGGAAAAGGTGCCGTCCCCCTATCTTTCAGTCATCGGATGCTAGCTCAAAAGCCCATCAAGACAAAGGGGGGATCAGTCCGCATCACTGACTCCTCGATATTTCCTGCCTCTAAGACAATTGCAGCTGCACTCGTTGAAATTGAGCCCGGCGGCATGAGAGAATTGCACTGGCATCCTAATGGCGATGAGTGGCAATTTTATATTTCGGGTGAGGCCCGCATGACGGTTTTTGGTTCTCAAGGGAATGCGCGAACCTTTGATTATCAAGCTGGCGATGTGGGAGTGGTGCCCTTTCCCATGGCCCATTATGTCGAAAATATCGGTTCGACAACTCTTAGATTTCTAGAACTTTTCCGAAGCGATCATTTTGCTGATGTCTCTTTAGCAAAATGGCTGGCTTTCACACCTCATGAGCTTGTAAAGGCCCATTTGAGGATTGATGAATCTATTCTCAAGAAGATCCCAACAGGAAAGACTCCAGTCCTTCCAGCCTAATACTCAAACACATTTTACATTGGGCGGCAGGATATGCCTACCATTGAATTTTTCCTCCTTAATTAATAGGACAATTTAGTGACATAAAGCTGAAAATTAAATATAGTGCTTTGTATTCTATAGTTTTGACAACGAAATTATTTTGGAGTTTTATGCCTATTCAATTTCCTTCATTCAATATAATGACAGCATTTACTGGAATACTCCATCTCACCCAGATACAACCATCGACTGGAGCAAAGCCAATCGATGTCAACCATCTTATTAACGATTTAGGAGACAAAGCTCCTTATTTAGACGACAAGAACTTTTCTGATTGGACAAATTATTTCCCTTATATCACAGCTATAGCCACAATGTTGGCTTGCTATGCAATTGGCCGTCGTCTGATGCTCAAACAACAGGATGATTTGATATCCGAATCACCCAAAGATCTTACACCCACGTATTTCACTGAGATTGCTTCCGAACCGCCCAGCGATTTAAAAATGCAACGCATTTTACTTGGCGCACCTGATGCAAAAGCTGATCATCCTCTTCCTACTTGCATCGCAAGCGAAAATTTCGAAGAAATGGATGCAAATCTCAGTCCCAAAGATTTATTTAATGCCGTCGTTGTACAAGATCTTAACACCATTCGAAAAATTTTAACCTCAGTTCCAAAGGAAAAAAGTTTAGACTTCATTAATTATGTGGATGACAATGGTACAACCCCTTTACATCAAGCTGTTTGTTTAGGTGATGAAGAGATAGTATCACTACTTTTAGAAAAAGGAGCTGATTGTAATATTCAAGATAACAATGGGACCTCCCCATTGATGATAGCAACATGCGAAAACAATGCAAGCATTGTTCAATTACTTCTGAAAAGAGAGGCAAAAGTCGAATTCCAAACCAACGATGAAAAAGCAACAGCTCTACATTTTGCTGTGGACAGAGACAATTCTAAAATTGTCAAAAGCATGCTTGAATCTCCTTCTAAAGAGAACTTCATCAACCTGAAAGAAGGGGTTGGAAAAACGGCGCTTTATATAGCAACTGTGAAAAAAAATGTCGAACTTGTAGAAATGCTTTTAAATCACGGCGCCGATGCCAATTTAAGTGACAATAATGGCATCACTCCTCTTGCGATTGCCAACGATCAAGGCCAACACAAAACGTTCAAAATGCTTTTAGAAAAATCTAATCAATCGTCCATCGACAGTTTCTATGAGGGGGCTACCCCTTTATTTTCAGCCGTTTGTTCAAATGAGGTCTTTTTCGTTGAATCACTCGTCAAGCATGGCGCTAATATGAATAAACCCCACCAAACACTTAACAACGAAACGCCTTTTATGCGAGCCTGCTTTCTAGGAAATCTCGTTATTGTAAAATTTCTTTTGAATAAAGATCCCCAAAAAAAATTTCTATCTTGCTTTGATAAAGATAGAAGGACGGCCCTTTATTATGCGATTAATTCAGGAAAAAAATCTGTTGTAGACGAGCTTTTACATGCCGGAGAAAACCTCATGCATACTAACAAATTGGGTTTTACCCCTCTGATGGTAGCCGTCATGAATAATAAGGTTCAAATTGTTGAAAAAATTTTGAAATACGATCATGATAAATGTTGTCCAAACGACCGCACTATGAGTATCACTGCTTTAGAATTAGCCCAAAGAATGGGACATACTCCCATTGTAAATCTTATTGAAAAGCATTTAAACAATTCTTTTTCAAAAAACAACAATCAAATTACGCGAACTTTATAAAAACATTGTTTATCAGTCGCAACATTAGTAGCATTTGACTTTATTGTGATACAATTGCATAATTATTCCTTTAAACAAAAAGGAGTCAGTGTGGTTCAGTCAATTAATTCTCTACCAAACAGTCACAACCAACAAGCTAATACTATCCAGGAAAAGCCTTCGAAATCTGTGATGGGTCACCGCTTTTATTCTTTTAAGGAACAACTTGAAAGCAAATGGCCTCATTTTTTAAAAACCGCAGGTATTTCCCTACTGATGTTTGGATCCTTTGCAAGCTGGAATAAAATTTGGAAACAAAACAAACAAAACAAATTTATCTGACGATGTTGCAGAATTTATAGATTCCATCGCGAACTTAAATGGTAAAAATCTAACCATCTATCAACCGACTTTTGAAACTTATAGTCGCAATCCACTCAATATTGACTTTCTTGAAACTTGGAGACGATGCAATCAAATTTCGAACGAAAACACGCAAGAAGAAAAAAATTGGCAAAAGGCAAATTGTTATAGAGTGACTGGTGATTTTGAAAACGGGCGATTAGAAGGAGATGGCGCTCTTATTTTGGGAAAAGATATCCCCTTTCAACAAGGAACCTATCGAAAGGGCAAGCTAGAAGGAGAAGCGTCAAGAGGCTATATCGATTATTATCTTAGAATGGTAGGAGAGATAGGAACCTTTGTCAATGATTTATTGGAAGGAAACAATTGCACACGAACAAACAGCATTATTAATGAAGAAGGCAGCTTTCTAAAGGGCAAACTACATGGCAATGGAACAGAGAAAACGAATCACTGGAGCAATGAAGGGATTTTCTTCGATGGCTCCTTGATTGAAGGGACTAAATCGATCGTTGACGTCGACATCCAGAAAATTTCGAAGGGGAAATTTAATGAAAAGGAAAAACTCACTGGGCAAGGCAAAGAAACGCTAGTCTATATAGAAAACAATCAAGTAAAAGAAATTTTTGAAGGTTCTTTTAAAAATGGGAAGAGAGATGGCAAAGGCGTTCTCTTAGAACCTGGATTCCTAGGAGGAATATCGCGTCGTGATGTCGAATATCAAGATGGAGAGCAGATTAAAACCCAACTTGCCCCCTAAATCCTAGCACAGGCTTGATTAGACAATTGAGATGGCGCAGCTAATGCCGAAGCCAAGGGTTCCTCTCTTGGCGAGGCATTAGATGTGTCAGATCGGTTGT
>Ga0153954_1001277_pt1 | contig 14214 bp, 11 predicted proteins | sample TSFL038MetaG_FD_102277 | JGI IMG/M metagenome (GOLD analysis project Ga0153954, IMG submission 102277) | Attine ant fungus gardens microbial communities from Florida, USA - TSFL038 MetaG | ecosystem: Host-associated > Fungi > Mycelium > Unclassified | place: USA: Florida, Wekiwa Springs State... | reverse complement strand
TCGCAAGTCCTGGTTCGGGGAGGCGGGCGCCAGCGAGTTTCCCAAGACGTGGGAAGAGTACCGTACCGTCGGCAAGAAGCTGAAGGCAGCGGGTCATCCGATCGGCCAGACGCTCGGCCGGCCTGTTGCTTGGGCTGGATGCAGACGGCCACTGCGTTGGTGTGGCCTTCCGGCTGGCCGAGGAGACTCTGCATCAGGAACTGGCGGCGTTGTGGCGAAGGGAGATAGAGACCGGCGCCCCGTCGGGCCACAAGGTTATCCGGTTTCCAAGCTTGCCAACGGTGACCGACGGCAAGGGCGTCCGCCTCTATTCGCTCGAGGAGCAAACACAGTAAACCTCAGACCGGACTTCAAAATTGAGCCGATCTGTTTCCAATGCGCTTCTTGCCCGTTTCGGTCAAACGCCACGAACTGCCGTCGTGCTCGATCAGTCCCAACACCTGAAGATGGGCAAAATCTGTCAGGCGAAGCTCATCTGGCTCCAACCCGTCGGTCGCGATCTGTCGAAGGGTGACCTCTTCCTTCGGGCTTAATGGAGCGCATAATCCACGATCCATCTCGATTCTCCTGCCCAAGAGCGAAAGTATCATGCACACGTTAGATTAGGTATCGATCATTAGCCGTATCGTCACCCGCCCGGTGTCCGTCTTCGAGCAGATTGACAGAGTGCACGCGCTTGCCATCAGCGCCACCCCAGCTGGCCTGATTAAGAATGACCAGGTTCAACCGCTGACACTGGGTCGCGAGGTGTATGGCCTCCGGATATAGGGCATGTGATGCCCAAGCAAGAGCCCTCGGCACGGCTAGGCGCATGCCTTAAACAGAGTGACCTCAACGCCTTTCGGGGTCAGCAAACGCCGGCATCGTGTGCCGATTAGGCTGGAAATGCCGCCCCCACGGACAGATTAATGGTGGCCGAGATTCGAAATAGAGTTGCGATTGCCTTTTCTGTCGGCCACAGCCTATTGGCCAATTTGCTTTGCTATCTCTGAATTGTTGATTCTTTGGTGACACTGAACGCTAAGAGCCGCTTTCGTGGCCCCTTGGAGGGGCATTACCTGAATCAAAAACAGCCTAGGCGGGCTGGTGGTGGGCAGTCCGATACGGATCGGTCTCTGGGCCCAATTTTTTTTAGGCGATAATGGGCAATTTGCTGCCTTGAACAGGGAGCCTTCAAAGCAGTTTGTCGAGCGTAATTGGCAGCTCGCGGATGCGCTGGCCGGTGGCATTGTAAACCGCATTGGCGACGGCAGCGCCGACGCCGGTGATGCCGATCTCGCCGATGCCATGGGCGCCCATAGGCGACTGCGGGTCGGGAATATCGGTCCACAATACTTCGATCGTGGGCACGTCCATATGGGTGGGGATGTGATATTCGGCGAGCGATGGATTCATGACGCGGCCGGTGCGCTCGTCGAACTGCGTTTCCTCCATCAGCGCCAAGCCCAGCCCCATTATGATGCCGCCACGGAATTGGCTAGCCGCCGTCTTGGCATTCAGGATGCGTCCACAATCGAAGGAGCCGAGAAAGCGTGTCACACGCGTCTCGCCGGTGATGGCGTTTACCTTCACCTCGCAGAACTGTGCGCCGTAGGAATGCATGGACCACTTCTCCAGTTCATCTGGCGGGGCGGCATCGACCTGACATTCCACATGGTCGCGGCGGGCGCGCTTGAGGATCGAGACGTACGATTCGCAGCGTTCGGGAGATTCTCGGCAACAGAGCCGTCCATCTCGCGCCTCGACTTCTTCGGGCTTAAGACCGGCGAGCGGCCAGTCGTTGCCGGCGAGCTTCAGCAACTCCTGGACCAGTGCATGGTGTGCGGCAATGACGGCGGCGCCGATGGAGGCAGTTTGCGAGGAACCACCGGCCAAGGTGCCCTGCGGCAGATTGGTGTCGCCATATTCGAATGTGACGTGGTCGAGTGGCAGACCGAGACGTTCGGCTGCCGCCTGGGTTTGCACCGTTGCGGTCCCCATGCCCATCTCGTGACTCGCCATCGACACGGTCGCATGTCCGTCAGCGGTCAAGCGAATGCGCGCGGCACCGCCAGGCATGCGGTAGTAGGGATAGGTCGCCGTCGCCACGCCCATGCCGATCAGCCACTCGCCCTCGCGCCGAGTCCGCGGCCTGCGCGACCGTTTGCTCCAGCCAAACCGCTCGGCGCCGCGTGCGTAGGCCTGAACGATGTGGCGCGCGGAGAACGGAGAACCGCTGGTCGGGTCCTGGGTGGGCTCGTTGATCCGCCGAAACTCGATTGGGTCCATGCCGAGCATTTCCGCCATTTCGTCGATGGCACATTCCAGCGCGAAAGTGCCAATCGATTCGCCTGGGGCACGCATGAAAGTGTTGGCAAGCATGTCGAGATTGGCCACTTCCTGTGCCACTCGGATCGCAGGCGCGGCATAGAGATGACGGGCGGGGAAGGTAAACTGCTCAGGGCAGGAATTGTGCGCCGTCATGGCTGCGACGCCGGTATGCAGCAGCGCGTTCAGCCGTCCATCCTTGCCGGCGCCCAGCGCCACCCTCTGCTCGGTCGTGGTGCGACCCCCAATAACGCGGAACACGCCCTCGCGGCTCAAGGTCAGCCGTACCGGTCGTTGAGCGACTTTTGCCGCGGCCACGGCCAGGATCTGGTGATCCCACAGGCATTTCCCGCCGAAACCGCCGCCCACGTAGGGCGAGACCACGCGCACCTTATTTTCCGGGAGGCCGAAGATTTGCGCGAGCGTCCAGGCGGTCGCGCTGATGAGCTGGCTGGCATCGTGCAGGGTGAGGCAGCCGTCCTTGTCCCACTCGACGGTGCAGGCATGCAACTCGATGGCGTTGTGGTTCTCGCGCGGCGTACGGAAGGTAAGATCTATTTTATGTGACGCGCTTTCCAGCGCCGTATCGACGTCGCCTATCTCGAGCTTGGGCGGCTCGCCCAGGATGCTTTCCGGTGGGTGGGCCTTGGCCTGCGCCTGCTTGAAACTCGTGACAGCAGGCTCGGTCTTGTAGGTGACGCGGATCAGCGACACGGCATGGTCGGCCTGTTCCTGGGTTTCCGCCAGAACGACGGCAATGGGCTGGCCGTTCCAATGGACGCGGTCGTCCTGCATGATCGGCAGGTCGCTGGCGCCGGCTGCCAGCGGTTTGCTGTTCATCAGCGGCGGCGGCTGCATCTTCGGCGCATTGCGGTAGGTCATCACCAGGACGACGCCTGGCGCCGCCTCGGCGGCCGACACATCGAGCAGGGACATATAGCCCTTCGCGATCGTGCTGAAGGCAACCGCGGCGTAGAGCATGCCCTCGGGTACGACCTCGGCCGCGAAGCGGGCCGTGCCCCGCACTTTCAAGGGCCCGTCGAGACGCGAGATCGGCTGGCCCAGCAGCCCGTGCTTCTGCGCCACCGGATCGGGAGCGCCGCCCGGTAGCCAAGTCTTCGTCTCCGGCTTCTCTATGGCGTTGCCTCGGGAAGGGCTCATGGGCGAATCTCCGCAAGATCGGCGAGCACGGAAGCGAGTGTGCGCTGGGCGAGATCGATTTTGAATCCGTTGTGTCCAAGGCCGACCGCGTCGCGCAGCTCGGCCTCGGCGGCCGCGTGGAAGCTCTCCTCATTAGCCGGCTTGCCGCGCAATGCCGCTTCGGCCCTGGTCGCGCGCCACGGTTTGTGCGCCACGCCGCCCAACGCCACGCGGGCCGAGCGCACTGCGCCGTCCTTTGTGAGATCGAGAGCGGCGGCAACGGAGAAGAGGGCGAAGGCATAGGAGGCGCGGTCGCGCACCTTGCGGTAAGCCGACCGTCGCGCCCACGGAAGTGCCGGCACTTCGACGGCGACGATCAGTTCGCCGGCCTGGAGAACGGTCTCGATATCAGGGCGATCGTCCGGCAGGCGGTGCAGATCGACCAGCTTCACCGAGCGCGTGCCGGCCGGGCCCTGGAGATGAATGATGGCATCGAGCGCTGCCAGCGCCACGCACATGTCGGACGGATGGGTCGCCACGCAATGCGCCGAGGCGCCGAGGATGGCATGCATACGATTGAAGCCGTTGATAGCGTCGCAGCCCGAACCGGGCGTGCGTTTGTTGCAGCGCGCGGCATCGTCATAGAAGTAGAGGCAGCGCGTGCGTTGCAGGATGTTGCCGCCGACGGTGGCCATGTTGCGAATCTGCCCGCTGGCACCGTCCAGGATGGCGCGCGCCAGTAGGGGAAAGCCTTCGCGCACGGCCCGATGCTCCGCCAACGCCGTATTGGTTGCCGCGGCGCCGATCCGCAAGCTGCCGTCGTCGCGCACCTCGATCGAACGGTCGAGACCTGTGACATCGACCAGCATGTCCGGCCGTTCGACCCTCTCGCGCATCAGATCGACGAGATTGGTGCCGCCACCCAGATATTTCGCGGCCGGCGACTGACTGGCCAAACGCAAAGCGGCGGAGGCATCGTCCGCCCGAACATAGTCGAACATCCTCATGCCTGCGTCCTTTTCATCCCGAAGAGTTCGGTGATGGCGGCGGCGATGCCGTTGTAGGCCCCGCAGCGGCAGAGATTGCCGCTCATGCGTTCGCGCAACTCGTCGTGGTCGAGGTTTACGTGCTGAGCGGCTAGATCCGCCGTGACCGCGCTCGGAAGGCCGCGCTCAACTTCGTGGACCATGGCGACGGCCGAGCAGAGCTGGCCCGGCGTGCAATAGCCACATTGAAAGCCGTCATGCTCGATGAAGGCCCGCTGTAAAGGATGGAGTTCGCCGTCGGGCGCCAATCCTTCGATGGTCGTAATGGCGCGGCCCTGATACTGCACGGCGAGCGCCAGACAGGCGTTGATGCGCATCCCGTCTACCAGCACCGTGCACGCACCGCAGGCCCCTTGATCGCAACCCTTCTTGGTTCCGGTAAGCTGGAGATGCTCTCTCAGGAGATCGAGCAGCGAAGTGCGGAGATCGGCCTCCAAGTCATGGTCGCATCCGTTGACGTTGAAGCGCATGCAACCCTCATCGATGGGAAAGGACTGAGGGCTTAACGTCCGCCTCTTCCCCGCAGTTGCCCGTTGGTACCGTGCGGAGCCTTGGGCTGCTCGCTTGAAGGATGCCGGGAGTGAACGCGCTCGTTAGGACCCTCCTTTGCATCGCTCGCGCTATATCGCCCATGTGCCTTCTCCATGAGCTGCCGGCTGGCGCGGCTTTTGGGCTGGCCTGTTTTCTCATCCATTTCAGGATGATCGTGATGCGGTGCCATGGGACCTCCTATGATTTGTCGAGTTGATGCCTGCTCTCGTGAGCGGAGTCGGCCGAGGTGCCGGTCACGGGCGAGCGGCCCCGCCCATCGACGCTGTCGCTCGGGATGCTGGGTGCGACAGTCACCCGACACGCCAGCGACCGCGTTCCGAAACGGCCGTCTGTCAGCACGGTGCGCAGCCGGGACAGCGAATCTTCCGACCCGACTGTACCCTTTATGACCACGCCACCATTGACAACCTCAACCGCCAGATTACGGGCGTCGATGTTGAGACGCGAGAACGTGTCGGTGATGGTGTTGCGAAGCTCTTCGTCGTGCCTGTTCATGGCTCTCTCCTTGTTTTTCGCCTCGTTCAGGGCGCGGCCGATACGTGGCTGTTTCGGCGTTTAGAGCGTCATCTGCCGGTACATCTGCTTCAGGATGGCCCCGCGATCGGTGTCACCCTTAGCCAGCGCTTCGAAGAAGTTCTTGGCCTGCTCGAGCGTCGTGTGCGGCGGCAGGGCGATGACGTTGGGATCGGCGTGCACGTTGATGACGACGGGCCTCTGGGCGGCGAGCGCCTGCTCCAAGACGGGGGCGACATCCTGCGGCCCTTTTACGTCGAAGCCCGTCAGGCCGAGCAGGCGGGCATAACCCGCGTAGTCGAAGTCCGGTACGTCCTGCGTCTCGGGTAGCTTAGGCGAGCCGCCGAGTGCGCGCAGCTCCCACGACACCATGTTGAGATCGCCATTGTTGAGTACGGCGATGATGAAGCGGGGATCGTGCCACTGCTTCCAGTATTTTGCCGCGGTGATCAGCGCGTTGATGCCCAGCATCTGCATGGCCCCATCGCCGACCAGCGCGAAGGCGGGCTTGTGTGGGAAGGCGAACTTCGCGGCTGTCGCATAGGAGACCGCAGGACCCATGGTTGCCAAAGTGCCAGAGACGGCGGTGCTCATGCCGCGGCGGATCTGTAGCGCGCGAGCAAAGAACGTCGTCGACATGCCGGTATCGACGGCGATCATCGCGCCGTCGGGCAGGCGGCTCGACAGCTCCCAGTAGAAGAGCTCCGGATTGAGCGGATCGGCCGGCAGATGTGCGCGCTCCTTTTCCTCTTGCCACCAGTCACGCGTGCTGTGCTCCACCGTCTCGCGCCACTTACTGTTCGTGCGCGGCTCCAGCTTGGGCAGCAAGGCCCGCAGCGTGAGCGCGGCATCGCCCTGCAGGGCCACGTCCATGGGATAGCGCAGCGAAAGCATGCGCGGATCGATGTCGATCTGGACGCCGCGCGCCTGGCCTTCCTTGGGCAGGAACTCGCCGTAGGGGAAGGTCGACCCAATCATCAACAAGGTGTCGCAGCCGGTCATCAGCGCATGTGAGGCCTTGGTGCCGAGAAGGCCGATCTGGCCGGTGACGTAGGGAAGCTCGTCGGGCAGTACGGCCTTGCCCAGCAGCGCCTTGGCGACGCCAGCGCATAGCTTTTCCGCCACGGCCTGGACTTCGTCGACGGCGCCCGCCGCCCCCGCGCCGATCAGGATGGCGACCTTCTCGCCGCGATTCAGGATATCGGCGGCGCGATCGAGATCCTTCTTCGCCGGCAAGACTTGCGGCGTGGTGAAATCGATACCGGTATGGATGGTGCCGTGCGCATGCGCCGCTACCTCGACGGCCTCGGCTTCTTGCACGTCATTGGGAAAGATCAGTGCGGTGACGCAACGCTCGGCCTTGGCGATGCGAAAGGCCCTGTCGATCAGGTGGCGCGCCTGGCCCGGCGCGGTGCAGGTCTGCACGTACTCGCCGGCAACGTCCTTGAAGAGCGCGGCGAGATCGACTTCCTGCTGGAAGTGACCGCCTAGCGCAGTGCGCACCGACTGGCCGACGATGGCGACAACCGGCTGGTGGTCGAGCTTGGCGTCGTACAGGCCGTTCAGCAGATGGATGGCGCCAGGCCCCGACGTCGCGAGGCAGACACCGGCGTCACCGGTGAACTTCGCATGGCCGCAGGCCATGAAGGCCGCTTCCTCCTCGTGGCGGACCTGGACGAACTCCGTGTCCTCGGCGCGGCCGAGAGCGGAGACAATGCCGTTGATGCCGTCCCCTGGATAGCCGAACACGCGGCGTACGCCCCATTGCCGTAGGCGCTCGAACAGGAAATCGCCCACTGTCTTGGCCATCGCCGCCCTCCGTGCCCCATCGATGGAGAGAACGAAACGCTGACGCATGTCGTTGCGAAAGCGCCAGAAAGCGTACGCTCCGCAGCGACAGTCTGCCGCGTATGGCCAAACGGTGGGAACTCGAAGGCATTCGCCTCGTTTCCACCGCTGGAACGACAGCGGACGCGAGCCCATGCCGCAAATCTTCACCGCCTCGGCGGACACGAGGCTGCGTACCGGCTTGCTCATGCTCTCAATCGTTTTCGTGAGTTCTCTGCTTCTGATCGGCGGCGTCATGGACTCGAGCTACGCGACGCTGGTCGGCTGGGTCCCGAACCAGCCTGTTCCTTTCAGCCACAAGCATCATGTCGGCGGCCTCGGCATCGACTGCCGCTATTGCCACGTCGCCGTCGAGACCAGTGCGCAGGCGACGCTGCCGGCGACGCACATCTGCATGACCTGTCATTCGCAGCTCTGGACGGGGGCCCCGATGCTCGCGCCGGTACGCGCGAGTCTCGCCGACGACAAGCCACTGCACTGGCAGCGCGTCGCACGTCTACCAGACTACGTCTACTTCAACCACTCGATCCATATCTCGCGCGGCGTGCCCTGCGAGACCTGTCACGGTCGTGTCGACCAGATGCCGCTGATGACGCGCGCCGAGCCGTTCACGATGGAATTTTGCCTCGACTGCCATCGTAATCCCGCGCCGCATCTCAGACCGCGCGATGAGGTGACGCGCATGGATTGGTCCGGCTGGGATCGCCATCCCGACGCGCACGCGGGATTTGCCCAGCAGGCGGCAGCCAGGTTTCACCTGCAGCCCGTCAAGCTCACCGACTGCAGCATCTGCCATCGGTGATCCATGGATCGAGAGAAGGCCAATCCGCCCCAGTTCAACCGCCGCTCGCTGCTGCAGGCAATGGCGGCGTCGCTCGCCCTCGCTGCGGCGGGCGGGCGGGAAGCCAGGGCGGACGAACGTGCCTTGCCCTATATCAACACGCCGGAGTTCGTCATCCCGGGCAAGCCGAAATGGTACGCCACATCGGTGCGCTTCGCGGGCTACCTGCAGCCGGTGCTGGGCAAGACTGAGGTCGGCCGGCCGGTGAAGCTGGAGGGCAATCCCGATCATCCTGCCACGAGGGGCACGACGGACATTTTCATGCAGGCGGCGCTGCTCGGTCTCTACGATCCAGGCCGCTCACAGCTCCCCCTGCTGCTCGGTCAACCCGCGACATGGAGCGGCTACGACGCCGCTGTGGCGCGGCGGATCGCCGATATCGACAAGGCGGAGGGTGATGGCTTGCGGCTCCTCACGGGGGCGGTGAGCTCGCCAACCTTTGCGCGCCAGATCGACGATCTGCAAAAGCGGTGGCCTAAGGCACGTTGGCACGCGTGGGAGCCGATCGACGAACAAAGTCGGCTGGACGCTGCAATGCGCGTCTTCGGCAAGCCAATGCAGGCGCATCCCGATCTGTCGGTGGCCGAGGTAATTGTCAGCCTCGACGACGATTTCCTCGGACCGGGACCGCGCCAGGCGATGCAGGCGCGGGCGTGGTCGAGCCGGCGGCAGGCTTATCAGAAGGGTGGGGGTGCGTGCCGCCTGTTTATGGCCGAACCGACGCCTTCGGTGACGGGGACGCGCGCCGACGATAGGCTGATCGTCTCGTCCCGGCGCATCGCACCCCTGTTGCTTGCCATCGCGCGTGTCTTGGGCGTGGTCGATTCACCTGATATCGAATTGAGGGCCGCGGAGAAGCGTTGGCTATCGACGGTACTGACCGACCTTTCGATACACTCCGGCAGCGCCTTGGTGACTATTGGATCGCACCATGGCGTAGAGTTGCAGGCACTCGGCCTCTTAATCAACGAGCGCCTCGGTGGTTACGGAAAGACGATCGCTTTCACCGATCCGGTCCTGCTCGGGAGCCACGAGTCGTTATTGCCCCTTGTCGAGGACATGACGGCCGGTCGCGTCTCGACACTCCTGATCCTGGACGCTGATCCGGTCCAGACCACGCCCGGTGGCCTGAATTTCAAGGCCGCGCTGGAGAAGGTCGAGTTCAGCCTGCATGCCGGCTTGTATGCTGACGCGACGGCCAAGGCCTGTCACTGGCACATTCCGTTGCAGCACGATCTCGAAAGCTGGAGCGATGGCCGGGCACCGGACGGCACGGCCGCCATCGTGCAACCCCTGATCCGGCCGTTCTACGACGTGCGCTCCGTGCACGTCGTGATTGATCGCTGGTTGGGCGGCACGAAGTCGGACCACGACATCGTCCAGGCCACCTGGAAGGACGGCTGGCACGACGCGCTGCTCAAGGGCTTCGTTGAGGGTAGCGCGCCGGCTCCCATGACGCCCACCATCGCCGATCGGGCGATCAGGCTGTCGCCCGAGCCGACCGGCAACGATCTCATCATCGAGGTCCGTCCCGATCCAACAATCTGGGATGGCCGCTACGCCAACAATGCCTGGCTGCAGGAAGCGCCCAAGCCCCTAACCAAGGTGACCTGGGGGAACGTGATCCTGGTGAGCCCTTCGCTGGCCGGGGAGCGGCACATCAAACGCGGCGAAGAGCTGCGGTTACGCGCCAATGGGCGCGAGCTGATCGGCGCGGCCTGGATCATGCCGGGGCAGGAAGCGCGCACCCTGACCCTGAGCCTCGGCGGCGAGGCGCCGGCGTTTCTGGACGCGGCAAATCCCTGGCGGATCGACAAGGTGAGTTTGGAGAAGACAGGGCGGCGGCAACTCGTCGCCACGACCCAGCAGGTCCAGGACATGAGCGGCTTCGACTATGTGAAGACGGTCGAGACGTTCGATGGCTCTGCGGCTTCGACGCAAAAGCAGGAGAGCTTCTATCCGCAGCGCACTTGGGACAGTCCGTCCTGGGGCATGTCGATCGACCTCGATCTCTGCATCGGCTGCAATGCCTGTCTGGTTGCCTGTATGGCCGAGAACAACGTGCCGGTCGTCGGCAAGGAGCTGGTCGCGCAGGGCCGCGAGATGCACTGGCTTCGGATCGATCATTACTACGAAGGCGACGCTGAAGCGCCGCGCTCTCACTTTCAGCCCGTACCCTGCATGCATTGCGAACAGGCGCCCTGCGAAATGGGCTGCCCGGTAAACGCGACGGTCCATACGCACGATGGCCTCAACATGCAGGTCTACAATCGCTGCATCGGCACGCGTACCTGCTCGGCCTACTGCCCCTACAAGGTGCGGCGCTTCAACTGGTTCGAGTACACGGGCAACGATCCCGAATCGATCCGCGCCATGCGCAATCCCGATGTCACGGTGCGCAGCCGCGGCGTCATGGAGAAGTGCACCTATTGCGTCCAGCGCATCAGCGTGGCGCATATCGCGGCCAAGATAGCCGGCAAGCCACTGACCGACGGTGACGTCGTCACGGCCTGCCAACAGGCCTGTCCGACGCAAGCCATCGTCTTCGGCGATGTCGCCGATCCGAGGTCGGCGGTCAGTCAACGCAAGGCGAGTCCACGCAACTACAGCCTGATCGAGGAGGCCAACACGCGGCCGCGCACGACATACCTCGCGCGCATCGGAAAAGGATCGGCGACGTGAGCGATGTCGCGCCTGACATGCGCGACTATCGCGCTGTCACGCGCGAGATCGTCGACATTTCGCTCGACTATCCCGACCGGCGCGGCTGGTGGTTGTGCTTTATCGGCGCGCTGGTGCTGCTGCTGAGCTTCTTCGCCTCGGTGACCTGGCTGTTCTGGGAGGGGGTCGGCGTCTGGGGCAACAACATCCCGGTCGGCTGGGGCCTGGCGATTGCCAATTACATCTGGTTCCTCGGCATCGGCCATGCCGGGACCCTGATTTCGGCCATGTTGCTGTTGCTCGACCAGCATTGGCGTAACTCGCTGAACCGCTTTGCGGAGGCGATGACCCTGTTCGCCGTCGTATGCGCTGGCCTCTATCCGCTCGTCCATCTCGGCCGGCCGTGGCTGTTCTACTGGATGGCGCCTTATCCCAACACGATGACCATCTGGCCGCAGTTCAAGAGCCCGCTTACTTGGGATTTCTTCGCGGTCCTGACCTATCTCACCGTATCGGTGCTGTTCTGGTATATCGGCATCGTTCCCGATCTCGCGTCGGCGCGCGACCGGGCGACCAAGAGGCGCCAGCAGGTGTTCTACGGTCTCGCCGCGCTCGGGTGGCTCGGCTCGGCGAGACATTGGGCACGGTGGCGCCAAGCTTATAGGCTGACGGCGGCGATCGCCGTGCCGCTGGTCGTGTCCGTGCACTCCGAAATCTCGCTGCTGTTCGCCGCCGGCCCGATCCCCGGCTGGACCTCTACGGTGTTCCCGCCGTACTTCGTGTTGGGTGCGGCGTTCTCAGGCTTCGCGGTCGTGTCGATGATCGCGGTGACGATGCGGCACGCGCTCGGCCTGCGCAATCTCGTGACGCCGCGCCATCTCGACCTGCTGGCGAAGCTCCTGCTGGCGACGGGACTGATGACCGCCTACGGCTACTGGGCGGAAGTCTTCGACGCTTTCTATGGCGGAGACCCGCAGGACCTGAAGACGCTGTCCGACCGGTTGGGCGGCGCCTACGCCTTCACCTACTGGGGTGCGGTCATCGCGAACTTCGTGCCGTTGCAACTCCTGTGGTGGCGCAGCGTGCGCGCCAATCCGGCACTGCTGTTCGCCATCGGCCTCTCGGTGACGATCGGCATGTGGTTCGAGCGTTACATGCTGCTCGTCACGACGCTCTATCGCGATTGGTTGGTTTCCTCTTGGCACACCTACCATCCGTCGTTCTGGGACTGGTCGTTGTTCGCCGGAATGCTGGGCGTGTTCCTGACCTTGTTCTTGCTGTTCGTCCGGTTCCTGCCCGTCATCTCGGCTTTCGAGATCAAGGAGGCGACGTTCGAGGAAAAGGAGGAGGGCGGCCATGCATGAGCCGACCCCCGATCGCGATGTCTTCGGTCTGCTCGCCGAGTTCGACAAGCCCGAGCGGTTGCTTGACGCCGTGCGGCGAGCCCGTCGCGCGGGCTTCAAGAGGGTCGAAGCCTATTCTCCGTTTCCCATCGGCGAGCTCGCGGAGGCGCTCGACTTCCGCGACAATCGCGTGCCGTGGCTGACCTTGTTGGGCGGCATCGTTGGTGCGGGCGTGGGCTATGGCATGCAGGTCTATACCAACCACGGCTTTCCGATCGATATCGGCAACCGGCCGCTGGTGACGCCGCCGGGCTTCATGCTGATCACCTTCGAGCTCACGGTGTTGTTCGCCGTGCTGTTCTCGATCGGCGGCATGCTGATGCTCAATCATTTGCCGCGCCTCAATCACCCGCTGTTCGACATCCGCTCTTTCCATCTCGCGAGCACCGACAAGTTCTTCCTCGTCCTGCTGAGCAACGATCCCAAGTTCGATCGCGAGCGCACACGCACCTTCCTGGACACCCTGAAGCCGGTGCGCATTGACCTCGTCGAGGGCACAGAGGAGCCGGAATGAATCCCGCGCTCGCTTTCGTGACGATGCTCGTGCTTGCAGCTTCCTCGTGCGACGAGATGAACCATCAGCCGCGCTACGACTACATGGAGAAAAGCAGCCTCTTCGCCGACGGCAAGTCGCTGCAGGCGCCGCCCGATGGCACCGTCGCGCGCGACGATCCGCAATGGCAGGCCGCGCTGCACGATCGTCCGCCCATGACCGCCGCGTTGCTGGCGCGTGGGCGCGAGCGTTACGGCATCTATTGCGCGATGTGCCATGACGCGGCGGGCTACGGTCATGGCGAGGTGCCGAGCCGAGGCTTCCCGGCGCCCCCAAGTCTGCACATCGAGCGACTGCGGACCGCGCCGACGTCGTATTTCGTTGACGTCATCACCAACGGCCATGGCGTGATGTACTCGCACGCCGATCGCGTCGCCCCGGCCGATCGTTGGGCCATCGCGGCCTATATCCGCGCGTTGCAGCTCAGCCAGAATGCGCCTGTAACGGTGCTCAAAGAGGGCGAGCGCGCCAAGCTCGCGGAGCCAAGGAAATGAGCCGGCTCCGGATCCTCGGGACGATCGGGCTGGGCACGTCCGTCGTCTCGCTGGTGCTTATTTTTTTCGGTGCCTCCTCGGCGCTCGCCGGCTGGCTTGCCGGGATGGCGTACTGGAGCGGCGTGCCGATTGGCGCCCTCGGGCTTGTGATGATGATGCAGATCATTCCGGGGCCCTGGCGGCCGGAGTTGATGCCGTGGGCTGAGCGGCTGCTGCTTCTGTTGCCACTGGCCGCATTGGCCGCGCTGCCGGTGCTGGTTGGCGAAAGTTGGCTTTATACCTGGGCTCATGTGGCCGAGCCCGGCTTCCGCGGCGTCTACCTCTCGGTCTGGGCCTTTCCGCTGCGTACCGTGCTGTTCTTTGTCGTGATCACGGGGCTGGCGCTGTTCCTGCTGATGCGCCCGGCCACCGCCGCCGCCTTGTCGGCGGCGGGTCTCGTCATTTTCGTGCTGCTCGACACGACGATGATCATCGATTGGCTGATGTCGCTCGATCCGTCGTTCCACTCTTCGGGCTTCGGCCTTTATGGCGTGTCGATCCAGTTCGCGGTGGCGATGGCCGTTATCCTGCTGTTGCGGCTCAGCGCGGCGCCCCCGGGCGAACATGCCGGCATGTTGGGCGGCCTGCTGCTGATGGCGCTGCTAACCTGGACTTATCTCGCCTTCATGCAATACGTGATCATCTGGTCCGACAATATCGGGCACGGTATGCAGTGGTACAAACGCCGCGGCGAAGGCGGCTGGGCCCTCATCGCCTATATCGTTGCCGCCACCCAGCTCATTCCCCTGTTCCTGCTGTTCTTCACGCCGATCCGCCGCAGCCGGGGATGGCTGATCGGCCTCTGCCTTGTCGTCCT
>Ga0153954_1001276_pt1 | contig 14217 bp, 13 predicted proteins | sample TSFL038MetaG_FD_102277 | JGI IMG/M metagenome (GOLD analysis project Ga0153954, IMG submission 102277) | Attine ant fungus gardens microbial communities from Florida, USA - TSFL038 MetaG | ecosystem: Host-associated > Fungi > Mycelium > Unclassified | place: USA: Florida, Wekiwa Springs State... | reverse complement strand
TATCTCACCGGCGGCATCGAGAACCCGTTTGCGGTTTTGTTTCTCGCGCCGGTGATGATCGCCGCGGTCTCGTTTTCCGCGCGCACGGCGATCGGCCTTTTCATTCTCATGGTCGTCGCCGCAACGGTGATCACCTTTTTCCATCATCCGCTGCCGTGGACGCAGAATTCCCCGTTCCAGCTTCCCTCGCTCTATAGCCTCGGCATCTGGGCAGCCGTTACCGTGAGCGCCGCCTTCACCGTGATCTATGCTTCGCGCATCGCCGAGGAAACGCGCAAGCTTGCCGATGCCTTTGCTGCGACCGAGCTGGTCATCGCCCGCGAACAGCTCCTGAGCCAGCTCGACGGACTTGCCGCTGCCGCCGCGCATGAACTCGGCACGCCGCTCGCGACCATCAGCATTGCCGCGAAAGAATTGCGCAAACAGCTCCCGCCCGGCAGCTATGATGACGATGTCGGCCTGATCATCCAGGAGATCGGCCGCTGCCGCAGCATATTGAGCAAGCTCGCCTCGCTGGGCGAGGACGAGCCGGGCAGCATTTTGCAGGAGATGAGCCTCGACCTTTTGATCGAAGAGACGGCGTCGCCCTATCGCGGCTTCGAGATCGCGATCAATGTAGTCAAGAACGGCGTCGCGCCGGAGCCGGTGACGAAACGCAACCCCGGGCTTCTCTACGGCCTCGGCAATCTGATCGAAAACGCCACCGATTTCGCCAAGTCGGAGGTCCGCATCATCGCCCGCTGGAACAAGAGCATCCTCGAAATCACGATCGAGGACGATGGACCGGGCTTCTCGCCCGACGTGATCGGCCGGATCGGCGAGCCTTATGTGACGACGCGCGCCGGCCGGCATACCAAGCATGAGGAGGATTCGGGGCTCGGCCTCGGCCTCTTCATCGCCAAGACGCTGCTCGAGCGCTCCGGCGCGACCGTCATCATCAGCAATCGGCTGCCGCCGCAATCCGGCGCCCGGATTACGCTGCGCTGGCCGCGGAGCCGGTTCGATTCTCATGCCGAGACGGCACAGAGCCTTGCCGCCCGCCTCGCCTTGGAGCAGCGCGGCGACGGCCGGCGCACCGCCCAATGGCCGGCCCATTGACGCGTTCGATTTACCATTCGGAACTGTCGATTTGCCATTTCGCCGCGGTATCGGCAAAAAAGGTCGCAGCACGAGCCGCCAAGCGGCTCTTGGATCGTCCAATCCGACGAATTTCCCATTCTAGGGCGCAGCAAATCGCTCTAATATAGCCAGAGGCTTCAAGGCCATGACCAAATCAGACCCCTTTGAACCGATATCGGGGGCTAGGGTGGAAACGACCGCGACCTTAGGGGATTTGCCCGAGGACAAGACGCTGCTGATCGTCGACGACGACCGGGCGTTCCTGACACGGCTTGCGCGCGCCATGGAAGGGCGCGGCTTCCTCGTCACCGCGGCCCAATCGGTCGCCGAAGGCTTGGCCGTGATCGCCCATGCGCCACCGGCCTTCGCCGTGATCGACATGCGTCTCGCCGATGGCAACGGTCTCGATGTCATCTCCGAATTGAAGGCAAGGCGGCCGGAGGCGCGCGCCATCATCCTGACGGGCTATGGCAATATCGTCACCGCAGTGACGGCGGTGAAGCTCGGCGCCTTCGATTATCTGGCCAAGCCCGCGGATGCCGACGACATCTATGCCGCGCTGATGGCGACGCATCACGACAAGGCAGAGGTGCCGGAAAATCCCATGTCGGCCGACCGGGTCCGCTGGGAGCACATCCAACGCATCTATGAGCTCTGCGGCCGCAATGTCTCGGAGACGGCGCGCCGGCTCAACATGCACCGGCGCACGCTTCAGCGCATTCTGGCCAAACGCGCGCCGCGATAATCAGACCGGGCCGAAGCTCAAAATCTCCGGATCGGTCAGCCCGTGCAACCGATGCGCGGCGGCATGGGCGAAGCGCATCAACATGGCGCGACGCGTCGCCGCCGCGAGCCGGTGCTCGGGCGCCTCGCGCAGAACCGCTGCGCCGAACGCATCGGCGACGATCAGCCCGGCATCGTCCGGCATGATCTCCGGCGCGAGATTATCGGAGATGGCGAAATAGAGCCGGTCGCAATGGGCGCGATAATCCGGCCATTTCTGATCGGCGCGAAAATCGGCGAGCGACGATTTGATCTCGACGATGATGATCGTCCCGTCCGCTGCGAGCGCGACGAGGTCGGCGCGCCGGCCGCTTGCCAGCGGCAATTCGGTCAAGGTCGAGAAACGCAGATTGCGCAGCAGGCGCCGCGTGCCGCGCGCAATCGCCAGCGCCATATCCGACTGGCGGCCGTCGACGACCGCCAAGGGGCTCATAAGCGGCTCATGGGCTGCACGCGATTTAGGAGGCGGCGCTCACGCCGAGCTTGGCTTCGAGCGCTTCGATCCGCTTCCGCAAACGGTCGTTCTCGTCGCGCGCGGCGATCGCCATTTCGCGCACCGCTTCGAATTCCTCGCGGGTGACGACATCCATCGCCGACAGGAAGCGCTCGACCTGCGATTTGACGACGCCTTCCGCCTCGCGGCGCACGCCATGCGCCATTTCGGTCGCATCATTCATGAGACGGGAGAAATCGTTAAACATGTTGCTGCGGGTCTCGGGCATGGCACGCTCCAAGTGACATTTCATTTAGCGTCATTTCGTTCCCCTTATGTTGCGCGTTTTCGGGTTTGCCGCAAGCGCAAACGGGGCGCCTTGACCTTGCGGTCGCCGCGTCGCATCACCGCCGCAGAGTTCAGCCAGATTCGAGCGATGCTGCTTTTAATCCCCTATCCCGTCATCAATCCAGTGCTGGTCAATCTCGGCCCGCTGCCGATCCGCTGGTATGCACTCGCCTATATTGCGGGAATCATCTTCGGCTGGGCCTATGTGCGCCACCTCGTGAGCCGGGACAAACTTTGGGGCGGCATCCCGCACCCGAGCCCGGCGAGCATCGACGATCTCGTCGTCTATGTTGCCTTCGGCATCATTCTCGGCGGTCGCGCCGGCTATGTCCTGTTCTACAACCTGCCGGTCTATCTCGCCCACCCGCTCGAGATCTTCGCCGTCTGGAAGGGCGGCATGTCGTTTCACGGCGGTCTCCTCGGCGCCATGCTCGGCATCATCCTCTTTGCCCGCCGTGCCGGCGTCCCGATGCTTTCGGTGATGGACGCAACCGCCGCCTCGGTGCCGATCGGCCTCGCTTTGGGGCGGCTCGCGAATTTCATTAAGCCCGAACTCTGGGGCCGTCCGACCGACGTGCCCTGGGCGATGATCTTTCCGGGCTCGGACGGCCAGCCGCGCCATCCGAGCCAGCTTTATGAAGCCGGCCTTGAAGGCGTCGCGCTGTTTCTCCTCCTGATGCTGGCCGTGCGGCTCGGCGCGCTGAAACGTCCGGGCCTCGTCACCGGCCTTTTCGCGCTGGGTTACGGAATCGCGCGGATCATCTGCGAATTTTTCCGCGAACCTGACCCGCAGCTCGGCTTTCTCTTCGGCGGGGCGACCATGGGCATGTTGCTGTCGGTGCCGCTGATCCTCGCCGGCCTCGTGCTCATCTATTACGCCATGCGCGACAGGGCGGCATGAACGCGCTGGCGCAAGAGATCGCCGCGATGATCGCGCAAGACGGGCCGATCAGCCTCGAGCGCTTCATGACGCTGGCGCTCCAGCATCCGCGCCATGGCTATTATCGCACCCACCGGCCGATCGGCGCCGCGGGTGATTTCATCACCGCACCGGAAATCCATCAGATGTTCGGCGAATTGATCGGCCTCTGGTCGGTCGAAGTCTGGCAGCAGATGGGGGAGCCCTCCCCCTTCCGGCTTATCGAACTTGGTCCCGGACGCGGAACGCTGCTGGCGGATTTTCTGCGCGCCGCACGGCTGCGCCCGGCCTTTCTAAAGGCCGCCGATATCCATCTCGTCGAAGCGAGCGAGGCGCTGATCGAGGTCCAGCGCGATACCCTCGCCGGCCTGTCGATCACTTTGCCGATCACCTGGCATCCATCGATCGATACACTGCCGGATGGGCCGTCGATCATCATCGCCAATGAATTTTTCGATGCGCTGCCGATCCGCCAATATGTGCAGACCGAAAATGGCCTCTGCGAACGCATCGTGGGGCTCAACGCGGACGATAGCCTCGGCTTCGGCCTGATGCCGACCGGCGCCTCGGCGCCCGCCAATGCGCCGCACGGCACGATCTTCGAAGTCGGCGCCGCGGCGCAGGCGGTTCTGCGCCGTCTCGCGGCGCATGTTGCAAGCGAATCGGGCGCGCTGCTTGTGATCGACTATGGCTACACGCAGCCTGGCGCCGGCGACACGCTGCAGGCGCTGCAGAATCATAAGGCCGATGATCCGCTGCGTGCGCCGGGCGAAGCCGACTTGACGGCGCATGTCGATTTCGCCGCGCTTGCCCGCGCGGCGACGGCCGAAAGCGCTGTGGTCTACGGGCCCGTCAGCCAGGGCAAATTTCTCGCCCGGCTTGGCATTTTCGAACGCGCCGCGGCCTTGAAGCGAAAGGCGACACCGGAACAGGCGACAGCAATCGATGCCGCGCTCGCGCGTCTCGCTTTGCCGGGCCCGCAGACCGGACCAAAAGCCAGCATGGCGGAGCTGTTCAAGGTGATGGCGATTGTCTCGCCCGATCTTCCCGCCCCGCCCGGCTTCAGCGCAGGACACGAGCCATGAAAGCCGAAGCTGTCCATCTCGACATTCTGAAAGTGCCCGGCGTGACGCATGGGTTCTTCACCCGCCGCGGCGGCGTCTCGGCCGGCGTCTATGAATCGCTCAACGGCGGCGTCGGCTCGAACGACGATCCCGCGCGTGTCACCGAGAACCGCCACCGCATGGCACACGCGCTCGGCATCGCCGGCGACAATCTGCTTGTCCCGTTCCAGATCCATTCGGCGACGGCGCTCCACGTCACGTCGCCCTTTGCCGCGGACGCGCGGCCGCGCTGCGACGGCCTCGTCACCGCGACTCGCGGACTCGGCCTCGGCGTCACCGGCGCCGATTGCGGCATCGTGCTCTTCGCCGACCGCGAGCGGCAGGTCATCGGCGCGGCTCATGCCGGCTGGAAAGGCGCGCTCACCGGCGTGCTCGAAGCGACAATCGCCGCCATGGTTGAGATCGGCGCCGAGCGCCAGTCGATCATCGCCGCGCTCGGCCCGACGATCGGACAAGATTCCTATGAGGTCGGGCCGGAGTTTTTCGCCCGCTTTCTTGATGCGGCGCAAGATCATGCGCAGTTCTTCAAGCCCTCGACGCGGACGGCGCATTTCATGTTCGATCTGCCGCGCTTCATCGGCTTTCGGCTTGAGAAAGCGGGGATCGGCGCTTTCGCCGATTGCGGCATCGACACCTATAAGGACGAAGCGCGCTGCTTCTCCTACCGCCGCACGACGCACCGCAACGAGCCGGATTACGGGCGTCTCATTGCTGCAATCGCGTTGGTCTAAGCACGCGGATTTGAGCGGCCCGACGCAACGGTCAGGCCGGGTCGGGCGTTGATCCTCCGATGTTCGCGGGGGAATGGAGGCTCAAATGCCGCGCCGAACCGCCAAATTGCTTTGCCTGACAACAGCCTTTTGCTTCACCGCGATGCTTGCAACGGACGCTTTTGCTTTCGGCCACGGCGGTGGCGGTGGCGGCCACTTTGGTGGCGGTGGCGGCCACTTCGGCGGCGGTGGTCACTTTGGTGGCGGACATTTCGGCGGGGGCCACTTTGGTGGTGGGCACTTTGGCGGACATTTCGGGGGCGGACGCTTCGCGCATTTCGGCGGTGGTCATTTCGGGGGCCGCCATTTCGGCGGACATTTCGGCCATGCGCATTTCGCCCGCGCCCATGGTTTCGGCGGACACGGTTTTGGTGGGCATGGCTTTGGCGGCCGTGGTTTCGCCGGCGCGCGTTTCGCCCATGGCTTCAATGGTCGTATGGCCGGCGGCTTTGGGCACGGCGCTTTCGCGCATGGCTTTGCCGCCGGCGGTTGGCGCAATGGTTATGGTGGGGGTTGGGGCGGCGGCTGGGGCTGGGGCGGTGGCTGGGGCGGCGGCCTGTTCTGGCCTTATTATTATGACGACGCGCTGCTCTATGCGCTCTGGCCCGGCGCTTATTATGACCCGTTCTTCGACTACGGCCCGGATGATCTCTTCGCCGGCCTCTTCTGGCCCGGCTATGGCTATGATTATAACGCTTACGCCGGCGATTTGTACGGCGGTAGCCTCTATGCCATGGCGCCGGCGCGCGGGCATCGGCGCCATCATCGCGAGCCGGTCGAGGCACAGGCCAATGCCGCCGAGGCTTGTGCAGCGTCTGCGCCGGGCGTGACCGATGTACCACTCGATCGCATCGAAAAAGCGATCCAGCCGAGCGTCGATCAGACCAATCTGCTGAACGATCTCAAGACCGCAACCGGCAAAGCCAACGACATTCTGCACGCGGCCTGCCCGAACGAGCCGCCGCTGACGCCGGTGAGCCGCGTCGCGGCGATCGCGAAAAGGCTCGACGCAACCGAGCAGGCGGTCGACATGATCCGCGCGCCGCTCACCAAGCTTTACGATTCACTCGGCGACGAACAGAAACAGAAGTTCGACGCCATCGCCTTGGGGCGCCATCGCCGCGCGCCGAAGAAGGCCGAGCCCGGCGATTTCGTCGCGCAATGCAAAGAGCGCGCGCAGCAGTTCACCGATCTGCCGGTGCAGCAGATTTCCGACACGCTGAAGCCGACCGGCGACCAAAAGAGCGCCTTCGACACATTGAAGATGACGTCCGAGAAAGCCGGCGCCAATGTCGAGGATTCCTGCCCGGCGCAGGCGCCGCAGACCGTGACCGCGCGTTTCGACGCGATCGACACGCGGCTCAAGGCGATGAAGGGCGCAATCGATCTCATCGCGCCGAAATTGAAGGATTTCTACGCCACGCTCACCGACGACCAAAAAGCGCAGTTCAATCTGATGACCGTGCCAAACCCGCAGGCCCAGAACCGCGGCTAGTCGGTGAACACCGTCGCATAGGCGGCCAGCGCGGTATTGAGCGCGCCGCCTCCGGCACTCGTCGCATTATCGCCCGGCTGGACGAGGCAGAGCGTGGCCATCTGCGTGCTGGAGCTTGAGCGCGCGGCGACCGGCAGAATTGCCGGCGCCTGCAAGGCGACGACCGCGTCGGACAGTTCCTTTGACTGCTGCGCAAAACTCTTTTGCGGCGCGGCCTGTGCGACCGTCCTGCGATAGAATTGCGCTGCCGTCGGTCCAACCCCGGATACTGCCATGAACGCTCCCCAACTTATGGCAACGTCATAGCTCCGTGGGGCTTCATCTTCCTTTTTCGATTTAGCTAAAATTTGAGCGATTTCGACGAAATTAGCCGCCGCGGACGGTCGTATAGATGAGCGCCGCGCCAGCGACCGCCATCACCACAAAGGCGAGCCAGACGAAGAAGCGCGAGAGCGGGCCGCCGCGATGCTGGCCGAGAATGTCGGCCCGTCCATTGAGCCGCGCGATGACATAAAGCAGCGGCACGGCGGCGATGCCGTTGAACACGGCCGTATAGACCAGCGCCTTGATCGGATCGATGCCGACGAAGTTCAGCGCCAGCCCGACGAAAGTCGCGACCAGGATGACGCCATAGAAGCCGCGCGCCTCGCCGAATTTGCGCGACAGCCCTTCCTTCCAGTCGAGCGCCTCGGCCATTGCGTAAGCAGCGGACCCCGCCAGAACCGGAATCGCCAGGAGGCCGAGGCCAACGACGCCGAACGCGAAAATATCCCGCGCCAATTGGCCGGCATTGGGGAAGGAATGGACCAAAGGTTCCAATGCGGCGGCCGCGTCCGCGGCGGTGTTGATGTTCTTCACGCCATTGGCATAGAGCACTGTGCCGGTGGTGATGATGATGAACCATTGCACGATTTGCGAGGAGAGCATGCCGACAGTGGTGTCGATGCGCATGTTCTGGATGAAATGCGGTGGCAATTGCAGCGGCCCGCTTTTGCCGGCACGCGCGGCAATCGCCTCTTCCTCCTCGACCTCTTCTGAGGCCTGCCAGAAAAACATGTAGGGCGAGATCGAGGTGCCGAAGACGCCGGTGATGATGAAAAGAAATGCGAACGAAAATTCGATATGCGGGATAAATGTCGCGTGGAAAATCGTGCCCCAATCCTTGGCCACGAGCAGCGCCGTTGCGGGATAAGCAAGCAGCGCCAGGGCGAGCCATTTGAGGATGTTGGCATAGGCCGGATAGCTCAGCCAGATTTCAAGCGAGATGACGATGGCGACGGTGAGCACCGCAAGGAGCCAGAACGGCGCGGGATAAACCAGCCGCGCCGCGGCAGCGACGGCACCGATATCGGCACCGATGTTGATGATATTCGCTGCGAGCACCAGCAACACGACGGCGAGCAGAACGTTGCGGCTGTAATGCTGCTTGATGACACCGGCGAGGCCCTTGCCGGTGACCGCGCCGATGCGGCCGCAGCATTCCTGCACCGCGAGCAGCAGCGGCACCTGATAGGCCGCCGTCCACAACATGCCGAAGCCGAATTGCGCGCCGGTCTGGGAATATGTTGCGATGCCCGACGGATCGTCATCCGCCGCGCCGGTGATAAAGCCGGGGCCGATGATATTGAAGAACGAGCGAAGGGGGTGGCGCGGCTTTCTTTGCGCCGCAACGGTACCAGGTTGACGATGATACCAAAGACGGCGCATGCACTCCCCCCTCTTCCAGGCGGTCGCTACCGCAGTTTGACTTTATGTTGGGCGACGGGAATCTGCGCCCGCACCTTGTCGATCAGGCCGCGCTCGATCCGGGTCGAGACAATGCCGACCCCATCCGAGGCCCGCGCGATTACATGCCCCCAGGGATCGGCGATGAGCGAATGACCATAGGTCGCCCGTGTCGCATCGCCGACTTTATGCATGCCGGTCTGCGCCGGGGCGCAGAAATAAGTTTCCGTCTCGATCGCGCGGGCGCGGCAGAGAACCTCCCAATGGTCTTTGCCGGTCAGGAGCGTGAAGGCGGACGGTAGCGCAATGATATCGGCGCCTTTTTCGACCAAGGCCTGGAAGAGATCGGGGAAGCGCAGATCGTAGCAGATGGCGCAGCCGACGGTGAAACCCTCGGCCTGATAAGCGACGACCTGATCGCCCGGCTTGAACGACTGGCTTTCGCGATATTGCGTGCCGTCCGGCGCGGTGATGTCGAACATATGGATCTTGCGATAGCGCGCGATCTCATTGCCCGTGCGGTCGAAGACCAATGTCGTATTGTAGATGCGGTTATCGTCGGGGATTTTTTCGAGGATCGAGCCCGCATGGATGAAGATGCCGTGACGGCGCGCCAGCGCCTGCATCGCGGTATAGGCCGGACCTTCGCCGAGGACCTCGGCCGCTGCCTGCTTGTCGGCGTTCTGACCGCCGAGAAAATCGAAACATTCCGGCAAGCCGACCCAGTCGGGGCGCTCCTGCGCAACGGCCTGTTCAATCAATTCGCTGGCCGCGGCAATATTCGCGGCCTTGTCGTGGCGCGAATTCATCTGGATGAGGCTGATCTTCATAGGTCTAGTTCGCGGGGATCGCGGACTGAGTCAAATAAAAATCTTGGCCCGCTTGATCGCGTGCCGGGGGCGCCAGCAATGACGGCGCCGCCCCTTCAACCAGAGGGATATTACGCCGCCTCGCCCAAGGCCTCGGCGAAGGTGCGCACATCGGCGAGGACGCGCGCGGCCAACGTATCAAGCTCGCGCGCAAGACCGACAAGCGATTCCGCATGCTGGCTCGTGAGCGACGCGGCCTTGGCGACATTCTCGACATAGCCCGACGTCGCCGTGGTGCCGGACGCGGCGGAGCGCACGTTGCGGGCGATTTCCTGGGTCGAGGCGCCCTGCTCCTGCACGGCGGAGGCGATGATCGCCGAAATCTGTTCGATCTCGCCGATCTTGGTCTGGATCGTATCGATCGCCGTCACCGAACTATCGGTCGCCGCCTGCATGTCGGCGATCTGGGCCGAGATGTCCTGCGTGGCGCGCGCCGTCTGGGTGGCGAGCGTCTTGACCTCCTGCGCGACGACGGCAAAACCTCGGCCGGCTTCGCCGGCACGCGCCGCTTCGATCGTCGCATTGAGCGCCAGAAGATTGGTCTGCGCTGCGATGCGTGAAATTAGGCTGACGATATCGCCGACACGCCGCGCCGCCTCGGTAAGGCGGGCCATGCCGCTCGATGTCTCGATGCTTTCCGACACCGCGCGCTTGACGACGGTCGTTGACTGCACCACCTGGCGGCTGATCTCCTCGATCGAGGCCAGCAATTCTTCCGAAGCGATGGCGACGGAAGACACATCGCCCGCCGCATTCGACGAGGCGATCTTGGCCTGCGACGAGCCTTCGGCAGCATTGCGTGCGCCGGCGATCATGTCCTGTGAGGCCGAGGACATGCGCCGCGTCATTTCCGTCAATTGCCCGACGCGGCTTGAAAGATCGCTTGAGAATTTCTCGACCTTGTCGCGGATCGCCGCTTCGCGAACAAGCCGCTTCTCGCGATCGTCACGGGCGCGGATTTCGGCGACAAGCTCATTGTTCTTCTTGACCCCATCGCGAAGCACGCGCAACGCCCGGGAGATCGCGCCGATCTCGTCATTGCGCTCGGCGCCGTCGATGTCGATATCGGCATTGCCGGCCGCCAGCGCCGACATATGCTTCGCCAGAATGTCAACCGGCCGGGCAATGGTGAAATAGGCGATGGGCGTCGAGATGATCAGCACGAGCACGCAGCCGAGCGCCGAGCCGAAAAGCAGATCGCGGCTCAATTGCCCTGCGGCACGATCGAGCTCGATGGCCTCAAGATGGGCGGTCTGGGGGTCGGCGGTGACAATGGCATGGGCAAGGTCGCGCACCTGGAGGGAGGCAAAATAGGCCACCACACTCAGCGCGACGAGAAGACCGATGTAAAGTAGTTGCCTCAGTATTAAGCTTCGGCCGATGGAAAGATTGCCCATGAATTTGCCTCTGCCGCACGTAAACTGGACAATATGTCCGATGCGCTTCATGGGAAGTTAACGACGCGGCCCCGCGGCCCTAGATTTTTGCGAGTGACCGGCAGAAAGCCGGGACGGAAGGAGCTTCTATGTCCCTCGTCGTCGCGGTCCAGATGGATCCGATCGAGAAAATCAACTTCGCGGGCGATTCGACCTTCGCCTTGATGCTGGAGGCGGAAAAGCGTGGCCATAGGCTCTTCCACTATACGCCGGACAGGCTGACCTGGGACGCGCGCGGCATCAGCGCGGTCGCGGCGGAAATCGCCGTCCGCGACCAGCCGGGCGACTATTTTACGCTGCAGAACCCGGCGCCGCTCGAACTCGCCAAGGCCGATGTCGTGCTGCTGCGGCAGGACCCGCCGTTCGACCTCGGCTACATCACCTCGACGCATCTGCTCGAGCAATTGCCGCCCCATGTGCTGGTCGTCAACGACCCGGTCGCGGTGCGCAATGCGCCGGAAAAGCTGTTTGTGATGGACTTCCCGCAATTTATGCCGGCGACGCTGATCAGCCGCGACAAGGCCGCCATCGCCGCGTTCCTCGAGGAACATGGGGAGATCGTGGTCAAGCCGCTGCATGGCCACGGCGGTGCTGCCGTCTTCAAGCTCAGCCGCAAGGATCCGAATTTCGGCTCGCTCTATGATCTCTTCGCCACGACCTTCAAAGAGCCCTGGGTCGCGCAGAAATTCCTGCCGCAGGTCGCCAAGGGCGATAAGCGCATCATCCTGGTCGATGGCGTCCCCGCCGGCGCGGTCAACCGCGTGCCGGCGGAAAACGACATCCGCGCCAATATGGTGCGGGGCGGCGCGGCGGCCGCGGCCGAACTCACGCCGCGCGAAAAGGAGATTTGCACCACGATCGGGCCGGAGCTGAAACGCCGCGGCCTGCTTTTTGTTGGCATTGACGTGATCGACGGCTATTTGACCGAGATCAACGTCACCTCGCCGACCGGCATCAGGGCGATCCGCAAGACTGGCGGCCCCGATGTCGCCGCGCTCATCTGGGATGCCATCGAGGCAAAACTCACGGCCCGGCGCCAGGACACCACTGCATGAGCCTCAGCGAACTCGCCACGCCTCAGGACCGGCCGCGCCGCCGCAACGCCGCGCTGAGCCCGGCGCTGCTTTTCGACCGGGCGGAGATTGCCGCGGCCATCGCCGCCGCCCACGAAGCGGGCCTTGGCCCCGACGAGCTGCGCAAAACCGCGCTCGAACTCTTCCGTGCCGGACTTGAAGCGGGCCGCGCCCGCGCCCGCGAGGCTTTGGACGCGGCGCGCGGCGGCCTCGCCTGTGCCGGCAACCTGTCGAAGCTCGAAGACGAGCTGATCCGTGCGCTGCATGATTTCACCGTCGCTTATCTCGCCCCGCCGCCGTCGGCTACGGCGCCGCGGCTCGTCATTGCCGCGGTCGGCGGCTATGGCCGCGCGACGCTGGCGCCCGGATCCGACATCGACCTGCTCTTTCTGCTGCCCTCGGATCGCGACAATTGGGGCAAGCGCGTCACCGAACAGGTGCTCTATCTGCTCTGGGACTTGAAGCAGAAGGTCGGCCATTCGACCCGCTCGGTCGAGGAATGTCTGTCCCAGTCGCGGGGCGACATGACGGTCCGCACCGCTTTGCTCGAAGCGCGCTTCATCCTTGGCGACGAAAAGCTCTTTGCCGATATGTACCGGCGCTTCGACAAGGAAATCGTCCAGCACAATCCGCGCGAATTCGTCGTCGCCAAGCTCGCCGAGCGCGACGGCCGCATCACCAAGGAAGGCCGCACGCGCTATCTCGTCGAGCCCAATGTCAAAGAGGGCAAAGGCGGCCTGCGCGACCTCAATTCCCTGTTCTGGATCGCCAAATATGTCTATCGCGTGCGCGAAGCCGCCGAGCTTGTCGAAGCCCACGCGTTCACGCAGCGCGAATATCGGCGCTTCTGCCGCTGCGAAGAATTCTTATGGCTCGTGCGCTGCCATATGCATTTTCTCGCCGGCCGGGCCGAGGAGATTCTGAGCTTCGACATGCAGCGGTCGATCGCTGAACGGCTTAGCTATGCCGGCCGCGCCGGCCTCTCCGGCGTCGAGCGCTTCATGAAACATTACTTCCTGATCGCCAAGGAAGTCGGCGATCTGACCGCCGTGCTCAGCGCTAGGCTGGAAGAGCGTCATGCCAAGCCCGCCGCGGTGCTCGACCGGTTCCACATCCGCGTGCGGCGCCAGGACAAGCGCGTCAAGGAGTTTGGTTTCACCATCGAGAACGGCCGGCTGAAGGCCGCGCGGCCGGACGTCTTCGCGCGTGATCCGGTCAACCTCATCCGCATGTACTGGCTCGCCGGTCGCGATGGCGTTGCGCTGCATCCCGACCTCGTCCATCTGGCCATCTCGCATCTCTATATGGTCGATGCCAATCTGCGCGAGGACCGCGAGGCAAACCGGCTGTTCCTCGATATTCTGACCTCGCGCAATTCGGCCGAGGCGGTGCTGCGGCTGATGAATGACGCCGGCGTTCTTGGCCGCTTCATTCCGCCCTTCGGGCGCATCGTCGCGATGATGCAGTTCAACATGTATCATCACTATACGGTCGACGAGCATCTGCTGCGCGCCGTCGGCTATCTCGCCGAGATCGACGCCAACCGGCATCGTGACGATCTGCCATTGACCGATGCGATCATGTCCTCGATCGAGAAGCGCCGGTCGCTCTATGTTGCGGTCTTTCTGCACGATGTCGCCAAGGGCCGCATGGAAGATCATTCGGTCGCCGGCGCTGCCGTGGCGCATCAATTGTGCCCGCGGCTCGGTCTCAATGCCGCCGAGACCGAGACGGCCGCTTGGCTCGTCGAAAATCACCTTCTCATGTCGGATACGGCGCAGCGGCGCGATCTCGCCGACCGGCGCACGATTGAGACCTTTGCCGCCCGCGTCCAGACGATGGAACGGCTCAAAATGCTGTTCCTCCTGACGGTCTGCGACATTCAGGCGGTCGGCCCCGGCGTCTGGAACGGCTGGAAGGGCGAATTGCTGCGCACGCTTTTCATCGAGACGCAGATCGTGCTTGGCGGCGGCCATACCAAAACCGAGCGCACCGCGCGGATCGAGCGGGCCAAGGCCGAATTGCGGGCGCAATTGCCGAGCTGGTCGGAGGCCGAATTCGCCGTCTATGCCATGCGCCATCCGCAAGCCTATTGGCTGCGCGTCGATCTGCCGCGGAAAATT
>Ga0153954_1001275_pt1 | contig 14240 bp, 18 predicted proteins | sample TSFL038MetaG_FD_102277 | JGI IMG/M metagenome (GOLD analysis project Ga0153954, IMG submission 102277) | Attine ant fungus gardens microbial communities from Florida, USA - TSFL038 MetaG | ecosystem: Host-associated > Fungi > Mycelium > Unclassified | place: USA: Florida, Wekiwa Springs State... | reverse complement strand
GCCGCACCACCAACCGCCCCGCCGGCCAGCAGGACCAGCACCACCACCAGCGACACGAGCCAACGCTTCATGGCCGCAACGGCCTCAGCACGGCGTCATGCAAATGGCCGCTCCGGGTCAGGAAAGCGCCTTGAAGACGATCGAGGCGTTGGTGCCGCCGAAGCCGAAGCTGTTCGACAGCGCCACCGAGATCGGCCGTTCCTGCGCCTGGTTGGCGACCCGGTCGATCACGCTCTGCTTGCTCGGCTCGTCCAGGTTCAGCGTCGGCGGCGCCACCCGGTCGCGAATCGCCAGGATCGAGAAAATCGCCTCGACCGCACCCGCGGCGCCCAGAAGATGGCCGATCGACGACTTGGTCGACGACATGGCCAGGCCGCGCGCGTGATCGCCGAACAGACGCTCGACCGCTTCCAGCTCCAGGTCGTCGCCCAGCGGCGTGGAGGTGCCGTGGGCGTTGACATACTGGATGTCGGCCGCGGTCAGGCCGCCATTGCGCAGCGCCGCCTTCATCGAGCGGTAGGCGCCGTCATGGCCCTCGGCCGGAGCGGTGATGTGGTAAGCGTCGCCTGACATGCCGTAGCCGGCTATCTCGGCGTAGATCTTCGCCCCGCGGCGGCGGGCATGCTCGTATTCTTCCAGGATCAGGCAGCCGGCGCCTTCGCCCATGACGAAGCCATCGCGGTCCTTGTCCCAGGGACGGGACGCCTTGGTCGGCGTATCGTTGAAGCCGGTGGACAGCGCGCGGGAGGCGCAGAAACCGGCGATGCCGATCTCGCACACCGTGGCTTCCGACCCGCCGGCCAGCATCACCTCGGCGTCACCCAGCATGATCAGCCGAGCGGCATCGCCGATGGCGTGCACACCGGTGGCGCAGGCGGTGACCACCGAATGGTTCGGGCCCTTGAAGCCGAACCGGATCGAGAGGTTGCCGGAGGCGAGGTTGCTCAGCGCCGAGGGGATGAAGAACGGCGACAGGCGCCGCGCCTTGCCCTGAGACACCAGGACCGAGGCGTCGTAGATCGATTCCAGGCCGCCGATGCCGGAGCCGATCATCACGCCGGTGGCGCAGCGATCGTCCTCGGTCTCGGGCTGCCAGCCAGAATCCTCGACCGCGAGGGTGCCCGCGGCCATGGCCAGATGGATGAAGCGATCCATCTTTTTCTGGTCCTTGACCGGCATCCACTCGCTGGCGTCGAACCCGCCAGTGTCGCGCGAGCCGGCCGGCACCTGACCGGCCACCTTGCAGGGCAGGTCCTTGGTGTCGAAGCGCGTGATGGGGCCCAGGCCCGATTCGCCATTGATCAGCCGGCGCCAGACGTGTTCGACGCCGACACCCAAGGGACAGGCGATTCCCATGCCCGTCACCACAACCCGCCTCATCCCAGACGACCCTTTCGAACTGAGCCCACGCAGGCCTTACTTGCCCTGCTTCTCGATATAATCGATCGCGTCCTTCACCGTGGCGATCTTCTCGGCGGCATCCTCCGGGATCTCGACGTTGAACGCTTCCTCGAACGCCATGACGAGTTCGACCGTGTCGAGACTGTCAGCGCCCAGATCGTCGATGAAGGAGGCCTCCGGCGTCACCTTCGATTCCTCGACGCCGAGATGTTCCACGACGATCTGCTTGATCTTCTCTGCAACCTCGCTCATCGGCTCCGCTACTCCGTTCCTGTTGTGTGCGTTTGCGAACTGTCCGGCTCATCTCCGACCGCCGGCGGTGTCCCGGTGCGTGAAGCGGTCCGTCATAGAAGCGCGGCGCTTAGCATGGTTTCATCGCGACGGGGAAGGCCGACGGTTGATAGCGTGCTGGTTACAGCATCGCCATCCCGCCATTGACATGCAGTGTTGCGCCGGTGACCCACCCGGCCTCGTCCGAGGACAGATAGCACACTGCGGCAGCGATGTCCTCCGGCTGGCCCATACGGCGTAGCGGAATCGAATCGGCCAGCTTGGTGCGCTGCGCCTCATTCAGCTTGTCGGTCATCGCCGTGGCGACGAAGCCGGGCGCAACGATATTCACCGTCACGCCCCGTGAGGCGACTTCCTGCGCCAAGGCCTTGCTCATGCCTTCCAGACCGGCTTTCGCGGCGGCGTAGTTCGCCTGGCCGGCATTGCCGGTCGATCCGACGATCGACGAGATATTGATGATCCGGCCCGCGCGGCGGCGGACCATGCCGAGCAGGACGGCGCGGCAAAGGCGAAAGGGCGCGGAGAGGTCGACGTCCAGCACCGCCTGCCAGTCGAGGTCGGACATGCGCAGTGCCAGCATGTCGCGGGTCATGCCGGCATTGTTGACCAGAATGTGTAGTGGACCGGCGGCGGATTCGGCCGCCTCGATCAGCGCCTCGGGTTCGGCGGCGTTGCGCAGGTCCGCGGGGCAGACATGCACCCGCTCATTCAGCTCCACGGCAAGCGCATCGAGCGCGTCCTGGCGTGTGCCGGACAGCACGACATTGGCACCCTGCGCATGCAGCGCACGTGCGATCGCCGCGCCGATGCCGCCCGAGGCGCCGGTGACCAGTGCAGTCCTGCCGTCCAACCTGAACATGACCGGTTCCTTCTTACAGCACCTTCAGCAACGCTTCGATTTCCGCCGGTGTTCCCGCTGCCATCCCGGCCGCGTCCGGCACAATGCGCTTGATCAAGCCGGTCAGCACCTTGCCGGATCCGAGTTCGACGAAACTGTCGACGGCCATTTCGGCCATCGCCACGGCGCATTCCCGCCAGCGCACTGTCGCGGTGACCTGCTGGACCAGCAACTCGCGAATACGCGACGGGTCCGATTCGCGCCGCGCCGAGACGTTGGCGATGACGGGGACCACAGGCTCGCCAGGCGGCGACTTCTCCAGCGCCTCGCCCATCGCGTCGGCCGCCGGGGCCATCAGCGCGCAATGGAACGGTGCCGACACGGGCAGCAGCATGGCGCGCTTGACGCCCTTGGTCTTGGCGATCTCGATCGCCCGCTCCACCGCGGTGCGGTGGCCGGAGATGACGACCTGGCCGCCGCCGTTGTCATTGGCCGGCTCGACCACTTCCTTCTGCGTCGTCTCCGGCACCGGCGCGGCCTCGGCGCAGATTTCCTGCGCCAGTGGCATATCGGCACCGAGCAGCGCGGCCATCGCGCCGAGACCGGCGGGAACGGCCTTCTGCATGGCCTGGCCACGCAGTTTCAGCAGCCGCGCGGCGGTGGGGATATCGAATGCGCCGGCAGCAGCCAGGGCGGAGTATTCGCCCAGCGAATGGCCGGCGACCACCAGGGCCTTCTGGCCCAGGGTGAAGCCGCCTTCACGCTCCAGCACTCGCAGCACGGCCAGCGAGTGGGCCATCAGCGCGGGCTGGGTATTCTCGGTCAGCGTCAGTTCTTCGCCGGGCCCCTCGAACATCAGCTTCGACAGCTTCTGCTTCAGGGTCTCGTCGACCTCCTCGAACACTTCGCGCGCGGCGGCGAAGGCAGCGGCGAGATCGCGCCCCATGCCGACGGCCTGGCTGCCCTGCCCGGGGAATATGAACGCATGCACAGGCATGAACGGAGTCTCTCGATGAAAATCGCGTTACGGGTTGGTAGGATTGGCGGGCGGGCGTAGCGGCGTGAGTCCGCTGAGTCAAGGAAGCGAACACGTGCGCGTGATCCGGTCGGTGCTTTGACCATGGGCGCTCCAGCCACTGATGACGGCGTCATTCTCGGGGGAGCGGCTGAGCCGGTGTCGTTCAGAGGTGCATTCCGGCCGCGATCTCGGGACGTTGCGGTGCCTCTGCGACAGGCCGGTTGGGTCTTGCCTTCGCGCGCTGGTTCGAGCGTCGTCACCGGAATCCAGACATGGGGATCGCGGCTCCACGACCGTCACGTCGTGGCAGCGAAGCCTGCGATTCACCTCCTCCCGCCTGCGGCGTCGGACGATCGCAGATTTTCGGTTTCGAGCCTGCGATTCACGCCCTCCCGCCTGCGGCGTCGGACGATCGCAGATTTTCGGTTTCGAGCCTGCGATTCACGTCCTCCCGCCTGCGGCGTCGGACGATCGCAGGTTTTCGGTTTCGAACCTGCGATTCACGTCCTCCCGCCTGCGGCGTCGGACGATCGCAGGCTACTGCGCGAAAAACAGTTCCGTCAGCACGTAGTCGAAGGCCAGGATCAGGATCGAGGCGGTGACCACCGCCATCGTCGTGGCAGCGCCGACGCCCTGTGCGCCGCCGCGGCTGTGATAGCCCTGATAGCAGCCCATCAGCGAGATGATGAAGCCGAACACCGCCGCCTTCGCCAGGCCTGAGACCACGTCCTGCGTCTGCAGGAAGTCCATCGTCGCGGTCAGGTAGGCGCCGACGTTGAAGCCCAGCTTCAGCGTCGAGACGATGAAGCCGCCCAGCACGCCCAGGATGTCGGCGACGACCACCAGCAGCGGCAGGGCGATCGTACCGGCCAGCAGGCGCGGCGCCACGAGGTATTTCATCGGGTTGGTCGACAGCGTCGACAGCGCGTCGATCTGGTCGGTCACCCGCATGGTGCCCAGCTCCGCGGCCATCGCCGCACCGACGCGCCCGGCGACCATCAGCCCGGCCAATACCGGCCCCAGTTCACGCGTGACCGACAGCACCACCAGGTTGGCGACTGCACCCTGGGCGGAAAACCGCGCAAAGCCGGTATACGACTGCAACGCCAACACCATGCCGGTGAACACCGCCGTCAGCGAGACCACGGGCAGGCTGTAGTAGCTGATCTCGATCAGCGCCTGGATGAAGCGGCGGAAATAGAAGGGCGGGCGGACCAGGTGCGACACGCCCTCGAGTCCGAACAGGGCCAGCTCGCCGGCGCCGCGGCATAGGCCGAGCACCGCGCGGCCGATGGCCCCGATGAAGTCCAAAATCCAGGTCACGCCGGATGATAGACCCGGTGGAAGCGGCGACCCAGGGAGGTGAGAACCTCATAGCCGTTGGTGCCGGCCAGGGCGGCGAGTGCGTCGGCGCCCTGATTCGGGCCGATGATCTCCAGCCAGGCACCAGGTGCGATGGCTGGATGGTCGGTGACGTCGAATGTCGTGAGGTCCATGGACACGCGGCCTACCAGCGGGACGGGGGTGCCGTCAAAGTATGCCAACGCGACGTTCGACAACGTGCGGTGGAAGCCGTCGGCGTAACCCAGCGCAGCGGTGGCGATCCGGCTGGGTCGCGCCGCCGTCCAGGTCGCATTATAGCCGATCGTGGCACCGACCGGGATGTCGCGTACCGCCAGCACGCGGATGCGCAGCCGCACCACGTCGCGCATCGGGTTGGGCCGGCCCGGCGTCGGATTGATCCCGTACAGTGCCGCCCCCGGCCGCGCGAGGTCGGAGCCGAAATCGGCACCCAGGAAGATGCCCGAGGAATTGGCGAAGCTGGTCGGCGCCGCCGGCAGACGGACCCGCGCTGCCGCCAGGCGCTCGCGCTGCATTCGGTTGATCGGCTCGTCCGGCTCCTCCGAGGCGACCAGATGCGTCATCACATACAACGGTGGTCGGCTGCCCAGCCGTTCCGGCTCCGCGGCAAGCGTATCGAGCTCCGTCGCCGACAGGCCGAGCCGCGACATGCCGGTGTCGATGTGCAGGATGTACGGTCCGCGATCGGCCCAGGCAGCGATATCGGCCAGCGAGCCCAGCACTGGCGTCAGGCCATGGGCGAGATACTCCGGCTCCGAACCGGGGACGGGGCCGGACAGCACCGCGAGCATGGCATCCGGCACGGCATCGCGCACCGCCAGTGCCTCATTGAGGTAGGCGACGAAGAAATGCCGGCAGCCGGCGGCGTGCAGCGCGGCGGCAACCTGGCTTGCGCCAAGGCCGTAGCCGTCGGCCTTCACCACGCCGGCAACGGGGCCGCCTTGATGGTGGGCGCACAAGGTGCGCCAGTTGGCGACGATGGCGCCGAGGTCGACCTCGAGCACCGCGTGCGCAGTATCAGCCGGCATATTCACCGTGCACCAGGTCAAGGTCGCCGAAGCGGGTGAACTCGCCCTCGAACAGCAGCGGGATCGTCCCAGTGGGCCCGTGTCGTTGCTTGGCGATAATCAGATCGGCGCGGTTGTGCGCCTTCGCCATGCGCTGCTGCCACTCCTCCATAGCCGTGTGGAACTTCTCGCCGCTGCCCTCGAAACCGACCTCTTTCGGCATCTTCTGTTCCAGGTAGTATTCGTCTCGGTAGACAAACAACACGGCGTCGGCGTCCTGCTCGATCGAGCCGGACTCACGCAGGTCGGCAAGCTGCGGCCGCTTGTCCTCGCGGTTCTCCACCTGTCGGGAGAGCTGCGACAGCGCGATGACCGGGATTGCCAGTTCCTTGGCGAGCGCCTTCAGTCCTTGCGTGATCATACTGATTTCCAGCACGCGGTTTTCCGGGCGGGTGCCGGCGGCGGGACGCATCAGCTGCAGGTAGTCGACGATGACGAGCGCCAGGCCCTTGGTGCGTTTCAGCCGCCGGCAGCGGGTGCGCAGCGCCGACATGGTGATCGCCGGGGTATCGTCGATCTGCAACGGCAACGAGGCGATTTCCCGTGACACCTGCACGAACTTGTCAAAATCCTTCTGGCCGATGTCGCCACGGCGGATGCGGTCGCCGGAAACCCGAGCTTCTTCGGACAGCAGACGGGTGGCGAGCTGTTCGGCACTCATTTCCAACGAAAAGATCGCCACCGTCTGTTTCGGCACCGCATTCTGATCGACGGTGCGGGCGTCGGCCATGATCGCCTTGGCCGCGCCGAAGGCGATTTTCGTTGCCAGTGCGGTCTTGCCCATGCCGGGGCGGCCAGCCAGGATGACCAGATCCGACGGATGCAGCCCGCCCATCTTGCTGTCGAGGTCGCGCAGCCCGGTGGACAGGCCGGTGACGTGGCCGGCGCGCTTGAAGGCACGCTCCGCGCCGGCGATGGCTTCGGTCAGCGCGCGCTCGAACGAGACGAAGCCACCGCCGCCGCCGCCATCCGCGGCGAGGTCGAACAGCGCCTGTTCCGCGGCCTCGATCTGCTGCGGGCCGTCGAGGTCGGCGGTGGCGCCGAAGGCGTTGTTGACCACCACCTCGCCAAGGTCGATCAGCTGGCGGCGCAGCCAGGTGTCATAGACGACGCGGCCGTAGTCGCCGGCGTTGATGATGCCGACCATGGCCGACAGCAACTGCGTCAGATAGCTCGTGCCGCCGACCTCCTCCAGCACCCCGGCGTGCTCGAATTCGGCCTTCAGCGTCACCGCGTCGGCGAGCTGCCCGGATTCGATGCGGCGCGAAATTGCCTGGTAGATGCGGCCGTGGATCGGGTCGGCGAAGTGGTCGGCAACCAGGAATTCCGAGACCCGCTCATAGGCCTTGTTGTTCGCCAGCAGCGCGCCCAACAGCGCCTGCTCCGCCTGGATGTTCGAGGGCGGCAGGCGTTGCGAGAGGCCGAGAAGCGGCGAGTCGATGGTGTTCATCGCCGCGAGGCTACTCCGATTCGCGGCTCCACGCAGCGGCCAAGGCTGTGGACGAGCTGTGGATATCGGGGGCAGTCTGCCGGGTAGTTCCCGGCACGGGCAACGCGAGCCGGCGTGTCGGCCGGCCGGCGGAAAAGATCAGAACGTCACCACCTGACCGACATCCCGCGGCTCTGCGCCTGGCGGATCATCGACGACGGCGATCGCCTCGATCTCCACCTTCAGCGCCGGCATGACCAGCGCCGAGACCGCGACCAGCGTCGAGGCCGGGCGGTGCTCGGCGAAATACCGCTGGCGCGGCGGGTTCACCTTCGCTCGGTCGGCGATGTCGGTGAGGAACACGGTGACCTTGGTCACATGCTCAGGCCCGGCGCCGGCCGCACGAAGGCAGGCGTCGACATTGGCCAGCGCAACCTCCATCTGCTGCGCCGGATCCTCGGGGATCGAGCCATCGGGGCGGATCCCGACGCTGCCGGAGACGAACACCAGGTTCCCGGCGCGCACCACGTGGCAGTAATGGCTGACGGGCGCCGCCTGCCCCTCGACCATCAGCCGCTGGATGTCCGCCATGGCTCAGCCTACCTCGCGGATCAGCGCCGCCCAGCGGTCGAGGATCGGCAGCACCACGTCTTCCTTCGCGGCCGGCAGGCTGGTGGCGACGCGCACGACACCCAGGTCGCGATAGCGCTTCAGCGAATCGGCATTGTCCGGCGCGCTGAAGATCGAGACCGGGCAGGAGGCAGGATCGCGTCCGGCTTCTTTCAACATGGCGTGGAATTTCGGCAGCACGTCGAAAATGTCGCTGTGCTGGCCGGGGCGGCCGGCCAACGGAATCCAGCCGTCGCCGTAGCGGACCGCGCGGCGGGCACCGTGCGGGAAGGCGCCGCCGACGATCACCGGCGGGTGCGGCTTCTGCACCGGCTTCGGCCAGGTCATCATCGGATCGAAATTGACGAACTCGCCGTGATACTCCGGCTTCGATGCCGTCCAGATCTGCTTCATCGCCTCGACGCGCTCGCGCACCAGCTTGGCGCGGCTGACGAAGACCGTGCCGTGGTCTTCCATTTCCTCGGCGTTCCAGCCGACGCCGATGCCGAACAGGAAGCGCCCGCCCGAGACCTGGTCGATCGAGGCGACGAGTTTCGCGGTCTGGATCGGATCGCGCTGGTTGACCAGGCAGACGCCGGTGCCGATGCGAAGACGAGTGGTCGCCGCGGCGGCGGCGGTCAGCGTCACGAACGGGTCCATCACGTCGTAGTATTGCTTCGGCAAGTCGCCGCCGCCGGGCCAGGGCGAGCGCCGCGACAGCGGGATGTGCGAATGCTCCGGCGCCCACATCGATTCGAAGCCGCGCTCTTCCAGCGCCTTGGCAAGCGCGGCGGGGGTCATCGAGTAGTCGGTCAGGAACATCGATCCGCCGAAATGCATGGCGCGTCTCCCATTCGTTGTTTCCGAAGTGTCGCACAGGGCGCGATCGCCGTCACGGCCTGGAGCGGCCTGGGTCAGCCCGCGTCCGCCTGCGTCACCGCGTGACGGGCGGCCGCCAGCAGACGATCCGATAGCGCCGGATCATCGACCGCGCGCGCCAGCACCAGGGCGCCGACCAGCGTGGCGGTCGCGGCCAGCGCCGTCTCCTCTCGACGCTGCTCATCATGCCCGGGCAGCAATGCCGCGAGCCGCCCGATCATCGCCTTGACCCCGTTGGTGAAACTACGCCGCACCGGGCCGTCATGGCGCGGCGCCTCGGTCGACAGGGCGGCGATGGCGCAACCCTCACCGGGCGCGTCGCGATGGGCGGGCGCGAGGTAGGCATCGGCGTACTCGCGCAGCGACCCGACCTCACCCAGCTGCGCGGCGCTGGCGGCGAATATCTGGGCCAACGCCTCCGCCGCGAGCCGTTCCTTCGAGCCGAATTGTCCGTAGAGGCCGCCATGGGTCAGGCCGGCCGCGCTGGCGAGAGCGTCCACGCCGACGCCCGACAAGCCGCGCTCACGAAACAGCCGCCCGGCCTCGGTCAGGATGCGGTCCCGGTTCAGCGCTGCCTGTTGTCGTGAAACCCGCATCGCTCCGCCTCCTATTCGTCTCGCCTCGATGGTCTCTTGACAGAATGTATGACGATCGCAATCTATGTCAAATATGGCGACCGTAATCTAACGGGCCGATGGAGTGACCGACATGACCTCACCTGCGAAGCCGACCGCCCTGATCACCGGTGCCTCCACCGGGATCGGCGCGACATATGCCGATCGCCTGGCGCGGCGCGGCTATAATCTGATCCTGGTGGCGCGCGACCGAACGCGGCTGGAGGATCTGGCCGGACGGCTTCGCACCGAAACGGGAAAGGCGGTGGAAGTGCTGCCGGCGGACCTCGCTCGCGCCGACGATTTGCGGCGGGTCGAGCAACGCCTGCGCGACGATGCGGGGATCACCGCTTTCGTCAACAATGCCGGCATGGCGGTGGTCGGGCCGGCGGTCGATGCCGATCCCGAGCGGCTGGACGCGGTGGTTCAGCTCAATATCGTCGCCGCCAGCCGGCTGGGGATCGCCGCCGCGCAGGCCTTCAAGGCGCGGAATGAGGGGACGCTGATCAACATCGCCTCGGTCCTGGCGCTGGTGTCGGAACGTTTCAACGCCGTCTACAACGCCAGCAAGGCGTATGTACTGACCTTCACCCAGGCGCTGCGGAACGAGCTGAGTGGCACGAACGTGCGGGTGCAGGCCGTGCTGCCGGGGGCGACGCGCACCGAGATCTGGAACCGCGCGGGCGGCGACGTCGACGCGCTGCCGGCCGAGATGGTGATGGACGTCGATCCGATGGTCGATGCCGCGCTGGCCGGCCTCGATCACGGTGAGGCAGTCACCATTCCATCCCTGCCCGACATCGCCGACTGGCAGCGCTTCGAGGCTGCGCGGCAGGCGCTCGGACCGAACCTGTCGCGCAATCACCCGGCTGCGCGCTACCTGGGCTGATTCACTGTAGGCGCGAGGTCCACCGCCTGCCGACGTACCGGCCAGGCCGGTCTCGCGACAGACCGACGTTTGCCGCCCCGAGCTACCGGCAGGAAACCGCGGTGGCGACGGGCGGCGTCATCGTCGCATCGTAGTGGACCTCACACCGGCGCGTGCTGTCCGGCAGACGCCGCGACAGCACGAGGCTGGTGCCGGTATAGCCGCAACTCAGCCAGGTGCCGTTGCCGTCGGGTCCGAAGGTCCAGACATTGGTGAAGCTTTTGCCCCGGCGCTGCGTCGTATCAGGCGCGAGCCAGGCGAGCTGCTCTGGTGGTCCATCGGAAAAGGACGCATTGTCCCATTGATGGCTGGGCGAAGGGTCGAATAGCTGGAACCCGGCTGGCGGATCCACGGCGCGCTGTTCGACCGATAATTGTGCTGGGCAGAGCAGTTCAGCGGGCCACGCAGCGGCGCTGCACGCAATGATTGCAAGCACAGGCCAGACCAGCATGCGTGCGATCTTGCTGGACGCGCGTGACGGTACTGTGCTCATTACTGGTTTCGACATCGGTTCCACTTCCTATGTCGTGCGTCAAATCATCCATAAGAGCCGCAACGATCGAACCGCATTGCGGCGCGATGTGTTGTCTTCGCTCAGGACAGGAGAAATGCCAATGCCGACCAGTGCAAAGGAAATGCTTGAGGCCGCGCGTGCCGTCGTGCCGACGATCTCGGCCCAGGAAGCCGCGGAACTGGTGAAGACCAAGGGCGCCGTGGTGGTCGACCTGCGTGACGCGGCCGAGGTCGCCGCCAGTGGGAAGGCCCAGGGGGCGCTGGCGATCTCGCGCGGTCTGTTGGAATTCCGTGCCGATCCGGACCTGCCGACCTACGAGAAGGCGCTGCAGAAGGACAAGCCGGTCATCCTGTATTGCGCCTCCGGCGGACGGGCAACGCTCGCCGGCAAGACGCTGCGTGACATGGGCTACACCGACGTGCGCAATGCCGGCGGCCTCAAGGACCTCGTCGCCGGCGGCTGGGCGGTCGAGAAGGTCTGATACGAAAAGGGGCACCGCCGTCGCCGGAGGTGCCCCAATTCATCCACGCAAGCGGGTGGAGGTCAGGCGGAGGCCCCTCCAAGCTCGAACATCTCGTCCGTGCTGGGCGGCTGATCGTCGTCCTCGTCGGCCGCGGCCCGCTCACCACGCGCCTGCCGCGCCGCTTCTTCAGCGCTACGGGCGACATTCACGGTGACGCTGATCGAAACTTCCGGATGCAGCGCGACGCGCACCTTCCACAGGCCAAGCGACTTGATCGGATGCTCGAGGATGACCTGCGAGCGGTTGACCGTCAGGCCGTGCTCCGTGCAGGAGTCAGCGACGTCGCGGGCCGAGACGGAGCCGTAGAGGCTGCCCGACTCACCGGCCTGGCGGATGATCACCACCTCCAGACCGACGACGCGTTCGGCGAGGCGCTCTGCCTCTTCGCGCCGCTTCAGGTTCTGTGCCTCAAGCTGCGCGCGCTGCTGCTCGAAATGCGCCAGGTTGGACTTGTTGGCGCGAAGCGCCTTCTTCTGCGGCAGAAGGAAATTGCGGGCGTAGCCCGGCTTCACCTTCACCAGGTCGCCCATCTGCCCCAGGTTCTCGACCCGTTGCAGCAGGATCAGTTCAACGGCTGCCATGACAGGGGCTCCTTACGCCACGATGTAGGGCAGCAGGGCCAGGAAGCGCGCGCGCTTGATGGCGACCGCGAGTTCCCGCTGCTTCTTCGCCGACACCGCCGTGATGCGGCTCGGCACGATCTTGCCGCGCTCCGACAGGAAGCGGGACAGCAGGCGCACGTCCTTGTAGTCGATCTTCGGCGCGTTCGGGCCGGAGAACGGGCAGGACTTGCGGCGACGGTAGAATGGCCGGCGCGCGCCAACGGCAGCGCGGCGAGCGGCGGGATTGACGTCTGTCTCTGACATATTGGCTTACTCCTCGGGCCCGGCGCGGAACTCGTCGCGGACGAATTCATCACGGGCGCGGAATTCCTCACGATCGTCGAAGCCGCGGCGGCGGCCGCTCTCGAACCGGCCGGCAGGCTTCGGCCCGCGGAACGCGCGCTCGCGATCGTCGGACTTGCGCGACAGGATGGCCGAGGGGGCTTCCTCGATCTCGTCGATGCGGATGGTCATGAACCGCAGGATGTCCTCATTCAGGCCCAGCTTGCGCTCCATCTCGTTGATGAAGGCCGGCTTGGCGTCGAGGCCGAGAAGCATGTAGTGCCCCTTGCGGTTCTTCTTGATGCGGTAGGCGAGGCTGCGAAGGCCCCAATATTCGGTCTTCTTGACCGCACCGCCATCCGTCTCGAGCTCGGTCTTGATTTCCTCGGCAACAGCTTCGACCTGCTGTTGCGTGACGTCGTTCCGTGCGATCAGCACGGTTTCATAAAGCGGCATGTATGATCCCCCTATGGCTTGTCTCTGCCCCGGCCCGGGTCGGGCCCTTTCCACGATGGAAAGCAGGCATAGCCGGGGACGATGCCGTCGCCCCCAGCAGGGAAGCCGCGGCTTGGAGCACAGTTCGCTGGGGGATGCAACAGAAGATGGCCACCGCCGAGGCGAGGCTGGTTTGCATCCGCGCTGAACCGGCGCGCGGACAGGCGGGTCCACGTCCGGATCAGCGCTGAAACCCCAGCGTGCGTTCAGCCCGGCGCCGGCAGAGGCACCGCCGGCATGGTAAAGCCCGCCTGCTGCTCCACGATCTCGACCATGCGGCTGAGATCGTCATTGCCGCGCCCCGCCATTACCGCGTGCTTGTAGACCAGCCGAGCGGCCTGGCAGACCCACATCGGTACGCCGAGTTCCTCGCCCTGTTCGATGGCAAGGTCGACGTCCTTCATCAGGATATCGAGCGTCGCACCAAACGCGAAGGTCCGCGGCAGCACACTGCGCGGCAATACGCTGCGTGTGGCGCCGTTCGCGCCGGTGCCGCCGTTGATCGCCTGGAGCATGATCGCGGGGTCGAGACCGCCCTTCGCGCCCATGACGAACGCCTCGGCGGTCGCGACCAGCGATACGGCGAACAGGATGTTGTTGGTCAGCTTCAGCAATTGCGCCGCGCCGGGTTTGTCGCCGGCGACCGTGATGGTGGAACCCCAGATGGCGAGGAGTGGACGCACCTGCTCGATCGCCGCCTTGTCGCCCGAGACCATCACCGACATGGTCCCCGCCGCCGCGCCGGCCGGGCCGCCCGAGATCGGGCAATCCACCAGGGTGCAGCCGATCTTGCCCAGGGCGGCGGCGATCTCCTGCACGAACGGCACGCCCACGGTCGAGGTGTTGACCAGGATCCGCATTTTCGTGCCTTGCAGCAGCCCGTCGTCACCAAACACCACCTGACGAAACGCTTTCAGTGTGGGCAATGAGACGACGACGATCTCGGCGGCGTCGGCCATGGCGCGGGGGCTGTCGACGCGGCGTGCCTGGCGCGCGAGCAATGGTGCCATGTTCGATTCGCTGACGTCGTGAACCGTCAGCGTATGCCCGCCGTCGAGCAAGCGTCCTGCCATGGGCTGGCCCATGTTGCCGACACCAAGGAATCCGAGATGCATGATCATTGTTCTCCAGGACAGGAATGTTTCAACAAGCTTGGCCGCGCGTGACGCGGAACCGGCGCGAGCGATGGCAACGCCGTCTTGACCATGACGACGCCGGTTTGTCAGGTCCGCGATCGCAGCGGCGACGCGGATCTCGCGACGGCTCCCATCGCGCCCCGGCGCTTCAAAGCAACAGACGCCAACGTCCATCTACCGAGCCAGAACCGGCACCCACGGCACGACCTCAGCCTCTGCACGCCAACGTATTGAAGAAAGGGCAAATATTTC
>Ga0153954_1001274_pt1 | contig 14243 bp, 14 predicted proteins | sample TSFL038MetaG_FD_102277 | JGI IMG/M metagenome (GOLD analysis project Ga0153954, IMG submission 102277) | Attine ant fungus gardens microbial communities from Florida, USA - TSFL038 MetaG | ecosystem: Host-associated > Fungi > Mycelium > Unclassified | place: USA: Florida, Wekiwa Springs State... | reverse complement strand
GCAATTTCGCGTATGACTGATCTCCATCGCCCCATGCGCGCAAGTTAAGAAACGTCCATGCTGCTTCGCAAGCCGGCGCCGCAAATAGTGATGGCATGCTTTGCGAAACTCTCGTCGCAGTGAGAATTTCTCCTCTGCGGCCTCGCCCGGAAAATTTATTCGGCCGGATTTGAGGCGTTTTGGCTGCTTCTGGAACCACCTCTAGTCTAGTACACGTCCTGCTGGAATCGCCCGTGCTTCTTGAGCTCTCCGACAAAGGCGATCGCTTCGTCGGTCGAGCGAGCGCCGAATTGCGCGGTGATGTCGACCAGTGTGCGCTCGACATCCTTCGCCATGCGCTTGGCGTCGCCGCAGATGTAGACATGGGCGCCTTCGGCAAGCCAGCTCCACAGCTCGCGGCCGACCTCGCGCATGCGGTCCTGCACGTAGAATTTCTTCGCGCCATCACGTGACCAGGCGAGCGACAGCCGTGTCAGCAGGCCCGAGGTCTTCATTGCATTGAGCTCGTCCTGGTAGAAGAAATCGCAATCGCTGCGCTGATGGCCGAAAAACAGCCAGTTCTTGCCGGGCGCGCCGGTCGCCTTGCGATCCAGCAGGAAGGCGCGGAACGGCGCTACGCCGGTGCCCGGCCCGATCATGATGATCGGCGTCCTGGGATCCCGCGGCAGCGCGAAGCCGTGCGCCTTCTGCACATAGACCTTCAGCTCGTCGCCGGGATTGATCCGCTCTGCGAGGAAAGTCGAGGCCAGGCCCAGCCGCTTGCGCTTACCGATCACGTAACGCACGCAATCGACCGTCAGCGAGAGCTTCCCCGGCGTCGCATTGTGCGAGGACGAGATCGAATAAAGTCGCGGCTGCAGCGGCTCGAGCGCCTCGACAAAGGACTCCGGATGCGGCCGAACCTTTGGGAATTTCTGCAGCGCCGCCATCACGTCCAGTGTTGCTGCATCGCCATCCGGATCCTCGCCCTGCGCCAGCGCCCGCGCCTTCTCGCGCTCCTTGCCGCCGGTGAGATAGGAGAACAGCTCGAACAGGCTGTCGGGGGCCGGCGACAGCGACACGTCCGAGATCAGCACCTCGCGCAAGGTCTTGCCGCGTATTTCGGTCGTGTGCGAGGCGCCGAGCAGCGCGATGATCTGATCGACCAGACCGAAATCATTCTGCGCGAAGATGCCGAAGGCGTCACCCACGACATAGTCAAGGCCGCAGGTTTCGAGATCGACATCGATGTGCCAGGTCTCTTTTTCGGAGCCCTTCCTGTTGAGCAGGCGTCGTGACACGAATGTCGCCGACACGGGATTTTCGCGCGAGCGGCCCGGCTCGGCGGCCGCAGCCTGCACAACCGGCTTCGCCTCGGCCGCCCCCGATTTTCCGGCTGCGGGTGGGGCTGTCTCCAATTCCTCATACAGCGATTTCAGCATCCGCGCGGTTTCCTTGCCGCCGGGGATGCAGAGGTTGAGCCGCGCCTCGCTCCTGGCTGCGATCGCGTCCGAATAATCATTGCAATTGTAGCCGCACTGGCCGCAGTCCTGCTGCGCCATTGCCGCCATCATCCGCCGGCGCAGAGGACGGCCTTCCGCGAGCTTCATGCGCTGGGCAATCGGCATGGTCTGATCGTGCCAGGGCGCCTCGCCGTCATCGCCGTCGCCGGCCGGTCCCATCAGCCCGCTGTTCTGCTCCGGTGACAGCGGCGTGGTGCCATCGAGCCCGAGCATGCCTGCGAGAAAGCCGTTCAGCCATTGCCGCTGCTGCTCGGAGAACGGCGCGTTCACGGGAATGATTTCGATCCGGGGCGGATTGATCATCTGGTTCATGGTCATGCCTCGGCGTCCGCCAGCTTGCGTAAGGCGCTGCCGTCATGGCGACGTACGAAGGTAAGGAACGTCTCGTCCGACGACGTGCGATTTTTGAGATAGGCCTTGAGCAGGCGCTCGACCGTCTTCGGCGCCTCCTCTGCCCTGACATCGCGGAAAACCTCCTGGCCGATCTCGGCGTCGGGCCCAAAGCCGCCGCCAGTGAAGAGATGATAGCCCTCCACCGTGTCGTCGCCCTCGCCGACCGGCACTTTGGCCGCGATCAGGCCGATGTCGGAGATGTAGTGCTGGGCGCAGGAATGATGACAGCCGGTGAGATGGATGTTGACCGGCGTGTTGATATCGACCCTGCTCTCGCACCAGTCGCCGATCTCGGCAGCGTGCCGCTTGGTGTTGGACGCCGCGAATTTGCAGCCGGCATTGCCGGTGCACGCGATCAGGCCGGCGCGGATCTGCGAGGCTTTGGTCGCCAGGCCGAGTTGCTCGATGGCGGCGCTCGCGAGCGCGACATTCTCGTCGCGCACGCCGGAGATCAGGAGATTCTGCCAGACCGTAAGCCGGATATCGCCATCGCCGAGATGTTGCGCAATCCCGGCGAGCCCACGCATCTGTTCACAGGAGAGCTTGCCAACCGGCAGCACGACGCCGATCCAGTTGAGTCCAGCCTGCTTCTGCGCGTGCACGCCGATATGCGCCATGCGATCGAAGGCCGGACGGGTCACGATCGCCTCCTTCGGCGCGCGCGTCAGCGTGAGGCCAAGCCGCTGCTCGACCTCGACCATGAACTTGTCGACGCCCATCCTGTCGAGCACATATTTCAGCCGCGCCTTCAGCCGGTTGGTGCGGTCGCCGGTGTCGATGAAGACACGCACGATCGCATCCGCGACCCTGGTCGCGTCTTCCGGCTTCACAACGATTCCAGTCTCCCTGGCGAAATCCCTATGGCCGGTGATGCCGCCGACGCCGAGCCGGAACCAGACACCAGGCTCGACGCCAAAGCCGCCCCTCACCTCGACCGCCGAGAAGGCGATGTCATTGGTGTCTTCCAGCACGGCGATCTTGCCGGCGCCGTCAAATGCGACGTTGAACTTGCGCGGCAGACCGTAGAGCGAGCGGTCGTTGAGGATGTGATGGTGCCACTCGCGGGCATAGGGCCGCGTGTCCAGCAGTTCCTGCGGGTCGATGCCGGCGGTCGGCGAGCCCGTGACATTGCGGATGTTGTCGGCGCCCGAGCCGCGCGAGCACAGGCCGAGGTCTTGGATGCCCTCGATCAGCGCCACGCTGTTCTTCGGAAGGATTTCGCGGATCTGGATGTTGGCGCGTGTCGTGACGTGGCTGTAACCGCCGCCATGGCTTTCGGCGAGATCGGCGAGGCCCGCCATCTGCCAGTGCTTGAGGATGCCATTCGGCATGCGAAGCCGGCACATGTAGGACTCCTGCGCCGGTGCCACATAGAACAGCCCGTAATAGCGCCAGCGGAAATTGTCGGAGGGCGACGGTGGGGCGTTGTCGAGCGCCTGCTGCTTCAGGCGGGGATAGGCATCGAATGGATGCTCCTCGCGCTTGAATTTTTCCTGGTCGGCGAGCTTCTTGCCCGACGCCGTGACCTTGTCCTGCGCCTTGATATGCGCGGCCTCCGGCCCGATCGGCTCGGCGTTGACCTTGTCGCCGGCCGCGCCGCCGGCAAGTCCGTGGCCGACACGCCCGACCTGAAGGCCCGACATGAAGCCTTCGAGATAGCGCTTCTGCTCGTCGCTGAAGTCGCCGGCGTTGGTGGGCGCTTCGCGTTTCATGATTGCAATGCGCCCCTATTCGGCGGCTACCTGGCTGACTGTCGACGCGGCGATTGGTGCGTGCTTCGGCTTGTAGGTCGCGTAGAGCGCCAACCCCGTGAAGACGAAGCCGCCGACAAGATTTCCAAGCGTGACCGGGATCTCATTCCAGAGCCACCAGTCGCCGACAGAAATCTTGGCGCCGAGCAGCATGCCGGTCGGAATCACGAACATGTTGACGACGGCGTGTTCGAAGCCAAGCGCAAAGAACAGGAAAATCGGAAGCCAGATCGCCGCAATCTTTCCGACCGTGGACGTCGAGGTCATTCCCATCACGACGCCGAGGCAGACCAGCCAGTTGCAGAGAATGGCTTTGACAAAGACGCTGATCATGCCGGCCATGCCGAGCGCCTCGTTGCCGATGGTCTTGGCTTCAGCCACCGCAGCAATGCGCGCGGCGACGCCGGCGACCTCGACTTTGCCCATGTTGGTGAGCGAGATCGCGATTAGCACGCCGAAAGCGAGGCTGCCGAGCAGGTTCGCCAGGAACACCCAGGACCAGTTAGCGATGACCGCCCCCCAGCTCGCCTTCCCCTCGAGCCGCGCCAACGGCACCACGGCGAAGCTTCCCGTAACGAGCTCGAGCCCGAGCAGCACGATCATCACGAGGCTGACGGGAAAGATCAGCGCGCCGACGATGGGTTGGCCGGTGGTGACGGCGCCGGTGAAAGCGAGCGTCGTGGCGGCGCCAAGCAAGGCGCCCGACAATGCTCCGCGGATCAGGAGGTCGCGAGGTCCAAGCGCCAGCTTCGTCATGCTGGCATTGACCATCGCGGCAACGACGTCGGCGGGTTTGGTGTAGTCCATATCGAAGCTCCAGTTGCCACGCTTTCAATCGCCCGCTGACTTCGCGAGCGATCCGATCAGCCTCGTTGCTGCGGAAATCCATCGTGGATATGGTCCAGCGGACATCTCCGGCAGCCGGCTTGCGCTTCCCTATTCAAGACGTGTGCCAGCGCAGCACGACTTAGAAATTCAAGTTAAATCAACCAGCTGATTGTTTTGCGTTGCATGAAGTGGATTGGTGTTCATGCCGTTTCAAAAGGCATCGGCACAAATAATAAGCTCAAAATAAATCTGCTTAATTTTTGATCAGGCGGAGTCCCGCCTGCGGCGCTCGTCGCGCGACCGCAAACGAGGCCAGATAGCCGCTGACATCAGCGGGATCGAACGCCGGCCCCGCGAATGCGCCGAACGGCTCAAGGGCGCTCTCCGTGGCCGCCTTGCGGCCCAGAGCAGCATCGTAGATGTCGGGCCGGAACACCTCGGTCGCGGCCGTCAACGCCTCAGCGCTCACCGATATCTGGCCCCAGCGTGCCATTTGGGCGTAGAGCCAGGCAGCCTGCACCGGTTCAGGCCGCTCTCTCTTTTCGCGGCTGACCGGGCGATAGCGGCCGCTTTCGCGCATCGTCCCATCGGGCGAGATTTTCAGTCGTCCATCCAGCGTGCGCTGGATGACTTCGGCATCGACGCCGATCCGCTCCGGCTTCGCCAGGATCTGCGCGCTCTCCTTGCGGTTCTGCTCGACAAAGTCGGCCGCGCGAGAGGCTGCGCGAACCAGCGCCGCGACCACCTCGGCATTCGTCTCCGCCCAACCCTGGCGCACCGCGAGAACTTTCTCCGCCGCCCGCACCAGGATGTCCGAGACAAAATGCAGGATGTAACCGTCGCCGCGGTCCACTGCGACGGAGTTCCAGGGCGCGCCGACGCAAAAGCCATCGATCTGGCCGCTTGCGATCGTCTCCGCCATGAAAGGCGGCGGCAGCACGACGAGTCGAACGTCCTCATCCGGATCGACGCCGCCGGCCGCCATCCAGAACCGGAGCTGGTAGTTGTGGGTCGAGAACGGAAAGGTCATGGCGAAGGTCAAAGGCGCGGCGCCGCGCCTCCGTCGCGAAGCCACGACGCGCGCCAATGCCCCGGCGGTCGCCATCGGGTTAAAGCGCTCGCCGTCGAGCTCGGCCATGATCGCCGCATGCAGCGCCGGCGAAACCGTGATCGCGTTGCCGTTGATGCCGAGGTTGAAGGGCGCCGCGATCGGCACCTTGAGGTGGCCGATGCCAAGGCTCGAGGCGATCGCGACCGGCGCCAGCAAATGCGCGGCGTCGAACAGGCCGATATTGAGCTTGTCGCGCACATTCGACCACGACACCTCGCGCACCAGCGTGACATCGAGCCCCTCCTCGGCGGCGAAGCCCTTGTCCACGGCGATGATGAGCGGTGCCGCATCGACCAGCGGAATGAAGCCGATATGCAGCGGCGTGCTCATTTCAGAAGCTCCGACGCGGTCAGGATCGATTGCGCAATTTCGCCGATCTTCTTCTTCTCGCGCATCGCTGTGGAGCGCATCAGCACATAGGCCTCCTCCTCGGTCAGGCCCTTGAGTTTCATCAGGATCCCCTTGGCGCGGTCGATCACCTTGCGCTCTTCCAGCGCATGCTTGGTGCGATCGAGCTCGTCCTGCAGCCTCGCGAAGGCGTTGAAGCGCGACACGCAGAGATCGAGGATCGGCTTGATCCGTTCCTTCTTCAGCCCGTCGACGATATAGGCGGAGACACCGGCATCGACGGAGGCCTGGATCGAGGCCGAGTCGCTCTGGTCGACGAACATTGCGATCGGCCGCCGCACCGCACGGCTGACCTGGAACATCTGCTCGAGGCTGTCGCGGCTCGGGTTTTCCAGGTCGATCACGATGATGTCCGGATCAAGCGCGTAGATGCGGGCGAGCAGGCTCTGCATCTCGCTGATATGGACGACCTCGGTATAACCCGCCTCCCGCAAACCTTCCTGCAGGATCGCGGCACGGATCGGGCTTTCGTCGACTATGACGATTTTGGGAGAAGACTCGGCACCCATCGCTTACTCAGTGTCCGGCACGCATATCCATAGCACGTGAGAGGCCGGCTCAAAGTCTTGTATTTCCGCGAAATTAGGACTAGCTCACGGACCATCAATCACACAGTTTAAGAACATGTCTCAGGCCGCCGCGCCAAAAGTCAGCTTTGTCTCACTCGGATGGCCCAGAGGCAACCAACGTAAAACTTTCGGCCGTATCTGAGTTTGAGTTCTCAACTGCTTCGCGGGCCGGGCGCATTCCGCGCGTCGATCAGCGCAACGCTTAGCGGTAGGCTGCGCAGGGGGATCAATGTGGAATGAGGATCGTGAAGGGTTCCGACGCGATTTGACGCGGCTACTCACTGACGCCCATAACCGCCTTGAATTGCAACCTGATGCTTCGGTTCTAGTCAGAGAATATATTGAGGCCTACGAGTTTGGAGAGGCCTACGAACTAATGATGTACGAGCTACGTGAAAAGGAGGTTCCAGCAGATGCAGCGGCAAGTCTGCGAGCAGCCGCGATCATGATGGGCCTCGAAAATTCAAACTGAGACAATACCAAACTTCGGGACTCTCATGAAGCCAGCACCGCGTATTTCTTTTACTAGCCTAGGTTGTCCCAAGGCGCTCGTCGATTCCGAGCGCATCATTACGCGCCTGCGGGCCGAGGGTTACGAGCTTGCGCGCAAGCATGATGGCGCCGATCTCGTCATCGTCAACACCTGTGGGTTCCTCGACAGCGCCAAGCAGGAATCGCTGTCCGCGATCGGCGATGCAATGGCGGAAAACGGCAAGGTTATCGTCACTGGTTGCATGGGTGCGGAACCCGAGCAGATTTCCTCCGTGCATCCCGGCGTGCTCTCGATCACCGGCCCACAGCAATATGAGAGCGTGCTGGAGGCCGTGCATCGCGCGTTGCCGCCCGCGCATAATCCGCATCTCGATCTGGTGCCGCCGCAGGGCATCAAGCTGACGCCCCGGCATTATGCCTACCTGAAGATTTCTGAAGGCTGCAATAACCGCTGCAGCTTCTGCATCATCCCGAAGCTGCGCGGCGATCTGGTGTCGCGCCCGGCGAGCGACGTGCTGCGCGAGGCCGAGCGGCTGGTGAAGGCCGGCGTCAAGGAACTGCTCGTCATCTCGCAGGACACGTCGGCCTATGGCGTCGACCTGAAATATGCCGAGAGTGCATGGCAAGATCGCTCGGTACGGGCCAAATTCTTCGATCTCGCCAGAGAACTCGGCGAGCTCGGCGCCTGGGTCCGCCTGCAATATGTCTATCCCTATCCGCATGTCGACGAGGTTATCGGCCTGATGGGCGAAGGCAAGGTCCTGCCCTATCTCGACATCCCGTTTCAACACGCGAGCCCCGAAGTTCTGAAGGCGATGAAGCGCCCGGCCGCACAGGACAAGACGCTGGCACGCATTGCGAAATGGCGGGAAGCGTGCCCGGAGCTGGCGTTGCGCTCGACCTTCATCGTCGGTTTCCCCGGCGAGACCGATGCCGACTTTGCCTATCTGCTCGATTGGCTCGACGAAGCCGAGATCGATCGCGTCGGCTGTTTCAAATATGAGCCTGTCGCCGGCGCTTCGTCGAACGCGCTCGCCGGCGCCGTGCCCGACGAGATCAAGCAGCAGCGCTACAACGCGCTGATGGCGCGCCAGCAGAAGATCTCCGCGTGGCGCCTGAAGCGCAAGGTTGGTACGCGGCAACAGGTGATCGTCGATGACGTCGGCCCGACCGTGGCCAAGGGGCGATCAAAGGCCGATGCGCCCGAGATCGACGGCAGCGTCTATCTCTCCAGCCGCCGCCCGCTCAAGGTCGGCGAGATCGTCACCGCAAAAATAGAACGCGCGGACGAATACGATCTGCACGGCAGCGTCGCGGGATTCTAGCCGCCCTAATGCGCTTTTGACAATGGCGAGACCGACCGCACCGTCCAGAGCCTGAGAAGCCGAGCGGCATTTTCAATCGTCAGTTCCGCAAACTGTCTTTTGAGCTTGGACAATTCAGCTTCGGCGGTGACGCCGCTGGAAAACCGGCAATCCAGCACCGCTTTGACGGTTTCCCAGCCAAGGCCCGCGACCCTGCACGGCACCAGGATCCCGTCGCTGCGCAGGCTCTGCATCAGCGGACGGACGATCTCGACGTTCGTTTGCGACAGTTCCGCCAATGCCGCGAGCGTCTCCTCGTACCGCTTCTGCCTGGCGAGCCTCAACAGCGTTGTCTCGCTGAGCTTGCCCTCCTTTTGCAGCCGCGCCATCAGCATTTTGGCAGTCTCGAAGTCGCGATCCCGGGAAAGTTCGCGACCGGCCTCGACTGAGGCTCCCGAGATCGCCTCCCGTATCTCCTCGAACAGATAAGATGGCGCTTGCGAGAGCAGCCGCGCTTTCACCGCGTCGGTCGCCTCGTGCAGCAATCGCCGTCTAAGCTTGGCGGGCAGATCGGCCCGGATCCCCGTTGCGACGGCAAGCTCGGGATCAGATGCCGCCTGGGCGAGGATGACGGCAAATCCGGCCGCGGAAACGCGCGCGCCCGGGTTGGCGGCGAGCCGGCGGCTCACGCTTGGGAAGCGGCGCGCCAGCAGCGCGTCGGTAACGATCTCCTGCAGCCACCAGCGGCCGGCAATGGCGATCAGATGCTTCTCGCCTTTGACCTTCGCGATCTCGATCAGATCCTCGCTGCTCAGCCTGGGCGATTCCGTCAGGACGGGACCGGCAACCGAGATTTCTTCATGCCTTGCGAGACGACGAATGATGGAGGCCGGGGCCTGTGGAATCGGGGCAAGCTGGCGGCTCAATTCGGCCAGGGCGATCCGCGCGCTGAAATCCACCAGGGCGCGCAGCTCGATCGTGTTGACCAGCCGCTCAAAGACATTCCCGAACAGCTCGATCTGCTCGTGGTCATACCTGCCGGCCGACGCCAGAAACAGCGCCATCACGCGCCTGGCCGTGTCGGTGCATTTCGCCGACGAGCCGGCGGCCATCGCCGTCTCGACTTCGTCCGCTATCGATAGGGTCGCATCCTGCATCGCTCGTCCTGAGCGGTTGAACGGCTCGTCCAAGCCGGCTTCGCAAGCTACGGATCATGCCTAAAATTTTCGTAAAATCGCAGGCAATGCTTGGCTCCACCGGCACTCTGCAGGCTGCGGACGGGCCGCATTGCCGGGCCTAAACGCCTGAAGCGGCAGGCCGATGCCTTGACACCGCCCGCCTTCTGGCTGTATGAGCGCGTCCCATGATTTCGAACCGGACCAACCGCCGCGCAGCTTTCCGTCGTCGCTTCAGCGACGATGATGGGCTGCGCCATGTCCGACGACGACGCTGATTAACTAACTCAGCAGCAGTTTTCGAGAAGGCCGCGCCCTCAAAAGCGCGGCCTTCTTGCATTTCGGCCCCCTCTCCCTCCAACCCGACAGGAGTCTGCCATGCTCAAAGCTACCCATCCGTTCGACGCGCTGATGGACATTACTGCTCGCCCGCAAGCCGTCTTTGTCCGCGGCGAAGGTGGCTTGCTCTGGGACGATACGGGCAAGCGCTATCTCGATTTCATCCAGGGCTGGGCGGTGAACTGCCTCGGCCACGCGCCGGCCGTCGTCGCGGAAGCTGTGGCGGTGCAGGCCAAACTGCTGATCACGCCAAGCCCGGCCTACTACAATGCGGCCAGCCTCAAGCTCGCAAAGGCGCTGGTCGACAACAGCTGCTTCGACCAGGTGTTCTTTGCCAGTTCCGGCGCGGAAGCCAATGAAGGCGCGATCAAGCTCGCGCGCAAATATGGCGCGCAGCACAAGAATGGTGCCTTCGAGATCATCACGTTTGAAGGTGGCTTTCATGGCCGAACGCTGGCGACCATGTCGGCATCGGGCAAGAAGGCGTTCGAGCCGCTGTTCGAGCCGAAGGTTGCGGGCTTCCGGAAGGCGAAGTTGAACGACCTCGCTTCGGTGCAGCAACTCATCAGCGACAATACGGTCGCGGTGATGCTGGAGCCGATCCAGGGCGAAGCCGGCGTGTGGCCGGCGACCGATCAATTCCTCCAGGAGTTGCGCGCGCTCACGCAGGAGCACGGCCTGTTGCTCATCCTGGACGAGATTCAGACCGGCATGGGCCGCACCGGAAAACTCTTCGCCTACGAGCACGCCGAAATCGAGCCCGACATCATGACGCTCGGCAAGGGCATCGGCGGCGGCGTGCCGCTTGCGGCCTTGCTTGCGACGGAGAAGGCGGCGTGTTTCGAGCATGGCGATCAGGGCGGCACCTTCAATGGCAATCCCCTGATGTGTGCCGCCGGCCTTGCCGTGCTCGATGAGGTGAACCAGCCGGCGTTCCTGAAAGCGGCGGCCGAAGCCGGGCTCTATCTCGAAAGCGAGTTGCAAAAGCTCTCGACACGGCATGGGCTCGGCGAAGTCCGCGGTCGAGGCCTGTTGCTCGCGCTCGATCTGAAGCTGCCCATTGGTACGGCGATCGTGGCGCAGGCGTTCGAGGCAGGTCTGCTCCTCAACTCGCCGCAGCCGGATGCGCTACGCTTCATGCCGGCGCTCAACGTCACGCGGGAGGAGATTTCCGAGATGATCGATGGCCTGGATCAGATCCTGGTCAAAGCGGGCGCTGCGCGGCGTGTGGCTTGAGCTGGCAAGCTCATTGAAGTGACGGTCTCATAGCTCAACTGGACAGAGCACCGCGTTGCGGGCGCGGAGGTTCGAGGTTCGAATCCTCGTGAGATCGCCAGTTCGTCCTGCCCCTCCGACGAGCAAGCGAGGCAGATGAAGGACGTACACAAGGAGCTATTGGGCATTTTTCTTCTGGGACCAGCGCCGGAACGGCCCAAATGAGGAGGAACCCAGGGCAGCCCGCCGGGCGTGAACCGGCGGGCCTTCCTTGTTGAGTCCTGACTTCTTCAAGCTGACTTCAAGCTGTCCTGGCGAAGAGCGTCAGGACACCATTGGCGATGGCGATGGCGACAACTTGTGACGAATTCAGGCCCTTGTCCTTGAGCGCGGATACGGCCGCCGGCGTTGCGTCGATGGAAGCCCGAAGTTTTCGCAGATCGTCTTCATTTGCCTTTGCGGCGACATCCTCGACCTTTGACCGCACCTCGGGCTTGAGTTCCTTGATGTCGACAACCTCTATGCTCCGGATGGCGGTGGACTGGTCAGACTGAGCCTGTGCTGGCGCCTTGGGTGGCGCTCCTTGCGCTTGCACCAAAGCAGGCGTTCCGAGCGAGAGCGCCGCAACGATGGCGGATGCCGTAGAGATACGCATGCGCATTCCTTTCTTGGTTTGCCCCCAACCCCCGCGAGAACGCTTGTCCTCGCTTGAGGTTCCTGTTCCTCCACTGCGGAAGAATATCCCGGCTGCATCGCGCTGATGGCACTCGCTGCCCTCGCACGGCGTGGTGAGCCAAACTGAACCTTTGATTCAGGCCTTCATACGCTTGCTCGTGGGATCGCCATTTCACGTGCCTGAAGTTTGACCTCAAGGCTTCAAGATCGCAGCATGTCGGGCTGCGGTGTGGATGGCTGTCAGGGGGCAGGTGTTAGAAAGGCCCGCCGAAGCGGGCCTCAGTCATTGTCAGTAGCCGCCCTTCGTGCTCGAGCCGGTCGTTTGTCCTGGCGCGGAAGTGCCCGGAGATCTCATCTTCGATCCCGTCGCCTGCGCGTGAGCTGAGGCGGGATGGTGGCTCTTCTTTGAGCTCTTTAGATGCGTCTGATGTCCAGGTGTCTTGCTGGACGTGCCCATCGCCATCACGGCCGGCGTAGCGGCGATCAGGGCGGCGGCGGACAGAGCGACAATCACTGTCTTCATTTCAGTCCTCCTCCTAATTTGCCCCCCTAATCAACCAGCTGAAAATCCCGCTGTTCCATGAACGGATGTTCATCAATAAAGCGCGCCGCCAGCGCCGCGAGACATCGGCGCTTTTTGATTTCGGTGCAGGTGCACTGATCACGTTATGTGTCATTGGCAGGCGCGCCGTTCCCGACGGCCCGCATGACGCCGACAATTTCCCCGGTGGGCCTCATGCGCACGCTCACTGGTGGCGCGCTCTGTCGGCGCATCCGTCGGCATTGCCACCTCGATCATTGGCACCCTCGGCGGTGTCAGACTCCACCAGCCGCTCCGCCTCTCGCCATGCGGCGCCGTTGGTCAGACCGGCGGCGACGACCTCGCCGTTGACGGTGACGGCATAGGTGCCGTCCTTGGAATGGATCACGTGGATGGTGGTCATGGCGGTCTCCATCGTGTGTTAACGCGCGCGCTGGTGGTGCTTCTCATGGTTGCTGCAGCCACGTCTGGAACGAAGGCCTCAATGCCGTTGCTGTCCAGCCCGAAGTCATCATCGTCCGCCTTCACGACGCCGAGCGAGATCAACCAGTCCTGGCTGTTCTGTCTGATCTCGATCAGCCACTCGGCGACACGCGCGAGCTTCGAGATGCCGGCGCGGCGCATCTCGCGCATCGCCATTGACGACGACGGGGCGAGATAAGCCCGTAACCGTAGATCAGCGACGTGGTCTGGCCGAAGCCTCGCCTAGGGCTTCAAAATCGAAGCACCGGTGGTGCTGCGGTTTTCCAGATCGATATGCGCCTTGCCCGCATCCTTCAGCGCGTAGGCGTGGTTGATCGGCACATGCAGCTTGCCGCTGATCACAGCCGCGAACAGCGTATCGGCGCCTTCAAGCAATTCCTTGCGGGTGCCGATATAGTCGTTGAGTTTGGGACGGGTCGCAAACAGCGAGCCGTGATTGTTGAGCTCGGCGATAGTAAATGGTGGCACCGGCCCCGAGGCGTTGCCGAAACTGACGAACAGGCCGCGCGGCTTCAGGCACGGCAGCGAGCCCGGAAAGGTCGATTTGCCGACACCGTCATAGACGACATCGCAGAGCTCGTTGCGGCTGATCTGCTTGACGCGCTCGACAAAATTTTCCTCGTTGTAGAGGATGACGTGATCGCAGCCATTGGCGAGTGCGAGATCCGCTTTTGCCTTCGATCCCACGGTGCCGATGACATGCGCGCCGAGCGCCCTCGCCCATTGGCAGGCGAGCAGCCCGATGCCGCCGGCGGCGGCATGGATCAGCACGCGATGGTGCGGCTCGATCTTGAAGGTCTTGTGCAGGAGATACCAGACCGTGAGACCCTTGAGCATCAGAACGGCGCCCTGCTCATAGGTAATGTGGTCGGGCAGCTTGACGAGCTTCTCCCAGGGAATGTTGCGCTCGGTCGCGTAGGCGCCGAGATTGTGGTAGTAGGCGACGCGGTCGCCGGGATGGAAATTGGTCACGCCGGGGCCGACGGAAACGACCTCGCCCGCCGCCTCATTGCCGGCGATGAAGGGCAATCCCGGCGCCTTGTAGAGCCCGGTGCGGTAATAGACATCGATGAAGTTCAGGCCCACCGCATGCTGGCGGATGCGGACTTCGCCCATGCCAGGCGTCGGCACGTCGACGGGCTCGTACACCAGTGCCTCCGGTCCCCCCACCTTGTGCACGCGCACGGCCTTCGTCATCGTCGTCTCTCCCAGGGCAAATCAGCACGTGAAACCAAGGCCATCAGGGCGGCCTTGTCAACTCGACGGTTGCTGGAAGGCTAATCGGACGCCGATTTGCGGTTGCGTTTGGCGAGCACGTTGAAGAATTCAACCGCCGCCGAAAACGCGATCGCGAAGTAGATGTAGCCGCGCGGAATGTGGAACTGAAATCCGTCGGCCACCAGCGCGACGCCGATCAGCACCAGGAAGGCGAGCGCCAGCATCTTGGTGGTCGGATG
>Ga0153954_1001273_pt1 | contig 14245 bp, 11 predicted proteins | sample TSFL038MetaG_FD_102277 | JGI IMG/M metagenome (GOLD analysis project Ga0153954, IMG submission 102277) | Attine ant fungus gardens microbial communities from Florida, USA - TSFL038 MetaG | ecosystem: Host-associated > Fungi > Mycelium > Unclassified | place: USA: Florida, Wekiwa Springs State... | reverse complement strand
TCAAGTGATCGATTTTGGGATGGAAAACAGCGTCGATATAGACATCGAGCAAATTGTAAAAATCGTGGGGCACCTGCGAGGCTGCAGGATAGCAGGTGAAGTCGGTCCCCGTTAGAGCGTTCATGAAAGTATTGAGGCTACGCCGCTGCATGGCAAAGAAAGGGTCTTTCACCGGAAATTTTTTCGATCCGCACAGCACCGTATGCTCTAGAATATGTGCGACCCCATCCGATTTATTCGGCACCGTTTGAAACGAAAGGCAAAAGAAGTTTTCCGGATCTTCGTTGGCGATATGGAGAACATGCGCCCCCGTTGGCTGATGCTCCAGTTCCACCAGGCGGCACTGCAGTTCGGGGATATCGAGCGCTTTAGTAATTTTAAAATCTTTATACGTCGTTCCAGCGGATTGATAGGCGAGGGGTCGTTGTGTCATAAGCAGTCCAGATTTTCCGACAAGGATATTTAAGAATTGTAATTATAGCAATATGAATCTATAATATTGACTATGAAACGTATTCAATTGTTGCCAAACGTAATTACCGCATTTGGCTTGACGTGTGGTTTGTTTGCCATTTTTAAAATGGTGATGACCCCTGTTGGCGAAGCGACCCCCGCTGTATTAACCGTAGCTGCCGTCTTTTTGCTCTTGGCGGCCTTTGCCGATCTCCTCGACGGCGCCGTCGCCCGCGTAATCAAAGCGGAAAGTGAGTTTGGGGTTCTTTTTGATTCTTTGGCTGATGCGATCACTTTTGGGGTAGGACCTGCCGTAATTATTCTAAAGTCCCTTTCCGTTCCTCCAGGCACCGAAGAATCGTTTTTCATTACCGTGGCCGCCATGGTCTATACCGTATGTGGTGTCTTGCGCCTCGTGCGCTTCAATGTGATGAGCAACAAAGCCAAGGCCGATCCCGCCCTTTTGGTGGACAACCACAAAAACTTTACAGGCTTGCCGATTCCCGCCGCCGCTGCCGCTGCGGTTTCCCTGAATTTATTCTTGGTTTCCTCAGACTTCACCCGCTATTTCGCAATTGATGAAACCACCCATTACTGGATCTTATTTTCGGCATTGATCGTTTTGGGTTATTTGATGGTCAGTCGCTGGAAATTCCTTAGCCTTAAGGCTTTACATATTCGAGTGGCTTCGTTCAGGCTGGTCTTTTTGACCGTTCTCACCGCTGGTCTCATTTTTTACGGCGTATTGCACCACTTCCCGCTCGTCTTTTTCGCCATCACTTGGCTCTATCTCATTGTGGCTCTCGTGCTGGCTATTGTTCGCAAGATCGCCGGCAATCGCTCATCCACTCTCAGCGACTTCGAACCCGACCCCGAAGACTCCGAAGACGATTAACACAAGCACGATTAAGTAAAGGGTAAAGCATGGGTAAAGTTTTATACCGGCGAGACGGTTTCTGTTTTTTTTGCCGATCGTAGTATTTATTCGTTAATCAGCCGATCGAAGAGGTTGGCTACCCACCACAAGAGGAGGGCGCTCCAGACAACATCTGAGAGGAAGTGTCCTCCTTGTGCCATGCGGGTTAATCCGAGCAGGGTACCGAGAACAAGCGCTAAAATATAAAAAAACCACTCCCACTTTTTTTGATTCCACCTCTTAAAGACTAAGCCTAAGGCAAAGAAGTAAAAGCCCATGGTGCAATGGCCGCAAGGGAAAGAACGGGAGGGCTCAGGTTGATGAAAAAAGTTAGGGGAGTAGTAGGGGCGAAATGCTTGCATCCCACCAAATTCTTCTACCTGTTTTGGACGGGGACGTCCCCAGTGGTCTTTTAGAATGGTATGGACAATGAATCCGGCGCCGATCACCAGCGTAAGCACCATCTGCAGGGCACAATTGCGGTATTGCCGGTATTTTTTGAACCACGATAAAATCAGAACCAACATCGCAGCAAACCCTACCCATAAACCGGGTAGAACGGCTCGATCGTAAAAAAAGTCTAAGTATGGAGTGGATTGGAAGACTTGCCCATTGTAGAAAGAGCGCTCAATTTGCAGATCCCAGGCTGCCGAGAAAGGGGTAAATAAAAGGACTCCCAATAAGGGGAGAAGCCACCAGAAATATTCTTTTTTGATCATGCATCAAGTATATCTTTCAGATTTGATTTAATTCCAGTGCTTCTGTTGTTTCCTTTTCTTGAGCTAGTATGAATCAAGTTTCAAGCATTTTTTGCGAGATTAATACATATTATGTATTCCATAAAAAATCGTTCAAATAGCCCCGATCACCAGCAAGGTTAAAAATATCTATCCTTTTGAAGTCAAAACAGATGTTAATGGACTTAAAGCAAAAATCATGTTAAATCAGTCCCGTGCTGTTGATAAATCCCGTTTAAACGAAAAACTTGGTGATGTCGCTCGAGGCACAATGCGATTAGTTGACGAAGCTCTGAAAACTGTTTTTGCTCTTTCCTAGATCAATTTTACATTCCATTGAGGGAGTGTTGTATGATGGCGACTCAAATTGTGATTTTCTTAGGGTTTGCGGGTGCGCTTGGGGTGATTTTTTACCTCCTAAAATGCAATGCGGACCTGAAAATTGACCTCACCAAAGCTCGGGAGGAAAATTTCTACCAGAGAGCGCGTGCTGAAGAAAAAATGGAGCTCCTCAAGCAGGCAGAGGAACAATTTACCTCAACTTTCAAGGCTCTTTCTGCAGATGCACTGCACACAAATTCTCAAGCCTTTTTAAACTTGGCGACGGCCCGTTTAGAAAAATTTCAAGAATCAGCTAAAGGGGATCTAGAAGGGCGCCAGAAGGCGATCGATGCGTTGGTTAAGCCGATCAAAGAAGCGATGGATAAAGTGGATGGCAAGATCCATGAATTGGAAAAAAACCGCGTTGGCGCTTATGTCTCGCTCACCGAACAAGTCAAAGCGCTAGCCGCCAGCCAATCCCAGCTTCAGTTGGAGACTGCTAATCTGGTCAAAGCATTGCGCTCACCGCATGTCAGGGGACGATGGGGGGAGATCCAATTGCGTCGTGTTGTCGAAATGGCCGGGATGGTGGAGCATTGCGATTTTTCCCAACAAGAAACCGGCGGCCCTGAAGAGCGGCGCTTGCGCCCCGATCTCATCGTGAAATTGCCTAACGGAAAACAGGTGGTCGTCGATTCAAAAACGCCCCTGCAATCTTATTTAGAAGCTTTAGAAACGACCCACGACGGCGATAAATTGCTTAAATTAAAAGACCACGCCCGCCAGGTGCGGCAGCATGTGCAGCAACTTTCGGCAAAAGGGTACTGGGATCAATTTCAACCAGCTCCTGAGTTTGTGGTTCTCTTTCTTCCTGGAGAAACCTTCTTTGGCTCTGCCTTGGAGCATGATCCAACATTGATCGAATTTGGTGTGGAACAAAAAGTGATTTTGGCAACTCCCACAACCTTAATCGCTCTGCTTCGCTCTGTGGCGTATGGATGGCGGCAGGAATCACTGGCAAAGAATGCGCAACAGATTTGTGATCTAGGAAAACAGCTGCATGACCGTCTGAGGATCCTCGCCGAGCATTTTGAAGGTATTAAAAAAGGGCTAGATACTGCCATTGAATCCTACAACAAAGCGGCCTCCTCTTTTGAAAGCCGCGTCTTGGTCTCTGCCCGTAAGTTCAAAGAGCTCGGCGCCGCCCCCGATAAAGAGATCGATCTATTGGAGCCAGTCGATAAAGTCACTCGTACTATTTAGACAAAAGCTCTACTCTTATAGGCTTGAAGAGCAAGGCCAAACTGGGCGACGGCATCTGACATCTTAGGGCGTGCGCTAGGATTGGCATCGACCATGTCCAGTAACATTTTTTGCATGAAATCCAAACTCGACTGTTCGCTAATGGATTTATCTTTTTTTAATTCAGAAAAAAGCGCTCTGATATACTTTCCAACCTCTTCTGAAGTGGTTTTTTCCCGCTCTTCGTTCCTGACGTTTAACATTTTTTTAACTGAGCCGGCAAGTAACCGAATTTTGCCTTGAATATTTTTTGCATCGGTTTGCGTGCAAGCATCGTTGGTCACAACAAACCTGATAACGCCCCGCAAATTTTTCCCTTTTTGATCGCTTTTCACTTTTGACGGATCGATCACCATCTCTTTGCCAGACTTCAAAACACCCCCTTCGAGCACTTCAATCAAAAGTAAAGCTGCGGCAAACACTTCCCCTTTTTTGCTGGTGCCTCCTTCTGGAGGGGCTAGACGCGGATTTCCCGTTCGGAGAATGCTCTCATCTTCTTTGACTCTGCGCGCTTTCCCGAAGTCCCCGATCCGTAGAATCGAGTTAGTATTTCCATTGGGCTGTGGCTCCTCGTAGTGGAAGATATTGTCCGCTTTTAAATCGCCATGCACAAAACCTGCTTGGTGCAAGTGATGTAATCCTTTCAGAATTTGTTCACAAAGCTCAAAGCGATCAGTCAATTTTAGTGCTTTTTTTCGTAAAAGCTTATCTAAATCGGTATCGGCTTTCGGTGTGCGCACCACATACTCTCCTTGCAGCTCATCGGTCCCTTTTTCTTCAATAAGTTCTGTAGCCAGGTGACTTTCTCCGCTAACTCCCCATATTTTTAAAATAGCCTTAATTTCTTGGGCTGTTTTGACCTCTTCACGCATCTCAGCTTTGTTGCTTCCCAAAATTCTTTCAAAAATACTCTTCACAGCCGAATAAACAACGGTATGGGGAGAGTGTTTATCCGTGTGAACTCTTTTCGATTTCCCTGAAACAATATGAGAAAATCTTTCCCCATCCAATTTCTTTAATTCTGCACCGGCTTTATTAAAAAATTTGCTGATAAACCTGAAGATACTATTTGTCTTTTTGGCCTTTTGGCGCATGTGTGCTTCATCGCCTTGGGGATGGGGAGGAGGAGCAGGTTCAGTAACGGCTTCTCTATTTGCAACACTTTCAGTTGCAACTGGTTGGTGATGGGCGATTACTGGGCTTTGTTTGAGGGGATCCATTAATAACCATCATTAAACTATTTTAATTCTTAGTATTATTATAACGTATTGGAAATATTTAATTATAAATACTTGTAATCAAGTAAATTAATATAATGTTAAAATTGGTTAAAATTGACAGGTAGAGTCAAGATTTCACTTCGACCTAGAAATTTAAATAACTATATTTTAAGATCGCTTAAATGGACAACCCTCCCCCTTTTGATGAGGCAGCAGCTAGAAAAAATCTAGCTGAACGAGAACGTAATCTTGGACTGGTAAAGGAAGCGGCGCGTTTAAAAATATTTGAAAAATGTTGTATTCTCCTTAAAGAGAAATTTTCTGACAAAAATGTCGAAGTCTATCTTGTTGGCAGCATCCTAAATCCCGGTCAATTTCGTGAAGATTCAGACGTAGATATTGTTTTGAAAGGTTTTGCAGGCGATCGATTTGAAATTTGGGCTGAATTAGAAAGATCTTTAAATCATTTTAGACCCCAAGTTATTCAGCAGAAAACTTTAATCTTTTTAGATAAAATTCGTTCTTTCCGCCATTTTATTAGACATGCTTATGATTGTGATTTGGACAAACAGCAACTGTTGGATCTCCAATCTTTAATCAAACAGAACTTTCACTTAATCTCTTCAGATCTGGACCAATTTCGCGGTTACATCCAGCGGTTAAGTTTTGAATAGGCACCTAGACCCAGGTTACTCCCTGAAGATAAAATTCGAAGAGTGGTACGCTGTTTTTCTTTCATTCATTTATTTTTTTTGCGTACTCGGCTCTTATTATGTTTTACGGCCGATGCGAGATCAACTTGCTGTAGAAGTGGGCTCGGAGCAACTACCTTGGTTTTTTTCAGCTACTTTTGTGGCCACGCTGATGTTAACGCCGTTATTTTCATGGTTAGTATCCATTTGGCCACGGCGCGTCATTTTGCCCCTTGTTTACCTGTTCTTCATTGGTTGCCAATTGGCTTTTATCCCTTTGTTTAATTATCACGATTGGCTTTCCGTTCGAACTTTAGGAATTGTTTTCTTTGTATATGTCAGCGTATTTAATTTATTTGTAGTGTCGGTCTTTTGGAGCTTTATGACAGATATCTGGAGTGATGATCAAGCACGGCGTTTATTCCCCATTATTGCCCTAGGAGGTACGGCGGGAGCAATCCTAGGTCCTGTCATTACAAGCACTTTAGTTGAAATCGCGGAATTGTCATTTTTGTTGGTCGTTTCAGCTACGTTGCTTTTTGTGGCTGTAGTTTGCATCTTATTTCTTGGCAATTGGGCCAATCGGTATGGATCCAACCGATTTGTTGCCAACAACGCGGCGGCAATTGAAGGAGGCATGCTCGATGGGTTAAAGCAAATTTTTTCCAATCCATTCATACGAATGATCTCGGTAATGATGTTGCTCAGCGATGCCATTGGGACGATAGCCTACGTTTTGGTTACCGATTATTCAGGAAAGGCTTTTCCCCATGATGTGATTGCCCAAACCCGCTTCGCGGCTGAGATGGATTTATCGGCAAATATCCTGCAAATTTTTGTTCAATTGACTCTCACCCGTTGGTTATTAGTGCGCTATGGAGCTGGACTAGTCTTTTTGTTTTGTGCCGGCATCGTCATTTTAACCTGTTTAGCCACAGCATTTGTCTACAATCCATACGCAACCATCATCGGTGTGATGCCGCCTGTGGCACTGGTTATGATTATCACACGCTCCCTTTCTCATGGTATGATTCTACCTGCACGGGAAACGCTTTATACCCTAGTCCCGCGAAGCGTCAGGTACAAAGGTAAAAACGCTGTAGATACGGTTGTATGGAGGGCAGGGGATATTTTATCCATTTTGTCGATTAAGGGTTTCCGTTCCCTAGGGGTCAACTTGGCCGGTTTTGGACTCATCTGGGCAGCGTTAGCAGCCCTAGCGGGATTTATCGGCTGGCGCTTAGCGAATCGAGTTGAACAGGGGGAATTCAAAGAAACTTGAACTAAACCTACCGATCTGCCATTGCTTGAATTTAACACATTTTTTCGAGGAAATGCTGTGAAGAGAAAACTTTTTGCCGTCTGTTTTTTAGGATTATCTCTATTCACACAATCACACGCAGCTGCTCCAAATAGTGTTGTGGCTACGATTAATGCAGGGGTCAATCCGGAGGGGATGGCAATTACACCCGATGGTCGCAAGGCTTATTTAGCCAATGTGAATAGCTATGAAATCACCAATGAACACGCTGTGAGTGTCCTTGACCTACAAACGAATACCGTCGAAACAGTCATTACAGATCCCAGTTTTAATGAGGCCTATACCGTTACGCTTAATAAGAAAGGGACGAAAGCCTACGTCACAAACTCTAATGGTTCCACTGTAAGTATCATCGATACCAAAACCAACCAAGTCAGTGGTGTGATTAATGGTTTTGATGGTCCTTCTGGGATGGTGATCGATCATCATCGCCATATCGGCTATGTGAATAACTATGGCGCTACACCTGGATCAGGGAGTGGAAATGGACACACCATTAGTATGATTGATTTAAAAACCGATACAATTCGAGGTACGATTAAGGTTGATCAAGGACCGGTTGCCTTAGCTCTTAATCCCAATGGTAAATTTCTCTACTCTATCAATTATGTGGATGGGAAGCCTGGAACGGGTACCATGAACATTATCGACACGAAGAAAAGTAAGGTTGTCTATACAGTTAAAGGCTTATTTGGCCCATTTAACATCGCAGTGACCCCCAATGGTAAATATGCTTATATTACCAACTTTGGCAGCAATGATTTTGATCCCATCGGAACAACAGTCACGGTTGTGAATTTGAAGAATGGTAAAATCCACGCAACAATCGATGTCGCTTTGCAACCTGCTGGCATCAGCATCACCCCCGATGGGCGCTTTGCCTATGTCAGCAACTATAATACCCTTTATAGAAAGAAAAATTTCACTGAATTAACAGCTGGTGGGGGCACGATAAATATCATTGATATTTCCAAAAATGAAGTGGTTCCTCCCACAATACCTGTAGGTGCTTCGCCTGCGCGCGTGACCATTTCGCCAAATGGGAAGTTTGCCTACACCTCCAATTTTACGGGAAACACCATCAATGTGATTGCTTTACCCAATTAGAATTGGTATCCCAAATAGGGTGCATGCAAATGCGAGGAAAATCCAAAGAAAAAAGATCTTTTTAGGCAGCATGCCTTGAATGGCTTCAATCATAGATCACTATTCTCAAGTTCTTGCTCAATTTGCTCAATGCTAGGGAGAGATCCTTTTAACTCATCAGGGAGAGATTCTATGATCTTTGCTTCATACTGAGATATACCGATGGGTTTATTGATATCTCTCAGAGCATATTCGGCAACGACTTTGTTTTTTCCTTTGCAAAGCAAAAGCCCTATCGTGAATTTATCGTCTGGATGTCTCATTTTGTCATCTATAGCAGAAAGATAGAAATTCATTTTCCCTACAAATTCGGGCTTGAAATCTGTTGCCTTTAGCTCAACCACGATAAAGCATCTAAGTTTGTAATGGTAGAAGAGCAGATCGATATAAAAATCTTGGTCTCCTATTTCTAAATGAACTTGGCGGCCTACTAAAGAAAAGCCTGCTCCAAGCTCGAGTAAAAATCTTTGAACATGATCCAACAACCCTGATTCCAGTTCTTGCTCATCGTGTTTATTCCTTAGGGTTAAAAAATCAAAGCAGTAGGGATCTTTTAATGCTTGATGAGCCAGGTCAGATTGAGGAGAAGGAAGAGTTATTTGAAAGTTGGTAATGGCTTGCCCTTCTCGCTTATGAAGACCGCTATCGAGCCAATGCAATAAGACGTTTCGACTCCATCCATGTTCAATCGTTTTACGAGCGTACCAAAGTCTGTCCTGGAGAGTTTTAAGCTTTTGAAGGAGAAGGATGTTATGGCCCCATGGAATTTGGCCAACAGCCTGTTGGCTAATTGCAAATTCTGGATATTCCTTTGCGAATTGAACCATGTACTTGATATTTGTTAAAGAGAAGCCCTTCATTTCAGGAAAGGTAGATTTGAGGTCTTTAGCTAAATTTTCGATAGTCTTAGCACCCCAGCCCTCATCTTTTTGTTTGAGATGAATTTTAAAACCTATTTCCCAGTAAAGATTGAGAAGTTCGTGGTTAACAGCTAAAGCAGCTTTTACCTGAGAGGTTAAGATTTTTTCTTTAATCTCTTTGAAAAAAGCTTTGTATTCATTTGGGGCTACAGCTTGAACTTTTTCGATTGTATTTGATGGCATTTTGCCCTCTTGGTTTTAGCGGGGAGGGTAGCAAGAAGGGGCAAAAAACAAAAGATTTTTCACTGAAGTTTAAAAAAAGATTGGAGGTGGAGAGACGCATTCAGAACTTTCGACTCAGACAAATTTCTCCTTTTCAAGCCTTATCAAAGTATGCTACCTTTTCTAGCTTCATAAATCTGTTTAGAAGAGACTACCAATTATGAATAAAACAAAAACCCCTATGAAACGAAAGCGGAAAAAGCGTGAAATTAATATTCCTACAGGATGGCTTACCACGGATGTTGACGAAATTAACAGACGTCGTTTACGTGGTGTCAGTGAATCTTTTAGTATCAATAAAACCGATGGAAACCTCAAAGAGCCTTTTGGATCCTACAGTGTCATAAGTGAATCTAAAAGTTGCTACGCAGTTGAACTTCGCGACTACAAAAATTACTTTAATTCATGTTCGTGCCTAGATCATCGCATCAATAGATTGGGTACTTGTAAACATGTTGAAGCTGTGAAGTATTTCCTTTCAAAAAAAACTACTGTAAGAAAGCGTATCCTTAAGCTGGGGTCTTCTCGTCATGAAATTTTTCTCGATAGAAGCTCTGATAATGTTATTAAAATACGGTGGGCTTTTAGTAGCGAAACGGCAGGCAATGATACTAGTAAAAAACGTTTGGAATGCTTCTTTTCTGATAATGGCACACTTCTTGGCAAACCTGTAGAGACTATAGCTAAACTTAAACAAATCATTGCTCAAGAAGATATGTCAGCTAATGTCATTTTGTCTCAAAATCTTCAAGATTGGCTTGAAGAGCAGATAACCATTCAACAGGACGCAAAAAAGAAAGATTCTTTCCTAAAAGATTTGGAAGCAGGGAAACGTTCATTCGATTTCTTAAAAGCATCTCTTTACGACTATCAAAAAGAAGGCATACTTCATCTAGCCCTGCGTGGCCGCGCCCTGCTTGCTGACGAAATGGGCCTTGGAAAGACAATACAAGCCATAGGAGCATGTATGCTCCTAAAGGATCTTTATAAGATTAAAAAAGTATTGGTAATTTGTCCTACTTCATTAAAAGTGGAGTGGGAAGAACAGATCAGTAAATTTTGCGATGAATCTTTTACTCTTATTAAGGGTTTAAGAACGATGCGATTGGATATGTATAAGAAGGAAACCTTTTTTTACATTGCCAATTACGAACAAATAAGAAACGATGTTGACTTGATCCAAAAAGTTCTACAGCCTGATGTGATCGTGCTAGACGAAGCACAGCGTATAAAAAATTGGCAATCAAAAACCTCACAACAGATTAAAAAGTTATACGCCCCATATTTATTTGTTTTGACAGGCACTCCGCTCGAGAACCGCATAGATGAAATCTATTCGGTTATGCAGGTTATAGATCCTCAAAAGTTAGGTTCATTGTTTCATTTCAACCGAGAATATTATCATCTTGATGAAAGAGGTAAACCCATAGGCCCTAAAAATCTCGATAAATTATTTTATAGTTTACGTGATGTAATATTGCGCCGTAACAAGAGCGAAGTAGAAGAGCAGTTACCTCCATGCATTACCAAAAACTATTTTGTGCATATGCATGAAGAACAGCGTGTACGTTATGAAGAACATAGTGAGATCGTCGCAAAAATTCTTGCTCAAACCAAACACAGGCAATTGCGCAAAGAAGAATATGAAACGCTGCAACAGCGTTTGGCTTGCATGCGCATGCTTTGCGATACTCCATATATTCTCGATCCTAATTGTAGGATATCCCCTAAAATAGATGAATTGCAAGAAGTGTTTGAAGAGCTCTTAAGCATACCTGAAAACAAAATTATTATTTTTTCTGAATGGGAAAGAATGCTTCAACTCATTCAGAAACTGCCTTGTTTTGATAATCTCAGCTACGCATGGCATACAGGCAGCGTACATCAAGATCAGAGACGAGAAGAAATCCTGCGCTTTAAAAATGATACGAATTGTCGAGTATTTCTCACAACAGATGCTGGTGCTACAGGCCTCAATCTACAAGCTGCCAATATTGTGATTAATATGGATTTGCCTTGGAATCCAGCTAAGCTCCAACAAAGGATAGCTCGAGCATGGCGTAAGCATCAAAAACGGAGCGTGCAGGTTATCAATTTCATAACTGAAAACTCCATCGAACACAATATGATAGGCACCTTGAATTACAAACAAGCTCTTTCCGATATAGTTATTAATGGCGACTTGGAAGCAATAGCTAAACTTGAAGAGTATAAATCTACTAAAGTCTTTACAGATAGATTAGAAAAGCTGCTAAACAAGGCACCTTTAGAAAACACCAAAGATGACAACTGCACTAAAGTGGATGTCGAACAAATTATACTTGTTGATAATGTAGAAGAAGCTATTTGTAGAACTACATTGAATAATTCTTCTCAAATGAGTAGTAGAAAATTAGATAATTCTGAAAATTGCCTTGTAAAACCCTCGGAAGGCAATGAAGCATTTAAGAAAAAAAATGAAGAAAAAAATCGTCAAATTACCCCCAAAACATTGCAAAAAGAATTAGATTGTTTAGATCCTCAGGTGCGTGAGATCATTTTATCTTTGATAAATGATGGATTGTTAGCTCCGATTTTGGATAAGACAAAGAATAGGGAAACATCAGTTTCTGGAAAATATTGCAATTTAGAGTGGGTAAAAAAGCAAGGTGATGTAGCAGAGAAAATGATAGAGCAAGCCTACAGAAATGCTAAAATGGCCTTACTCCTTATGCAAGGAGGTTTTGAGCAGGAAGCGCATACACCTACTGAAAAAGCACGACTCTTGCTTGTAGATGCTTATGATAAGGTTATTGCCATATCCCAAGAGATAAATGACACTGTATTCTCTAATCTATTGGAAGAGAGAATGATCTGCAAGGAAAGTCTGTTAGAAGCAAGCATCCTTGAAAGTAAAATCCTGAATTTGAAGGGACATTTGCAAGGTTTGCTATTGCAGTGTCATCAAATCATTTAGGAATGAGGAAAAGATGAAAAGAGAATTAACAGCTTTTAATATGGCTACAGTTAAAGCAACCATTTTCTTTGACAAACGATTCTGGGTGGAGACTAGTGCACGAATTTGTTTTAAATCACTATCATGAGCTGAAATTTGGAGAGGCCAAGGAAATCACTATTCAATTCAACGCATGAACCCAAAAAGGGTGCAGAGAGAAGTGCGTCGAGAAATGGCAAGGATGAAAGAAACGTCAAAGCCATCAACAGTATCTTCTACAATTGCTAATTCCTCTCCTTTTTAATGTCTCGTAAAGCAATGTTTGCTTGCATTTCGAAGTTTGGCACGACATTTGGATTTTTGAATCGGTTAACATGTCTTTCAGGATCAGGGTAGAGCCATTGAATACCATCTTGGTTATGACAAAAATTTTCTTTTTCATATAAAGGCAGAACTGTTGTTCGCTTAGAGCTTTAAGATTCCATTTGATTACAATTTCTCCTGCTTTGAAATCCCGTGCGCCAAGAAAGCTTGGTCATACTAGTTAAATGTAAGGAGTTAGCCATGATAAGTGCTTAGATAATCATGTAGGACATCAGGTAGGTATAGGAGGTAACTCTACACCTAAAGCCCTGATGAACAAACTTGTGAGCCTCAATGCGCAGGCGTGAATCTGATGTGGCCTCGTGACAAAGAAAATTACAGTTGGTCAGCCTGCGGGATAACGGTGAAGCCTACCACTTTGAATGAAGCCTAAGCATATGCAATTCAAAGAACTGTCGGGGTTAGAAGGAGAGTGCGCGCAAGGAAAGTATAACCAGGAACTTGGGAGACCCTACTAGGATTTACACCTTAGGAGATCGTGAGCGAAGTCAAGGCAGAGCGATAAGTAAGGATAGATAAATAAACGTTTAATGGGAATGCATAACCAAGAAACGGCCTGGAAGGGAGTCAGAGGAGCCCATAGTAGTGATGAATCAGGGTAATGCCTGAGGAGCGAAGGGGCTCTGCTATAAACACGTTTCAATCTAGTGGAGTGTACCGATTGGAAACTATTACGGATCAAAGAGAAATCTTTGGAATTGCAAAACTAAGGGCGAAACTAGGCCAGAAAGCCAAATTAGAGCCGAAATTTCGGTTCTACACTTTGTATCATCACATCTGCAAAGATGAGATACTGATGCTAGCCTGGGAAAAGGTAAAGAAAAATGGAGGGTCGGCAGGCATCGATGGCATATCCATCAAAGCCATTGAGAGACAAGGCGTCAGCGAGTTTCTTAAAGAAATCCAAACCGAACTAAAGAACAAAACTCACCATTATATTCACAAAAATAGCATCTTTTTGTGAAAAAAAAGGAGAAATATTATCCATTTCACAAAATTTTAGTGGTTTTTGTGAAATTACAATCTGAAGGTATTTTAAATCATAAGAGTGCTTTCATCTCTGTGACAAAATGTTGAAATGTGACATCTCTTCTCCATAAGCCACAGATGTCACAAATGTCACATAAGAAAAAGGAAGGAGAGACATTTAGAATTTTCGACTGGAAAATTTTTTTCAAATACCCTTGATCGCTTCCAAATCGAACAAGTGGTGAGCCCAAGCTTTTTCAAACTTTGACTCTTCTCCATGATCATATAATTCTTCGATTGAGGTGATAGCCTTTTTCCTTATTTGATTAAATGTGGTCGCACGCGGATCAGAATGGTCGAGTCCAATGTTTTCAAACTGCTGAGAAAGCCATTTTTTATGCCCATTAAGGTTGTGGTTCCTAGGGTCTTTAGACTTTGGATCATTAATCATGCGGGCAAGACGTTGAGCGGATTCAGGGGAAAAGGTTTTTAAAAGTGTCTCCCAAGACCTTGTGTAAGATGTAGTCTCTCTCGTTTCTTTTTTTGCGTAGTAATGGTGGGCATCTCCAATATGAAGAGGAGAGTGATCTCCTGAGGTTGCTCCCGCATGTCCTTGCTGTGTTTTAGCTTTAGACGTGGAATTGGGAGAATGAACTCTTTTACAGGAGCATGCTACTTTTAGAAATGTGCCAACTTTATCAATGATT
>Ga0153954_1001272_pt1 | contig 14254 bp, 18 predicted proteins | sample TSFL038MetaG_FD_102277 | JGI IMG/M metagenome (GOLD analysis project Ga0153954, IMG submission 102277) | Attine ant fungus gardens microbial communities from Florida, USA - TSFL038 MetaG | ecosystem: Host-associated > Fungi > Mycelium > Unclassified | place: USA: Florida, Wekiwa Springs State... | reverse complement strand
GAACGCCGCGCATTCGGTCGGCGTGCAGTGGTCGCGCGTCTGCAGCACCTGCGCCACCAGCCCATAACGGTCGTGCTCCACCGCGCGTCGCAGCGCGAGCAGTTCCGGCGTCATCTTGGGATTCGCGGCGGCAACGTCGCCAAGTACGGTCAGCCGCGACACCTGCGAGGCCGTATAGCTTACCGCGGAGGCCGCGGCCTCCGCGGAACCGAACAGCGCCTTTTCACACCCGGCCAGGACGGCGTCGCCGGCGAGATCATCGATGCAGGCGAGCGCCGGCAGGCTTGCAGTCGCAGTTGTCGCGGGGGCCAATCGGATTTCATCGCTACTGCCGCGGGGGGCTGGACCAGAGCCGCGAATGGTCGCGGCGGCCGCGATCCCGACGGCCAGCAGCGTGATGACAGTCAGCGCACCATTGGCCACCGATTTCTCGGCACGTATCAGCGTGATGAGAACGATGATCCCGAAGAACCCTGCGGCCGCCAGCGTCACCCACATCGCAAAGGACGGTGAACGCCAGAGATAGTCGAGCGATGTTGTCCATGCCCAATTCATGCGCGATGTCCTCTCACGCAGATTTAGAATCCATCACGCCGGCGTGGCGGTTCCGAACTTCGCGAAAATGCATGGCGCAGAATAGTGCGAAGTTCGGAACCAGGACACTAGCGGAAATGCTGTGTCCACATTCACCCGGTATCACTGTGGTTCCCCGAACGGGGCCATCTTGACGGCGGGTCAAGCGGAACCGGCCATTGTCAGGCGGCGGCGAAAGCGTTCTCAGGAGATGGCGAGTTGACTTTCCTTGGCGACCCGCTCGAAAGCTTCCGTTGAACTCTTGATGCGATACTGGCAGTCGTCGCCTTCAGTCGGGAGTTGCCGGATCACCTGGTAGGTACCAGTGGCAGCCGGACGCGAGATGTTGCTCGCCGTGAAGTATACGGTCGCTCCAATAGGGAATTTGTGTTTCAACGCCCTCTCCATCACAGATGCCGACCGCGCCCAGGGTCCCCACTGCGGCAGCCGGCTGGAAACCGGGACGCTCTATAGCACGCGCCCTCGTCCGTTGGCCAGTTGCAACAGGGCATGGCAAATGCGCTGATTTTGCAGGCTTTTCAGTGCGATAGGCTGCGCTCCGGAGACCGGATGGAGCCGTCCAGGATGGGCGATAATCGCGCCTTCCAGTGCTCCATCGCGATATCCCGGCGAGCAGGATAGCGAGCGTCAAATCCGCTGGGCGTCAGGCCGTGTGCGGCAGCTTCCCGTCGGGGCTCGCATGATCGAGCGCCTGCGGAAGCTGGTGCGCCAGAACTTCGGAGATCTGGTCGACCGGAATGTTGTACTTGGCGGCGAGTTGCCGGACCGTGTCGTTGCCAAGCACCTGACGCACCTGATCGGCCGTGATCGGCAGGTTCTGGCCGGTGCCGATCCAGGACTTGACCTGATCACCAAGCCCGGCCTGCTCGAGCTTGGCGACGATTGCGTTGAGCCCGCCCTGGCTGCCGGTGCCCATCACCTCACTGAGCACGACCGGAAGCACGGCAGCGCCGAGTTGGCTGAGCACGCCCCTGAGTGCCGGTGAGTTTTCCAGTGAATCGAGGATTCCCATAGCGAGACCTTCTGAGTGGATGCGTGGTTGCGTGAATGAATGCGCGACGCCGTCACGGATTCAGACTGCTTCCGTTCGCCGCCGTCAAGCGGCGAACGCCGTCATATTGCTGCAACAACGATCAAACCGACTCGAACCTTTCGATCACCAGTGTCTCGGCAAGACCGTCGCGGGTCCATTCGGCAAAGGCCGGCAGCGCCAGCATCGTCTCCATATAGGCGTGCACCTGAGGCGCGACGGGAATCGCGTAGGTGCGGAAGCGATGCACCACCGGCGCATACATCGCATCGGCCGCGCTGAACGCGCCGAACAGGAACGGCCCGCGCTTGCCGTAACGCTCGCGGCATTCGATCCAGATCTGCTGGATCCGTGCCACGTTGGCCTGCGCGTCCGCAGACAAATCGATCGCACCGATCGGCCGATGCAGGTTCATGCCGCATTCGTTGCGCAGCGGCAGGAAGCCCGAATGCATTTCCGCCGAGATCGACCGCGCATGCGCGCGCTCCGCGCGATCCTCGGGCCATAGAGTCGCCGCGGGGAAGCGCTCGGCGAGGTATTCGATGATGGCAAGCGAGTCCCACACCGTGACGTCGCCGTCGATCAGCACCGGCACCTTGCCGGAACGGCTGAAGCTCAGAATGCGATCCTTGTCGGTCTTGTCATCGGTGTAGAGCGGGATGAATATTTCTTCAAAGGCGATGTTGGTGGCGCGCATTGCGAGCCACGGCCGCATCGACCAGGATGAATAGTTCTTGTTGCCAATCGCGAGCTTCAGGGCCATCCGCATAAATCCTGTTTTGCGCGTTTTCGGCGCGCTGCCGTCACAGCATGCGCGCTTTAGCATGCCGGTGCAGGGAACGCAGCCTAAGAGAAGTCGCGCGGTGTGAAGGCGAGGTCGAGCACCTTCCATTCGCCGTAGCGGTCGGCCGGCAACATCTTATAGGGCTGACACGCCTTGAGCGCGCTCATGGCGCTCTGCATCAGGAACGGTCCCTTCGCTGACGCGCTTGCTTCGATCAGGACGGGTTCACGGGCAAGATGCCCGTCGGTTGTCATCATCACCCTGAGCTTGATCATGACGTTATCGGACGGCGCGATCGCTGCCGGCAATTTCAGGCAGCTTTTCAGATGGTGCCGGAACTCGGTGATGACGCTGGAGCTGATATCGGCAACGCTCGAAGCCGTGGCATCGACACCATCGCCGGGCTTGTCGCCGGAGTTAGCGGCCATCGGAGGCAGGTCCGCCGGCAAGCCGAGCATCACGTGATATTTGAGCGTCAGGTCGGGCTCAGGCGGCGTGTAGCCGGGCGATGACGTAGGCGGCGGTGCCGCGACGGACGGCTGAGGCTGCGGCAGCGGCGGTTGGGCCTGTGGCTGAGTCTGCTCTGCGGTTTCCTGGCTACCTGGAGGGGCGGCCTGTGGCGACGGGGCGGCCGCCGCTTGCGCTGCGGGCGGCGCTGAGGCAGGGGACGGCGCCGGCTCGTCGGGCTTGATGGGTGTGGTCAGATCGAGGGTTGGCGATGGCGTAGGCGACGGGGTCGGATCAGGCTTCTGCTTCGCCTCCTGCGGTGTCACCAGATCGACCGAGATCGATTCCGTCGCCACCGAGGCGAAGGGATGCACCTGGGTCGATAGCAACAGCAAGGCCAGCACCGACAGATGCGCGCCTGCCGATGCCAGGACGTCCGAGCGGATGAATTGCCGAAACGCCATCCCGTTCGACCGATTGAACGGCTCCCCTGCACACTCCCAAAGCCGACTGAGGTCAGCCGGCCCCTGTCACTCCCATAGCCGAAACCTGCTGCATGTCCTCGTCGGACAGTTCGAAATCGAAGATATCGATATTCTCCGACAGCCGCTCGAGCTTCGAGCTGCGCGGAATCGCCGAGACGTTTTGCTGCACCAGCCAGCGCAGGCAGATCTGAACCGCGGTCTTGCGGTAGCGGTCACCGATCCGGGCCAGAGTCTTGTCATTCTTGACACGGCCTTTTGCGATCGGGCTATAGGCGACCAGCGCCATGTCGTTGCGCGCGCAGGCCTCCCTCACCTCAGTCTGGTCGAGATAGGGGTGATATTCGACCTGATTGCAGACCAACGGCGCCGGACAGGCAGCAACCGCCTGCTCGATCAAGGCGACCGTGAAGTTCGAGACGCCGATATGCCGCGTCAGCCCGAGCTCCCTGGCATGCGCCAGCGCGCCCAGCGTCTCCGCCAGCGGCACCTGCCGGCTGGGCCAATGCAGCAGCAGGAGATCGACCTCGGTCAGGCGCAAGCGCACCAGGCTTTCCTTGGCCGAGCGCAGAAGGTCGCGCGGCGCGAAGTTCGTCGGCCAGACCTTGGTTGTGACGAAGACCTCGTTGCGCCTGACGCCGGAGCCGCGCAGGCCCTCTCCGACCTCGCGCTCATTGTCGTAGGCCTGCGCTGTATCGAGGTGCCGGTAGCCCAGCTTCAACGCCTGCTCGACAATCCGCGCGCATGTGCGCCCGCGCAGCTCCCAGGTGCCGAGACCGATTGCTGGGATTTTCGCGCCGTTTGCCTCGACGAATTGCATGAACGGGAACTCGGACCGACGTTGTTCCCCATTATGAAGCGGAGGAGCGGCGATGCCAACGGCCCGCTCGAGGTTTATGCACTTAGGCTTTGGCCAGCGCGGCGAACACCGTATCCGGTGCGTGTGCGATGACGGTAAGCAGCGCCCGTGCCGGGCCGCGCGGCATCCGCTTGCCCTGCTCCCAGTTGCGAATTGTGTCCACTGGGACGTTGAGCCGCGCCGCGAATTCCTGCTGCGTCAGCCGCGCGCGGAGCCGCAGGTCGCGCACACCGGCTGGGCCCGTCTCTGTCGGCGCGGCAACCGCGGACGGCGCCAGCGGAAACTCCTGGCCATCCCGCAATTCGACGATCCGTCCGTCTGCCTTGAGCCGCAAGCGCCGCATGGTTCAATCCCTTGCGGACAGATTATCGGCGAAGGCCGTTAAGGCTCGATTAACGATATAAGCGTCTGGGCAGAAAAACTATTTCAGCCCGAACCAGAGCGTCGCGATCCCCAGGAAGGAGAAAAAGCCGACGACGTCGGTGACGGTGGTGACGAAGGTTCCGGACGCCACCGCCGGATCGGCTCGCACCTTCTCGAGCACGATCGGGATCAGGATGCCACCGAGCGCGCCGGCGACGAGATTGCAGATGATGGCAAGGCCGATCACGATCCCAAGGCCCGGGATCTTGAACCAGGCGACCGCGGCAATGCCGGTAATCAGCGCGAAGGCGATGCCGTTGACGAAGCCGACCAGGCTCTCGCGCAGGATCACGCGCACCGCGTTGTTCGCGCCGAGCTCGCGGGTGGCCAGCGCGCGAACGGCGACCGTCATCGTCTGTGTCGCGGCATTGCCGCCCTGGCTCGCCACGATCGGCGCCAGCACGGCGAGCGCCACCATCTGCTCCAGCTGTCCCTCAAACAGGCCGAGCACTGAGGACGCCAGGAATGCCGTGGCGAGGTTGACCAGCAGCCAGTTGAAGCGGCCCTTGGCGATGGTCCAGACGTTGTCCGAGAGCTGCTCGTCGCTGGTGACGCCGCCGAGTGCCTTGATCTCTTCGTCCGCCTCCGTCTCGATGACGTCGACCACGTCGTCGACTGTGATGACCCCGACCAGCCGATTGTCGGTGTCGAGCACGGGGGCCGCGACCAGATTGTACTTGCCAAACAGCCGTGCGACCTCTTCCAGGTCGTCCGTCACCGCGACACGGCGGCGGTCCTCATCGATCAGATCGGCGAGTGGAACCGGCCGGCGCGAGCGCAACAGCACGTCCAAGGGTATCGCGCCCTGCCAATGCTGGGTACGGTCGACCGGGTAGATCTCGTAGAATCGGTCCGGCAGGTCCGGCGCCTCGCGCATGTAGTCGATCGCCTGGCCGACGTTCCAGTCCGGCGGCACCGTAATGAAATCAGTCTGCATCCGCCGCCCGGCGGAGTTTTCCGGAAATTCCAGGCTGCGTTCGAGCGCATCGCGCTCCTGCGGCGGCAGCTTTTCGAGGATCTCTTCCTGGTCTTCCTCGTTAAGTCCCTCAAGAAGTTCGACAGCGTCGTCGGACTCGAGTTCGCGCACGCCCTCGGCGACAGTCTCCGGCTCGAGCTCCTCGAGAATTTCCTCGCGGACCGCGTCGTCGACCTCGTTCAGCGCCGAGAAGTGGAAATCGGCGCCAGTGAGTTCGACCAGGCGGACACGGTCGTCCGGCTGGAGCGCCGCGATCAGATCGCCGAGATCGGCCTCATGCAGCTCGGTGACCACTTCGCGCAAAAATGGCGCGTCGGCGGCCTTGATCGCGTCGCTGATTTCCCCGATGAAAGAGGGGCGAATTTCGCCATTTTCCTCGCGCATTGGAAAACGGTCTAGAACCGACGTGTCGGCGGGACGGGCAACGTCCAGATGTTCGGCCATGACGCGCCTCGCCGGTTTGACAGAATGCTGCAACAGGTTTGATCTATCGTTCCCGCATTAGCAACACCGAACGCAATGTCAAATCGATACCGCCAAAAACGGCCATCGCTACTGATCCGATCCTTGTGCGTCGTTGCACTGGCATCGCTGTCGGGCACAGCTCGCGCGCACGCGCTCGCGCAATGTCCGCGCCCGGGCACGCTCGGCACATCGCGCATCCTCACCGTCGATGCGGCCACCTACCCGCGCGTCGGCTTGAAAAGCTTCCCGCAGACCCTGCCGCTCAGGGATCACGAGGTCGTGCTGACCTTCGATGACGGCCCGTTTGCACCGACGACAACGAAGGTGCTGGCGGCGCTCGCCGAGCAATGCGTCCGCGCGACATTCTTTGTGGTTGGCAAGTCCGCGTCCGAACATCCTGAGGTCGTGCGGCGGATCGAGGCCGAGGGCCATACCGTCGGGCACCACACCTGGTCACACCAGAGCGCGCTGCGGATCAAGCCGAATGAGGCGGTCGAGGAAATCAATCGCGGCATCGCCGCCGACGAATTGGCGCTGCATGGCGTCGCAACCACTAACCCGTCCACACCGTTCTTCCGCTTCCCCTACTTTGATTCGACGCCCGCCACGCTGGATTTGCTGCAGTCGCGCGGCATTGTCGTGTTCGGCGCCGATTTCTGGGCCAGCGACTGGAACAAGATGACCCCCAAGGCAGAACTCAATCTGCTCGTTCGCCGCCTGACCGCCGCCCGCAAGGGAATCATCCTGCTGCATGATCCGAGGGCGCAGACCGCCGCCATGTTGCCGGCGTTCTTGCGGTACCTGCGCGACCATGATTACCACGTTGTCCATGTGGTACCCGGCGCCCCGCCTGCCGCCGACAACCATGGCAGCCCTGACCAGAAGCTGGGTCAGAAGTCCGACAATTAAGCCCGCGTTCACGACCGGTACATATTCATCCGGAAATGTGAACCATCGTGGCTATTGCTGAGACCAAATCCCGGTAAAATCTCAAGATTCGCGCTAGTGTCGTGTGGCGGTCCGGAGGTTCTGTTCCTGCCGCGCGGTCTCCGGGAGAACTTCCGAAAAGAGAACTTCCGAACCACAACGACATTAGAGTAATGGATTCGCCAGTTGTGCTTCGAATCCGAAGTTCGCTAGGCAAGATGTCGCAAAACGATGCGAACTTCGGATCCGGGACTTGGAATTGGAAGTTGCTGACGGTGTTGCATGATCGATAGTCGGGCGTTCAATATCCGGATCGGATCATGCGTCGTGCTGTGCGCGGGACTGCTTGCTGCTTTCACGCCGCGGCACGCGTTGGCGGACGATTGTCCCGGCCATCCCGATGCACTCGGCACATCGCGAACCCTGGTGGTCGATCCCCGTGCGCATCCACGGATCGGCACGATGCAATATCCGGAGACCCTTCCGCTCGCCGATCACGAGGTCGTGCTGACCTTCGATGACGGACCAGTGCCGAAGAACAGCAACCAGGTGCTGCGTATCCTTGCCGATCAATGCGTGAAGGCGACGTTCTTCACCATTGGCGAACAGGCGCGCGCAAATCCGGAAGGCGTCCGCAAGCTGGAGGCTGCCGGCCACACAGTCGCCACCCACAGTCAGACCCACCCGCTGACGTTCGAGAAAATGCCGATCGAGAAGGCGCGGCCCGAAATTGAAGATGGCATTGCCTCCGTCACTGCCGTGGCGAGCAACCCCGCCGATGTCGCACCCTTCTTCCGCATTCCGGGCTTGCTGCGTGCCGACGCCGTCGAGAACTACCTGGCCTCGCGCGGCATCCAGGTCTGGAGCGCCGACTTCCTGGCCGACGACTGGCGGCACATTTCTTCCGATCGCGTCTATCAACTCGCGATGCAGCGGCTGGAGGCCACGGGTAAGGGCATCCTGCTGCTGCATGACATCCAGGCACGCACCGTGGCGGCGCTGCCGAGGATTCTGAACGAGATGAAGGCGCGCGGCTATCGCATCGTCCATGTCGTGCCGGCGACGGCGGACCGGCCGGCGACGCCGACCGACCCATCGCAATGGCAGTTGCATCCGCCGTCCGAGAGCGTACCGATCGCGCATTGGCCGAAGGTACCGAATTTCGCGCCCGCCGAAGCCGCCGCGATGCTACCGGCTCCGGTGCTGTCGGATTTCGACGCGCCCGCGGACTCCCTGCTGCTATCCCAGGGAACGTTCGATCGCGTAAGACTGGCGCGCAAGCGCGAGGTGTCCTGGCCGGTCGAGACCGAGCCCACGGCGAACACGATCGCGATGCTGCCGGCGCCGGCCGAAAGCCTGTTCCAGATTCCGCCCGACGCGCGCGCCGCTTTCGAACCACCTCCGCCGCGTCACGTTGCAGCCGACGCCAAGGGCAGCGAACGTCACGCGGGAAAGCGCGGCGGGTCCTCCAACGCGCGTCACGGCGGACATGTCGCCCATGCAGCGAGCGGAGCGGCCAGAAATGGTGAACGGACCGGCAAGGCCGCGCGGCGACCGGTCCATGTCGCGAGCCTGAAGAAACGCAAGATCTAATCCAGCTCGAACGCAGAACTGTCACCTGCCTAAGCGCGGCATCTCGCGCTGGCTCCTTCAGCAACCACCAGCAGTCAAGCTGGGTCGGCCACGATCATCTCTCGGCAGCTGGTAATGCCATGCTGGACGAGAAGCCTACCAGGGCGTTTGATGCCGAGGTTGTGCGGATCAATTCGCCAATATCCTGGAGACGCAGAGCACCACCACCGCAGCCAGGAAGAACAGATCGATATAGGAGCTAACCTCGCCGTCGCGGCGCAGCCGAACGACATCGAGGATGGTCTGCTTGCGCGAGGCCATGGCGTTAGGCCCCTCCTCTACCATGGAGATCAGGCGCCGCGTTTCGGTCTCGAGCCGCTCGACGCGCTGGAAGAAGTAGAACGAGCGCAAGGCCGAGGCTGCGCGCATGCCGCTGTAGACCAGCACCAGGATCGCGAGGATAGCGCGGTTATTGTACTTCTCGACATAGTTCAGGCTGAAATAGACCAGCGCCAGGAAGGCGAAGTTGACCAGGAATCGATAGGCGAAGCCCAGAAGTCTCATGCACGCCCCCTTCGTCGCATGTCGTTCAAGCCTGAAATCACAGCATGGCAATCGCCGCGCCTCACGCGGTGATGCCTCGCGGGAGCGCTCATGCTGATGTACGCGGGAGTTGTGTGCGCTTCAATCGGCTTGTTGCGGCCTTGTTGAGGACGGGCTTTCCTCTGCTCGTTCGGAGCGACATGCGAGCCGTTAGCATCGCATGGACGAACGATGGGGATGCCATGAAGCGGCGGGATTTCCTTAGTCTTCTTGTTGGTGCAGCGGCGCTCCCGGCATGGCCGCGCGATACGACTGCAGAACCCGCCTATCCTGCGCGGCCGGTACGTATCATTGCCGGCTTTGCCGCGGGCGGCGGCGTCGACATCACGGCGCGCCTGATCGGGCAATGGCTGAACGAGCGCCTCGGCCAGAGCTTCGTGGTCGAAAATCGCACCGGAGCCGACGGCAACATCGCGACTGAAGCCGTCATCAACGCGCCCGCCGATGGCTATACGCTGTTGCTGGCCACGCTGCCCAACGCAGTCAATGCCTCGCTTTATCCGAAACTGAATTTCGTCTTCCTGCGCGACATCGCTCCTGTCTCAGGCGTCATCCGCGTGCCCATGGTGGTGCTGGTGCACCCGTCCCTGACCGCGACGACGATTCCCGAACTGATCGCGCACGCCAAGGCCAATCCGGGACGGATCAACATGGCCTCTGCCGGTACCGGAAGCGCGCCGCACATGGCGGGCGAATTGTTCAACGCCATGGCAGGCGTCAACATGACCCACGTTCCCTATCGCGGACAGAGCCAGGCGCTGACGGACCTGTTGGGCGGCCAGGTGCAGATCCTGTTTGCCGCAGCGCCCGGAACTGCCGACTACATCAAGACCGGCCAGTTGCGCGCGCTCGCGCTGACCGCTGCCTCGCATGCCGAAGGACTGCGTGAGCTGCCGATCGTGGCGAAATTTCTAGCCGGCTACGAGGCGAGCCAATGGTACGGCATCGCTGCGCCGACCAAAACGCCAGCCGATGTCGTCGAGCGATTGAACCGGGAGATCAATGCGGCGTTTGTGGATCAGGCGATGCTGACGCGCTTTGCCGCGATCGCCGGAGAACCGATACCGGGCGCACCGGGCGATTTCGGCAAACTCATGTCGGACGAAACAGAAAAGTGGGCAAAGGTTGTGAAATTCGCAGGCGTCAAGGTCGAGTAGATACTCGATACGCATGCGCGATAGAGGTCGTCCGGTCGCGTTAGACTTAACGTCGCCACAGACATAGTGGAACGTCGCCACAAACGTGGAGTGAACCGATGCCGAGGAAAGGAATCACGGGTCACGACGAATGGGTGGTCACGGAAGCGCTGGCGACAGCCTTCGTCGCGCTGGAGCAACTCCCGCCGAAGCACCAGCCGCGTGCGCATATGGAAGACATCCGCAAACTCTTGGCCAATGGCCATGAACCCGCAGCCGTCAGCCTCCATCTGGCGCAAGCCAAGTGCCGGCTGTTTCCGGAACGCGACCCTCACATGATTTACCGGGAATACGGTGTCGGCGACGACTACGGCTGATCGCGCCCGCCCTATGCCGCGACTTCGGGCGACGATGCCCTCGTTGTGCCGAATACCTGCTCGAACGCCTGCCGTAGCGCAATGTCGACATCTTCCATCACCACGGGATGGCCGAGATCGACCAGCGAGGTTACGCCGTAACGCTGGTCGACGACTCCGCAGGGCACGATCGCAGAGAAATGCGACAGGTCCGGCTCGACATTGATGGCGATGCCGTGGAACGAGACCCAGCGCTTCAGCCGCACACCGATCGCGGCGATCTTGTCCTCGAAGTCCGCTCCCTTGTCGGGCCGCTTCACCCATACGCCGACCCGATCTTCACGCCGCTCGCCACGCACGTTGAAGGCGGCCAGCGTGCGGATGATCCACTCCTCGAGGCCGGCGACGTAGGCGCGAACGTCGGGCCGCCGACGTTTCAAGTCGAGCATCACATAGGCAACGCGCTGACCAGGGCCATGATAGGTGGTCTGCCCGCCGCGTCCGGTCGCAAATAATGGGAAGCGCGGGTCGAGCAGGTCGGACTCCTTGCCTGACGTACCGGAGGTGTAGAGCGGGGGGTGCTCCAGCAGCCACACCAGTTCCGGAGCCTCGCCCGCCGCAATCGCCGCCGCCCGCTCCTCCATCGCAGCCACAGCTTGCGGGTAATCGATGGGCGATTCTGCGATGTGCCATTCGACGGCGCTGCCGACCGGGGCAGTAAATCGTGTCAAATCAATATTTTGGCGGTCATTAACCATCGGCTAACCATAACATGGTGGATTCGGAACCACAGGCAATCTAGTCGCAGTTTGGTGGTTCAGAAGTGTCAACGCTCGATAAAGTCAACGTGGATCTCATGGTCGTCCTGGGGACCTCAACCATGCCCATCCACCAGGTCATCCGGCTCTCCCGCGGCGCCATCATCGAACTGGACGCCACCGAGGCGGACGAGGTCAAGGTGCTGGCCAACAACCTGCCGATCGCAAGCGGCGTCGTGCTGGTCGACCGCAACCGCATCGCGGTCGAAGTCAAGCAGATGCTGCCGAAATCGCCCATTACCCGGTAAAGCCGATAAAAAGCTGCGGCAAAGTCTGGATTTGACCAGCTTGAAGGTCTTGTCCCCCCGTGGTCGATTTGTTACATCGGCGCGGTTGATCCGGCCGGTCCGGTATCGGCATTCCAAGCGCTCGTGGCGGAATTGGTAGACGCGCTGCCTTGAGGTGGCAGTGAGTAACATCGTGGGGGTTCGAGTCCCTCCGAGCGCACCACACCGAAATCACTCCAAAATTTGGCTTGCCCGACTGGCCTCGTCCGGCCCGACGCGTTTTGGGGCACTATTTCGGCACTCTCACGAGCTAACTGCCTTGTGGTGCTCACGCGAATGGCGTTGACCGTGTCGACCAGACCATCGGGCTGATGCCTCGCATATTTCTCGACCATCGCGATTGAGTTCGAGGACGCCTCCGCGATCGCGCCTGTTGGCGGTGCGACGGCGTTCAATCCTTTGACCACGAATGTCCTGAGAGGCTGGATTTGCTCGCGGCTGCGTTCGCTGTATCGGGCACCGTCGGTGGCCGATTTGCGCGTGCGGCGCCATTGTTTATAAATACTTCGCATGAACCTTGCGGATATCGAGGCGTTTGTCGCGGTTGCGGAAACAGGCTCTGTAAGCCGTGCCGCCGCACGGCTCAATCTCACCCAGCCCGCAACAACCCGACGCATCCAGAGTTTCGAGGCGGCGGTCGGAGAAGGACTCCTGTTCAATCGCACGGTGAAGCCGGCTGTCCTGACGACGCTTGGCGACCACGTTCTTGAGCGTTGCAGGCGCGTGCTCACTGCCGTGGCGGAACTGGAAGCCTGTACGGCAAACGCGGCCGACCCCGCCGGCGAACTGAAGATCGGAGTCGCCCACGGTCTGGGCGAGATGGTTCTCACAACGCCCATCGAGGCGCTGCGAGTGCATTACGCGCGCGTCCGGCTCCAGATCACCTCAAACTGGAGCACGGGCCTCATTGAGGAAGTGCGGAGCGGCGCGATTGATTGCGCCATTGGCCTGCTAACCGATGACCATTCGGTCCCGGCGGGGCTGCAACGGATTGCGCTTGGAGCCGAACAAGTCGTCGTCGTTTCGGCGTCACGCAGCCCCACGAAAACCAATGGCAGCCCGTGGCGATTGCGCGATCTGGCTGAAGAGGACTGGTTTCTCAATCCAACCGGATGCGGCTGTCGCGCGGCGCTCACGCGCGCCTTCGACCAACAGCAACTCCCCATGCGCATCGCAGCTGAAATCTTCGGCGAGGATCTTCAGCTGTCCCTTCTGTCCACGAGCGGCGGCCTGTCGCTGGTCCCGCGTCGTTTGTTCGAGCACAGCCAGCATCGCGAGGGTCGGCAAATCCTTTCGGTGGTCGACTTCAACATGCGTGCAACGGTGACCCTGATCCGCAGCACCGTGCCAACGCGCTTCGATTCCGCTATGGATCGGCTCGTGGCCGCGTTGAGAGCGAAACTCAGCTAAATCAAGCATAATCATTATATGAACAATGCATTTGATTTATAATGATTGAGCACTCATGTTGCTCTGGAGCTAACCATGAGCACTCATGTTGCTCTGGAGCTAACCAAACGTGCGAATGACGTCTGTAGGCAGTCACTCGCTTTCTCGCTTCAGAGGGATCCGCTTCGATGATTGTCGCCGTGTTTCGCAACCGCCTCGCTCCCGGCGCCCAGGATGAATATGGCCCGATGGCTAAACAGATGAGTGAATTGGTGCGGAGCATCCCCGGCTATGTTTCCCACAAGCTGTTTGTCGCTGACGACGGCGAGCGCGCAACGATCGTGGAGTTCGAATCCGAAGCGGCGCTTCACGAATGGAAGGTCCATCCAGAGCATCTACAAGCCAAGAAGCTCGGCTTCACGAAATTCTTCAGCGCCTTCAAATATCAGATATGCGACGTCACTCACGCCCGCGCGTGGGAAAGTAAGACCACCGCAAAATGATGCACCCTTGGTTTGGCGAAGAGCGCAGCATTATCGGGGAAACATGGATGATCGAATGCACCTTTGAGCTAAGGACCTTCACATGAAAATGCACGGCATCCCCTTCGGCACCACGGACTGGAGCGTGATCCCGCCGACCGAGCACGCCGGCACGGCCGGCAAGGCAATCTGGCGGACCCAGAATTTCGGCGACATCCGCGTCCGCATCGTCGAATACACACCCGGCTATCTGGCCGATCACTGGTGCGAGAAGGGCCATATTCTGTTGTGCCTCGACGGCCGCCTCGATACCGAACTCAAGGACGGCCGCAAGTTCGTCCTCACCCCGGGGGTAAGCTACCAGGTCGCCGACGGGGCCGAGCCACATCGCTCCTCGACCGACATCGGGGCGAAACTGTTCATCGTGGATTAAAACGGTCCCGGTCGTTTGTTGCGAGGGAAACCTCCGCACACCCGTCGGGCTCGTGGCCCGGGGGCATGCTCTTCCGGATCATGCGCTAGGCGGCTTCGTCTGACCGCCGCCATATCGGAAACGGGTCCGCGAGTTTTGCCCATTCCGCGACCTCCATCGCAGGTTTTCCGGATACGAGACACGCATCGAGG
>Ga0153954_1001271_pt1 | contig 14260 bp, 11 predicted proteins | sample TSFL038MetaG_FD_102277 | JGI IMG/M metagenome (GOLD analysis project Ga0153954, IMG submission 102277) | Attine ant fungus gardens microbial communities from Florida, USA - TSFL038 MetaG | ecosystem: Host-associated > Fungi > Mycelium > Unclassified | place: USA: Florida, Wekiwa Springs State... | reverse complement strand
TCGGGGGCGACGATCGATCCCACCACCGCCTCGCCGAGGCCCCAGCTGGCGTCGATCACGCGCTCCGCGGCGCCGCTGACGGGGTGGCGGGTGAAGAGCACGCCGGCCGTGTCGGGCTCGACCAGGAGCTGGACGACGACCCCGATCTGCGGCTCGCCCTCGACCTCCATCATCTGCCGGTAGGCGAGCGCGATCTCGCCGTGGGCGGAGTCGTGGACCTCGTGGACCGCCCTCACGACCTCGTCGTCGTCGCGGACGTTCAGCACGGTCGCGTGCTGGCCGGCGAAGCTGGTCTGGCTGCTGTCCTCGCCGATCCCGGAGGAGCGCACCGAGACCGGGCCGCCGAGCTCGCGGAAGCGCGCGAGGAGCGCCGCGGTCGCCTCGCCGTCGCCGCCCGCGACCGCGTCGACGAAGGCGTGGGGGAGGGCGAAGCCGTCGGGGACCGGCAGGCCGGCGCGGATCGCGGCGCCGAGCTGGACCGCCTTGCCGCCGAGCTCGGACTCCTCGCGGGCGTCGGCGAGCGCCACCGGGCCGACGGTCCGCCCGGCGCTCATCCCGCGAGGATCAGCAGGGCGTCGACGGCGGTCGCGCCCTCACCGGCCGGGTGGACGAGCAGCGGGTTGACCTCCAGCGCCTCGAGCCGGTCGCCGATCCCGACCGCGACCGCCGCGAGGCGCTCGATCGCCGCCGCGGCCGCGTCGAGGTCGGCCGCCGGGGCGCCGCGATAGCCGCGCAGGAGCGGCGCGATCGCCAGCTCCTCCAGCATCTCGCGGGCCTCGCCGGCGCGCAGCGGCAGCATCCGCCGGGCGACGTCGCCGGCCAGCTCCGCCTCGACGCCGCCGGGGCCGACCACCAGCACCGGGCCGAGGACCGGGTCGCGGCGCGCGCCGACAATCAGCTCGGTGCCCGCGCCCGCCAGCTCCTGGACGATCGAGCCCTCCGGGTGGGCGCCCGCCCGCAGCGCCGCGGCGACGACCTGGTCGTGGGCGGCGGCGACCGCGTCGGGCCCGGAGACGCCGACGACGACCGCGCCCGCGTCGCTCTTGTGGAGGAGGTCGGGGGCGGAGGCCTTGACGACGACCGGGCCGGTGCCCGCCGCGGCGCGGGCGGCGTCGGCGTCGACGCAGATCGTGGTGTGGGCGACCGGGACGCCGGCGGCGGCCAGCGTCGCGAGCGCCTCGGCCTCGGTCGGCGAGCTGCTCGCGGGCAGCGTGACCGCGGCGGGCTCGAGCGGCGGCCCGCCGTCCCCGGCGCCGAAGCGGGTGCGGGCGGCGAGCGCGTCCATGCAGCGCTGGGCGTCCTCGAAGACGGCGACCCCGGCGCCCATCAGCCGCTCGCGCGCCGGCGCCGCCATCCGCCCGGCGGTCCAGAGCACGGCGAGGTCGCGCGCCTCGGTGCTGAGGATCAACTCGGCGAGCTCTTCCGAGCGGCGGGGGGGATGCACGGTCAGGACCATGACCGCGGTGCCGAACTCCGGCGCCTCGGCGACGATGCGCAGCGAGTTGCGGAAGATCTCCGGTTCCTCGGAGAACATCCCGCTCATGTCGGCGGGGTTGCCGAGCGCGGCGAAGTCCGGCATCGCCTCGGCCAGCTGCGCGGTCGTCGCGTCGCTCGGCTCGGGGAGCTCGAGGCCGGCCCGCTCGGCCGCCTCGGTGGCGACGACGCCGGCGCCGCCGGAGGTGGAGAGGATGCCGACCGTCTTCGTCTGCGTCGGGCCGAGGCGCTCGAGCGCGACCGCGTGGTCGATCAGGTCGTCGAAGCCGTCGACCCGGATCACGCCGTGGCGGCGGAGGAAGGCGTCGACGACGTCGTCGGCGCTGGCGAGGGCGCCGGTGTGGGCGGCGCTCGCCCGCGCGGCGACGCCGGTGGCGCCGCCCTTCAGCGCGATCACCGGCTTGCCCGCGGCGCGCAGCGCGTCGAGCCCGCCGGCGAGCAGCTCCGGCGAGCGGATGCCCTCGAGGAAGACGGTGACGACCTTGGTCGGCTCGTGGTCGACCAGCCACCAGAGCACCTCGCCGACCGTGACGTCGGCCTCGTTGCCGGTGCAGAGGGCGACGCTGAGCCCGGCGCCGGCGTCCTGCGCCCGCTCGACCAGGAGGCCGGCGACGCCGCCGGACTGGGCGACGACGGCGATGCCGCCGCTGCGGTAGCTCTCGCGGAAGCTGACCCCGGAGGCGATCACGCAGGTGTCGTCGGCGAAGTTGATGAAGCCGGGGCTGTTCGGGCCGATCACGCGGATGCCGGTCTCGCGGGCGCGCGCGGCGATGCGGCGCTCCTCGGCGGCGCCCTCGGGGCCGACCTCGGCGAAGCCGGAGGCGAAGATCGAGACGCCGGCGAGGCCCGCGGCGGCGCACTCGTCGACCGCGTCGTAGATCATCCGCTGGGGCAGCGAGAGGATCGCCAGGTCGATCGGGCCGTCGGCGGCGCCGGCGCCCACGCTCGGGTAGCAGCGCAGCCCCTCGACCTCCTCGTAGCGGGGGTTGACCGGGACGATGCGGCCCCGATAACCGTGTCGCTTCAAGCCCGAGATGAAGCGGCCGGAGAGCGCCCCCGGCCGGGCCGAGGCGCCGAGCACGGCGATCGCCTGCGGACGCAACACGCGATCAAGCGGCGCTAGGCTCTCAGCGCGGCTGTCGGCGGCAGCGGTCCCCACGGGCGGGGCGGAACCATAGGTAAGCCCGACCCGAAAGTCAAACAACCGTTTGACGGATTTATGGCGCGGCGGTAGCGTCCCCGACGGGATCGGCGACGTGGGCTACCTGGGCCTCGAGGTGCCCGGAGAGGAGGAGGTTATGACGCCGGAGGAGACCTGGCTGGTGGTCGGCAGCTCGACCGGGATCGGCCGCGGGGTCGTCGACGCGATCGCCGCGAGCCACGGGCGGGTGATCGCCACGGCGCGCAGGCCGGAGACGGTCGCCGACGTGGCCGAGGCCCACCCCGAGCGGGCGCTCGCGGTCGCCCTCGACGTGCTCGACCCGGGCAGCGTCGACGCGGCGATCGAGGCCGGGCTGGAGCGCTTCGGGCGCATCGACCGCCTCGTGCACTGCGCCGGGACGGGACTGGTCGGGAGCGTCGAGGAGGCCTCGACGGCCGAGGTCGAGCGCGTCTTCGCGACCAATATGTACGGGGTGCTGAACGTGCTCGACCGGGTGGTGCCGCTGATGCGCGAGCAGCGCGAGGGGCGGCTCGGGGTCGTCACCTCGCAGGGCGCCTTCCAGGGCCAGCGCGGCTGCGGGGTCTACTGCGCGAGCAAGGCCGCCACCAACGCGCTCTGCGAGTCGCTGGCAGCGGAGGTGACGCCGCTCGGCGTCTACGTGACGATCATCGAGCCGGGCCTCGTCGACACCAATTTCCACGGCGCCATCGCCCAGGCCGAGACGCGGCTGCCCGACTACGAGGCGACCTGCGGCGCCCTGCGCGAAGCGGTCAAGGAGGACCCACCGGCCACGGCCCATTCGGTCCACTCGGCCGCCGCCGCGATCCTCACCGCGATGCGCTCTCCCCACCCGCCGCTCAACCTGCCCCTGGGCGCCGACGCGCTCCACCTCATCCGCCACAAGCTCGGCTTCGTCGGCGACGAGCTCGACCGCTGGGAAGAGGTCGCGCTCTCCGTGAAGTCCGACACCCTCGACCAGGTGCCCGAGGAGGACCGCGGGACCCTGCACTGGTCCGGCCCCCTGGTCAGCGCCGAGATCGCCGCCTCCGTGCGTGCCGATCGCCGCTCGTGCACTTGAGCCGCCCCTGACCGGCTCAAGTGCACGAGCGGCCGGACCGTCCGGCCCACAAGTCAAACAACCGTTTGACAGAAATAAGATCGCTCCTGTAGCGTCCGGCGCGGACTTACGACGGGGCTCTGGTTGGACCCAGGTGCCCGGGAAAGGAGGAGGACGTGGCGCAGCCGGCCTTCGACGGGAGGGTATATCCATACGTGCCGCCGGCCGATCCGCCGGAGGCGATCGAGGCGTTGATGCACCGGGAGGCGGCCGAGCTCGACGCGACCGACTTCGAGGTTCTGCGGCACGCGCTGTGGAACGTCAACATCGAGCACGGGACGACGATCATCCGCACGTCCGGCTCGCCGGTGGTGGTGTACGCGCACGACTTCAACCCGGTGATCCTCGACGAGTGGGGCGACTACGTCTACTTCGGCCCCTGGTTGCAGTACCTGGTCGCCGCCTCGAGCCCCGCGGTCAAGTGGATCCTCGAGAACCGCCACCCCAGCCCCGGGGTCGAGCCCGGCTCGATGTTCATGACCAACGACCCCTGGATCGGCGCCACCCACCAGTCCGACCTGGCGGTCCTCGCGCCGGTGTTCTGGGAGGGCAAGGTCTTCTCCTGGGTCGGTTCCAGCCTTCACCACCAGGACCTCGGCGGCACCGCGCCGGGCGGCTTCAACCCGGTCGCCGAAGACATCTTCCATGAGTCCGGCGTCGTGCCCCCGGTGCGGATCGTCGAGAACGGCGAGATCCGCAAGGACCTCGAGGAGGAGTACATGCGGCGCTCGCGGATGCCGGAGCTGGTCGCGGTCGACCTGCGCGCCCAGATCGCCGGCTGCCGGGTCGCCGTCGACCGCATCGAGAGCCTGCTCGAGCGTTATGGCGCCCCGACCGTGAAGGGCGCGATGCGGAAGATCCAGGACGACGCCGAGCGCACCTTCGCCGACCGCCTGGCGACGATCCCTGACGGCGAGTGGTCCTCGCAGGCCTTCCTCGAGGTCGCCGGCCCCGGTGACCGCGGCCTTTACCGCAACTCGATCGTCGTCCGCAAGCAGGGCGACCGGCTCGAATTCTCCAACGAGGGGACCGATCCCCAGATCGGCGCGCTCGCCTGCACGCTCGCCGGCTGGGAGGGGGCGATCGCGGCGATGGTCAACTCGCAGCTGATGTTCGACCAGCTGTTCGCGATCGGCGGCGCCCTGCGGCGGATCGACTTCAACGCCGAGCCCGGCACGCTGACCAGCGCCCTGCACCCCTCGGCGCTGTCGCTGGCGGTGCTGACGCTGGACCAGTGCATCGCGCTGACCGCGCTCTCGGTCTCGAAGATGCTGAGCTGCAGCTCCGACCCGGCGCTGCACCGCGAGATCCAGTCCTCGATGGGCTCCGCGACCTTCCCGATCGCCGCCTTCTCCGGCGCCGACGCGCAGGGCAACCCGTTCGCCTCGCTCTTCCTCGACCCGGTCGCGGCGGGGATGGCGGGCTGGTCCTGGCGCGACGGCCTCGACGTCGGCGGCTGGCCCTGGGACCCGCAGGTGGCGATGCCGAACGTCGAGGAGACCGAGGCCTTCTTCCCGTTGCTGATGCTGTGGCGGCGGGTGGTGCCGGACTCCGGCGGCGCCGGCCAGTTCCGCGGCGGCAACTCGATGGAGCTCGCCTCGATCACCCACGGGGTCGACTCGATGACCCACCACATGGCCTCCGCCGCCCACCACGCGGTGCCCGTGACGCCGCTCTTCGGCGGCCTCCCCGGCAACGTCAACCGGTTCGTCTTCCAGCGCGACACCGACCTGCGGGCGCTGCTCGACTCCGGCGTCGTCCCGGCCCCCGGGCAGGCCGCCGTCGGCAGCGAGGAGGAGCTGCCGCCGAAGGCGTTCGGGATCGCCCAGGGCAAGGACGACATCTACGTCCTCACCTGGTGTGGCGCCGGCGGTTACGGCGACCCGCTCGAGCGCGAGCCCGAGGCGGTCGCCCGTGACGTCGCCGCCGGGATGGTCAGCGCCGAGGCGGCGGAGAAGTTCTGCGGCGTCGTGCTCGCCGACGGGGCGGTCGACGCGGCCGCCACCGAGGCCCGCCGCGGCGAGCTGCGCGAGGCGCGCCGCTCCTGGACCGGCACCCCGAGCGGCCGGCAGGCGGGCGGCGACGGCGCTCCGCTGGGCTCGCGGCTGCGGCTGGTCGAGGCCGACGGCGAGCGGGTGATCGCCTGCGACTGCGGCACCGTCCTCGCCGCCGCCGACCAGAACTGGAAGGACGGGGCGCTCGCCCACGCGGCGCCGCTGCAGGAGGGCAACATGCTGATCCCCGACCCGAACCGCATCGTCGACGACGAGGTGGTGATCAGGCAGTACGCGTGCCCGTCCTGCCTGCGACTGCTCGACAACGAAGTCTGCCGCAGCGCCGAACCGGTGCTGTGGGACATCAAACTGGGAGGGGCTGCCTGATGGCGTACCTGGGAGTTGACATCGGCGGCACCTTCACCGACATCGTCCACCTCGACGACGAGGGCGGCGTCACCGCGACCAAGAGCCCGTCGACGCCGCCGAACTTCGAGAAAGGGTTCCTGGCGGCGGTCAGCAAGGTCGCCGAGATGCGCGGCGAAGACGCGAGCGCGCTGCTCGGCGGCTGCGAGACCGTGCTCCACGGGACGACGGTGGCGACCAACGCGCTGGTCCAGCTGCGCGGCGCCAAGGTCGGCCTGATCACCACCCGCGGCCACCGCGACATCGTGCCGGTGATGCGGGCGAGCGGCCGCGCCAAGGGCCTGCCGGTCGACCGGCTCCTGCACGCCTCCGAGCAGTTCCGGCCGGACCCGATCGTGCAGCCGGACCTGATCCACGAGGTCGATGAGCGGATCGACGCCGGCGGCAACGTGGTCGTGCCGCTGAACGAGGCGCAGGTCACCGCCGCGGTCGAGTCGCTGCTCGCGGCCGGGGCGGAGTCGATCGCGGTCTGCTTCCTCTGGTCGGTGACCAACGCCGACCATGAGCTGCGGGCGCAGGAGCTCGCCGAAGCGGCGGCGCCGGACCACTACGTCACCTGCTCGCACCTCGCCTCGGCGCGCCCGGGCGAGTACGAGCGCTTCGCCGCGGCGGCGATCAACGCCTTCCTCGGCCCGGAGACCCGCGGGTACATGACGCGGCTGAAGAGCGACCTGGTCGCGGGCGGGCTGCGCGGGCCGCTGCAGATCATGCAGGCCTCCGGCGGCGTCGCCTCCGACGAGCGCGCCGGGGCGCTGCCGGTGCTGACGATCGGCTCCGGCCCCTCGGCCGGCGTCGGCGCCAGCTCGGTGCTGGCGGAGCAGCGCGGCGAGGAGAACGTGATCGCCACCGACATGGGCGGCACCAGCTTCGACGTCGCCCTGATCGCCGGCGGCCAGCCGGTGCGCTCGGAGTCGGTGGTCGAGAACCAGTACGAGTTCTACCTGCCGCGGACCGACGTGCGCTCGATCGGCAGCGGCGGCGGCAGCATCATCTGGCGCGACCCGATCTCGGGCGTGCTCCGGGTCGGCCCCGAAAGCGCCGGCGCCGATCCCGGCCCGGTCGCCTACGGGCGCGGCGGCGAGCGGCCGACGATCACCGACGCCAACCTGCTGCTCGGTTATCTCGACCCGGGTAACTTCCTCGGCGGCGACCTGCCGCTCGACGTCGGCGGCGCCGAGCGGGCGCTGGCCGCGGTCGGCGAGGAAGTCGGCCTCGCGGCGATCGAGGTGGCGCTGGCGGCACGGCAGATCGTCAACGCCCAGATGGCCGACCTGATCCGCCAGATGACGGTCGAGCGCGGCATGGACCCGCGCGACTTCGCCGTCTACGGCTACGGCGGCGCGGGCGGCCTGCACATCGCCGGTTACCTCGCCGAGCTCGGCTCCGGGCGCGGGGTGGTGCCGCTCGGCACGCTCTCCACGACCTGGTCGGCCTACGGCTGCGCGACCTCCGACGTCGTCCACGTGTACGAGCGGGCGATCCACGTCGCCTCGCCGTTCGAGGGCGACCTCCTGCAGCGCACGCTGGACGAGCTCGAGGCGGAGGCCCACCGCGAGCTGGAGGCGGAGGGCATCCCGGCCGAGCGCCACGCGATCGACCGCTTCGCCGAGATGAAGTACCCGCTGCAGATCCACCGGGTCGAGGTCCCGCTCGACGCCGAGGACCTGAGCGCGCCGGCGGAGCGGATCGGCGCCAAGTTCGCCTCGATCTACGACCGCCTCTACGGCAAGGGGTCGGCCTTCGAGGGCGCGGGCTCCGAAGTCGTCGGCTGTCGCGTCGTCGGCCGCGGCAAGCTGCCGCAGCCACGGGTGAAGGCGGCGGGAGCCGCCGACGCCGCCGCGGTCCCCTCGCGCGAGGTCACCTGGGCGGGCTCGGACGGCCCGGTGAAGCTGGCGACCGCGATCGTCCCCGCCTCCCGCGCCGCCGACCTCAGCCCGATCGCCGGCCCGGCCGTCGTCGCCGCGGCGACGACGACGATCCTGATCCCGCCCGGCGCCTCCGCCTCGACCGACGACGACGAGAACCTCGTCATCGACCTCGGCTCCGCCTGAGCGGGGGCGGGGCGGGGCCAGCCCCCCACCCCGCCAGCTGTTCCTTATGCCGGAATGGTGGATATAAGGAACAGCTGGCGGGACCCGGCAGATTCCCGTCCCTTCCCCGGCGCCAGCTTCAAAAGCTCCCATCCCTTCGCGCCCCCGACCGCGGTCGTCCTTTGGCCCGCCTACCGGGCCTTAGGACGACCGCGGCGCGGCGCGGCTGCTGCACCCGGGGGGAGTGGGAGCAGGCCTTATTTCGAGACTGCGCCGGCGTCGACCGGGATGATCGCGCCGGTCACTCGCTCGCCGTCCTCGGAGGCGAGCCAGACGCAGGCGCGGGAGATGTCCTTCGCCTCCATCAGCACCCCGAGGAGGTGGTAGTCGGCGAAGACGCCTTCGTAGCCGTCGAGCGGCACGTCCCACTCTTCGGCGACGGCGGTGAGGAGCCGCGAGTCGAGGGCCGGATCGTCGCGGACGGAGCCGGGGAGGATCGCGTTGGCCCTGATCTTGTGCGGGGCGAGGTCCATCGCCATCGAGCGGGTCAGGCCGACGATCCCGTGCTTGGCGGCGACGTAGGCGACGTTGCTGTAGAAGGCCTTGAACGACGCGGTCGAGCCGATGTTGACGATCGCCCCGCCGCGGCCCTGGGAGATCATCTGGTTGGCCGCCGCGCGCCCGACGTAGAAGGGGCCGTCGAGGTTGGTCCCGATGACGAAGCGCCAGCCCTCGAAGGAGAGCTCGTTGGCGAGCCCGGTCGGGCTGGAGACGCCGGCGTTGTTGATCAGCGCGTCGATGCCGCCCAGCGCCGCGGCGGCCTCGCCGACCAGCTCCTCGACCCGCTCGGCTTCGCGCACGTCACAGAGCCCGGTCCAAACCTCGGCGCCGAGCTCGCGACAGCGCCGCGCGGTCTCCGCCAGCTGCTCCTCGCTGCCGAGCGGGTAGGCGCAGACGTCGACGTCGTGGCCGATGTCGAGCAGCGCCAGGTTCGCCCCCTCCGCGGCGAAGTGGAGGGCGTGGGAGCGGCCCTGCCCGCGGGCCGCCCCGGTGATCAGCGCGACGCGGCCGTCAAGCCTGCCCATTGATCAGTCCTGCTCCTCGGGTTTCCACTCCTGCTCGACCTCGAAGACGTCGATCTCGAGGCCGGCGACCATGTCCATGAACCCGTCGGCTTCGATCGTCGCCTGCTCGGGCGAGGCGATGGCCGCGTCGAAGTCCTCGCGGTTGTCGAACCAGGTCTCCGCCGCGCGCCAGGTGCGGTGCTCGCCGCCCTCGGGGGTGTCGGTCGACTTGAGGACCACGTGGCGGCGCAGCTTCGGCAGCGCCCGCACGTTCGGTACGTGCACCTCGAAGTAGTGCTTGTCGATCTCCTCCGGCGACTTCTCGTCCGGAATGTGCCAGGTGCCAACGAGCTTGATCATCGTTCTCCCATTCCTCCCCGCCATCCGTTCGGTTGAGGCCTCCCGACGGCGCAGGCTAGCACTGCTACGCTGTCTCAGTCAAACGATTGGTTGGTTGGCGAAAGAGGCAAGAGAGGAGCCTGGAGGATGTCTGCACAGCAAGGCCGTGAGGTCGTAATCGTCGATGCGGTCCGGACGCCGATCGGGCGCGGACACCGCGAAAAGGGCTACTACAAGGACCTCCACCCGGCCGACCTGCTGGGCCTCACCTACACCGCGTTGCTGGAGCGCTCGGGCGTGCCGGCCGCCGAGGTCGAGGACGTGATCGCGGGCTGCGTGCAGCAGTTCGGCGAGCAGGGGATGAACGTCGGCCGCAACGCCTGGCTGCAGGAGGGGCTGCCGATCGAGGCCGCCGCCTCGACCGTCGACCGCCAGTGCGGCTCGGCCCAGGCCGCCGTCAACTTCGGCGCCGCGCTGATCGCCGCCGGCATCCACGACGTCGTGATCGGCTCCGGGGTCGAGCACATGGGCCACAACTCCTTCGCCGCCGGCGAGAAGATCAACGAGGACTACGGCAGCCCCTGGACCCCCAAGTTCTTCGACGCCCACGACGTCCGCGGCCAGGGCATCGGCGCCGAGCTGATCGCCGCAGAGTGGGAGGTGCCGCGCTCCGAGCTCGACCAGCTCGCGGTCGAGTCGCACGCCAAGGCGGCGCGGGCCACCGAGGAGGGGCTGTTCGACCGCGAGATCGTGCCGGTCAGCGTCAACGGCGACACCTTCACCACCGACCAGGGAATCCGCCCCGGCACCAACCTGGAGACCCTGGCGCAGCTGAAACCGGCGTTCAAGCCGGACGGCGTGATCACCGCCGGCAACTCCTCCCAGATCTCCGACGGCGCCGCCGCGGTGCTGCTGATGTCGCGCGAAAAGGCCGACGCGCTGGGCCTCACCCCGCGGGCGCGGATCGTCGACCAGACCACGGTCGGCTGCGATCCGGTGAAAATGCTCGAGGGCCCGATCCCGGCGACGGCGAAGATCCTCCAGCGCAACGGGATGTCGATCTCGGACATCGACTACATCGAGATCAACGAGGCCTTCGCGCCGGTGATCGCCGCCTGGCAGCGCGAGCACGAACCGGACATGGACCGGGTCAACCCGCGCGGCGGCGCGATGGCCCTCGGCCACCCGCTCGGCTCGACCGGGGCGCGCCTGATCACCACCCTCCTGCACGAGATGGAGGACGACGATCGCGAGATCGGCCTGGTGACCATGTGCTGCGGCGGCGGCCTCGGCACCGGCACCCTGATCCAGCGCGTCTGACGATGCGGCGGGCGATCTTCGAGGACGAGCACGAGGCGTTCCGAGAATCCGTCGCCGGCTTCCTGCGCCGCGAGGCCGTCCCGCACGGCGAGGAGTGGGAAGCGGCGGGCGTGATCGACCGCGGGTTCTGGCGCAAGGCGGCGGCGCAGGGCTTCGTCGCCTTCCAGGCGCCGGAGGAGCTCGGCGGCGCCGGGATCGACGACTTCCGCTTCAACGCGGTGATCGACGAGGAGGTCGAGCGGACCGGGACCGTCACCGACAACTTCGCCCTGGTCAACGACATCGTCACCCCGTACCTGACCGAGCTCACCTCGCCCGAGCAGCGGGAGCGCTGGCTGCCCGGCGTGGTCAGCGGCGAGACGGTGCCGGCGATCGCGATGACCGAGCCCGGCACCGGCTCCGACCTGCGGGCGATCGCCGCCAAGGCGCGCTGGCGCGGCGACCACTGGTCGCTGAGCGGCTCGAAGACCTTCGTCACCTCGGGTATCCAGGCCGACCTGGTGATCGTCGCCGCGCAGGCCGAGCGCGAGGGGGTCGAGGGCCTCGGCCTCTTCGCCGTCCCCGCCGACGCCGCCGGCTTCACCCGCGGGCGGAAGCTGGACAAGGTCGGCCGGCGCGCCCAGGACACCGCCGAGCTCTTCTTCGACGAGGTCGCGGTGCCGGAGGCCGACGTGATCGGCGCGCCCGGCGAGGGCCTGCGCCTCTTGATGCGCAACCTCTCCCAGGAGCGGCTCTCGATCGCCGTCTCCGCCGTCGCCAGCGCCGAACGGGCGCTCGAGGTGACGCTCGACTACGTGCGCGACCGCAACGCCTTCGGCAAGCCGATCGGCTCCTTCCAGGCGAACCGCTTCACGCTCGCCGAGGCGGCCACCGAGGTCGACGTCGCCCGCGTCTACGTCGACCACTGCATCGCCGCCCAGGTCGCCGGCGAGCTCAGCGCCGAGAAGGCGGCCGGGGCCAAGTACTGGACCACCGAGCTGCAGTTCCGGGTCGTCGACCTCGGCGTGCAGCTGCACGGCGGCTACGGCTACATGGAGGAGTACGAGATCGCCCGCATCTGGCGCGACTGTCGCGTCCAGCGGATCTACGGCGGGACGACGGAGATCATGAAGGAGATCGTCGGGCGCTCGCTCGGCCTCTGAAGGGAGAAGACGCAATGCCAAGTGGACCCTTTGCCCATGTCTGCATCCTGGTCGAGGACCTCGACCAGGCGGTCGAGGACTGGACCAAGATCCTCACCGTGCTCGACCCGGGCCAGCTCGAGCAGCGGCTGGTCCGTTACGACGAATTCGACGGCGGGGGCGACGACACCCGCTGGGCGACCTTCGTCTCCGACCACGGCGCCGAGATCCAGCTGATGGAGCCCGACCCCGCCAGCCACCTCGGCAAGCGGCTCGCCAAGCACGGCGAGGGGGTCCACCACATCTGCTTCACCACCGACGACCCGGAGGCGACCTCGAAGCGGCTCGCCGAGGCCGGGCTGGCGGTCAGCGGCGACACCAACGAAGACCCGGAGATGCCCTGGCAGCGCTGGAACTGGGTGCTGCCGCAGAGCGCCCACGGCACCCTGGTCGAGGTCGCCCGTCCATATAAGGCGGTCGACGGCAAGTGGGAGGACGGCTCTTGAGCGGCGAGGTGCGGAAGGTCGTCGTCGTCGGCGGCGGCATCATGGGCAACGGGATCGCCCAGGTGGTCGCGGCGAGCGGGCTCGAGGTGACGATCGTCGACCTCGACGCGGCCGCCCTGGAGCGCGCCCGGGGCCGGATCGAGCGCAACCTCGGGCGCAGCGTCGAGGCGGGCCGGCTGGAGCGCGGCGAGGCCGACGCGACGCTCGATCGCGTCGCCACCAGCACCGACCTGGAGGCCGCCGCGGCGGACGCCGACCACGCGATCGAGACCGTGGTCGAGGACCTGGCGGTGAAGCGCGAGGTGCTCGCCAAGCTCGACGCCGCCTGCCGCGAGGACGTGATCCTCGCCTCGAACACCTCGCAGTTCTCGATCTCGGCGCTCGCCACGGCGACCGGGCGGCCGGACCGGGTGATCGGCTCGCACTGGTTCAACCCGCCGCCGCTGATGGACCTGATCGAGGTGATCCGCGGGGTCGAGACCTCCGACGCGACGCTGGCCGCGACGCTGGCGCTCGCCGAGCGCTACGGCAAGCGCACGGTGGTCTGCGAGAAGGACACGCCGGGGTTCATCACCTCGCGCCTGATCGTCACCCTCGGCCTCGAGGCGATGCGGATCGTCGAGGAAGGGATCGCCAGCGCCGAGGACGTCAACCTGGCCTGCGTCAAGGCCTTCAACCACGCGATGGGCCCGCTCGACACGATGGATTTCTCCGGGCTCGACACCGCCCTGCACGTCGCCGACAACATGCGCGAGCAGTACGGGGAGCGGTTCATCGCCCCGCAGAACCTGCGGGTCCTCGTCAACGGCGGCCACCTCGGCCGCAAGACCGGCCGCGGCTTCGCCGACTACGGGAAGTCGAGCTGAGGTTGGTCACAGGGGTCACGACATAAGGGGTCACGACAAGGAGGAGCAGCATGGGTGCGACGTTGGAGCGAGTGGAGGAGCTGCAGCCGGATGCGGCGGCGCAGCTGCGGCGGGCCCGGGAGGCGGCGCGGGCCGAGGTGGCCGACCCGGAGCTGCTGGAGCTCTGCCTGGGGCGGATGGACGCGATGCTGAGCCGCGCGGCCTGGGCCGAGCCGGAGGGGCTGACCGCGCGCGAGCGGGCCTACCTGGACTTCAGCGAACAGTTCTCGCTCGCGGTCGCCGACGTGTCGGCGGGGCAGGTCGAGGCGCTGCTCGCCCACGACTCCGAAGAGGACGTCTGCCGCTTCGTCGGCGCGCTCTACCCGCTGGAGATGTCGCGCCGGGTCGAGCTCGTCGCCGCGGAGGTGATCCGATGAGGGGCGAGGGGGAGCCGCGGATCGCGATCGAGAACCAGTTCCAGGGGCTGATCGTCGGCAGCGAGCTGGAGGCGGCGGTGACCGAGTTCGCCAACGCGGCGATGCGGGCCGACGCAATCGACCCGCGGATCACCGAGCTGGTGCGCCTGCGTTGTGCCGGCGTCCACGACTGCCGGGTGTGCGGCTCGCTGCGGCTTGCCGACGCCCTCGCCGAGGGGCTGGAGGACGACGTGGCGCAGAAAGTCGCCGCCTACGAGACGGCGGGCTTCGACCCGGCCGCGGTGGCCGCGCTGCGCCTCGTCGACGCGATCATCCTCACCCCGGGCGCGGTCGACGAGGACCTCGCGGAGGAGCTCCACCGCCACTTCACCGACGCCCAGATCGCCGAGATCTGCCTCGACGTCG
>Ga0153954_1001270_pt1 | contig 14275 bp, 16 predicted proteins | sample TSFL038MetaG_FD_102277 | JGI IMG/M metagenome (GOLD analysis project Ga0153954, IMG submission 102277) | Attine ant fungus gardens microbial communities from Florida, USA - TSFL038 MetaG | ecosystem: Host-associated > Fungi > Mycelium > Unclassified | place: USA: Florida, Wekiwa Springs State... | reverse complement strand
CTATGAAGAGCTCGATCGCTTTGCTTGGAATGAGCAAGAGCTTCTCACCTATGAACAAGCCTGGAAATATGAGGCTACCTACATCGCTTCCATGGAACAAAAATTCGACGAAGGTAAAGCTGAAGGGCGAGCCGAGGGTGCAAAATTAGCTTTAACAAAAGTGGCCCATCAACTGCTCAAACAAGGTCTTACGGTTACAAACATTCATCATGTTACTGGACTATCTGAACAAGAGATATTAACTATTGATTATGAATAGAAGCTGAGCAACCTGCAGGTTAGGAAGCGTGGGAGAGGAGATGGGCTGCTTTTTGAAGCTCGCGGAGTCTGAAGAGGGTCATTTGTTTTTCGACAGCTTGAGAGATGTGTTGCGTTTCGAGTTTGGCAACTTCTGTGGCTTTTTCACAGCTTTTGCGATCGAGTGCAATTTGGTCGACATTGATTAATCGGATGAAGGGATGGGCTGATAGACAGGGCTCTACATTCCTGGGAACACTTAAATCAATTAACAGTTTTTGGGAATGAAGAGGGGGTATTTGATTTTTACGGATCAAGTAATGGGGGCATTTGGTGCCAAATATGATGATATCGTAAGCATGCCAGAGGGATAGATTCTCCCAGGGGAGGACATGCATAGTTGTTTTATGCGGGGTGCGGTTGCATAAGGTAATGTGGGACAATCCTCTTTTTTTCAAGTGAGATAAGATTTTTAAATTGATTTCGGAGAGGCCTACAAAGAGGATTTTCTTGTTGGTGAAAGCTCCAAACATATCAGTGATTTGGTTGATCACGGCTTCTTCCATCGAGGGAGCAAGGTGTTCGAATTGAGCCTTAGTGCGGATGTTTTTGCCAATTTTTAGACACTTTTGGAAGAGAAAATGTAACTCTGCATCCAGGTGGTGGTGTTGAGAGGCTGTTTCATAGGCTCTTTTGACCTGACCTTGGATTTCGGTCTCTCCGATAAGAGCACTATCGATACCGGCGGTCACACAGGCAAGGTGCAAAAAGCAGTCGCTGCCAAAATAGGCATAAATTTTATGTTCAAACTCTTCTTTGATTTCGTGACGTATGGCGTTTAAAATATAGGTGTGTGTCTCAGCCGGATCATCTGATTGGAAATAGATCTCTGTGCGATTACAAGTTGAAAGGAGCACATAGGAAAAAAGCGGATGTAAATAATAGGTGGGTCCTGTGCCAAAAAGACGCTCGCAAGCACGCGCAAGCTTTTCCCTTAAAGAGAGTTCTGCCGACTTATGGTTGATTCCCAGGATTCCAATTTTCATGCTATAAATTTAAATAACAATTTCACATATATACTGAATTATCAGGATTATGGACTAGATTTTTCTAGGTCCGTATGATGGTTCCATATGGCAAAGAAAAAGCAATACGATGAAAGTGCGATCCAAACGGTTGATGCTTTAACGCATATTCGCCTAAGGTCGGGGATGTATATCGGCCGTTTGGGAGATGGGTCCCATATTGACGATGGGATTTATATTCTCCTTAAGGAAGTGTTAGACAATAGTGTGGACGAGTTCATTATGCACCACGGCAAGCAGATCATTGTGGCCTATGATCCTGAAACAAGCTTGCTCTCAGCCCGCGACTATGGCAGGGGCATTCCTTTGGGTAAAGTGATCGACTGTGTTAGCCAAATCAACACAGGGGCAAAATATAATGACGATGTTTTCCAATTCTCAGTGGGGTTGAATGGCGTGGGCCTTAAAGCGGTCAATGCGTTGTCGAGCCATTTTTTGGTAAGAAGTTTTCGGGATGGCAAATCATTTGAAGCCTCTTTCAGCAAAGGGATTTTACAATCAAAAAAAGAAAAAAAGAGCTCCGAAGAAAACGGCACATATGTGGAATTTATTGCCGATCCTGAGATCTTCAAGAAATACAAATATCAAGAAGAATATATCCGCAAAAGATTATGGCACTATGCCTATTTGAACACTGGCCTGACCCTTTTTTATAACGGCGAAGCGATCCAGTCTGAGCATGGTCTTTTAGATTTACTCAATAGCGAAGTAAGCACCGATAGACTGTATGAACCTCTTTACTACCGTGGTGAAAAGCTGGAATTTGCCTTCTTGCACACGCAAAGCTATGGAGAAAGTTATTACTCATTTGTGAATGGACAGTACACTGCTGATGGGGGAAGCCATTTATCAGCTTTTCGAGAAGGGATTCTGAAGGGGGTCAATGAGTACAGTAAAAAGAATTTCCAAGGTGTAGACATCCGTGAAGGAATAGTGGGGTGCATTCTTGTCAAAGTCAAGGACCCCATTTTCGAATCGCAAACTAAGAATAAGTTGAGCAACAGTGACATTAGAGGCCCCATTGTCCAAGAAGTTAAGGAGGCCGTCCACCATTTGCTCCATAAATACCCCGATGTGTCTCAAAAAATCATCGAGCGGATCGCTTTCAACGAGCGTTTGCGCAAAGAACTTGCTGCTGTCAAAAAAGAAGCTAAGGAAAAACAGAAAAAAATTTCCTTCAAGATCCCTAAACTGCGTGATTGCAAATTCCACTATAACGAAGAATCTCTCTACAGCAATGACACCATGATCTTTTTGACTGAGGGAGAATCCGCCAGTGCCTCGATCGTTTCAGCACGCAACCCACTCACACAAGCCATTTATTCTCTGCGTGGCAAACCTTTGAATGTGCATGGCATGAAAATCGACCAGCTCTACAAAAATGAAGAGATGTACAATCTCATGAGCGCTTTGAATATCGAAGAGGATTTGTCAGGACTTCGCTATAATAAAGTGATTCTTGCAACTGATGCCGATGTCGATGGGATGCATATCCGTAATCTTTTGGCCACTTTTTTCCTCACCTATTTTGAATCGCTGGTGATTCATGGGCATCTTTTTGTATTAGAAACCCCCCTTTTTAAAGTGCGCAACAAAGAAAAAACGATTTATTGCTACTCTGAAGAGGAAAAAGAGAAAGCAGTCAAATCTTTGGGCAAAAACCCTGAGGTAACCCGCTTTAAAGGGTTGGGAGAGATTTCTCCAAACGAATTTAAACAATTTGTCGGCGATGACATGAAACTCAAACCTGTGGAAGTGCATGCTTTTTCAGACATCAAGCCTACGCTTGAATTTTATATGGGGAAAAATACTCCTCATCGCAAGCAATTCATCATGGATAACCTCATATTAGAAGAGATCTAAAAAGTGGACGACCTAAAATTCTTTTTTAAAGACAACTATCTCAAATATGCCTCCTATGTGATTTTAGATCGCGCAATACCAGATGTGGTCGATGGCCTGAAACCCGTGCAAAGGCGCATTTTGTGGACCCTTTATCAAATGGATGATGGCAAACTGCACAAAGTGGCTAATGTGGCTGGCCAAACTATGGCTCTGCACCCTCATGGCGATGCACCCATTGTAGAAGCGCTCGTCAATGTCGCTAACAAAGGGTACCTGCTCGATACACAAGGAAATTTTGGCAATCCTTTAACGGGTGACCCTCCTGCTGCGGCCCGTTACATTGAAACACGTTTAGGAACCCTTGCTAAAGAAACCTTATTTAATCCACAGCTTACCTCCTTTTCGCCTTCTTACGATGGACGAGCTCAAGAACCACTGGTGCTGCCATCAAAAATTCCTCTTCTTCTCATGCTAGGAACTGACGGGATTGCTGTTGGGATGTCTACCAAGATTCTTTCTCATAACTTCGCTGAACTTTTGCAAGCGCAGATTGCGATCATTGAAGGCAAATCTTTTAAAATTCTTCCCGATTTTCCTTCGGGAGGAATCATGGACCCTTCAGAATACAATAAAGGGAAGGGCAAGCTCAAACTGAGAGCTAAAATCCAAGTTGTCGATGAAAAAACCTTAGTTGTCAGAGAAATTTGTGCGGGCACCACCACAGAATCGCTGATCCGCTCTATTGATGAGGCAGCCAAAAAGGGAAAAATCAAAATCGAGGCAATCAACGATTATACTGCAGAGAAGATTGAAATTGAGATCAAGCTTCCTCGTGGCCAGTATGCACAAAAAACGCTCGATCATCTTTATGCTTTTACTGATTGTGAAGTCACTTTGCATCCGCAAATGCTTGTGATCAAAGAGGGGCTTCCATGGGAAACTGATGTCGACTCCATTTTGAAGCTCAACACTGAACTCTTACAATCTTATTTGAAAAAAGAGCTTGAACTAGAAAGAGATCGCCTTCTTGAGAAAATTTTTGAAAAAACACTGGAACAGATTTTCATTGAAAACCGGCTTTATAAACATATTGAAAATGTCACAAGCTATGAAAAAATTCATGATACGATTGAAAAGCATTTAAAACCTTTTCAGCCCCAACTTGTACGTGTCCCCACATATGACGACCGTGAGAGATTGCTTGCCATTCCTATCCGACGCATTTCGCGGTTTGATATTGATAAAAATCAGGAAGAGATTGCCTCTCTTTGCAAAAAACTTGAAGAGGTAGAGAAAAATCTTAAAAATATTCCTAAATTCACGATCAAATACCTGCAAGGGCTCTTGAAGAAATATGGCTCTTTATTTCCTCGTCGCACGCATATTAAAGAGATCGAAGAGCTTGATAAAAAAGCCATTTCGGAAAAAACGATTAAAGTGGGTTACGATCCTGAAACAGGCTTTTTGGGGACAAAAGTAAGCGGACCTGAGTCTTTGGAGTGCTCCAATTTGGATAAGCTTTTATTGCTGTATGGCGATGGGAGCTACAAAGCGATTTCTATTCCGGAGAAACTCTATATCCATACCAAAGAGGCTACAATCGTTTGGATAGGGGTCGCTGATAAACAAACACCTCTCAGCGTGATTTATTCGGACTCAAAAGGATTGGCTTATTCCAAACGTTTCGTCATCAAACAATTTATCCTTGATAAAGAATATACCTTTCTCGATGGTGATCAAAAATTGGAGTATATCACAGACCAAGCGGGTGTCCTGTTAGAGCTTCGCTTCACTGCGAAACCAAAACAAAAAGAGGCAACACTCGAAGTTGCATTAGACGAATGCCCCATCAAGGGGGTTACAGCAAAAGGTATCCGGATCGCAAACAAAGTGCTGAAAAAAATAAAAAAATTAGGGGACTGAAAATGAGCAACACACAAGGAATCGGCCCTTCAGGCCCACAAAAACCCATAGAACCCGCGACAGGACCTATGGGCGATAAACAATCAGGTAGCAGCGAGGGAGGCATCCAAGCAGCCTTGCACACCCCTGTGTCGAATCTAGATCAACTCAAGCAACTATTGATCTCAAGTTTGGGTGAAGAGGAAGGCAAAAAATTATATAAAAGCTTTATGACAACATTTGCGATGATGATGGTCCAGCAAATGCAGCATTCTGCTCAACATGCCAAGGAAGCCGCTCAACACATGCGGATGCCTCAATGAGCGGTCTTGAGTTATTTCTAGGCTTTCCTATGGATGAAGTTTTTCAAAAGTCTTTGAAAAAGAATAATCCTTACCTCGTCTCTTTTTTGATTGGGCAAAAGGATTATCTCCAAGAAGCCTCTTATGAAGGGATGCAGTATCTTGGGAAATGCGTAGAGGCTTATCCGACGCTTGATCAACTGAGCCACATGGAAATCCATCTGATTAGTCTCTTAAAACGGCTTGCCCCCCAATATCCATTCCAGAGTAACCCACTCAAGCTTCTCACGCTTAATGAACGATCCTGATCTTCTCTTTGTGACTGAAGAAGAAACAACCTTAAGGCTCGATAAAGTATTGACATTACGCTTTCCGGAGTATTCTCGAACCTATTTTCAATCTTTGATCGAAAAAAACCTTGTCCTTGTGAATGGTTCTATTCCCAAAAAGTCGGAAAAACTGAAAGTCGGCGATGAAATCGAAGTGGAATTTGCAGTGACAACCGAAATTTCGATTCAACCCGAACCCATCCCTTTGGATATCATCTATGAAGATGCCTATCTTTTAGCGATTAATAAACCAGCTGGGATGGTTGTCCATCCAGCCGTTGGGAACTGGACCGGCACTTTTGTCAATGCCCTCCTTTATCATTGTGAAAAGAGCTCTTCTGATACATTACGACCAGGCATTGTTCACCGTCTCGATAAAGAGACTTCTGGAGTTTTGATTGCAGCTAAAAACGAGATGATTCAACGGAAACTGGTAGAAGCTTTTGCAGAGCGGCAAGTGCAAAAAGAATACCGGGCTATTTGCTTAGGGAATCCCGGCTCAAAAAGAATAGAAGAAAACGTTGGGCGCCATCCGATCAAGCGCAAAGAAATGACCACCCTTCAAGAAGGGGGAAAAGTTGCGTTAACACTTTGTGAAACCCTCTCATTCAACCAAGGATTAAGCTACGTAAAGCTTCTTCCCTTTACAGGAAGGACTCATCAACTCCGCGTCCATATGCGTCATATCCACTGCCCCATTTTAGGCGACCCTATTTACGGCAACAATAGCGCCAATAAAAAATGGAATATTTACCGTCAAATGCTACATGCCTTTCGTTTGAGCCTGATCCACCCAGCCACACACCAAAAAATTGAGCTTACTGCCCCCCTCCCTGAGGATATGCAGCGGTTGATTAAACTTATTTAACCTTCAGATAACCAATGTAATCGATCTTTCTGTAGCGTATTATAAAAAAAATTTGTAGTATTGTATTTATAGTCAAACTACGAGAGAGATTACCCTTTGCATATAGGATAACCCATGAAAGACTTTGTCGCTTATATCGTTAAGAATTTAGTTGATCATCCCGATCAGGTCAAAATCAATGAAGTTGGCGGGACACACAGCGTCATTTTAGAACTTGCTGTGGAAAAATCAGACATTGGAAAAATTATTGGCAAACGAGGAAAAACTATTAACGCCATTCGCACTCTGTTAGTCTCTGTAGCCGCGCGCAATGGCCTACGTGTGAGCTTAGAAATCCTCGAAGAAGAAAAGCATCACTCTGAGTAACGGACCGAGCAGGATTCGAACCTGCGACCACCCGCTTAGAAGGCGGGTGCTCTATCCACTGAGCTATCGGTCCTTGCAAGGGAAGGATATCGGATAGCCAATAATCTATGAAGGAAAAACTCTTTGTTTACCCATTAAGTTTTATCCTTTATTCTATCTCTCTATGATAGACACATATATTGCTTTTGGGGGGAACTTTAAAGATACCCTTCAAACAATGAGACAAGCGGCTCTTATGCTCCAGTGCATGAAGGGCGTCAAAAATTTTATTTCATCGTCCATCTATCAGACTTCAGCGGTAAGCCCAATTCCCCAAGAGGATTATCTCAACGCTGTATGCCGTTTCCAAACAACACTTTCTGTGCGCGAGTTATGGTCGAATGTCCAAGATATTGAATGCACGCTTGGGAAAGTTTCTAAAAAGAAAGATCAGCCCCGTCTCATTGACCTCGACCTACTTTTTTATGGTGATCTGAAAATGAAGACTGATGATTTAATCCTCCCCCACCCCCGTTGGAATCAACGTTTATTTGTCTTAACCCCTCTCGCGGATGTGACAGAAAGGGTACCCACAGGGTTAGAAGTCCAAAAAATCCTTGAGGCATTTCAAAACACCCATAGCGAGAAAATATATACTCTAAAAGAAAGGTTGTCTCATGCATCAAGTTCCTGTTCATGATTTTTTTATAGGCAATGGGTCTTTTTTGACTGTCGTATGCGGCCCTTGTGTCATTGAAAGTGAAGAGCATACTTTGCGCAGTGCAGAATTTCTAACTCAGCTATTTGCCGGAAAACCGATCCATTTCCTTTTTAAATCGAGCTACGACAAAGCCAATAGAACTTCAGTCCATTCATTTCGTGGACCTGGCATTGAAGAAGGTTTGAAAATCTTAGAAAAGGTGCGTAATACTTTTGGAATTCCTATCTTTACCGATGTGCATTCCCCAGAAGAAGCGCGAGAAGCCAGTGAAGTGTGCGATGTGATTCAAATCCCTGCTTTTTTATGTCGGCAAACGGATCTTCTTGTAGCAGCAGGTAAAACGGGAGTTGTGATTAATCTCAAAAAGGGGCAGTTCATGGCACCGTGGGATATGCGCTATGCCATTGATAAAATCACCTCAACGGGCAATGAGAAAATCCTCTTAACTGACCGTGGCACTTGTTTTGGGTACAATAACCTTGTCAGTGATATGAGGGCGATTCCGCTCATGCAGCAACTCGGATATCCTGTATTTTTTGATGCGACCCACTCTGTGCAGCTCCCTGCAGGACAAGGAAGCTGCTCTGGAGGGCAAAGGGAATTTGTGCCTGTTCTGGCCAGAGCCAGCATCGCGGCAGGGTGTCAGGGGATCTATGCAGAAGCTCATGAAAATCCTTCTCAGGCTAAAAGCGATGCAGAATGCCAAATCCCCCATTCTGCCCTTCCCAAGCTAGTAGAAGATTGGATTAGGATTTACGAGGCCACACAGTTATGTTCCGGGTTTGTCTCTTCCTGTTCACCCTAGCTGTTGTAGCAGCGCTAGGTTTTCTGATCTTTCCATGCCGTCCAAAGGACATTGCCATGTATGAGGAGCTTCTGCAAAGCAGCAACCCTTTAAAAAAAGATGACTCATTGGCTTGTTCGCAACAAAAACGGCTTAAGGTTTGCAAAAGGATCTGGTATCAAGACAAAACCCCCTTGCATATCCTCATTGAAAGCCCAGAGTCTGAGCTTTTTCTCTTACAGCAAGACAATTTATTTGAAATCACTGAAAAACTTAAGTCAGTTGCTTGCGTCATGCAAGAAGAGCTCTATTATGTTGACGGCAAACCGATGCAAAAAGTGCGCTATTTGGAAGCTGAAAGAGCTTGCTACCATTACCATTCCCATCTTTTTATAGCTGAAGATGTCAAGCTGTGGAAATTTGAGCTTGAAGGTCATGCCCCGCCTGAGAGTTTAGAACATCAGTTTCCCTTAATGTCTGCAACAGCACAAACCGTTGAATTCACTTTAAAAGGGGAAAAGCTCGACTTTACAGCCCACCATATGCGCGCTATATTCAATACGAAGGAGCGTTCCATTTGAAAAAAATTTTATTTTTCTTACATTTTTTGACTTCTCCCCTTCTTTCTTTTGAAACGATTGTTGAATCTGAAGAAGCACATTATGACGGTGAATGCATCACACTGATAGGTAATGTCCATGTAGAAAATGCGATGGGTACAGTTTGCTCAGAAATGGCAGTTTTAAAAAAAGACCCTAACCACCTCACTAAAATTGATTTCCCCTGGATTGAACTCAAAAGTAAAATCGTTCTTTCATTATCTGAGGGGGGATTGTTACACTGTGAAAATCTTTTTCTCGACTACACAAACATGACGGCTTTGATCGAAGGAAAACCTCAAGTCATCTACACCGACTCGATCGGAGAAGTTTATGCCGACCGAGCGCAGATCGATTATCGAGAGACAGATGGAACTGTAGAAGCTGTCAAGGTCACCTTGTACGATCATGTGCGTTTGATTAACATGGGAACCGAAGAAAAACCCGCCTCTCAGTATGCTTTAGCTGATATTGTTTACTATTTTCCACCCGAACGGACCATGATTTTAGAAGGCAAACAAAATAGAGTTCTTTTTTACGATACATTACGTGATATTCAGCTTTCAGCACGCACTGTCCGGGCACAAAGGGATGTGATTACAAAAAAAGAGAGCGTGCAGGGCCTTGGGGATGTCCGATTTGTGTTTGGTCCTGACGAATTAAATAAAATCAAAACCCGTTTTAAAATCGATGAATAAGCCTATTTTACGCGTTGAAAATCTAGAGAAATCTTATGGAGGGAGAAAAGTCGTAGATGGGCTTTCCTTCGAAACCGGCGAGGGGGAAGTGATAGGTCTTCTAGGCCCTAATGGTGCAGGCAAAACAACAGCTTTTTACATGACAATGGGCCTCATTCGACCCGATAAGGGACGCTTGTTTTTCAAAGGAGAAGATATCACCAAAAAATCGATCGACAAACGAGCAAAAATGGGAATAGGGTATTTGGCTCAAGAGCCCTCCGTTTTCAGAAGTTTGACAGTCGAAGAAAATATTCTCTGTATTCTTGAAACTTTGCCTTTGACTAAGTTTGAAAGAGCACAACGTCTTCACACCCTTCTTCAAGAGCTCAATTTAGAACATTTAGCTAAGAAAAAGGCCTCAGCGCTATCTGGAGGGGAAAGACGTCGTGTTGAAATCACGCGTGCTCTTGCAACCAACCCTTCTTTTTTACTCCTCGATGAGCCTTTTGCCAATATTGATCCCATTGCTATCGGCGATGTGAAGCAGATTATCCGCATACTGGCTTCCAAAAACATCGCTGTTTTGATCACTGACCACAATGCCCGTGAAATTTTCTCTATCGTCGACAGAAGCTATCTCATTTGCGCGGGCAAAGTTTTCCTCTCCGGCACTGTCGAAGAACTGATCCACAACCCCCAAGCCCGCGACGCCTACCTCGGCTCCGACTTTAAAATGTGAGTTTTGGGTTTTTCTCCCCCATCCTCAGGGTTTTTTTATGGTTTAACCTGGGTTCGATTTTGAAATTCTTGACTCAGGTTTAAAGAGTTTTGGAACAATTGCATTGACCCTTCAGAAGCGGCGGAATCGGGGTGGAATTGTACACCCGCGATGGGTAAGGATTTATGGCGTATCCCCATAATTTCTCCAGATTGGGTCCAAGCGGTGATTTCAAGCACATTGGGTAAGGAGATAGGTTCAATAATCAAGGAGTGGTAGCGTGTGACAGAAAGTCCTTGTGGCATACCTGTAAATAGGCCTGTGTAGGAGTGAAAAATGGGAAAGACTTTACCGTGGATAGGCTGTGGGGCTCTGATGATGTTGCCGCCATAGGCTTCTGCAATGGTTTGGTGGCCAAGACAAATTCCAAAAATGGGAATTCCTTTTTCTGCAAGGGAAACGCAGCTCAATGAAATGCCTGCCGTTTTGGGATTACCCGGGCCTGGGCCTAATACCAGAAGACTGGGATTCATGTCGAAAATCTGCTCTTTTGTAACCGTGTCGTTGTGGACCACTTTCACCTCTTCACCCAGCTGCTGATAAGCTTGCACAATGTTGTAAGTAAAGGAATCGAAATTTTCTATAAGGAGGATCATAATGACATGAGCTTCAAAGAAGTTTCCAAGCGGGTAACATCTACGAGAATATCGGGGTCTGTACCGGTTTTGAACCCATCGGGATATCGCTTCCCTTCACCAAACAGATAATAATAATCTAGGTTTACCCTTTCGCTCACATGCCAGTAGCAAGGGTTGAAATAAGCGGGAGAAAAAATTTCGAGAAAAGGAGTTTTGGGTTTGCAAAAGACAAGGTGGGAAAAACCTGCCCCATGAGGCCCTACAACAGCTTCTGCCGAAAGAAAAAACTCTGCCTGTTCTTTAAAGTTTAGAGGACTAAGAAGTATTTTTTCAAAGCCATAGCCTTTCAGAAGGGTCATCACCTCCTCTTCGTTCACAATTCTGCGCCGGCTGGCATCTGAACGGGAAATGTAGATTCTCTGAGGTTTTTTTGGGGAGAGCTTGGGGATAATTCTCTCACGTAAAAACTGACATCCCCAATAGGTTGGGGTCTCAGCAAGAGAAGGGACAATCAATTGAGGTGTTTTGACGCCTCCAAAAACACCCGCATCAATCATTTGATCAGGAGATACGCCCATTAATTCCAAGCTTTGCTTTTGGAAGCTGTGCGTCGCTTCTATGTAGAGATGTTCCTGAGAATACCCCCCCTTCTCAGCCAGATGTAAGCGGGGAAGCACTTCGTAAACCCAATGATAAAATGCGCCTTGCCATCCAGCTGCTAAAGTCACAACAGGGCTTTTAGAGGTATAGATGCGGGGGGAAAATTTTTTAATACTCAAATAATGTAAATCATGGTTTTGAGGGATTTTCTCATCAATGGGTTGCAAAAAGGTGGTGATAAGCTCCCCTTTTTTTGAAAGGTTACCCCCTTTACTTGTAGCTGTGCCATCCGCTACAAACAAAAGGCCATCCGCTGGCAGGCTGAATTTTTCTTGCGAAACGTGTTTATAATGCCAAAAAATTTCAGACTCGATCGTTTTTGGCAATTGCATGGAAAAAGGCACTTCTGAGTACAAGATTGTTACCTTGCCGTCCTCCTTCCCACTCGAGGTTCCTGAGGGAACTCCAAACAGGGCAAAACTGAATCGCCCCACTAATTTGCAAAGGCAAGCCTTTGCAAATCTTTTGAAGCTATGTTTCACATGGCGGGCTAACCGTGATGAAAACCCTTTTTGATGATCCATTAAGCCGAGAACACTTCACCTTGCTTAAAGAAAAAGGCAATCTCAGCCTTGGCAGTTTCTGGTCCATCTGAGCCGTGAACTGCGTTTTGATCGATCGATTCTGCAAAGTCAGCCCGAATGGTGCCAGGAGCTGCTTGTGCAGGATTTGTAGCACCCATCAGGTCTCTGTTCTTCTGAATGGCATTTTCACCTTCCAGTACCAAAACCAAAACTGGGCCAGAACTGATAAAAGTCACCAGATCATTAAAAAAGGGGCGGGCACGGTGAATCGCATAGAATTCCTCTCCCTGGGCTTTTGATAAATGAAGCATCCGGGCTCCAACGACTTTAAGCCCCGATTTTTCAAACCGAGCCAAAATTTGGCCGATGAGATTTTTCCTGACTGAATCAGGTTTCAAAATGGATAGTGTTTGTTCTTTTGTCATCTTTGTTACCTTATTTTTAAGAATTCTAAAATTCTATCCAGAGAGCCCTTTCTCTAACAGAAAAAAAACAGAGCATTTTTTAAAATAAATAAACTTTATATATAGAAAATAAATATACTTATATTGTATAATTAGCCAATAATTTTATTTTTATTAATAATCTATGTCTATCCAAAGAACTTTTCGCGATTCTACCGTTGAACAAAGAAACCGTCTAGAAAATGAACCTGTGGTCCATCCCCATAGACGTAATATTCCCGTTGGACAAACTCCTACCCGCCTTCATCTACCCGGCGTTTGCACCCATAATAAAGATGCTGCAAACGATAAAGTTCAAAGAGCAGTTTTTCATTTTTTTATCCGTTTTTTAGCCGCAGATTTATGGCAATGTGACATCACTCGTGTTTCAACAGACTCTCAGTCAGGCCACTCACACTGTGGCAATTGCGAATGTGCCCACTACGCTTCTAATATACGTGATAATAAAATGCCCCTAGTGCTCGATGCAGTTTTGAATCTTGGAGAGATATCCCCTAATAAATTCAGCTATCTCAATGCCCGCTTAGGACTTGGCTCTCCAGAAAAAAAACAATTAGAAAACCTTAAAGAATCTGATGAAAAAGTGGCATTCTTGCGTAGCCTAGTATCACCAAATAGCATGCGGAATTCTTTTAGTAAAACAGCATATGGCAAAAACCTAAGCAGCACGATTGAAGGTCCTATTGCTTCAAATGACTTGGATCAGGGCATTGAAGTTGACTTCAAACCATTTGAAGATGATCTATGCAATCAAGTGACCGCTAAAAAAGTCCCATACAAAGAAGCGACAGCCATTGCCTTTCAAAAGCTGACACAAATTCTCACTCAAGCCATTAGTAATCTAAAAACTCGTATCGATCAACTCACTAAGTTGCGCGCTATAGAAGCAGTCATGGATCAAATTGAAAACAAATACACTGAGAAAAATGAAATTAGCGACCAAGATCTAAAAGATTATATGGCATCTGTCGAAAAATTTCTCAAATTGCGCTCAAAAATTTTAGCCAAGCAAAAATACAGCGTCAATTTAAATATGGCAAAGTCACATCATTTCACTGAGCGTAATGATTTTTTCTGGTTAAAATCCTTTCAAGCGACTGTAGAAGAAATCAGTAACGTCAATGACCAGAAATCAGCCTTTAAGATGCACATGAAACACGTAAAAAAGACTCCTATCGATGGTGAGTCTATCGCATTGAAAAAAGCGAGAACCAGACTTTTAGAGGCAGAGGGGCAACTAGAGGGTCTAGATGACATTGGGGAATGCAATCTAGGCAACTTAGAATTGTGGCTTTTTGGCATCAATGAGGGGGGAAAACGGCGCGCACCAACAGAAGAAGAACTCTTCAATCAATTGATAGAGATGACAAAAAAAGAAACTCCCCCCAAAAGAGTCAGAAAGAAAAACAAATCCGAAAAAATGACCATTGAAGATCCTGCACAGCTGTAGTTATAGCAGCTAAAGCTGAAAAACTTCCATTTTCACCTACGCGAAAGCCCCGCGATTGACCGATCGTAAGCTACCCCATATTTCTAATATTGGGTAGCTTACGATCGGTCAAGCCCGGGAGCTT
>Ga0153954_1001269_pt1 | contig 14296 bp, 10 predicted proteins | sample TSFL038MetaG_FD_102277 | JGI IMG/M metagenome (GOLD analysis project Ga0153954, IMG submission 102277) | Attine ant fungus gardens microbial communities from Florida, USA - TSFL038 MetaG | ecosystem: Host-associated > Fungi > Mycelium > Unclassified | place: USA: Florida, Wekiwa Springs State... | reverse complement strand
TTGAAGCCGGCCCGGGGGACAACGGTGCTCAGGCATTGCCGATCCCATTTGGGTTTCTGTGGATCGGCCGATCCTGGCATTCTGGTCGCGTTCGCGCTCGATCAAGCCAAGGCAGGCGACACGATTGCAGTGTTCGGAACCGGCAGTGGAGTTGATGCCCTGCTGTTGCGCGTTTTGCGCGACGGGCCAGGAAGTCTGAAGATGGACCCCGGCATCAGCCTTCAGTATGTCGAATATCTCTGGTGGCGAGGCCTCCTCGACCGCGAACCGGCGCGACGTCCTGATCGTCCGTTCGTCTCGGCGCCCGCCAGCTTTCGCAATCATGACTGGAAATACGGTCTCATAGGATCGCGTTGTCTTGAATGCGGCAAGGTGCACTTGCCACCGCAACGCATTTGTTCCGCGTGCAACTCGGTCGATCGATTCGAATCGTACGATGCCACGTCGAGAGAAGCTCATCTCGCGTCGTTCAGCACTGACCTTGTCTCTGATAGTCCGGCCAAACAAGCCATCGCCGCGATGGTCGATTTCGAAGGTGGCGGCCGCATCATGGTAGAGCTGACGGAGGCTGATCCGCAGGACCTCCGCGTCGGCACTCCGGTCGAACTCACCTTCCGTCGAACATATGAAGCCAAAGGCACGCCGAACTATTTCTGGAAGGCGCGGCCAATTACGAAGGTGCCAGCATGAGCAGGAGCCTCAAAGACAGGATTGCCGTCATCGGAATGGGGTGCACTCGCTTCGGTGAACGCTGGGATCGCTCCGCTGAGGATCTTATGATCGATGCGGCCACCGAGGCGGTTGCGTCGGTTCCAAACTTTCGGCTGGAGAACGTTGACGCATTCTGGGTGTCAACGCTGGCGTCCGGTCATTCCGGGCTCATGCTGTCCCGCGCGCTAAAAGTTGATCGCCCGGTAACGCGCGTCGAAAATTTCTGCGCCAGCGGTTCGGAGGCGTTTCGAAACGCGGCTTTTGCTGTCGCTTCCGGTGCGTACGATGTTGCCATGGCCGTCGGTGTCGAAAAGCTCAAGGACAGTGGCTATTCCGGACTGACGCTCAATGCGCCACCAGGCGACAACACCGGCGCTGAAATAAGTAATCCCGCAGCCTATGCCATGTTGCCCGATGTCTACACCGAGACCTATGGCGTTGACAAAGGCGACATGCGCGATGCCCTCACGCACATCGCTTGGAAAAATCACGCGAACGGTGCGAAAAACCCGGAACGAGCCCAATACACGTCGCCGGTGAGCAAAGAACGTATCGACGGAGCGCCGCGTGTCGCCGGAAATCTGAGCGTTTTCGACTGCTCGGGGGTGGCCGACGGAGGAGCTGCCGCGATCATCGTTCGTGCCGAAGATGCCGGGCGGTACACCGACAAGCCGATGTATCTGAAAGGCATGTCGCTCCATGCCGGACGATGCGACGGCGTGGTCACGGCTGGGCGTCGCCACGTGAGCTTCCCTGAAGTCGTGACATGCGCCGCCGAGGCTTACGCCCATGCGGGGATCAAGGATCCACGCTCGGAAATATCGATGGCGGAGGTGCATGACTGCTTTACGCCAACCGAGCTTCTGCTCATGGAAGATCTCGGCTTCTCTGAACGCGGGCAAGCCTGGAAGGATATTTTGGATGGCGCCTTCGATCTCGGAGGCCGGCTCCCCGTCAATCCTGACGGTGGACTGAAGTCGTTTGGTCATCCGGTTGGCGCGAGCGGGCTTCGAATGATGTTCGAGCTTTGGCTGCAATTTCGTGGCGAGGCTGGCGATCGGCAGATCGCGGATCCGCGGATCGGACTGGCCCACAATATGGGCGGGTTGCCGGGCGAGTTCATCTCGTTCATCGGCCTCTTTGGCAAGGAGTTGGGCTAATGCCGGTTCGTGCAGTGAAGCGCGTATTGGTGGTCGGCTCCGGCTTGATGGGGGCTGGTATCGCGCAAGTCGCGGCGACAGCCGGTTTTGTAGTCGATCTAGTCGACACTGAGCAAAAGGCGCTCGAAGGAGCGCGCGATCGTATTGTAAGCAGCTTAAATCGCCTGGAGCGCGCGGGTAAGCTGGCTGGATCGCCAGACGATATCCTGTCGCGCATTTCCTTCGGTCTCAACCTTGAGGGAACTGCGCGCAATGCTGATCTCGTCATCGAAGCCATCATTGAGGCGCTCGAACCCAAGCAAACACTTTTTGCCAAGTTGGACCAATGGTGCTCTGACGATGTGGTGTTGGCGACGAACACGTCACAGTTTCGCATAGGCCAAATTGCGGAGCCCTGCCGATCACCCCAACGCGTCATAGGAATGCATTGGTCCAATCCGCCGCCCTTGATGATGCTTGTTGAGGTCATCGTTAGTTCGTCGACAAGTGACGAAGTGCTTCAAGCGACCCTCGACTTTGTCAAGCGTTGCGACCGCTCCTCCGTCGTCTGCCGAAAGGATGTGCCCGGCTTCATTTCGAACAGGATGTCGACAGTTCTCTTCATGGAGGCTGCCCGATTGGTTGACGAAGGCATTGCCACGCCAGCCGATATCGATGCCGTTGCTCGCTTGATGTATGGGCACAAGATGGGGCCGATCTCGACCCTGGACCTCGCCGGCCTTGACACGGCTCTCTACACCGCGACGGCACTGTCCAAGCACTATGGCGGAGATCGCTTCACGCCACCGGAAGCCCTGCGCTCCCTGGTCGAGCGAGGCCGCTTCGGCCGAAAGACAGGAGCGGGATTCTACGACTACGAGGGTTCCAAGACATGACGGCTTCCCGCCTGGAAGTTGTCGTGGCAAGACGCGACGTCGCGGCGCGCGACGTCACTAGATTCGTGCTTAGACGCTCGACCCACGGGGCGCTTCCCAAGTGGGAGCCTGGAGCTCATGTCGAGGTCGAGCTTCCCGGCGGATTGCTGCGGCAATATTCTCTCTGCGGTGACCCCCTCAACCCTGACCAGTACGAAATCGCGGTATTGCACAAGCCCGATGGGCGTGGCGGGTCTCGCCACATGACCACGGGGCTTGGCGTCGGAGCGGCGCTGTCCGTGAGCGCGCCGAAGTCGCTGTTTCCCTTGCTGCCATCGAAGCGCTATCTGTTCATTGCGGGTGGCATCGGGATCACACCGATCATACCCATGATCCGGGCAGCGGAGGTAGCGGGCTCGGATTGGACGCTCCACTATGGAGGCCGCAGCCGCCAATCGATGGCATTTGCGGACGATTTATCGAGCTATGGCGATCGAGTTTCCATTGTGCCCCAGGACGAAGCTGGACTGTTGGACTTGAAGCGACTGCTCGCTGATCCGATAACGAACACGCTTATCTACTGCTGTGGGCCAGAGCCTCTTTTGCAAGCGGTGGAGGCGGGAAGCGCCCATTGGCCACGCGGGGTGCTTCGGGTGGAGAGATTCGAACCGAAGACTCAGGCGAATCCAGAGAGCGCGGCATTTCAAGTCGAATTGCGCAGGTCCGGTGTCACGCTTCAGGTTCCTGCTGATCTCTCGATCCTTGAAGCCATCGAGGACGCCGGGATTCCGGCGCTGTCGTCATGCGGTCAAGGAACCTGCGGCACCTGCCTCACTCATGTCATCGAAGGCGAGCCCGATCACAGGGACTCTCTCCTCGATGATGAAGATCGCAGCGCGGGCGACAAGATGCTGATCTGTGTTTCGCGCGCGAAATCAAAGCGGCTCGTGCTGGATATCTGAGGGGCAGCAGGACCTTGATGAAATCGCATCGGAAAGAAGCAATCCGGAGTTCAGTCAAGCGATGACCTTGCACCTGACGCTCACTGACTCTTTGCTGAGCAGCGTTCGGAAGTACCCGAACAAGACTGCGATCGTCTTCGAAGATCGGCGCTTCACTTATTTGGAGTTCAACGAACGTGTGAACAGAGCGGCCAATGGCTTGCTGGCGCTGGGATTGCGCAAGGGCGACCGGGTGGCGTTGCTGATGGGCAATTGCAACGAGATGGCCGAAATGCTGATGGCGGTGGGGAAGTGCGGCATGGTCGCCGTTCCCGTCAATTTCCGTTTCAGCGCCTCCGAGGTCGAGTACGTGGTCAAGAAGCCGCGATGCCGCGCCATGGTCGTTGCGCAGGAGTACGCCGATCTGGTCAACCAGGTCCGCAAGAATCTCGCGGATGTCGAATTTTTCGTCGCAGTCGGAGCTACGGAACCCACGGATATGGGCGACTATGAGCAATTGCTCGCCGCGAGTAGTCCCGACGAACCGAACATTGCGGTCGATGATGATGATCCCTGGTTCATCGGCTTCACGTCCGGCACGACTGGCTTTCCCAAGGGGGCCATACTGACGCATGGCGGGCGGACCATGCCCGCCCTCTACATCGCCATCGAATACGGTTTGCGTGACACCGACGTAGACCTCGTCGTGATGCCGCTCTTCCATTCGAACGGCTTCTCCTTCACGCATATGGGCCTGATGCTGGGAAATACGGTCGTGATCATGCGCCACTTCGATCCGGAAGAGGTGCTGCGAGCCATCGATGAGCACAAGCTGAGCTACGTATCGATGGTTCCCACGATGTACACCAGGATACTGGCGCTGCCCGACGAGGTGAGGGCCAAATACGATACGACGAGCATGCGAGTTCTGATCTCGTCCTCGGCTCCTCTGATGACGCGCACGAAGGAGGATATCCTCAAGTGCTTCCCTGCGGCGCAGCTCAATGAGTTCTACGGCTCGACCGAAGCTGGAATTGTCACCAATTTGAAGCCGCGCGATCAAACGCGTAAGACCCGCTGTGTTGGCCAGCCCGTATTCGGAATCCAAGTCAAGGTTCTGAATGCGCAAGGTCACGAGGTTACTCCCGGAGAGGTCGGCGAGCTTTATTCGCTGGGGCCATGCTTTCAAGGCTATGACGGCATGCCTGAGGCAACAGCAAAAGCGTTTCGCAACGGCTGGTTCACGGCAGGGGATTTGGCGCGGGTCGATGACGAGGGCTACATCTACATCGTCGATCGGAGAACAGATTTAATCTTGAGTGGAGGGGAAAATGTATACCCCGCTGAGGTTGAAGATGTTCTGGTGCGCCATCCGAAAATCGCCGAGCTGGCGATCATTGGCATCCCTCATCCGATCTGGGGTGAATCCGTACACGCAGTTGCCGTGGCGAAGGAAGCCGAGCAAATCTCGCTCGAGGAAATCGAGGAGTTCTGCAAAGGACGGCTGGCGGGTTACAAGCGGCCCCGTTCGCTCGAGCTCGTCCGCGCACTGCCCAAGACGGCGACGGGCAAGGTGCTCCGCAGACAACTGAAGGAAGAGCGAGCTTCCCGCGTTTCTGAGACGGCTACGAAGGAGGTGCCCGGAGTGGCCAACTGAGTTAGCTGCGCCTTATCCCGATAACGAAGCGCAAAAACTGAACCAGACGACAAGCAATTGACCGATTAAAACATTCGGCAGGGTGGAGGAAAACATGACGTACGACCGAAGGACGTTTCTGAAGGCTGCGACCGCCGCAGCAGCCGTCGGATTCGGAGCTGGCAGGGCGAGCGCAGCCGAGTTCAACCTGAAACTGGGCAGCAGCATGCCGAGTTCGATCATCTCGGTAAGCTTTCTTCGCAAGGCCGCCGAAAAGATCAACTCAGAGACCAACGGCAAGGTCGACCTCAAGATATTTCCGGACAGCCAGCTCGGAAGTGACGCAGATATGCTGTCGCAGCTCCGATCCGGAGCGCTCACGATGCTGAGCGGGACCACGGGCGCTTTGGGAACGCTGGTTCCAGCGGCGTCGCTCAGTACGGTTGGCTTCGCCTTCGATAACTACGATCAGGTCTGGAAGGCGATGGATGGTGAACTCGGGAACCATATTCGCGCTGAACTGGACAAGATGGGAATTGTCTATCTCACGGTCTTCGATGCCGGCTTCCGACAGATCACGACGAGTAGCGTGCAGGTGAATTCGGTCGAGCAGATGAACGGCCTGAAGATCCGTGTGCCGACATCGCCGATCTACGCCTCGATGTTCCGGGCGATGGGCTCTTCCCCGACGACGATCAATTTCGGTGAGATTTACTCGGCTTTGCAGACGAAGCTGGTCGACGGGCAGGAAAATCCTTTGTCGCTGATTCAGTCCGCAAAATTCTATGAAGTTCAGAAGCACTGCGCCATGACCAACCACGCGTGGGATGGTCCGCTGATGTGCATGAACAAGATGACCTGGAACAAGCTGCCCAAGGATGTTCAAGCGATCGTCGAGCGCGTGTTCAAGGAAACAGCCGTCGAACAGCGTGCTGCTTTGGCGGCTCAGGGCAACGAGATCAGGGCTGAACTGGAAAAATCCGGAATGGCGTTCAACTCTCCGGATACCGATAGCTTTCGCACCAAGCTTCAATCGAGCGGTTTCTATGGCGAAATGAAGAAGGCGTTCGGCGACAATAACTGGGCTGTGCTTGAAAAGGTCTCCAATGTCCGGGTCTAAGACATAGCGGCCTCTGAGGAGGCCGCGCGTGACGAAAAAGATCGGCTTTCATTCGCGAGCAGTCGGCATGTCAACTCTCGATGCCCGTTCGGACCAGGAGATCGGCCAAATCAGCCGCGGCGGCCTCACGTTCGCAGTACGTCCCATTCTTTTGGCCGAACGCGCCGTGGCAAGACTTTCCGAGGTTGCCGCGGCCATTCTCGTCGTCGCCGAGATCGTGCTGCTGTTCACCGGGGTTGTGGCCCGTTACGCGTTTCACAATCCGATCTTTTGGGCTGACGAACTTGCGTCCGTTCTGTTTGTCTGGCTCTCGCTTTTCGGCGCAATCGTCGCGCTGGCACGCGATGAGCACATGGCGCTCAAATCGGTCATTGGAAAGATGCCGGCTGGGGCGAAAGGCGTTGCGTCGGCCTTTTCGATGCTTGTCGTGATCTTGTTCCTGGGTTCGATTCTCGGACCGGCGTACGAGCACTTCGAAAGCGAAAGTATGATCACGCTTCCTTCACTGAACGTCAGTGCGGGAATCCGGGTTGTAGCAATTGCTGTGTGTTGCCTCCTGATGCTGATTGTCGGTCTCGGGCGGCTCGTTCGACATCCTCCGCAGGTGGTCGCGATCGCGGCGGGAGTCCTTCTGGCGTTGGGCTTGGCACTGTGGTCCTCGCAGGCGTTTCTGGCGACCATCGGCAACTACAATCTTCTCGTGTTTTTCTTCGGTATTGTCGCGTGTTCGGTGTTTGTCGGTGTGCCTATTTGCTTTGCGTTCGGCATCGCGACCGTTGCGTTTCTGATCCTCGGTACGGACATGCCGACAACCGTCTTCATCGGTCGAATGGACGAGGGATTGTCGCATAGTATCCTGATCTCGATCCCAATGTTCGTGTTTCTGGGCTCGCTCATCGTCGTCAACGGGATGGCCGCGACGATGGTCGATTTCCTGGCATCTTTGCTGGGACATGTGCGAGGCGGACTATCCTATGTTCTGCTCGCCGGGATATGCCTTGTGTCGGGTATCTCCGGCTCAAAGGCAGCCGACATGGCTGCGATCGCACCGGCGCTACTGCCGGAAATGCGGAAGCGTGGTTCCGATATGGGCGATCAGGTTGCGTTGATGGCGGCTGCTGCTGCCCTGTCAGAGACGATTCCTCCCAGCATCGTGCTGATCGGCATCGGATCGGTGACGGGCGTATCCATTGCGGCGCTGTTTGCTGGAGGCATACTGCCCGCTATCGTCCTCGCGATTGTACTCGCAGGTGTCATCTTTGTTCGCACGCGAAGCGGCCCTATCGTCGTGCTCGAACGCGCGCCCGCCCAAGTGGTGATCAAGGCCGGTTTGAAGGCTCTTCCTGCGCTGCTGCTCCCATTCGTGATTCGGACTGCGGTCGTTGAAGGTGTGGCCTCGGCCACCGAAGTCGCAACGATCGGCATCGGATATGCCTTTGTCGTTGCGTTACTGATGCGGCGTGCCATCCCCCCTCGTGAGCTTTATAGAGTTCTTGTGGAGACTGCGACGCTCTCCGGTGCGATCATGTTGATCGTCGGAACGGCAACCGGCATGGCATGGGCCCTGGCTCAGTCGGGCTTCTCGTCTGACCTCGCAACCGCGATGGGCAATGTACCGGGCGGTTGGGTCGGTTTCATGCTCGTGACGATTGTCGGATTCGTCATACTCGGCAGCGTACTGGAGGGATTACCTGCCCTCATTCTCTTTTGCCCCCTTCTGTTTCCGATCGCCAAGAGTATGGGAATTCACGAAGTCCAATACGCGATGGTTGTCATACTGGCGATGAGTGTCGGTCTGTTCGCGCCACCCCTGGGAGTTGGCTTTTATACGGCATGTGCGATAGGCCGCGTTCCCCCCGACGAAGTAATGCCGAAGATCTGGACATACTTGCTCATCGTTCTGGCTTCAATTTTGCTGATCGTTTTCCTGCCGCAACTTTCGATCGCGCTGATCTAGGCGCGATCGCATCGCAAGGTCGCTCACTTGATGGACGTGAGTAGTTCTCTACTTCGTCAATTTTGGGAGAGTTCAAGTGGGACGACTGAAGGGCAAGGTGGCAATCATTACGGGAGCCACGAGCGGAATCGGTCATTGCTCCGCCGAGAGGTTCGTCGAGGAAGGTGCCAAGGTCGTAATCGCGGGCCGGCGCGTCGCAGAAGGCGAGGCTTTGGCGGGTAAGCTCGGCGAGGCATGCATCTTTGTGCAAACCGATGTCTCCATCGAGGAGCAGGTGCGGCATTTGGTTGGACGCACGATTGAACGGTTCGGTCGGATCGATTGCCTTTTCAACAACGCCGGCGCTCCTGCTCAAACCGGAGGGATCGAGGAACTCGAAGTGGAGCGTTTTGACGCGGCGATGGGAATCCTTGTCCGCAGTGTGATGCTGGGAATGAAGCACGTAGCCGGCCAAATGCGCCGGCAAGGCTCCGGCAGCATCATCAACAATGCGAGCATTGCCGGTCGGCAAGCGGGATACTCATCTTCGCTCGTGTATGGAGCTGCGAAAGCCGCTGTAATCCAGCTAACGCGAGCTGTCTCAATGGAGCTGGGAGAAGCGAATATCCGCGTCAACAGCATTTCACCCGGGGCGATTGCTACCGGCATCCTGGGAAAAGCACTGGGTCTTGAAGGTGAGGTCGCCGAAAAGTCTGTAAGAGTGACTGAGCAGATATATGCCGCGGCTCAGCCAATTCCGCGGGCCGGCCAACCGAGAGACATTGCCGACGCCGCGATATTTCTGGCCAGTGACGAATCAAGTTTCATGAATGGGCACGACCTGGTCGTGGACGGCGGTGTGACCGTGGGAAAGAATTGGAGCGCGCAGCAGCAGGGGTACGTTCGCTTGCGCGAGATGTTCGCCAATCAATAACTGTTTCGTCGGCCGGCCTAAGGATGTGCGCCGATACTGGCAAAGGTGATCTCGCCAGCCTGAATATCGACAGCGAAGATCCCTTGCTGCGGCTCCCCCTGTATTCCCGCCGCCGAAGTGGGCGAGCCGTCGGTTGCCAAACGATTAAATATGGGACGCAGTAGACATTAACGCCGGCGCTTCTTGACCGGCAGAACGAAACATCTGCCGGTCTTTACTCATTACTCATTGTAATGACTTTAGTCCGAGGGGGGTGTAAACCTGTCAGACCGTTTTTGCACTGCGGTATTTCATTCAGCGCAAAAGGTTGAGAAACTGGCCATATTTAACCAGAAGCGCCGGGGCCTAAAGGTCCAAGGCAAGATGGTACGGTGAAAGCATGATTTTGGTTGCTGGCGGCGCAGGATACATTGGATCCCACACATGTGTCGAACTTCTCAACGCCGGCAAGGAAGTTGTCGTTCTCGATAACTTCTCCAACGGACACAAAGAAGCGCTACGGCGGGTTGAACAGATCTGTAATAGATCATTGGCCGTCGTTGAGGGCGATATTCGGGATCAAGCTTTGGTCGAAAGAGTGCTCTCCGAATTTAAATGCATTTCCGTCGTTCATTTCGCCGCACTGAAGTCGGTGCAGGAATCGGTTTCATCGCCTCTCGAATATTACGACAACAACGTGGTCGGAACGCATCGTCTGCTGCAGGCCATGCGAAATCAAGGGGTCAACCGGATTGTCTTTAGTTCATCCGCGACGGTGTACGGAAACCCAAAATTTCTTCCCTACACGGAGGACCATCCGCTACGTCCGGTAAATCCCTATGGGAAAACCAAACTAGCTGGCGAAGACATGCTCCAGGATGTAGTCGTTGGTGACGATAACTGGAGCGTCGCGATTCTACGCTATTTCAACCCGATCGGCGCTCATGAGAGTGGCCTTATCGGAGAGGATCCGAAGGGGACTCCGAATAACCTTCTTCCAATCGTTGCACAGGTCGCGGTCGGGCAACGTGAGATATTGAATGTGTGGGGAGACGATTACGATACTCCGGATGGCACAGGGGTTCGAGATTACGTCCACGTCGTGGATTTGGCCAAAGGGCACTTGGCGGCGCTGGCGGCCCTCGACAAGCCTGGGTGTTTCATATTCAACTTGGGTACGGGTACCGGAAGCAGCGTGTTCGAAGTGATAAACGCCTTCGAACGGGCGTCAGGAAAGCGCATACCCTATAAGGTGCTGCCTCGTCGTCCCGGAGATATCGACAGCTACCACGCAGCAACGAGCCGCGCATTTGACAGCTTGGGCTGGAAAGCGGAGCGAAACCTTGATGACATGTGCCTCGATCACTGGCGATGGCAAAGCCAAAATCCACGTGGCTACCCTGTGTAGCCGGCGCTGACGTGGTTGCGAACAGATCGCGGCGCAAACTGACAAAAGCGTTTATGCGTCTTAACGACGTCCGCGCGTGTGCTATGGGCCGTCCAGGCACGAATTTTTAGGCGTCAATTCAAAATTAACCGTAGACATTTACCTTGCCAACGATCGCAGTTTCGATCTCGTGGTGTTGCTTGCGTTGGACTTTGTTGGCATGTCGCTTGAGCAAAAGAGGGACATCGGGGACGCCCCGGACGACGCGGCAGAAGATGCAAATCGAGCCCCGGACGGTGTCAACCTTAGTGATTTGGTCGCCATTCTCGTTCGACGCCGAGCATGGGTCTTTGGAACAGCGATGGCTTGCCTTGTGCTGGCGAGCGGCTATTTGGCGATTGTAAAACCCGCCTACACGTCGACTGCGCAAGTCTACGTCGATCCGCGCGATCGTCCGACGCCCAAGGAAGATCCCGGCGAGCAGAGTAACGTGCCGGGAGATGGTCTTCTCCTTGTTGAAAGCCAACTGAAGATAATCACCTCCGGCGAGGTGCTTTCGCGCGTTGTCGATCAAATGGGTCTGCGTGAGGATCCGGAATTCAATGGCCGTGGCGGCCTCATCTCAAGCCTCAAAACGACGTTCGGCTTCGGACAGTCCGGCAATCCGGAACTGGCCGCTTTGCGCCATTTACGTTTGATCACTTCGGCGAAGCGGAACGAGCGCTCCTTTGTCATCGATATTTCCGTCTCGGCTCATACGTCGCAGCGGGCGACGGACCTCGCGAACGCGGTTGCGAGCGCTTATGTGGAAGAACAAGCCAGCGCGAATGCGAATTTCAATCGGCGGATCTCCGAGGCGATCACGTCGCAATTGGAAAGAATGCGCGATGCCGTGAGCCACTCGGAGCAGGCTGTCGCAGCCTACAAGGTGGCCAACAATCTGGTAGGTTCGCGCAACAGGCTGGTCACGGACCAGGAGCTTGATGAGGCCAATACGCAGCTTACCAATGCCAAGGCTAGGCTGAATGAGGCAGAGGCGCGCGTCAAGCTTATTGAATCCATCGAGTCGGGAAGCGCGCCGCTTGAGTCCCTGCCCGAAGCCATACAGTCCAGCTCTATCGTGCAATTGCGGGCGCGAGCCGCAGACGTCTCGCGTGAAGAGGCTCAGCTGGCGCAGATCGTCGGCCCCAGTCATCCCGCCTTGCAGGCGGCGCGAGCGCAGGTCCGGGATGTCCAGGCCGCAATCAAGAGCGAAGTCAAGCTCATTGCTCAAGGCGTACGGAATATCGCGACAAGCGAGCGTACAAATGTTCAGAACCTTCAGGCACGCTTCGACTCATTGAAGGCGCTCGCGCAAGCGAATGAAAAGGCTATCGTGCCGTTGCGTGAACTCGAGCGCAAGGCGGACTCCAACCGCGCAGTGTATGAAACCTTTCTTGCAAAGGCCAAAGCGGCGAGCGAACAGCAGGTCATCGACAATACAAATATAAGGCTCATCTCCCGGGCGATTCCTCCCGACCGACAGAGCTGGCCACCAACGATCGCCGTGATGGCTGGGGCGCTGTTTGGCGGAGCGTTCTTCGGCGTCGTGCTGGCTCTCCTGCGCGACGCATTTGGACGATTTGGGGGAAAGCCGCCGAAGCCGAGTGCAGGAAGCGAACACGAGGTAGAGCAAGTTCAACAAGTTGCGGAAGTGCCTGCCAAAGGGCGCCGAGCGCAGCTCTCGGATCTGAGGGCGGAGCTGCTCGCGGCGCCGGACGCCAATTCCATTTTGCTCGTACGAGCCTCACGTGACGAGGCGTTGGATCTGGTTGCATTGGAGCTTGCACGCGCTGTCGAGGAGTCCGGTCAGAAAGTGGTCGTGATCGATGCCGATCTGAAAAACCACGTCGTGTCGTCACGATTGCGGTACAATCAGCGCTTGGGTATCCGTGACGTACTGGCCGGCCGGGCGTCCATTCGGCAGGCGGCCCATGCGTTGGGGCGCACGGGTATTCACATCGTCCCCGTCGGCATGGCGGCATTGACATCGCCGAACCCGCAAATGCGAAGCGCGTTCTCGACAGCTCTGCATCAAGCGGGTGAATTCGGGCGCGTTATCATCGACGGCGGCGAACTGGGTACGACGCCATCAGAATTTGGTCTCTATGCGATGGCGGATGAGGTCATCTTCCTCGATACGGTGCGTGGTGGAGAAGTATCCGATGCATCCGTACTCGTCGAGTTATTGCGTCATCGTCAGATAAAGGCGAAGGTGGTGTTCATCGAGCCAACGCCACACGCGTTGGCCGCCTGAGGGTCCGGCGTCGCGCAGCTTGAGCCGCTAGAACGGATCAGCCCGCGTTTGCACGAGTTGGCATGACCGACAGGCTTGCGCTAGCGCGATTGAGCCAGCCGGCGATGCGTCGTCGCGCGAAGTGTTGTCGGCGATGAAAGTCCCATCGTAAGCTCCGATCGACGGTGAGCGACCGTCTATAGTGGGCCATACGGATGGCCTCGGCATCAAGCGCTTGCTTGATCGGATCGGAATAGAAATTCCTTATCTTTTCTTTTCCCATCCCGGGCGTGTTGAGCCATTGCGGGATGAGGACATTGCAAAGCCTGTCGATATCGGTGAGCAGCCTGGTGACGCCGGTCCCTGCAGCGGGACATGACGTCTGGAACGCGTCGCCGATGAGGACGACGCCGTTCTGATCGACGTTTTCAGCAACAGAAAGATCCATTACCCAGTTCTGTACCCTGTCGATCGGTTCGATCTCACCGACGAAATCGGCAAGGCCCGGCAATGAATTGAACAACGTTGCCGCCGGTTCGCGGCGAAATTCGCGAATCCAGGGATCCTCGTGGTCGAGGAACGTGAAGAGGTTAGCGCGCAGAAAACTGCCGATCGGAAAGAGGCTGAGATAGTCGATGCGGTTGGAAACGCCCGCGCCGTAATAGGTGAGCGCGCGGAATGCCGGCGCGCGTTCCATCCTGGGCGCGAGCGTGAAGCCGAAGGAGATCGATTGCTTTTCCGCGACGATACGGCGGCCGATGCCAAGTTTGTGCCGCAGCGAATCGGCCATGCCCGTCGCCAGGATAATCAGGTCGGCGGAGATCGAGCCGCCGCTTGACAGCGATACCTGTTGAATCTGCGGGCTGGTGTGAACGTCAGTGACTTCGTCGGTGATGGAATCCACCGATGCCGGAAGTTGTGCGCGCACGATTCGCACGATGTCTTCGTAAAGAATTCCGAAATGCTGATCCTGGCTGCGATCGACGATGCTGCCTGCCCGGACGTTGATGATGTCTCGGAACGGTGTCGCTTCCTTGGCAATCGCGTCAAGAATTCCAAGCCTGCGCATGAGGTCGATCTGCCGACCTGCTATCTTTTCAACGCGGAACTGCTTTGGGTAAACCGGGTGCTTGTCGATAAGCGTGACATGGTGACCCGCCCGCGCCAGAACGACGGCGGCGAGAGAACCGCTGAGGCCCGCGCCGATGATTGCGATTCGAGCGCTCTTGCGTGTTTCAGGTATGGATAGGAATTCTCGATCAGCGGATGTCATGTGCTTATCTATGAAAAATGCGTCGAGACCTTATCATCTCTGGCGCGGCCGAACTTCGGGAACGCTCGTCACGGTTAATGCTTGGAATGA
>Ga0153954_1001268_pt1 | contig 14312 bp, 14 predicted proteins | sample TSFL038MetaG_FD_102277 | JGI IMG/M metagenome (GOLD analysis project Ga0153954, IMG submission 102277) | Attine ant fungus gardens microbial communities from Florida, USA - TSFL038 MetaG | ecosystem: Host-associated > Fungi > Mycelium > Unclassified | place: USA: Florida, Wekiwa Springs State... | reverse complement strand
TGGACGGCCTGGCGGTGCAAAATTGCGCCGCGGGCGTCCACCACGCGCGACTCCCATCCCGTTTTTGCGTATATCGGCGGCGGGGCGCGCAGCCCGTTGGGGGCCTGCGCGTCGAAGACAATGGAGGGGTTCCCGATGTTGCGTCACGCCGTGGCGACGGCCGCTCTCATGCTGGCCGTCGCGTCCACCGATCCCGTCGCCGCGCAGCGGATCAGGGCCGGACTCTTGACCTGCGATGTGTCGGCCGGAATGGGCTTCATCATCGGATCCGACAAGCGACTGTCCTGCTCCTACGCGCCGGACGGTCCGGGCCGCCAGGAGATTTATGTCGGGACCTTCAAGACGTTCGGCCTCGACATCGGCGCCACCGCCGGCGGCGTGATGGTGTGGGGCGTGTTCACGGACTCCGAGCGTGGTCCCGGATTCCTGAGCGGCGACTATGTCGGCGCGACCGCGGAGGCGACGGTCGCGGCCGGGCTCGGCGCCAACGTGCTGGTCGGCGGCTCCAATCGGACCATCGCGCTGCAACCGCTGTCGGTGTCCGGTCAGACCGGTCTCAATCTTGCAGTCGGCATCGGCGACTTGAGCCTGCGTCCCGGCCGCTGAGTCCGGAGTGCTGAATGTAGGTTGGGTCGAGCGCTCTTTGCGCGAGACCCAACACAGCGCCGCTGGGCGAGAAAGTCGGGTCGCGCGAACAGCTCGACCCAACCTGCGGCACAAAGTTCCGTCCATTCCGCGATCACAGCGCTCTTGCCAATCCCCCCTCGGGTTTGAAACGATGGTCGCCGAACGGCCTCGAAGAAGGCCGCGCGTTTGATGTGGCGATTTGGGAGGCGGACATGGCACAGAACGGCACAAGAGCGTCGGGTCCACGGTGCATCGCGCTGGTGGGCCCGTTCCAGAGCGGCAAGACCACACTGCTTGAGGCCATCCTTGCGCGCACCGACGCGATCCAGCGTCAGGGCAGCGTCGAGGCCGGCAACACCGTCGGCGACGCCAGCAAGGAAGCGCGCGATCACAAGATGAGCGTGGAAGTCTCCGTCGCCACCACCAATTTCATGGGCGACACCTACACCTTCGTCGATTGTCCGGGCTCGGTCGAGTTCACGCATGACATGCGCGCCGCGCTGCCCGCGGTCGACGCCGCCGTCGTCGTCTGCGAGCTCGACGAAAAGAAGATCCCGCAGCTCCAGTTGATCCTGCGCGAGCTCGAAGCGCAGAAGATCCCGTGCTTCCTGTTTCTCAACAAGCTCGACAAGGCCGACGGCACCATCCACGAGGTGTTGCGCGTGCTGCAGCCGGCCTCGCGCAGGAAGTTGCTGTTGCGGCAGATACCGACCTTCGCCGGCGAGCTCATCACCGGCTTCGTCGATCTCGCCCTCGAACGCGCATTCGTCTACAAGGAGCATGCGCCGTCCGAGATCATTCCGCTGGAAGGCGACGCGCTCGACCGCGAGAAGACCGCCCGCTTCTCCATGCTGGAGACGCTCGCCGATCACGACGACGAGCTGATGGAGCAACTGCTGGAGGACATCCAGCCGCCGCGCGACAAGATCTTCGACGATCTGTCGAAGGAGGTGCGCGACGGCCTCGTCTGCCCGGTGCTGCTCGGATCGGCGACCCGCACCAACGGCGTGCTGCGACTGATGAAGGCGTTGCGCCACGAAGCGCCGAGCGTCGACGACACGGTCAAGCGACTCAAGGTGAAGGCCGACAATCCCGTCGCCTACGTGCTCAAGACCGTGAACACCTCGCACGGCGGCAAGATGTCCGTCGTCCGTGTGCTCACGGGCAAGATCGGCGACGGTGCAAGCCTGGTCCGTCCCGATGGCGATGCCGGCCGCGTCGCCGCCACCTTCAATCTCACCGGCCAGCAGAGCGAGAAGCGCGGTCCTGCCGAGGCGGGCGAGACCGTGGCCTTCGGCAAGCTCGATCAGGCCAAGACCGGCGACACCTTGACAGCGGGTGCGCAGGCGCACCCGCCAATCGCCAAGGTCGGGGCGCACGAGCCGGTGCTGGCGATCGCGGTCGCGGCCAAGGAGCGCAAGGACGACGTCAAGCTCGGGCAGGCGCTCGGCAAGCTGCTCGAGGAGGATCCGTCGATCACGGTCGTGCACAATGCCGAGGCGCACGAGGTGGTGCTGTGGGGGCAGGGCGAGATGCAGCTGCGTGTGGCCACCGAGCGGCTCTGCGACCGCTTCGGCGTCGCCACCACCTCGCACAAGCCCACGGTCGGCTATCGCGAGACCATCAAGAAAGGCGTCGTCCAGCGCGGCCGCCACAAGAAGCAGTCCGGCGGCCACGGGCAGTACGGCGATGTCGTGCTCGACATCAAGCCGCTGCCGCGCGGCTCCGGCTTCAGCTTCAGCGAGGAGATCAAGGGCGGCGTGGTCCCGCGCAACTACATCCCGTCGGTGGAGGAGGGCGTCATCGATGCCCTCAAGCATGGCCCGCTCGGGTTCCAGGTCGTCGATATCAGTGCGAAGCTGATCGACGGCTCCTATCACACCGTCGACTCCTCGGACATGGCGTTCCAGCTCGCCGGGCGTTTGGCCATCCATGACGGGTTGCCGCAATGCCAGCCGGTCCTGCTCGAGCCGATCTACCAGGTCGAGATCGTCTGCCCGTCGGATGCGACCGCGAAGATGAATGCCTTGATGTCGGGGCGTCGCGGCCAGATCCTCGGGTTCGATACCCGCGAGGGCTGGGACGGTTGGGACGTGGTGCGCGTGCAAATGCCCGAGGCCGAGATCGGCGACCTGATCGTGGAGGTGCGTTCGGTGACCGCGGGCGTCGGCAGCTTCACCTTCAAGTTCGACCACATGGCCGAGCTGATCGGCCGTGCCGCCGATCAGATCGTGGCGGCGCGGCGCTCACAGGCCGCGGCGTAGTGAAGGACACTGACGGACGACCCGTCCGGCAGACTGTCATTCCGGGCTCGCGCCTTTGGCGCGCCCCGGAATGACTCGCGGTTGGTTCTCCTGAGAAGCAAAGCGCGATAGCGCGTGGCTGCGTCGGGCGCGAAGCCTGTATTCGCGAGATCGGAAGTTCGTGCCGATGACGACGCTGCTATAAGCCGCGCATGCACATCAGCACTCTCGTCATCGTCGCATTGACCTTCCTGCTCGCGGGCTTCGTGAAAGGCGTGATCGGCCTGGGGCTGCCGACCGTGTCGATGGGCCTGCTTGCCGTGGTCATGGCCCCGGCGCAGGCCGCGGCGTTGCTGATGGTGCCGTCGTTCATCACCAATGTCTGGCAGGCGGTCGGCCCGCAAACCAAGGCGTTGTTGCTGCGAACGTGGCCCATGTCGCTCGGGACTTGCATCGGCACCTTGGGGCTGGGCTTGTGGGCCGGGCCGGCCTTGCTCTCGGCCGATAACGGGATGCGGGCATCGATCGGGCTCGGGGTCGTGCTTGCGCTCTACGGTCTGCTGGGGCTGACCGCATACCGATTTTCGGTTCCCTCGCGCCATGAGCCATGGCTGTCGCTCGTGATCGGCGTGATCACCGGCGTGGTGACGGCCGGCACCGGCGTCTACATGATCCCGTCGGTTCCCTACCTGCAGGCGATCGGCCTGCAGAAGGACGACCTGGTGCTCGCGATGGGTATCTCGTTCACGGTGTCGACGGTGGCGCTGGCGGTGGTGCTGGTCGCCGACGGCGCCTTGCAGGCATCGGTTGCCGGCGTATCGCTGCTCGCCCTCGCGCCGGCGCTCGCCGGGATGGGGCTGGGGCAGTGGGTCAGGGCGCGCGTGCCCGAGCGCACGTTTCGCATCTGCTTCTTCGCCGGCTCGCTCCTCCTCGGCCTGCACCTGGCGCTGCGCCCGCTCTTCTGAGCGCCCCGCGCCGCTCACACTCGCCGCATCGTGAGGAAATCCTCCACGACGCAATAGCCCACCGACTGCGCTTCAATTGAGCGGATCACCGATTGCTGATCGTCGATTTCCGGCTTCTGCCGTCGCCGTGACTTGCCCGTGATGCCGGGTGGGCTTATCGAAGATATCTCCCCGAATCCGGAGGACGCTCATGCCCGTCATTCGCCGCCGCGGATGGGAAATCCCGGAACGCCTCGCCACCCCCGAGCATCTGTTTGATCGCCGCGCCTTCCTTACCGCCACCAGCTTGGCCGCGGCCGGCGCCGCCATTTCGCTGTCGCCGCGCCAGGCGCGGGCGCAGCGCATCAGCGACCTGCCGGATCCGACCAAGGATCTCTATCCGGTCAAGCGCAACGCGGCGTTCACCCTCGACCGTCCCGTGACCGACGAGAAGATCAACACCAACTACAACAACTTCTACGAATTTGGCATGAGCAAGAATGTGGCCAAGGCGGCGCAGGCGCTCAAGCTGCGGCCCTGGACGATCAGGATCGACGGCATGGTGGAGAGGCCGCAGGAGATCGGGCTCGACGACCTCATCCGCAAGATGCCGCTCGAGGAGCGGCTCTATCGCCACCGCTGCGTCGAGGCCTGGTCGATGGCGATCCCCTGGTCGGGCTTTCCCTTCGCCAAGCTGGTCGAATTGGCGCAGCCGCTGTCGTCGGCGAAGTACGTGCGCATGGAGACGTTCCGCGATCCGTCGGTCGCGCCCGGCCAGCGCGCGGTGCAATATCCCTGGCCCTATGTCGAGGGCCTCACCATTGCCGAAGCGACCAACGAGCTCGCGTTTCTGGTCACCGGCGCCTACGGCAAGCCGGTCTCCAAGCAGCAGGGCGCGCCGCTGCGGCTCGCGGTGCCGTGGAAATACGGCTTCAAGTCGATCAAGTCGATCGTGCGCTTCAATTTCACCGACCAGCGGCCGAAGAGCTATTGGGAGGCCTTGCAGGCGTCAGAGTACGGCTTCTGGGCCAACGTCAATCCGGACGTCTCGCATCCGCGCTGGAGCCAGGCGACCGAGGAACTGATCGGCCAGGGCGAGCGCCGTCCGACGCTGCTGTTCAACGGCTACGGCGATTACGTCGCCGGTCTTTACAAAGGGCTCGAGAAAGAGCGGCTGTGGGCGTGAGTGTCAGTAGCCCGCATGAAGCGGAGCGCAATGCGGGGATGTTGCCGCGTGGTTGGAAACCCGGATTTCGCTCCGCTCCATCCGGGCTACGGGGTCATCCGCCGCGAGCGGCGGCATGGAACAGCGGATTGATCCAGTAGCAACTGCCCTTCTTCAGCGTGATGGGCGGTCCCCACGCGATCTCCTTGGCGAGGTCGGGGATCTCGAAGCCGAGCGTGACACTGGCAAGCCCGTTGTCGCGTGAGGTGAGCGAGGTCACGCCGACCGCCGGTTTCCATTTGAAGACCGTCTTGCTGACCGGATCGCTGATCGCGAATGTCAACGGTTTCTGGTAGAGCGCGAACGCACGGTTGCGCAATCCGATCAAGGCGTCGGTGGCGGTCAGGAGCGTGCCGACATTGCCGACGGTGGTGATCGGGGTCGGGTTCCAGCCGGGCAGCGTGACCCCGGTCGTCGTCATCGGCACGATCAGGAAGCGCAGCGTGTCCGGCTTCTGCTTGGCCTCCTCGTCGCAGTCCGCCATGGCCTGGGCGACCCAGCCATAGTCCTCCTGGGGGTCGACCGTCGTCCCGGCGGCGGGCGGGGTCGCGGGCACCGCCGCTTGCGGCGTGCTGGTTTGGGGCGCCGCGCCGTGGAACAGTCCTACGCCCACCGCGATCACGGATCCGAGCAGCGTCACGGCCGCGAGCGCGCCGCCGACCGCGACCGGATTCGGCAGATTGGCCGCATGACAGTCGGGGCAGGCGCGGGCGAAATACGAGACCGGGGCGTCGCAGTTCCGGCAGCGGCCGGCAGGCAATCCAACCATCGGATAGAATCGACTCCGCAAGGCAACCGCAGATTAGAGAGTTTGCGGCAAAGGGGAAACCGGCGCGCCCGGTTGCCCGCCGTGCTGTTGCGGGTCTGTCGTCCGGAGACGGGAATTGGTTCAGCCTTCGCCCGCTTCCGCTTCGGCCAGCTTGCTGCGCCAGTCGCCGCGATGGCGGATCGCCGACCATGCGGCCAGCAGCAGGAGGGCGGCGCAGATTCCGAGCAGCGCGAGGGCGATCGGGCGCTGGAAAAAGATCGTCCAGTTGCCGTTCGACATGATCAGCGATTGGCGCAGGCTCATCTCGAAGGTCGGCGAGATCACGAGGCCGAGCACGAGCGGCGCCGGATCGAGCCCGAACTTGCGCAGGGCGTATCCGATCACGCCCATGATCAGCATGATCCAGACGTCGACGATCGAATGGTTCACCTCGTAGACGCCGATCACGCAGAACATGATCACGAGCGGATAGAGGTAGGCGTAAGGCAGCCGCAGCACGTTCACGAAGATGCCGACCAGCGGCAGGTTGAGCGCGAGCAGCATCAGGTTCCCCACATACATCGAGGCGATGAAGCCCCAGAAGACGTCGGGGTGCTCGGTCACCAGCGTGGGGCCGGGGGGCACGGCATGGATCATCAGCGCCGCCATCAGCACGGCGGTGATCGGCCCGGTCGGCAGGCCCAGCGCCAGCATCGGGACGAAGGCGCCTGTTGAGGCCGCGTTGTTCGCCGATTCCGGCCCGGCGACGCCGGCCACCGCGCCCTTGCCGAACTCCTCGGGATGCTTGGAGAGGCGTCGCTCGACCGCATACGACAGGAAGCTCGAGATGATGTGGGCGGAGCCCGGCGTGAGCCCGATCAGGAAGCCGAGCACCGAGCCGCGCGCGATCGGCATCGCCGATTGCCGCCATTCCTCGCGGCTCGGCAAGAGCTCGCGCAGCTTAGGGGCGATCACCTTGCCGACCACACTGGCCGCGGGGGTCGAGAGGATCTCGCCCAGTCCGAACAGGCCGACTGCGACCGGCACGATGCCGATGCCGTCGCCGAGCTCGGCAATGTCGAAGGAATAGCGGAAGTGGCCGGTCATGTTGTCGATGCCGATGGTGCCGAGCAGGAGACCGAAGCAGGCCATCAGCAGGGTGCGCGGCAGCGAGGTCGACGACATGTAGGCGAGGAAGATGAGGCCGAGCACGAGCAGCGTGGTGTATTCCGGCGGCCCGAACCGCAGCGCGAACGCCGCCAGCGGCGGCGCGATCAAGGTGAGCACGATCACGCCGAATGTGCCGGCCACCCACGAGCCGACCGCGGCGATGCACAGCGCCGCGCCGGCGCGTCCCTTCTGCGCCATGGCATAGCCGTCGATGCAGGTCATCACCGAGGAGGCTTCGCCCGGAATCCGCATCAGGATCGATGTGGTCGAGCCGCCGTATTGCGAGCCGTAGTAGATGCCGGCGAGCATCACCAGCGACTTGGTGGTGTCGAGGCCGAAGGTCGCGGGCAGCAGGATGCTCATGCCGGAGAGCGGCCCGATGCCGGGCAGCACGCCGACGATGGTGCCGACCAGGCAGCCGAGAAAGGCATACCACAGCACGTCGGGCTGCATCGCCACCGAGAAGCCGAGCCACAGGTTTTGCAGCGTGTCCATCGGCTAGAATCCGATCGTGCCGTGCTCGAGCGGCGTCTTGAGCGCGATCTCGAACAAGAGGTAGGTAAGCCCCACCACGCCGAGGCTGAAGGCGAGGGCGTAGATCGGGTTCTGCCGCTCGGCACCGTAGATCAGCGCGAACAGCAGCAGTGCCATCGTGATGACGAAGCCGAGCGTCTGATAGAGCGCGATCGCGATGGCCGCGATCACGACCACGCGCAGCGCATGTGGCAGGTCGGTCCAGCCGATGCTGGCCAGCGGCGCGCTCTCCCGCGCGCGCATGATCAGCAGCAATCCGAAGACGACGAGCAGCAGGGCGACGAGCTTCGGCATCATGCCGGCGCCGGGGAACGAGAGCGTGCCGATGGGCAGGTCCCCGCTCAACGCGATCACGCCGAGCCCGAAGACGACGAAGAAGCCGCCGGCGATATGGTCACCGCGCAGTGTCACGTGACATTCTCTCCGTTCCTTTCGAACTGGGCGGTCTCTCCGTCCCCCTCCCTCCGCGCGTAGCGCGGCGGGGAGGGGTCAGGGGTGGGGGGCGTTGCCACAAGCACATCGGCAATGACTTCCATAACTCCGTTGATGTTGCTCAACACGTCGTTGTTCCAGAATCGCAGCACGCGATAGCCCTGCGCCTCAAGGTATTGGGTCCGCTTCTCGTCGTGTGCAATTTGGTCTGTCTGCCTCGCCATGCTGTCCGCCGTCGACCTCGATCACCAGGCGTCGTTCATGGCACGCGAAATCCGCGAAGTAGGGGCCGATGGTGGCTTGGCGCCGGAAGTGCGAACGCTCGACCGGAATGTGTCGCAGCGGTCGCCATAGCTTCTTCTCGGCGTCCGTCATCTCGCGCCTCAGCGTGCGGGCGCGGGGCACGCGTCGGTCTCGTGCTCGTGGCTGGCGTTCGCTCACTCGCTCGACCCCCCACCCCGACCCCTCCCCGCCGCGCTGCGCGCGGGGGGAGGGGAGCTGACAGACCGCCGCCTATCCCTCCACCTTGCCGATGGCGCGGATGGCGGCTTCGATGCGTTTGGTGTCGGCTTCCCAGAATTGCGCGAATTCGGGCTGGTCCATGTAGTCGAGCTCCTGCCCGAGATTGACCAGCGCGGCCTTGAACTGATCGCTGTGCGCGGCCTTGTTCAGGACGTCGCGCAGATAGGCGACGACGTTTGCCGGTGTGCCTTTGGGGGCGAACATGGCGACCCACAGATAGTATTCGATGTCGTAGCCCTGCTCCTTCATGGTGGGCACATCGGGCAGCGCCTTCGAGCGCTGGCCGCCGAACAGCGCGAGCGGGCGCAGCTTGCCGGCCTTGATCTGGCCGAGGCAGGCGGAGACCGAGGAGGCGAGCACCGCCGCGTTGTTGCCGAGGAGCGCCGTGATGGCGGGGCCGCCGCCGTTCGTCGGCAAGTGGCGCAGCTTCAGGCCGCCGGCCGCCATGATCAGCAGCGCCATCGGGATGTGCAGGGCGCCGTAGAGGCCGGACGAACTGAAGATGATCTCGTTCGGACGCGCCTTGGCGTCGTCGACGAATTCCTTGAGCGTCTTCCAGGGCTGCTGGTCGTTGACCACGAGCACGCAAGGGTCGGCCACGAAGCGCGCGAGCGGGATGAAGTCCGCATTGGTGAATTTCGGCTGGCGCCCGAACAGCCGGTCGACCTCGGCGAAGCCGCAGATCGAGGTGATGTGGGAGAGCAGCGTATAGCCATCCGGCTTGGCGTGGGCGGCGACCTGCGCCCCGACCTGGCCGGCCGCGCCCGCCTTGGTGTCGATCACCACCGGCTTCTGCACGATCGGCTCGAGCACGGCGGCAAGAGGCCGTGTCACCACGTCGGAGGCGCCGCCGGGCGGAAACGGGTTGATGATGGTGATGGCGCGGGTCGGATAGGTGTCCTGCGCTAACGCCATGCGAGAGGTGGCCGCCATAATCGAACTGACAAAGGCGGCTGTGCCGATGACGAAGCTGCGTCTGTCCACGCTATTCCTCCCTTTGCGCCCCCACGCTTGCGGCGATGCGATGTTTCTTGTTTTGAATTTTCTTGAGGTCTGGAGCGTGTCCGCTTCTACGGCAGTTCACGCTTCGCCGAAGAACGCTATCGCGAGGGAACGCGCAGGGTCAACACGTCGTGCTCCTGCATGCGGCATTTTGTTGGGGCGACCGCATCGTGGGTCGGAACGAAAAGCCGCGGTCACACGGCGTCATCGATGATCGCGACCGCGCGTGTCCATCCGGCGGAGCCGCCGCGCACCTTGACCGGAAAGCAGCTCACCGTGAAGCCCTTCGCCGGCAATGCCTCCAGATTATGCAGCTTCTCGATGTGGCAATAGCCGATCTCGCGGCCGGCCTTGTGGCCTTCCCAGATCAGGCTGGCGTCGCGGGTGGCAAGGTATTTCTCCTTGGTGTGGACGAACGGCGCATCCCAGCTCCAGCCGTCGGTTCCGGTCACGCGCACGCCACGCTCGAGCAGATAGAGCGTGGCCTCGCGCCCCATGCCGCAACCTTTGGCGACGTAATCGGGGCGGCCATAGGCCGTGCCCGCGCTGGTATTCACGAGCACGATGTCGAGCGGCGCAAGCGTGTGCCCGATACGCGCGAGCTCGGTCTCCACGTCGCGTGCGGTCGCGACATAGCCGTCAGCGAAATGGCGGAAGTCGAGCTTGACGCCGCGCTGGAAGCACCAGTCGAGCGGCACCTCGTCGATGGTGATTGCTCTCTTGCCGCGGTCCATTGTGGAGGCGAAATGCCAGGGCGCGTCGAGATGGGTGGTGTTGTGCGTCGACAGCCTGATCCACTCGATCGCCCAGCCTTCGCCCTCGGGCAAATCCTCTTCGGCGAGGCCGGGAAAGAACTTCACGACATCGGCGGCAGTCTGCCGATGGGTGAAGTAGTCGATCTTCGGCCCCATGCCGGGCGGGTCGGCGACGACGTCGTTCTCGAGCGGAACCGAGATATCGATCAATTTACGGGCCACCGTCCTGCTCCTCCTGCTGGGGTCTCTCTTGCCGGGGTCGCTCTTGCTGCGATCTTGGTGGTCGGTCCATTCTGTGGCGCGGAAATGGTGTCGCCGTCACGGAGGTGAGAATGCCGGCCTATTGGGTTGCGCGATCGAAGATCAACGATCCGGTCGAGTACAAGAAATACACCGATCTGGTGCCGGGCATCATCGCCAAGTTCGGGGGCAAGGTGCTGGCGCGTGGCGGCCGGCACCAGATCATGGAGGGACCGCATAAGTTTGAACGCTTCGTGGTCATCGAGTTCCCGACCTTCGAGCAGGGCGTCGCCTGTTTCACGTCGCCGGAATACGATGCCGCCGCGGCGTTCCGTCGCAACGGCGCCGGCGAGGTCGAGACCATCATGGTCGATGGCGGGGACGCGACCAAATAGCACCTTTGCCGATGCCCTGCCGGCGAGCGCCCACTAGCAGGTGCCCGGCGGATGCAGGTATAAGCATGCCATAACCAATGAAAACGGGAGGAAATGCGATGTCCTTTGACGCCAACAGCCGGCACTTTGCCGGCGCTGCCGTCGGCGCCACCGCGCTCATGGCGATGGCGCTCGCCGCCACGCCGGCTGCTGCGCAGAGCGGGGAGCCGATCAAGATCGGCTTCAGCATGGCGCTGACCGGAGGGCTCGCTCCCAACGGGAAGTCTGCGCTGGTCGCCCAGAAGATCTGGGAAGAGGATATCAATGCAAAAGGCGGGCTGCTCGGCCGTCCGGTGAAGCTCGTCTATTACGACGACAAGAGCTCGCCCGCCGAGGTGCCGGCGATCTACACCAAGCTGCTCGATATCGACAAGGTCGACCTGATCATCGGGCCTTACGCGACGGCGCAGATCGCGCCCGCGATGCCGATCGTGATCCAGCGCAAGAAGACCTTCATCGGGCTGCTCGGGCTCGCCGTGAACACCGAGTTCAACTATCCGAACTACTTCGCGATGATCCCGTCCGGCCCCGACGCCAAGCCGGCGTTCACCAAGGGCTTCTTCGACACTGTCATGGCGCAGGAGCAGAAGCCGCAGACGGTGGCGATCGTCGCTGCGGACCAGGAGTTCTCGCGCAACGCCGCCGACGGCGCCCGCGAGAATGCGCAGAAGGACAAGCTCAAGATCGTCTACGACAGGACCTATCCGCCGTCGACCAACGACTTCGCGCCGATCGTGCGCGCGATCCAGGCGAGCAATCCCGACATCGTGGTGGTGTGCTCCTATCCGCCCGACTCGGTCGGATTGGTGCGCGCGGTCAACGAGATCGGCTACAAGCCCAAGGCGATCGGCGGCGCCATGGTCGGCTTGCAGGCGACCGCCATCAAGACCCAGCTCGGGCCGCTGCTCAACGGCTGGATCAACTATGACTTCTGGCTGCCGGTGCCGAAGATGGAGTTCGCCGGCGTGGCCGATCTCATCAAGCGCTATCAGGCGCGTGCCGCCGGCGAAGGCGTCGATCCGCTCGGCTACTACATGGCGCCCTGGGGCTATGCCCAGCTGGAGGTGCTGCAGCAGGCGGTCGAGGGCACCAAGAGCCTCGATGACGCCAAGCTCGGGGACTATATCCGCGCCCACACGTTCAAGACCGTGGTCGGCGATGTGAAGTTCGGCGCCAAGGGGGAATGGGCGCAGTCGCGCGTGCTGCAGATCCAGTTCCAGAACGTCAAAGGCAATGACGTCGCCCAGTTCAAGGACATGGCGACCCAGGTGGTGATCACGCCCGCCGAATATGCGTCGGGCAAGGCGATCTATCCGTACGAGAAGGCGAAGTAGCCGCTGGCTTTCGGCTCGCGGCCATCCTTCGAGACGCATCGCGGCCAAGCCGCGATGCTCCTCAGGATGAGGAGTCTTTTGTTGGCTTGATCGGTTCTTTGCGTGGCGCGAGCGCGTGCCCGCCCACCGACCTCATGGTGAGGAGCCCGAGCGTCCGTAGGACGCTTGGGCGTCTCGAACCATGGCCAGGAAAAGATTCGGAACCGCCCAAGCCAAGCGGCGCTGTCACAGCCCCAGATAAAACTTGCGGATCAGGTCGTTGTTGTTGAGCTCGTCGACGGAGCGGCCTTCGAAGGCGATGCGGCCGTGCACGATCACGTAGCCGCGGTCGGCGATGCGCAGCGCTTGCGGGAAGTTCTGCTCGGCCATCAGCACCGTGAGCTCGTAGCGATCCTTGAGCTCCTTGATCTTGTCGATGGTGCGGCTCACCAGTACCGGCGCCAGACCCACCGACGGCTCGTCGATCAGGAGGATGCGCGGCGCCAGCATCAGCGCGCGCGCGAGCGCCAGCATCTGCTGCTCGCCGCCGCTCATGGAGCCGGCAAGCTGGGCGCGCCGCTCGGCGAGCCGCGGGAAGCACTCGAAGCAGAAGTCGAGATTCGTCTTCAGGTTTGCCCTTGCCTTGCGCCGGAAGGCGCCGAGCAGCAGGTTCTCCTCGACGCTCAGGCGCGGGAACAGACGGCGCCCCTCCGGCACCAGCGCGATGCCGAGATCGACGATCTGCTCGGTGGTCAGCCCGACGAGGTCGTGCTTATCGCCGTCGATCTCCACCACGATGCGGCCGGCGCGCGGGCGCACGATGCCCATGATGCACTTCATCAGGGTCGATTTGCCGTTGCCGTTGGTGCCGAGCAGCACCACGGTCTCGCCGCCGTTGACGTTGAGCGACACGTGCTCGAGCACGCGCACCGCGCCGTAGGCGGCGTCGATCGTCTCGATGGTGAGGCTATTGGCCAAGGTATGCCTTCTCCACCTCGGGATCGCGGATGACCACGTCGGGGGCGCCGTCCGCGATCTTCTTGCCGGACACAAGCACGACCAGGCGCTGGGAGAATTTCATCACGGCGCGCATGATGTGCTCGATCATGATGATGGTGATGCCGCGCTCGTTGAGCCGGATCAGCAGGTCGACGATGTCGTCGACCTCCGACTGCGACAGCCCGGCCATGGATTCGTCGGCGATCAGGAGCTTCGGATCGGCAGCCATGGCGCGCGCCAGCTCGAGCTTGCGCATGTCGACCTGGGTCAGGTCGCGCGGCAGCTGCTTCGCCTTGTCGGCGAGCGAAACAAGCTGAAGGAGCTCCGCGCAGCGCGCGTCGAGCTCGGCCGCGGTAAGCTTCTGTCCCGGCCTGGCGTTGACCGTGTAGAGCATCGGGACGCGCAGATTGTCCGCCACCGTCAGCGTCGCGAACGGGCGCGGCAGCTGGAAGCTGCGCGCGATGCCGCGGCGGGTGCGCTGGTGGGTGTGCATGCCGTCGACCGCCTTGCCGTCGAACCGCACGCTGCCGGTCTCGTTGTGAAGCGTGCCGCAGATGCAATTGACCAAGGTGGATTTGCCCGATCCGTTGGGTCCGATCAGGCCGATACGCTCGCCGGAATTGACGGCGAGATCGATGCCGTCGAGCGCCACGAAGCCGCCGAAGCGCTTGCCCACACCCTGGACCTCGAGCAGCGGCATTACTTCGCCCTCCTGCTGCGCAGCCGGTCCTGCACCAATCCAACGATGCCGTTCGGCGCGATGATCACGAAGCCGACCAGCAGCAGGCCTACGATCAACAGATTGACCGCCGACGAGATGGTGACGGTGGCGAGCTGCTGCAGCGTGCCGAGCAGGATCGCTCCCACCAGCGGACCGACCCAGCTGGTGGTGCCGCCGATCATCGGCATGGCGATCGAGTTGACGGCGTATTCGAGCCCGAACGCGGATGACGGTTGCAGATAGCCGATATAGTAGGGGAACGGCGCGCCGGCCATGCCCATGAGCGCGCCCGAAAGCGTGGTGGCGATCAGCTTGAGCCGCAAGGTCGGCACGCCGGAGGCCTCGGCGGCTAGCTCGTCGTCGCGGATGGTGGCGAAGCCGTAGCCGAGCTGCGAGCGCTCGA
>Ga0153954_1001267_pt1 | contig 14341 bp, 12 predicted proteins | sample TSFL038MetaG_FD_102277 | JGI IMG/M metagenome (GOLD analysis project Ga0153954, IMG submission 102277) | Attine ant fungus gardens microbial communities from Florida, USA - TSFL038 MetaG | ecosystem: Host-associated > Fungi > Mycelium > Unclassified | place: USA: Florida, Wekiwa Springs State... | reverse complement strand
GGACACCAATTGCCGATGCAGATCGGGCCGTCGACCACGACCGAGTTCGGCGTGAAGCCGTTCAGGAGTGCGGTGGTGTAGACATAAGGCTTGAACGAGGAGCCGGGCTGGCGATAGGCGTCGGTGGCGCGATTGAACTGGCTCGCGCCATAATCGCGGCCGCCGACCATGGCGCGGATGCCGCCGTCGAGATCGGAGACGACGGTCGCGGCCTGGGTTGCGTGATAGTCGCGGCCGAACTGACGGAGCTGGTTCTCGATCGCCTCGTCGGCGGCGTGCTGCACGTTCATGTCGATCGAGGTGCGCACCACGAACACGCGCTCGGTGTAGGATTTCGGGAAGGTGTCGACCAGCTTGCGCATCTCGTCGAAGGCATAGTCGAGGAAGTAGTTCGGCGAATTCTCGTCGCGGCGATCGACGGCGAAGGCCGGGTTGCGGCGGGCGCCGAACACCTGGCCTTCGGTCATGAAGCCGGCGTCGACCAGGTTATCCAACACCACGTTGGCGCGGGCGCGCGCGGCGGGCAGGTTGATGTGCGGGGCGAACTTGGTCGGCGCCTTGAAGAGACCCGCGAGCATCGCGGCTTCCGCCAGGTTGATGTCGCGTACCGACTTGTTGAAATAGAAATGTGCGGCGCCGTCGACGCCGAAGGTGCCGCCGCCCATATAGGCGCGGTCGAGATAGAGTTTGAGGATCTCGTTCTTGGTGAGGCGGGTCTCGAGCCAGATGGCGAGGAAGGCTTCGTTGACCTTGCGCTCGATGGTGCGCTCGTTGGAGAGGAACAGGTTCTTGGCGAGCTGCTGGGTGATCGACGAACCGCCCTGGCGCACGCCGCCGGCCTGCGCGTTGGTGACGAGCGCGCGCATCAGGCCGGGAAAGTCGATGCCGAAATGATCGTAGAAGCGGCGGTCCTCGGTCGCGAGCGTCGCCTTGATCAGGTTGTCCGGAAAGTCTTCCAGCGGAATCGAGTCGTTGTGCTTGATGCCGCGGCTGCCGATCGGATTGCCGTAGCGGTCGAGGAAGGTGACTGCGAGGTCGGATTTCTTCAGCCAGTCTTCATCCGCCGTCTCGCGGAACGCCGGCACGGCGAGCGCGAGCAGCAGGATCAGTCCGCCGAGGCCGATCGTGGCGGCTTCCGACAGCGGCTCGATGAAGACCCAGCGCTTCCAGCGGCCGACATAGAAGCGGTCCATGAAGGTCGAATAGCGCTCATAGAGTTCGCGCAGGCCCTTGCCCGACGAGAACAGGGTGGAGTCGATGCGTGCGTCGAGGTCCAGGAAGAAGTGCCGGGCCTTGGTCTTCCATCGGTCTGGGATGATTGGGCGCGGCACAGGGACTCTTCGTCGGTTCGAAGGCGTTCGAGCACCCGGCCGGGGCGCCATCGAGACGTCTTGCGCTGATGTTGCGGCAAACCGAAGGCACCTCTCACGCGCTTCGGCAACTTAACCGTTGTTCTAGCCGAGCAGGGGCCATAAACCAATGGTCCCGCTCTGACTTTTGATCGCCAGGATGAACGGGGCGTTGGATGAAAATGCTGTCGGCACGCCTACTTGCGCCGGGCTCACAACACGCCCTAGTAGGGCTTTAGCCTAAGCCGTTCCGGAACATCAGGGATTTATGACCGCACCGCCCAAAAAGCCCTCAAGCCAAGAGGGGTCCTTCTGGAAAACCAAGACGTTGGAGCAGATGTCCAACGCCGAATGGGAGAGCCTGTGCGACGGCTGTGCGCGCTGCTGCCTGGAGAAGCTGGAGGACGAGGATACCGGCCAGATCTATTTCACCCACGTCTCATGCCGGCTTCTGGACGCCGGCCTGTGTGCCTGCAAGGACTATCCGAATCGGTCGGACAAGGTTCCGGACTGCGTCCGCCTGACGCCCGAGAACGTGCGTACCCTCAATTGGCTGCCGCCGAGCTGCGGCTACCGGCTGGTGGCCGAGGGGCGCGACCTCTATTGGTGGCACCCCCTGATCTCGGGCGATGCCAACACCGTTCATGAGGCCGGAGTTTCGGTGCGAGGCAGGGTGCAGGGGACCGAGGACGACATTCCGGATGCCGATCTCGAGGATCACATTGTACGCTGGCCGGTGCTGTTGCCGAAGCGAGCGCGGCTGAAAAGCCCACCCAAGGCCTGAACCGGGACCTGGACCGGGCCCGGCGCAGCCGATCACGACTTCGCGAACGCTGCGCTGCGGGATGCACCCATGCGCGCGGGGTGCTGTCTCGCAGGGCATTTGCCGCCTACATTGCACGCGACACAGCGAATCTGCGCTGCCGCGGGCGGCGTCACGGATAAAATATTTCCCCATGACCAAGTTTGAACGGCAGAATTGCCTTCCTGCCGCCCCTCACGCATTGACTGACGCCATCGAGGCCGAGCTTCCTGAACTTCCGACCCAAGTGATCGCGATTTCCGACGCGCCGCCGATAGCGCCGCCCGCGCCGCTGACCCCTGACGAAGTCCGGGCCATCCTGCTCAGCCTGCTGCTCGCGATGTTCCTGGCCGCGCTCGACCAGACCATCGTCGCCACCGCGCTGCCGACCATCGGCCGCCAGTTCCATGACGTCTCCAGCCTGTCCTGGGTGATCACCGCCTATCTGCTCGCGTCCACCGCGGTCGCGCCGGTGTTCGGTACGCTCAGCGACATCTATGGCCGCCGCGCCATGATCATTGTGTCGCTCAGCCTGTTCATCGCGGGTTCGGTGATGTGTGCAATCGCACCGAACATGCTGGTGCTGATTCTCGGGCGTGGCCTGCAGGGGCTGGGCGGCGGCGGCATCATGCCGATCGTGCAGACCATCATTTCCGACGTCGTCAGCCCGCGCGAGCGCGGCCAGTACCAGGCCTATTTCAGCGGCGTCTGGGTGGCGGCTGGCATCGGCGGCCCCGTACTCGGCGGCATCTTCGCCGAGCATCTGCATTGGTCGATGATTTTCTGGATCAACGTGCCGCTGTCGCTGGGGGCACTCGCGCTGCTGCTGCCGAAGATGGGCAAGATCCCGGTGTTTCACCGCCGCCGCGAGGTCGACTGGCTAGGCGGCGTGCTCTTGATGGCGTCGGCTGTCGTATTCATGCTGGTGCTGACCTGGGGCGGCAGCCGCTATCTCTGGCTGTCACCGACCATTCTCGGCATGGTCGGTGCTGCGGTCGCGTTGGCGTTCTCTTTTGTCTGGCACGCCAATCGGGCGGACGAGCCGTTCCTGCCATTGCCGCTTCTCGGCGGCACCGTCGTGCCCTACGCGATGATCGCCGGCAGTTGCGCGCTCGGCGCGATGACCGGATTGACGGTGCAGCTGCCGCTTTATTACGAGGTGGTCTATCATCTGACCGCGAGCGAAGCCGGCCTTGCGCTGATTCCGTTGGCCGCGATCTCGACCTGCGGTGCGGCCTTCGCCGGCCGCACCATGGCGCGCGCCAGGCACTATAAGCTCGCGGCGATCGTTGGAACGTCGGTGGCCGCGATCAGCGGCGTCGGGCTCGCCCTGACGACGCTGCCGCTGTGGGGGCTCTTGCTGCTGCTCTCGGTGTTCGCGCTCGGGCTCGGCACGACGTTTCCGGTCAGCGTGGTCTCGCTGCAGAATGCGGTGGAGCGGCCGCAAATCGGTACCGTCACCGGCGCCATGAACTTCTTCCGCTCGATGGCGTCGTCGTTCACCGTGGCGGCATTCACCGGCATCCTCTTGATGGTGCTGGGGCCGGATATCTCTCACGCGGGCGAGCATCTCGGTGTGGTCGGCTCGATCCCGATCGCCGATATGATCCACGCATTCCGCTTCGTGTTCGGCGCCGCCGGCGCGATGATGGCGGGTGCGGTGTGCTGCATGATCATGATGGAAGAGCGGCCGCTCGCCGGTCCGCCCTCCCATACGGTCGCGCTTACGGAGTAGGCGGCCCGCGCCCTTCGCGAGTCCAGCTCGTCCGGGCGCGTCGGGTTCCTCGTCAGGTTCCCGGTCTGGACACCTCGGTCTCCTTCGACGTGATGAATTCGAGCAGCACCGGGGTGCCTTCCTGGGTCTTCTGGATGCCGCGCCTGATCGCCGGCACGATATCCTCCGGCTTCGTCACCCGCTCGCCATAGCCGCCGAAGGCCCGCGCCATCGCGGCGTAATCGCCGGAAATGTCGGTCGAACGATATTTCTCGGTCGAGATCGGCATCACCTTGAGCTCGATCGCCATCGAGAAATTGTTGAGCAGGATCGACATGATCGGGATCCGCTCGCGCACCGCGGTCTCGAAATCCATGCCGGTGAAGCCGATCGCAGCATCGCCCCAGACATTGATGCAGAGCTTGTCGGGCCTTGCGAGCTTGGCGCCCATCGCAAGCCCGAGGCCGTAGCCGAGCTGCGTGGTCTTGCCCCAGCCGAGATAGGTGAGGGGCTCCACCGCCTTCCAGAACGGGGAGAGCTGGTCTCTGGGGCTGCCGGCATCATGGGTGATGATGGTGTTCCTGATGTCGACGGTGTGCTGCAGGTCCCAGAGCACGCGATAGGGATTGAGCGGCGCGTCGTTGGACGTGAGCTTCGGCATCCATTTCGCCAGCCACTCCTTGTGCGAAGCCGCGATCTCGGCCGAGACCGCGCTCGCATCGCGATTCGAGGTGACGGTCTTGCCGATTTCCTCCAGGAGTGCGTCGAGCACGAGTCCGGCATCGCCGACCAGGCCTATTCTGCACTCGACATCCTTGTTGAGGTGGTTGGGATCGAGCGTCGAATGGATGATGGTTTTCCCCGCCGGCATCTTGATGCCGAAATTGGTCTCGGTGAAGGAGCAGCCGATGCCGAAGATCACGTCGGCTTCAGCGAGGAATTTCGGCACCGCGCGCGGCACCGCCAGCCCGCCCGAGCCGAGCGATAAGGGATGCGTCTCGGGGAAGGATGATTTGCCGCCAAGACTGGTCGTGACGGGGATCGCAAGCCGCTCGGCGAGTTGCTTCAACTGCGGCCATGCCCTGGCGTAGTGCACGCCTTGGCCCGCGTAGATGACCGGACGCTTGGCGTTCACGAGAAGCCCCGCCGCTTCCTTGATATGGACGGGATCGGCGCCATAGCGCGTGCGCAGCACCGGGGTATAGTTGAGCGGTTCGGGCACCTCCTCGTTCCACATGTCGGAGGGGATCTCGACGATCACGGGGCCGCCACGGCCGTTCTTCAGTTTGGTGAAGGCGCGGCGGAAGATGTTGCCGACTTCGGATGCCAGGATGATCGGCTCGGAGGACTTCGAGAACGCCTTCATCGCCTGGCTGGAATTGAAGTTCGGCTCGACATTGGAAATCCGCCGCGCATAGCCCATCGGCAGCACCAGCACGGGCACAGATTCGCCGAAGCACTGCGCGACGCCGCCCATGGCGTTTTCCGCGCCGGGGCCGTGCTGCATGCAGAAGGCGCCGATGGAGCGCCCCGAGGTGACGCGCGAGATCGCGTCCGCCATATGGAGCCCGATGCGCTCCTGCCGCACCATGATCGGGCGGATATTGGCGTTGGCCGCGTGTTCGATCAGATGATTGACCGGATAGCCGCAGAGGATCTCGATCCCCTCGCGCTTCATGATTTCAGCGATCGCAGTGCCGAGCTTCATGGCCGTGTCTCCCCAAGACTCTGTTGATCCTGGCCGATTGTTGCGCTCGGCCTTTGCTGCCCGCTAAAGGAACAGGAATCGGGCGGCCGGTAAAGCGACAGCACCAGCCGCTTCGGAAGCTCTGATATGCACGGCCGAGGCGCGATGAGGGCTGGACAGGCCAAATATTGCCGGGCCGGCTTAACCGATTTTTCAGCCTATTCCTCAATCCGCGGGAAACCATTCCGACCTTAGATTGCGTGTGCCGGCTCGGGCTCGGGTAGAACAAGTTTTTAGGGACGTCCAATTTTGAGGACGTGCAGGAGTTCTATATGCAGAAGCTGATTGCGAAATTCCTGGCCGATCAATCCGGCGCCACCGCGATCGAGTATTGCCTGATCGCTACCGGTATCAGCATCGTCATCGTCACCGTCGTCAACGGCGTGGGCAGCGCGCTCAACACCAAATACGCGTCCATCAGCACGTCGCTGAAATAGAAGCGGGCCTAGCCCGCTTTTTTGGCGCGGGCAGAGCTGCGCGCGGGCTTTGCCGCCTTCTTCGGTTCTTCCTTGGCGGCGCGCTTGGCTGCGCCGGTGCCGCCGCCTGCGATCGGCAGCAGCATTTCGCGCTGACCCTCGATCCGTTTCGACTTCTTACCCTTGTTGCCCCTGGCCTTCGCCGGCGGCCCGGCCTGCTTCTCGTTGGCAAGGCTTTTCTTCAGCGCATCCATCAGGTTGATGACATTGCCGCCGGTCTTGGGCGCGGCCTTGGGCGCGATCTTCACCCCGTTGCGCTTCTGGTTGATGAGATCGATCAGCGCCGTCTCGTAGTGATCCTCGAACGCCTCCGGCTCGAATTCGCCGGACTTCTGCTCGACGATATGCTTGGCGAGGTCGAGCATGTCCTTGGTGATTTTGACGTCCTGGACGTCCTCGAAATATTCCTTCTCGCTGCGCACCTCGTAAGGATAGCGCAGGAGCGTGCCCATCAGGCCCTTGCCGAGCGGTTCCAGTGCGATGATGTGCTCGCGATTGGTCAACGCCACGCGGCCGATCGCAACCTTGTTCATGGTGCGGATGGTTTCGCGGATCACCGTGAACGCGTCGTGGCCGACCTTGCCGTCGGGCACAAGATAGTAGGGACGGATCAGATAGCGGCTGTCGATCTCCGCCTTCGGCACGAACTCGTCGATCTCGATGGTGTGGGTCGATTCCAGCGCGATGTCGTCGAGTTCTTCCTTGCTGACCTCGATATAGGTGTCGGTGTCGACCTTGTAGCCCTTGACGATGTCCTCGCTGGCGACTTCCTCGCCGGTATCGGCGTCGACCTTGGCATATTTGATGCGATGGCCGGTCTTGCGGTTGATCTGGTTGAACGAGACCTTCTCGGTATCTGATGTGGCCGGATATAGCGCGACCGGACAGGTCACGAGCGAGAGCCGCAGAAAGCCTTTCCAGTTGGCGCGGGGGGCCATGGCAAACTCCGAAACGCAACAGGTGACAAGCCCAAGGGCGACGCGAGGACAGCCCGAAGACGACACTCAAGGATAACACCCGGGAACCCAATCACAAAGGGATGTCCGCCGGGAATCTGGCAACGGCGTTAACCGTTGTCGGTTTCGCGGCAATGCCGGATCAGGCCGTGCGACATGTTGGACAGCGAGCCGGGGCCAGGCGGAACATCGTTCGGAACGGGGCGTTGCTCTTGCATGATCTGCCTGCGAGGGCTCGCGGGAATTGTGTGACAGCCAGCGAATGAGGTCACCATATGGCTACAACCAGAGAGCGCGATCGCATCGTCGAAAACACCACCCAGGCTCGCCAGGCGGAGGCCGGACCTTCGGTGCTGGCACTGCTCACGTTTCAACCGGGCTCGCCGTGTTGATCCTCGGCGTGATCTGGTTCGTGTTCTTCCGCACCTGAGCGGCGAGGGAGCCCGTTCGGCGGGCGCTTACATCCCGCGGCCGCATGACGCGACCCGCTAGCCCTGATCTGAGATCGAAGGGCCTTTGGGGCTTCCAACAGGAAGATTTGGCAGATATATCGGCCCGCGCGTTGAACGCGGTGGCGGGCTTGTGCGTCAAAGCGGAGGTCGCAGCACCGCGAAGCCATTGTGAAGAAAAAGTAACATAGCGTTGTTTGTTCCGTTCATGGGTGGTTCACGCCCGCCGGGTTCATCTTGATGGCGCGATTCGTGCGGTTCAGTTTGGGAGGCAAACGTGCGCTTGCTCGTCGTTGAGGACGATCCGGATCTCAACCGTCAGCTCACTACCGCGTTGAGCGACGCCGGATATGTGGTCGATCGGGCCTTCGACGGAGAAGAGGGGCACTTTCTCGGCGACAGCGAGCCATATGATGCGGTCGTGCTCGACATCGGCCTGCCGAAGATGGACGGCATCTCCGTCCTCGAAGCCTGGCGTCGCAACAAGCGCGTGATGCCGGTCTTGATCCTCACCGCACGCGATCGCTGGAGCGACAAGGTTCAGGGCTTTGATGCCGGCGCCGACGACTATGTCGCAAAGCCCTTTCACCTTGAGGAAGTGCTGGCGCGGATCCGCGCGCTGCTCCGCCGCTCCGCCGGCCATGCCCAGTCCGAACTGACCTGCGGCCCGGTCTCGCTCGATACCCGCACCGGCAAGGTCAGCGTGTCGGGCAATCCCGTGAAGATGACCTCGCACGAGTACCGTCTGCTCGCCTATCTCATGCATCATTCAGGCCGCGTGGTTTCGCGCACCGAACTGGTCGAGCATCTCTACGACCAGGACTTCGACCGCGACTCCAACACCATCGAGGTGTTCGTCGGCCGCATCCGCAAGAAGCTCGACGTGGACATCATCCAGACCGTCCGCGGCCTGGGATATTTGCTGACGCCGCCGCCTGCGGATGCTTAATTAAGGCGCATGCGCCGCAACTCTCTTGCTACCCGGCTGTTCTTCTCCGCGTCCGCCTGGGTGGTGGTGATCCTTGCCATCACCGGCGTCGTGCTGTCGTCGGTCTACCGCGATGCGGCTGAGCGCGCCTTTGACCGCAGGCTCAACCTTTATCTGCGCACGCTGATCGCCGAGGTCGCGACCCCGGACGAGCCGCCCGACCGTCAATTCCAGTCGCTGGGCGAGCCGCTGTTCGAATTGCCTCTGTCAGGCTGGTACTGGCAGATCACCCGCACCGATTCGGAAAAGCCCGAGGTGCGAGCCTCGCGCTCGCTGTGGGACAAGAAGCTGCCGAAGATCGACGAGCGCGGCGTTGAACTCTCCGCGGCCGGCATCCGCGTCGCCTATGTCGACGGCCCGGAAGGCCAGAGCCTGCGCATGGTGGAGCGCCCTGTGGACCTCGGCGCCGACGGCAAGTATCTGATCAGCGTCGCCGGCGATGCGTCGGAGATCTTCGACGAGACACGCAGCTTCGACTACTATCTGGGCGGCACCTTCACTGCACTCGGGATCGTGCTGCTGCTGACCACGATCTTCCAGGTCCGCTTCGGCCTTGCGCCGCTCAAGCGCATCTCCGAGTCGATCGCCGATATCCGTTCCGGCCGCACCGAGCGGCTGGTCGGCGACTTCCCGGTCGAGATCGCGCCTCTGGCGCGCGAGACGAATGCGTTGATCGACGCCAATCGCGAGATCGTTGAGCGCGCGCGCACCCATGTCGGCAATCTTGCGCATGCGATCAAGACGCCGCTGTCGGTGATCCTCAACGAGGCTTCCGCGCATGGCTCCGATCCGTTCGCCCACAAGGTGCTGGAGCAGGCGGATGTGATGCGCGACCAGGTGGCGCATCATCTGGAGCGTGCGCGCATCGCCGCGCGCGTCACCATCGTCGGCACCGTCACCGAGGTTGCGCCCGCCATCGAGGCGCTGCAGCGGACCATGGAGAAAATCTACCGGGATCGCGGTATCGTCATCGAGGTCAAGGCCGATCCAAAGGCAAAGTTTCGCGGTGAGCGGCAGGATCTGGAGGAGATGGCCGGCAACCTCGTCGACAATGCCTGCAAATGGGCGTCCTCGCGCGTCTTCATCGCCGTGCTGGTGGAACCGCAGGCCGGGCGCGGCGCCGCGCCGACGCTCCGGATCATCGTCGACGATGACGGGCGGGGCCTGTCGGACGACGAGCGCGCCCAGGTATCGCGCCGCGGCCAGAGGCTGGACGAATCCAAGCCCGGTTCGGGGCTCGGGCTTTCGATCGTCGTGGACCTGGCCGGGCTTTACGGCGGCAGCCTGTCGCTTGGCAGCGCGCCGATCGGCGGTTTGCGGGCGGAATTGGTGCTGCCCGGGATTTAGCGATCCTCAACCACGCTGGGGAAGTCGCTATTGCTAAACGGCTTCTTAACGCGCCGCCGCCTATGGTAGCCGGTGGTGGCATGTTGCCGTCCTTGCCAAAGAATCTGAATCATCACGCGCATGAGCCAGACATCGATCGAGCGGCTGAGGGACTATCTCGGGCAGCTTCCGCAGCAGTCGCAGGCGCTGCTGATGCGGGAGTTCGAGCGCGCCATCGAGCGCGGCCAGGACACGGCCGTCGCCACCCTCGTGCTTGAGCAACTCCGCAAGGTCGTGCGTGGTAGCGACGAGGCCGACGAGGTGAGGCCGCGCATCGAGGATATCGCGCGTCTGCTGTTTCGGCCTCTCGAACCTTTCCTGGTCGACGGCAGTGCGCCGAGACGGCCCGGCCAGATCCGCCGTGGCTCGCTCACGGCCGTCTGGCAGTGGCTGATCCGCGACGGCGCGCCCGATCAAATCTATGAGTTCGAGAAAGCGAAGGGGGAGGCGGCGCTGCGCAAGCTTCAGCTTGCCGTCGCCAACGCGATCTTCCAGGTCACTTCGCCGTCCGGCGAAAGCAGCCAGCGCTCGCTCGCTCGGATCGGCGCGCCTGACGTGATCGAGGACCTGGTGCCGATCGGATCGGTGCTGCAGGCGCGTGAGGCGATGGATACGCTGGCGAGCCGCTTGCCGATGTCGATGCGCTCGTTCGGAGAGTCCCAGATCGTCGGGGTCTGTGAAGCCTTGAACCTGCCGACGCTGCAGGCGCCGCAGCTGTTGCCGTTCGCACTGTCGCTTGTGGTGCAGCGTCTCGTGGCGCCCTGGCAGGTGATCCGCATCGCCACCCGCATGGCGGCGTCCGACGACGAGGTCCGCGTTGCGGCCACCCCCTATGGCATGGCGGTCACCATCGCCCTGCATGATCTGTTCTGTCTCGCGATTGCCCTGCGCGCGGACATCAAGCGCGGCCAGTTCGCCAAGGTCCCCGACTATCTCAAGGCGCTGCATGACGGCGTGCGCGGGCTGCGGACCGAGCTTGACCTGCGTCAGGATTCCACCTGGGGCAGGCAGCTGGTGTCGATCCGGGCCGAAATCTCCAGCACCCTGCAGTCGGAAATCGACAGCGTGCCGGGCCGCGTCAGGCGCATCCTGCGCCAGCGCGCCGACAAGGATATCCTGTCCGGTGCCAGGATTGATGTTACCGAGGTCAATGATGCGGTGGCGCTGATCGACTTCGTCGCGGTCTGTCGTACCTATGCCGGTGAGCTCGCGATCAACGAGGTGACGCTGAGAACCTATTCCGACCTGCAGCAATATGTTGAGAAGGCCGCCGAGGCGGTGGTTCAATCGCTGCGCGCCGGTGATGTCAGGGCTCGCGCCTATCGGCAGATGCAGGCCGACGCCGCGATTCGTTTTTGCGAAGTCCTGTTTGGCCGCGACTACGCGTCGCTGATGAGCCGGGCGGTCGAAAACGCGCTCACCGTTGTCGAGAGCAAATCCTCGCGGGCCGGTTAGAAATAGTCCGGTGCCGATAATGCAATTTATGGTTGACCGCGGGTGAGCCGACCCGTACGGTCGCGCCTGTAAATTCGCACTACCGACTTTTTTCAAGCATGAATTCAGCGATTAGTTTCGTCGAACTCGAGAACGGCGTAATCTTAGCGACATACCGAAACCTGATGATCCGGGCGAAGGTGTTCCTGGTCAGCAAGGCAGGCGGAGAGCCGCTGGCCGAGCCGGTCACCACCATCACGTCGCCGCTGCCGAGCAGCAGTCTGCGAATCCGTCTGCCGCAGGGGATCAAGCCCGGAGTCTATTTCCTCCTCGCGCGCAACGCGCACGGTACGGATGTGGCCCGCAGCACCGAATTCAGGATCGAATAAGTTCCGTCTAACCGATTATTATCGCTTAACTTTCGTCGCATTTCCGTCATGCCGTAAAATTGACAATTGTCAATTGCCGCGCTCGGCGGCTGTGGTGTAGACGGGCATATCGCTCAATCCAGAAATCTGGAGCATGCCAGCCGCTCCGGAGGGCGCTCCCCGCGGGAATTTGCCTGGATGAATTTGTGGTTCGTGTTCGCGCTGATGACGGCCGCGGCAGTCTTTGCCGTGTTGCTTCCGCTCGGGCTCGGCCATCGGCCGCAACAGGGCGGCGACGAGGCGACCGTTTACAAGGATCAACTCGCCGAAATCGACCGCGACGTGGCCTCCGAGCTGATCGGCCCGTCCGAGGCGGAAGCCGCGCGGATCGAGATCGGCCGCAGGCTGCTCGCCGTTGCCGATCAGCCGCGCGAGACGCCCAAGCCATCCACGATGAGGTTTCGCCGTGGCGCCGCCGTGATGGCGTTGATCGGTCTGCCGCTGCTTGCGCTCGCCGTCTATTTGCCGCTGGGCTCGCCGTGGCTGCCGGATTTTCCGTTGGCTGAACGCAAGCGGGCGCCCGACGCCGCTCAGCCGCTGGAAAATCTGGTGGCACAGGTCGAGCAGCATCTGGAGAAGAACCCGTCCGACGGCCGCGGCTGGAACGTGCTCGCACCGGTATTGATGCGGCTCGGCCGCTATGACGAGGCGGTCCGCGCCTTCCGCAACTCCATCACTTATAATGGCGAAAGCGCGCCCCGCCGCGCCGACCTCGGCGAGGCCATCGTCGGCGCGTCCGGCGGTGTCGTCACCTCGGACGCGAAGGGCGAGTTCGACCGCGCACTGGCATTGGACGCCGGCGAGGCGAAGGCAAGCTATTTCCTCGGGCTCGCGGCCGAGCAGGATGGCCGCAAGGCCGACGCTGCCGCGATCTGGCGCGCCATGCTGGACAAGGCGCCGGCGGATGCGCCCTGGCGCGCTCTGGTTCAGGCCGCTCTGGTGCGGGTCGGCGCTCCCGCAGCCCCGGTTTTGTCGGACCAGGCGATGGCCGCGGCCAAGGACATGAGCGCAGGCGACCGCGAGGCCATGATCCGCGGCATGGTCGAGCGGCTGGCGACCCGGCTCAAGCAGAACGGCGACGACGTCGACGGTTGGCTGCGGCTGGTGCGCGCCTATCTGGTGATGGGGGATCGCGAGAAGGCCAAGGGTGCGCTCACCGACGCCCGCCAGGCGGTCGCCAACGACGCCGGGCGTCTCAAGCAGTTGAACGAGGGCCTGAAGAATCTCGGGCTCGACGGATGAGCATGATGCAATATTTCAGGGAAGGGTCATGACACGCAAGCAGCGCCGACTGACCATGATCGGATGCGCGCTCGCGGTGCTCGCCTTCGCCGCGGGGCTCGTGCTCTACGCATTGCGCGACTCCATCGTGTTCTTCTCGACGCCGTCGATGGCGGCCGAACAGCACATCTCGGCCGGAAAACGGTTCCGGCTCGGCGGTCTGGTGCAGCCGGGGTCGCTCGTGTGCGGCAGCGGTCAGGTTTCCTTCGAGGTCGCCGATGGCGGCGCGAAATTGCCGGTGACCTACAAGGGGATTCTCCCCGACCTGTTCCGCGAAGGGCAGGGCGTCGTCGCCGAAGGCGCGCTCGATGCGTCGGGCACCTTCAGGGCCGACACCGTGCTCGCCAAGCATGACGAGAACTACATGCCCAAGGACGTCGCCGACGCCCTCAAGAAGCAGGGGCATTGGAAAGACGACTACGACAAGAAGGTCGCCGAGAACATGAAGGGCGCGACCTGCGCGCATGGAGGTTAGCCAATGGATTTAGCCGGATGATCGCGGAAGCCGGACATTACGCATTGGTGCTGGCGCTGGGATTGGCGCTGATCCAGTCCTTCGTGCCGATCCTGGGCGCGCGCTGGGGCGATCCGGCGCTGATGAACGTGGCGCGCTCGACGGCGCTCGCACAGTTGCTGTTTGTCGCCTCGTCCTTCGCCGCGCTGGTGACGCTGCACGTCACCTCGGATTTCTCCGTGGTCAACGTGTTCGAGAACTCGCACTCGCTGAAACCCCTGATCTACAAATTCACCGGCGTCTGGGGCAATCACGAGGGCTCGATGCTGCTCTGGGTATTGATCCTGGCGCTGTTCGGCGGCCTCGTTGCGGCCTTCGGCAACAATCTGCCGCTGTCGCTGCGCGCGCGGGTGCTTGCGGTGCAGGCTTGGATCGCGGGCGCCTTCTATCTGTTCATCCTGACCACCTCGAATCCATTCCTGCGCATCCCGAATCCGCCGATCGAAGGCCGCGATCTCAATCCGGTGCTCCAGGACATCGGCCTCGCCGTGCATCCGCCGATGCTCTATCTCGGCTATGTCGGCTTCTCGATCTCGTTCTCGTTTGCCATCGCCGCGCTGCTCGAGGGCCGCATCGATGCCGCCTGGGCGCGCTGGGTGCGGCCGTGGACGCTGATGGCCTGGATTTTCCTCACCCTCGGCATCGCGATGGGCTCGTACTGGGCCTATTACGAACTGGGCTGGGGCGGGTGGTGGTTCTGGGATCCGGTCGAGAACGCGTCGTTGATGCCCTGGCTCGCCGGCACCGCATTGTTGCATTCGGCACTGGTGATGGAGAAGCGCAACGCGCTGAAGGTCTGGACCATCCTGCTGTCGAT
>Ga0153954_1001266_pt1 | contig 14344 bp, 14 predicted proteins | sample TSFL038MetaG_FD_102277 | JGI IMG/M metagenome (GOLD analysis project Ga0153954, IMG submission 102277) | Attine ant fungus gardens microbial communities from Florida, USA - TSFL038 MetaG | ecosystem: Host-associated > Fungi > Mycelium > Unclassified | place: USA: Florida, Wekiwa Springs State... | reverse complement strand
TGTCGCGACCGCATCGGCCATAAAGACGAAGTCGAACTTGGCTCGCTCGGCGGTCTGTGCAAGCTTTGCGAAATAGGGAAAGTTCTGCCCAGCGTCGATCTGCGAGTCTGGATGCAGCCATGCCGCGATATGTTGTCCCATCGATGGGAAATGCGCGCCAAGGACAAGCTGGCGCTTTTGCTCTTGCATGCAAAATCCTCTAGCTGCACTTGGGTTTCGATGCGATCGAACCCAGTCGTTCGCAATCAAAACTACGATTAGCGGTGAGGATTTGTCGAGGCTGGATATCCACAATGTGGACAGTAGTAGCTTAGCAATCGGCAGTGCTCTCATTTCCGACCACACGAAGCCTGTCGGCAAGGCCGGCAAGCTCGTTCTGCAGCACATCCAAAATCTCTCGGCGATGATCGGTTGTCATCTTCGAGGCAAGGTTGGTGACACTGATTGCGCCAATGCAGCGATTGGCTTCGTCGCGCAAGGCGACGCCGACGCCAGAGAGGCGAGGCGGGCCATAGCCTCGACTGTAAGCGAAACCGTTCTTGCGTGCTTTTGAGAGCTGCAGCGGGAGGCGATCGGGACGGACACCATGTTCGCGCAGGCGATGCGCATTCTTGCTAATGAAGTCATCTATCTCGTCATCGCCTAGCGCGCCGAGTATCGCCAACCCTGTCGCGCCAACTCCTAGAGGTCGCGGCATGCCCACATTGAGCGGCATGGCACGAGCAGGTGTTGTGCCGATGCGCCGGTCGATTACGAGTGCCTCATGTCCGTGGCGCGTCGCAAGAAAAACGGTGTCACCAGTTGCCGCGGCGATCCGGGTGAGGGCACTTTCGCAGATTTCACGCAAATCGCGGCGGCCGGCAGCAATGGTCCCGAGCCGGTATATCTGTTGGCCAAGCACATAGCGCTTGGTGTTGCTATCGCGTGTGATGAAACCTTCCGCCATCAAGCAGGATAGAATGCGATGTATGGTCGGTCGCTCGATTGCGAGCCGTGTACTAAGATCGATAACGCGAAGACCGCGTTGCGACGCAGCACCGATTTCCTTGAGGATGTGCGATGCCCTGGAGATGGCCTGAGTTCCGGTATAGGGGCCTGGCCTCGTCTTTGGCTTTTCGTGTTGCCGCATGATTGTCCCTGATGCTCCTGGCCGGCATCTTAGGCGCGCTAAATCATGGCGCAATCCATAAATGTCCGCATTGTGGACGTCTCGCATGGACACGAAATCGCATGGACCGTACGCTCGCGATTGGAGGAAACCAATCAGCAGGCAGGATCATGCTGAATCGAAGGAGCTTGTTGTCCGCCGCCGTGGCGTCATCGGCGTTGGCGCTCGGCGTCAGTGCCAGGGCGGCCGACGAATATCCGAACCGGTTGATACGCATCATCGTCGGCTACGCGACCGGAGGCAATGTTGACGTCCCGGCGCGGCTGTTTGCGCCGGAGTTACAGCGAATCCTCGGCGTTCCCGTAATCATCGAGAATCATCCCGGAGCAAGTGGTGTTACTGCTGCCGAGATGGTCGCACGCATGCCGCCGGATGGTTATAACGTGATCTGGGCGACATCGGCGAGCCACAGCGTATCTGTGGTGGCCCTTGCGCCGCTCCCATTCGATCCGGTGAAGGATTTTGCGCCGATCACGCTGATCAGCGAAGACCCGAATGTTATCGTTGCTGCGAGCGATTTCCCTGCGGCGGAATCGATCGATGCCCTTCTCGCCTATGCCAAAGCCAACCCTGGTACTGCAATCGGTACGTCGGGGCCCGCGACATCGGGACGGTTCGCGGTGGAGCTGATGCGGCCGAAGCTGGGCGTTCAGCTTACCGTTGTGCCTTACAAATCTACTGGGCCTCTTCTTACCGACCTAGCCGGCAAGCATATCCCACTCGGGATTATGGGTGCCTCGACCGCGGTCCCGTTCATAAGAGATAAGAGCATTCGGGCGATCGCCATGACGAGCCTGAAACGATCGCATGTCTTGCCTGATGTTCCGACCTTCGATGAAACCGTCTCGAAGGGTTTCGATGCGGTTGCGTGGAGTGCGTTGTTTGCGCCGCCCGGAACGCCGGAGCCCATCATCACCAGACTGAATGCGGCAATGAGAGAGATCGCACAATTGCTGCCGATTAAGAGGTGGTTCGACGAGTCCGGATTGGAGGTTCCGATGAGTTCACCTCAGGAGCTCACAGCTTTCATGAAGGCCGATATCGAAAAATGGGTGCAGGTCGCCAAGGATAACGACCTGAAGATCGAGTAGCGCCTGATCGCGTCGACGCACTGATGGTGAGTTTGAGCGGTCAACAGCAGCGACTGAAGCTGGGGTAGTATTCTGTCAAGCATCGATCTTTTCAGCATCGGGCTCTAGCCGAGCGGTCGTCCCTCGTGCTTTATAGCATCATTCGGAATGGCTGAGCGTAAGCCGCGCAAAAGCGGTGGTTGGCAAAGGATGCTGCCCTCAGAAGCCGAAGGGAGGATGACTGTGGGAACAGAAGGCCGTAGCCTGCTGGCCAAGATATGGGACCAGCATGTCATTGCTCGAATTAGCGAAGATACGGATCTGCTCCATGTCGACAGGCATTTGTTGCACGATCTTGGCGGTTCGCGGGGGCTGCTCGATCTCAAGAAGCGCGGCCTCAAGGTCCACAACGCTGAGCTGACCTTCGCGACGCCGGACCATGCGATTTCAACCGCACGTGGCAGGGCCGGCACGATCAAGATCGGTCAGGAATTGCTGGCGGCACTCCGCGTCGAGACCTCAGCCAGCGGCATTCAGATGTTCGACATCGACGAGCCAGGACAGGGCATCGTCCATGTTATGGGTCCCGAACTTGGCCTCAGTTTGCCTGGTTGCCTGATCGTATGTGGCGACAGCCACACCTGCACCCACGGCGGCTTGGGTGCGCTGGCCTTCGGCATTGGATCCAGCGAGTTGAGCCATGTGCTCGCAACGCAGGCGCTGATTCAGCGCCGGCCAAAGACCATGCGGGTGAAGTTTGAGGGCAAGTTGCCGACCGGAGTGACGGCAAAGGATATGATCCTCGCCTTGATTGGCCATGTTGGAGCCGCGGGCGGCACTGGTTACGCGGTCGAATATGCCGGCAGTGCCATCCGCGATCTGCCGATCGAGGGACGGCTCACGATTTGCAATCTGTCGATCGAACTCGGCGCCAAGATGGGCATGGTTGCGCCGGACGAGAAGACCTTCGAATTCATCCGTGGACGCCGGTACGCTCCCGAAGGGGACATGTGGGACCAGGCGGTCGAGGCCTGGCGCAAGCTCCCGAGCGATCCCGATGCGGTTTTCGATCGGGAAGTCACGATCGACGTGACCAAGATCATTCCGCAGGTCACCTGGGGTATCAGCCCGGAACACGTGATTGGTGTTGATGGTCGCATTCCCAATCCTCAGGAGATCGACGATCCGGCGCGTCGTGCCGCCATCGAAACGGCGCTCGACTACATGGGGCTCGAGGGCGGCGCACCGATCGCGGGCACGCCGGTTGACTGGGTTTTCATTGGTTCGTGCACCAATAGCCGTCTGAGTGATCTGCGCGCGGCCGCCGAGATTGCTCGCGGTCGAAAAGTCGCTCCCAATGTGCGCGCGTGGGTGGTGCCGGGGTCCGAGACGGTCAAGCGCGAGGCGGTCGCGGAAGGACTCGACAAGCTGTTCACCGAGGCTGGCTTCGAATGGCGCGAGCCGGGCTGTTCGATGTGCCTGGCGGCGAATGGTGAGATGGTGCCTCCCGGTCAGCGTTCAGTCTCGACGTCAAACCGTAATTTTGTTGGTCGTCAGGGACCACGGGCGCGTACGCATCTGGCAAGCCCGGCAAGTGCCGCGGCGGCCGCGATCGCGGGTGCGATTGCCGACGTTCGAACGATGAGCCGCTGACATGCCGAAGCCATTTGACAGATTGACTGCTATCGCTGCCCCAATCATGCGCAGTAATATCGATACCGACGTCATCATCCGCATCGAACGGCTGGTCGGAAACGACATCCGCGGGACGCTCGGCAAGTGGGCGTTTGGGTCGCTGCGGTATCTACCGGACGGTTCGGAAAATCCCGAATTCATCCTGAACCGCGAACCTTATCGGCAGGCTGAAATTCTCGTCACTGGTCCCAATTTCGGTTGTGGCTCCTCCCGAGAAGGTGCGGTGTGGTCGCTGCAGGAAAGGGGCATTCGCGCCATCATCGGATCGAGCTTCGGCGACATATTCTTTGCGAACTGCTTCCAGAACGGCATCCTTCCGATCATCGTTGACAAGGAGATCGTCGAAGGTCTCGCCGCCGAGGTTCAGCACACGCAGGGGGCCGGGCGGATTGGCATCGATCTCGAAGCCCAGACGATCACCTCGCCGGCGGGAGCACAGCACCGCTTCGAAATTGATCCGCGCCGGCGTGAAGGACTGCTGCAGGGACTCGATGAAGTCGCATTAACGCTGCAGCGCGATCCGGAGATTCTCGCATTTCAGGCAGCAGACCGAGCGGCGCGCCCCTGGATCCATTTCGCAAGGAAGTCGGCATGAACAATCGATCCAACATGATCAAGGTCGCCGTGGTTGGCGGCGAAGGAATCGGCCCCGAGGTGACGGCGCAATCCCACCGCGTGCTCAACTGGTTCGTTGCCAGGCGTGGTCTGCCGGTGACTTTGCGCGAGGCGCAGTACGGGCTCATTCCATATCTTGCGACAGGCAAGGTGTTGCCGGAAGACACGGTTGAGGCGATGGCGGAGGCCGACGCCATTTTGTGGGGCGCGACCGGTGGCCCTGAAACCAAGGAGGTACCTTCAGCTGCGCGCAAGGCTGGAAGTCTGCTCTCGCTTCGTAGGAAATACGACCTCTACGCCAACCTTCGCCCTATCGTGGCCAGTCCCGCATTGGCGGCTTCTGCGCCGCTGAAAGCCGAAGTGCTCGAGGGCGTCGATTTCGTCATTATCCGCGAACTCACCAGCGGCATTTACTTCGGAGAGCCCCGGGGCATCGAGACCCTGCCGGATGGGCAACGGCGCGGCTTCAACACTGAGCAGTACACGACCAATCAGGTCCGCCGGGTTGCGCGCGCCGCTTTTGAGCTCGCGCGAACTCGCCGAAACAGGGTTTGCTCGGTGGACAAGGCGAACGTTCTGGAGGCGAGCGTGCTGTGGCGAGAAGAGGTCATCGCGCTTCATCGGGAGGAATTCTCCGACGTTGAACTCACCCATCTCTATGTCGACAACGCCGCGATGCAGATCGTGCGCGAGCCGCGTCAGTTCGACGTCATGGTCACCAGCAATATCTTCGGCGACATTCTTTCTGATTGTGCGGCGATGGCGTCAGGTTCCCTCGGCATGCTTCCGTCGGCCTCATTGGGCCCGGTTGACCAGTTTGGGCGTCGCAAGGCGCTCTACGAGCCCGTTCACGGCAGCGCGCCAGATATTGCAGGCAAAGGCATCGCCAATCCCCTCGGCTCTATCCTCAGCGTCGCGATGATGCTGCGCATGACGCTGAATCGGCCGGACGACGCTGACCTGCTCGAGAAGGCGGTACACAGTGCCCTTGATGCGGGCGCGCGCACCGCCGATATCGCTGAGGCAGGAGCCAAGAAGCTGTCGACAGCAGAGATGGGTGATGCGGTGCTCAGCGCGCTCGACAGAGTTGCCGGCAAAGAAAGGGAGCATGCGTGATGGCCTATATCACCCGACGCTCGGCGTTGACGGTTATTGCCGGCGGAGCTTCAGCTCTCGCTGCCAGTCGATCATCGGGTGCGGATGCCATGTCGGGCCGCGCCATCTACCCCGTCGCAGTTCCCGTCTATCAGACCCAATTCGTGGCAGACCGCGTCGGCTTCTTCAAGGAAGCAGGTATCGACTGCAAACTGATCCAAGGCGGAAGCGGGGTAAAGACGCGCGAGATCGTTGCCTCTTCGCAAGGCGATATCGGCATTGGTGATGTCACTCATCCGATGCAACTCAGCAATCATGGCCGTGCCGGTCGGATCCTGATGCCGACCGATACACGCTCCGGTGCCGTGATTTTCATTATCCGCAAGGATCTGAAGGACCAGGGCATTAGTACGCTCGAAGCGTTGGCCGAATGGAAGCGGCCCGACGGTCGCAAGCCGATCGTCTCGGTTTCGTCGCTCGGAGGCACCAACCACGTCTGGGCTTCCTACTACATGGAGACCATGGGGCTCGACCAGAAGGTGACGTGGATCGGAACGGGCAACGTCGACACGATGCTCGGCGCGCTCAAGACCAAGCAGGTCGATATCCTTGTCAATTCGCTGTCGCTACTGAACGATTCGAAAGAGCAGGGCTGGGGCGATTTGCTGTTCGACGGCACTGACGAAGCCATCTGGAACAAGTATATCGGCGGCAAAGTGCCGGTCACCGGTCATTTCACGCTGCAGTCGACGATCGATAAGGATCCGGCCAAGATGCAGGCGTTTGTCACGGCGCTGTGGCGGGCCACCCAGTGGATCAAGTCGCATACGCCCGAAGAGATCTATGACGCCATCGAGCCGTATGTAGGTAGCACGTCGCGCGCCGCCAATCTCACGGAGATTTCGGAGCTGAAGAAAGTCGCTGACTATGAGGGCAGCATCGATGCGGCCGAATTTGCCCGTGGCCAAAAGGTCTGGTTCCGTGAGATGACCGGGATCAAGCCGCTCAACATGGCCGAAGTCGTCAACACGACGTTTATCGACGCGGCGCGGAAGGCATATCCGGGGTGAACGTGCAGGACCTGACGACGCGGTCGCCATCTCGATCGTCGGAGCCCATACGGGTCGACGTGAGAGGTCTGAGCAAGTCGTTTCAGCTCGCGGGCACCGCAATCGAGGCCGTACGCGATGTTTCGTTCAGCGTTCGCCGCGGCGAGTTTGTCGCCCTGCTCGGACCGTCAGGGTCAGGCAAGAGCACCATCCTTAACATGATTGCAACGTTGATCAGGCCCACCAGCGGTCAGGTCTTGATCGACGGTGCGCCGATCGTGGCCGGCAAGGCGACGCCAAATGTCGGCTACGTTTTCCAGCGCGACACCTTGTTTCCCTGGCGAACTGTGGCCGACAATATCGGATACGGCCTCCAACTTGCGGGGGTTCCGGAAGCCGAGCGGAGAGAGCGGGTGATGGCCTGCGTGGCGCAGGCCGGTCTGAAAGGCTTTGAGCAAGCTTATCCTTCGGCGCTGTCGGGCGGCATGCGCCAGCGTGCCGCGCTGATGCGCACGCTGGTCGTTGAGCCGCAGATCCTGCTGATGGACGAGCCATTCGGTGCGCTCGATACCCACACCAAGATCGATATGCATGAGGTGCTGCTGCGAATCTGGGAACGCGAACAGCAAACGGTTCTGTTTGTGACCCACGATCTTGGCGAAGCCCTGACGCTGGCAGACCGCATCATCCTGTTTTCCGCGCGGCCCGGCCGCATCAAGGACATGTTCGACGTTGATTTCACGCGGCCACGCGACGCAGTAAAAGTTCGGGAGACGCCGCGCTACGCAGAGCTGTTCCAGCATATCTGGCACTCCCTTGGCGAAGAGTTTGTCAGAGGCCGCGCCGCATGAGACAGAACCGGTTTGCGAGCGCGCTGGCTTGGCAGGCTGCAATCTGCGTTGTTGTGCTTTCGATCTGGCAATGGGGATATGATCTCCGCGCCAAGATACCTTGGCTCGTTCCCGATCTGCTCGATCCCTATTTCATCTCGAAGCCATCCGAGATCCTTGAGAACTTTCTGGTCCTGAGCTGTATCAAGTCGAAGCTCGGAGTGTTCAACGGGTGGTTTAATGGCGATTTCGCCAAATGCCTCGCGCGGAACGAGAATAATCTCTGGATCGCGACCGGAATCACGTTGAAGAATACGTTCTTTGGTTTTGTAACAGGTGTTGCCAGCGGTTTCGTCGCCGGATTGGTTCTGGGACGTTCCGATCGGCTCAGCGGGATCTTTCAGCCTTTCATCACCGCGGTGAATTCCATCCCGCGTATCGCCTTGGCGCCAATTATCGTGCTGGCCTTTGGCATCGGCGATACCTCGAAGGTGGTCACATCGTGGATCGTGGTGGTGTTCCTGGTGTTCTTCAATACCTTTGAGGGAGCACGCTCCATCGACGATGGCTTCATCAATGCGGCGCGATTGCTGGGCGCTACCGAATGGCAGATCACCCGCACTGTGGTGATCCCGTCGACAATGGCATGGGCGTTTGCATCGCTGTCGCCTGCCATCTCATTTGCGTTGATCGGTGTCATTGTCGGCGAATTTATCGGGGCCGAACGCGGAATTGGCCGCCTCATCATCGAATCGGAAGCACGCGGCGAAGCTTCAGGCATGATGGTTGCGGTCATTGTGCTAATGCTGGTCGGTGTACTGCTATCGGCCATGATCCAGCGGCTTCAAACCTATTTGTTGCGCTGGCGGCAGCACAGCAGAGCGGAGTAGATTGCGCTGCGTGAGCAGAAGGATCTCTCTCGATGACTATACAAGTTTACGGATTTTGGCGGTCGATTGCCTCGTTTCGGGTGCGGGTCGCACTCAAGCTCAAGGGGCTCGCCTTTGAGGAAATCCCGATCGACATTCTATCGGGCGAACAGTTCAAGCCAGGCTATGAGATCGTGAACGCGGAGAGGGTGGTTCCGACCTTCATTCATGACGGCCATTCGATATTCCAGTCGCTAGCAATCATCGAATACCTCGAGGATATCCAACCGGAGCCGCGGCTTATACCCAACGATCCAAAGAAGCGGGCCTATGCGCGATCGCTGGCTTTGACGACGATCGCGGATGCGCATCCTCTGGTTGTTCCGCGCGTCCGAAATCACCTTGTCGAGGCGTTCGGCGCTGACGCCCAGGCAATTGAGAGATGGGGTAAACACTGGACAAACGAAGGGTTGGCGACCTACGAAAGATTACTGGCGCGTCGCGCGCCCGCGCCGTTTGCTTTGGGTGACGAACCCGGCCTTGCGGATATCTGCATCGCTGGCCAGGTCGTAGGCGCCCACTTTCTCAAGATCGAACTGAGCTCGTTCCCAGCTGTGGCGGGTCTGGCGCAGCGCTGCTTTGCACTGCCCGCGTTTGCGACCTCCCATCCGTTCGAACAGCCGGAGTACACGACGGCGAGCGCGCGCTGACGCAAGGGATCAGTGGTTGACCGGGTCTACGCCGCGGACTGGGGGGCCTTGATGATGGTTTTCTTCAGCACTTCGAAAACCGATGCTGTGTCCTGGTCTCCAAGCCCCATCGACATCGCCTCGGTATAGACCGGCTGGGTCAGCGTAAAGAGAGGGGTTTCGCAGCCGACGGCATCGGCAAATTCGGCGATGATCGCCATGTCCTTCTTCCAGATCGAGACCTTCATCGTCGCGGGCTCGTAGACGCGGTCGGCCATCATCGGCGCCCGCATCTGGAACATCCGAGACCCGCCGGCACCTGGCCCGACCATGTCGACCACCATCTTGGCGTCCAAGCCGGCGCGTTCCGCAAGGATCATAGCTTCGGCGGTCGCTACATTGTTGATTGCGACGAGATGATTGGCGATGAATTTCATGCGGCTGCCATTGCCGAACCTGCCGAGGTCGGCGCTTTGCCTGGCGAAATCGGCGAACAGGCCCATGCACCTTGCGATAGCGTCGCTATCGCCGCTGGCATAGACCACGAGGTCGCGCAGCTTCGCCTGAGCGCCAGTGCCGCTGAGCGGGCAGTCCAGCGCGATATGGCCAGCTTTTGCCAGGATAGCTTCGAATCGGAGCTTGTCGGCCAGGGCAAGGGTGCTGACTTCGATCACGATCCGTTGCGACTGCGCGGAACGGGCAATGGTGTGGGCCGTTTCTTCGACCGCGGTGGCGCTGGGTAGACTCGTCATAATGATGGGAGCGTCGCGAGCAATCTCGGCGGCATCCGTGGCTATCGTTACATGTGTTGTCGCGAGTTCATCGCGACGGGCGGCGTCGAGGTCGAAGCCAATGACATGCCAGCCTCGCTCAACGAGATTGCGCGCGATCGCTCCACCCATGATGCCAAGTCCGATGATCCCAACGGTCTTGTCCATTTCCCACCTGCTGATTTTTTATTGACGGGCAACCCTTGCCGCGCCTTAATTAGTGATCGCGCGATAAACAATCGCGAAGTACTTTCGACCGGTCAAGCGGGTTTCGGGCCATTAGCTCAAGGACTCGGTCATCGTGGGATCGGTGAGCAGCGAGGAAGCGTCAAATGCCGGGTGTTAGCCGAAGGCCGGGCGCGGGTGAGATGCAGGGACCGGAGGCCCATCACGCTCACATGACCATGGTCGCTCGAGCCAAGGCGCTGATCCCCTCTCTGCTCGACCGAGCCGCCAAGACCGAGGAACTGAGACGTCTGCCACCAGAGACGGAGCGCGACTTGCACGATGCCGGACTGTTCCGGCTTATTCAGCCCAAGCGCGTCGGCGGTTGTGAGCTCGATTATGTCGCGTTGGTCGATTGTGCCGATATGCTGGGTCGAGGTGACGCGTCTGTGGCGTGGAATTTTGCCAATCTCGCGAGCCATCACTGGATGCTCGCGATGTTCGACCCGCGAGCCCAGGATGATGTATGGGGAAAGGACCCTGACGCGCTCATCGCATCCTCCTTTATCTTCCCGGCGGGTCGCGGCCGCAAAGTCCAGGGCGGGTATCGGTTGCGAGGCAGTTGGCCGTTCTCGTCCGGCGTCGCATCCAGCGAATGGAATATGCTGGCTAGTGTCGTCTCATTCGACGACGAGGCGGACGGCATCGAATATCGAATTTTCCTGCTTCACAAGGATGACTACAGCATCGTCGACACCTGGAACGCCGCTGGACTGCGGGGGACCGGCTCCAACGATGTCGAAGTGAGCGACGTCTTCGTTCCGGAACACCGGACGATTGCGGTGAGCGACCTAGCTGGAGGACCGACGCCGGGAAGCGGCGTCAATCCTAACCCCCTGTACGCGCTACCAGTGTTTTCCCTGTTTCCTTATGTGCTGTCCGGCGTCGCACTTGGCAACGCGCAGGCCTGCCTTGACGACTATGTTGACCTCGCGCGGCATCGCGCATCGACCTACAATCGTGCCAAGCTCGGCGACATGCAGAGCACACAGATCAAGATCGCGGAAGCCTCGGCCAAGATCGATGCGGCGCGGCTGATCATGCGGTCGGCGTGCATCGAGTCGATGGCTGAGGCGAAGCGAGGCCACATTCCTGACATGGCGGCCAAGACCAAATCACGCCGGGATGGCGCCTTTTCCGTCAATCTTTGCACAGAGGCCGTATCAATGCTCTTTGCGGCAAGCGGTGCACGCGGGCTATTCACGACGGGGGTGCTGCAACGTCAGTTCCGCGATGCTCATGCTATCAACTCGCACCTGGCGTTCAATTTCGATGCAGCCGGCACCAATTACGGACGGGTCGCGCTTGGCCTTCCGTCCGAGAATCTGACTCTTTGAGATCCGTAAATGACTGACGCGCCGAAGCATCCGACCCATTCGGATCCCGCCAATGAGCTGGCTAGCGACCACTCACCCATCGATCCACGGGATTTCCGTAACGCGCTCGGTACCTATGCGACCGGCGTTACTATCATCACGGCGGCCGGGGAGGACGCCAAGCCCTACGGCATCACCTGTAACTCATTCGCGTCGGTCTCACTTAATCCGCCGCTCGTGCTGTGGAGTCTCGTGCTTTATTCGTCGAGTCTCAGCGCTTTCCAGAACGCAAGCCATTTTGCCGTCAACGTCCTTGGCGTGTCCCAACAGGCACTTGCAAACAAGTTTGCGAAATCTTCAGATGACAAGTTTGCCGGGGTGGAATGGACGCAAGGCCTTGGCAATGCGCCGCTGATCGCCGGCAGTGTGGCGAATTTTCAATGTCGCGCTGTTAACCGCTATTACGGCGGCGATCATGTGATCTTTCTTGGTGCCGTCGAGGCCTATTCCTACAATACGAACGAGCCGCTATTGTTCGCGCGGGGTGGTTATGGCCAGTTTTTGGCCGCTGCCGACCGCAATTCGACCGGAAAATCATGAAGGCGCCGCGCAAGCGAGTCCGTGCCAAGCAAAGGCGGCTTTCGCCGCAGGATCGCCGCAGGGAAATCGTTGCCAAGGCAACTGAGTTTTTTGCCGAAGAGGGATTTGGTGGTGGAACCCGTGATCTCGCGCGCCGGTTGGGCGTCACTCAGCCGCTGTTATATCGATACTTTCCAAGCAAGGATGAACTGATCAAGGAAGTGTATCGGACGGTTTACCTCGAACCACTCGAAACCGGCTGGGAAAGGGTGCTCTCGAATCGTGCCCGACCCATCAGGGAACGGTTGCAGGAATTCTATAGCGCCTACACGCACGTCATCTTCAACCGAAGATGGCTGCGCATCTATCTCTATTCAGGTCTCAAGGGACTCGATATCAACCGCTGGTATGTCGAGATGGTGCGGGACAAGATCCTGACTCGCATCATCCGGGAATGCAGATCTGAACTTGGACTTCCGATACAGGGCAAGCCCCGCGCGGCTGAGCTTGAGCTAGCCTGGGTTTTCCATGGCGGCATCTTCTACTACGGCGTCCGCAAATATATCTACGAGTCTCACGTGCTCGAAGACAAGGAGCAGATGATCAGCGACGCTCTCGACACATTCCTGGCAGGCTACGCGAAGACTTTCGGCGCGGCGATAGAACCGCGCCGCGCGCCAATGAAGGTCGTCGGCTAGGTCGACGATCTAGCGCTTCGCCATCTCCGAGCGATACCAGTCACCAATCTCGCTCGCCGTCATCAGTGCAACGCCATCATGATCGAGCACATAATCGAGCAAGGCTTCCAGATATTTGATGCGGTGCGGTACGCCGGTGATGTAGGGATGAACAGAGATCGCCATGATCCGTGCGTTGCTTGCGCCTTCCAGATAGAGCCGGTCGAATTGATCCGTGCAGCGCTTCAAGAACTGATCGGATGGAAGATGTTGCAGCGCATGAATGACGATGTCGTTGGTCTCCACTGAATAGGGGATCGTCGTGATTGTTCCATGCGGCGTTGCGATGTCCTGCGGAAGGTCATCGATCACCCAATCTGCGACATACTCGATGCCGTTGAGGCGGAGCAAGTCGAGTGTTTCCTCTGTTTCCGTGAGGCCCGGGCTTTCCCAGGAGCGTGGCGATTTGCCAGCGAATCTGGCGATGGTTTCGACCGCGCGTTTGATTGTATCGGCCTGATTCTCGAGCTTATGCATGGGACCCTGGACGAAGCCGTGTCCCATGAACTCAAACCCTGCTTCCAGCGCGGCCGAAGCGACGCGCGGATAGGCGCTACAGACGTTCGCATTCAGGGCCAGCGTCACGGGCACCTTGCGGTCGGTCAGCGCCTTGAACTGCCGCCAGAAGCCGGCGCGCATGCCATATTCGTGCCAGGACCAGTTCGGTACATCTGGCAGTAGCGGCTGGCCCATCGGCGGGCTCAACACGGTCCGCGGCATCGCATTCTCGATCCTCCATTCCTCGACATTGAGAATGACCCACACCGCCAGTTTCTTGCTGTTCGGCAGTTTCAGCTTCGGTCGGTCGATTTGAGCCTGATAGGGAATCCGATCGGATAGGGCCACGTTGCGCTCTCGGGTTGGCCGCGGACTATCCCGCGACGGTGGATTGGGATGAAGCACCGGCATTGACGCGCGGCATCACCGTCTCGGCCATGAGGATCATCGACTGCCGTCCAAGCTCCCGATCCTTCCAGTCCTTACCGGCGTAGAGCAAGGTCCCAAATCTGCCGACCTCGTTCTCAAACGACAACAACTGATCGGCCACGCTTTCCGGCGTGCCATATACAATCAGCTTGTCGCAGATCGACTCAAGCGTCACCTCATCGTCAGGTTGATCGCGCGTCGTCTTGAATAGTTCGATCCGGCCACTCTTCTTCAGCTTCGTAAACAGTGAACGGTAATAGAAGACGTAAGGCCCGTTCGGGTCGGTCGCATAAGCTTTGGCGGTCGCGGCATCCTTGGCGACAAAGACGCTCTTGGCCACCCGCCAATTCGTGGGATCGGCAGCGCGGCCACCGCATTCGCAGCCCTCGACATATTTCGGCCAGTGACTCCTGACCCACGCCGGCATCAGGAAGTTTGCGGAGATCGGATCCCAGCCGCGGGCCGCAGCTTCGGTCACGCCCTTTGAGAATGGCGCGACCGCCGTCACAACGATCGGCGGATGTGGCTTTTGCAACGGCCGCGCAATGAAGCCCTGACCAATCTCAGGGATCATCGTCTTCTGCGTCGAGATATTCCAATATTCGCCGCGCAAATTATAGGGCGGCTCGCTCGCCCAGATCTGAAGCACCTGATTGATGGCCTCTACGAACATCGCATTGCGGTCGGCGTCGAGATTGCCGAACACTTCG
>Ga0153954_1001265_pt1 | contig 14358 bp, 16 predicted proteins | sample TSFL038MetaG_FD_102277 | JGI IMG/M metagenome (GOLD analysis project Ga0153954, IMG submission 102277) | Attine ant fungus gardens microbial communities from Florida, USA - TSFL038 MetaG | ecosystem: Host-associated > Fungi > Mycelium > Unclassified | place: USA: Florida, Wekiwa Springs State... | reverse complement strand
TGCATGAGCACGAAATCGCTCTGCGGCCGAAGACGTTCTCGGTGCTGTGCCACCTCGTCAAGAACGGTCGGAGGCTGGTGCCCAAGGACGAGCTATTTGCCGCTGTTTGGCCGAACGTTGCCGTGACCGACGATACATTGGTCCAGAGCATCAGTGAACTTCGGCAGGCAATCGGCGATGAAGGCGCGCGCTTGATCCGCACAGTTCCTCGGCGCGGCTACCGTTTCGAGGCGGAAGTCACTGAGGTCAACCTCGCAGCCGCTTCAGAACAAGCCCCGAGAGCCGAACCCAATTCAGCCGGCGTACCGCTCGTGCGGCCGGACCATCCCAACGTATCGGCTGACGTGCCAGCCACGACGAAACGCCCGCGATTGATCAATGGGATGCTCGCTGCGTCCGGTTTTCTGGTCGCCATTCTGATCACCTACGCGCTGTGGTCCATCAATCCGAATTCATGGCATGTCCAAGCCGACTTGCCGCCGTCCGAAACGACGGAGAGACCGGCCATCGCCATTCTCCCGTTCCTCAACCAGGACAACGACTCCGCGCGCGAATACTTCGCCGATGGGGTGACTCAAGACCTCATCACGGCGCTCGGTCGATTTCCCGAATTGACGGTCATGTCCTGGAACGCCGTCTCGGCCTATCGGCACGCGTCTGCGACCCCAGGTGAAATTGCTCGCAGCCTTGGTGTGCGGTATCAGGTCGAAGGAAGTGTTCTGCAAATCGGCGACCGCGTGCGGGTGGCGGCTCAACTGGTCGATTCGGACGGCCGGGTGCTCTGGTCCGCACGCTTTGATGAGCCGTATTCGGATTTGTTCGTCCTGCAGGACGAGGTCACGATGCGGGTGGCAGGCGTGCTTGCCATTCGGGTGACGGAGATCGAACAGCGGCGGGCACTCGCCAAGCCCGCTGCCAATCTCGCCTCCTATGATTACTTGCTTCGGGCGAGGCCAGCATTGCAGCGACCGACCCGTGCCGAATTGGTCCAGGCACATTCGCTGCTGCATCGCGCGATCGAGCTTGATCCGAACTATGCGGCCGCGTATGCGGCGCTCGCCGAAACTTATTTTACCGCGACGTCAATGGGATGGGCCGAATCGCCTTCCGAGGCGGTCGGCCGCGCCGAGGACATGGCAAACAAGGCCTTGGCGCTCGACGAATCCGATGTGCGGGCACACATTGTGCTCGGTCGCATCCACATCTTTTATCAGCGATACGAGCAGGCCCGCGTCGAAATTGACCGAGCGATCGCGCTCAATCCCAACGATGCTCATGCACTGGCAGGCCGAGGCAACATACGAATGTGGCTGGGTGAAACCGATGCGGCGATCAAGGATCTGGAACTGGCACTGCGCATTGACCCCGAACTCATTGCAATGGACAGGTTTGCCCTGAGCCTCGCCTATTACCTGAAAGGCCGCTACGACGCGGCAATCGAGCAGGCAATGCTCAACCTTCAGCGGACCGAAGGCGCGAATTTTAGCCGAATTGTGCTAGCCGCAGCGTATGCGGAACAGAACAAAGAGGGCGAGGCGGCGCGCGTTGTCGCAGCCATTCACCGACTCGACCCCACTTTCGATGCCCAGGATTTTGGCAGCAAGTTCCTCAGTTCGGACGATCTCGCCCGCCTGCGCGACGGTATGCGCAAAGCCGGTCTCTACCCGGACGTGGCGGGCCAGCACTCTGATCCGTGACGACTACAACTTCGGCAGAATTGACCGGTTCTGGGTCGCCTTCTTGATGTTGCCGGCGAGATCCTTTTGGAAAAGCTCCGGTCCAGCCGGCGCCGGGCTGCCGAAAACGTAGAGCTTGCCGTCGCTGATCAACCAGTTTCCCGGGTCGGCAACGACGATTTGTCCCTTGGACAACGCCATCGCGCAGAAATTTCCGAACTGTGGCGCATAGCGGACCGGATCCGCCTTGAACATATTGCGATGCTCCGCGCTCGCGAAGCGGTAGACATGGTCATCCCAGACGTACTCGAAATCCGGAAGACCTTGCACGGGGCGCCCATCGGTAAAATAGGCGACGGGATCATAGCCCTTGATCGCGAGGACGGTATCGTCTGCACGGACGGATGATGCAAGCCATGGAGAGGCTGCCACGATAGTGATCAGGCGGAAAGCGCTTCGACGGCTCAGACGCACGTTCATCGTTCTGCTCCTGGTTTGTTCAAGGATGCATTGACGTGGACAGGTCAGCACGGCTCGCCCTCGCGGTAACGAATAAACCCCGAAAGAAGGCTGAGCAACCGACGAAAACTTGCGGGTCGCGGCACAAGTGGGAAGGCGATCCTACGCTCTGTCGTGCGAACTCGGCGGCGCGCGAGATGGCACCATCTGGCGAAGGGCGCATTTCAGCAGCGCGGGCGATGAGAAGTGCTCGGGTCACCGCCCCGCTCGGGCGCCAATTGGTGCCACGCGGCTTTTACTTCGCCGCTGAAAGCTGCTGCAGCGTGAACGTGTAGCTCACGTTGGACAAGGGCTTGTGGCAGGCCAGACATTCAGCCTGATTGACACCTTGCTGATACTGTTTGGCAGCGGTGAAAATCGCGTAATTCCAACTTTCATTGCGGAGAAGTTCGGGGATATCGAACCCCCAACCTGCCTCGCGTTCCATGGCTGTGTAGCGCAACAGCCGGTCCGGAACGTAAAAGCCATCGGCGCCCGTGATCGGATTATTGTTGGCGTCGAGCTTTGCCGAATACACCTCGACGAACAGAACTGATCCATCAGGTAATGGTTTTCCCGCCTTGGCTGCTGCCGCGGCAGCCGTGTTCGCATAGTAGTAACGCACCTCTTTAGCCGCCGGGAAATTGCGCGTGTGATATTTCGTGAATGCCTGCTTGTAGTCTTCGGGAAATGCTACTTTCGTTGCGGCGATATTCGGCAGCAAAGCTGACTTCGAGCCTGGCGCTGCACCGGGCAGCGACTCAAAATAGGCCGCAACATTGGCGATTTCTTCAGTGCTGAGTTGAGCCGCAATTGCATTCATGATCGCTGCGCGGCTGACCGCGCCCGGTTCTTTGCGTGTACCGTCCTTAAAAAACTTCAACTGCGCCTCGATGTATCGTGCACGTTGTCCGGCAAGATTGGGAACAGTATCGCTTACGCTGACACCGGAGGGGCCATGGCACGCCGCACACACGGTGGTGGCCAACTGCTTTCCAGCCTCAATATCTGCAGCATGTGCAGACTGCATGGCCGCCAAATTTACGGCTTGATGCCTCAAGTACTGGATATACTGTGAGCACGGCTGACCGTAGATCACCGGATCGGTAGTGCGCCGACAGGCCGCTTCGATGCGGGCGATCTCTTCCAGCGGTACATGAGCCACGATCGATGCAATTTTCCTCTGGTTGACGATTGCCGTGAACGCGAAGCGCACTGGTGCAACACCAAGCTTGCGGTAGAAATCTGCGCTCACCGATTCTGTCCAGGAGACCTGATTGCGGTCCACCCTCGGCTGCTTCAACTCGAAAGAGTCATTGAACTGCATATCCTCATCAAGGAACCGCCTTAGATTTTCCATGCCTGCGGTTGTGGCGCCCGCAGCATTCACAATCACGGCGTCATCGGCGAACAAGGATAATGCTCGATCGAGGTCGAACGCACGCTCGGCCTCCTTCAACGCCTGCATGGTCGATAATGGATCCTCGTCTCCGGCGCGCGCGAATAGGATTGGCAGGGCCAGGGCCGCAGCGACCGTGATCGCAAAGAGCTTCATGGCAGGTCCTCATGGCAACCGAGGGAAAGGTAAAATTTGCCTTATCGCTGCGCCAAAGCGTCGGCGAGTCGTGTCGACGCGAGCTGGCGACCCGGCGAGCGCTAGGGCCTGCCCCCTCCTTCCCAGGCGGGACTAAACGCAAGGATCAGAAAGGTGATGACAAGCCTATGAGCGCGAATGCTCCCGGTCTGTTCGGGGGTGCACTGACGCGGACAGGTCAGCACGGCTCGCGCTCGCCGTAACGAATGAACCCCGAAAGAATGCTGAGCAATCGACGAAACCTTGCGGGTCGTAGCAGCAAATGCCATCTCGCGCGCCGCTGAGATCGCCCGGCTCCAGCGTTCTCGCGCTCAACTTACCGAAATTGCTGCGAAGCGCTTCTTGAGGAAAAATATGTTGGACGTTTTGCCGGCCGCCTCCAAATCCCGATCTCGGAGGGGGCCAATAAAACAGAAGGCTTTTCAAATTGATGGAGCAGTTCAGGCGTGCCGCGGAGCGGCTAATCGCCAATCCCGAAAAATGGAGCGGGTGAAGTCCCTAAGCAGACCAGACGAAGTGCTATGGTTGCGCAGGAACTCTACTCAATTTCGGGAGTGCAATCAAACATTTATTGAAATCCCAAAGCGGTGGCCCGGCCGATCGTGTTGGACGTTCCGTTGCGCCAGCTGTTAGACGTTTTCCGGAGGTAGGGCTCGATACATCCCTCCGGGTTCGGGTCGGCGCCGGGCGGAAGGTGCGCGGAAACGCGCCGGACAGCCGCGAGCCCAACCCCTCGACCATCCGCCCGCGCGATATGTGCGAGCCTGGCCTTTCACAGCGAGACGTTGACCGCGGACGCAACTTCCGCTGAAAGAAATATGTGGAAACCGGCAATCAAACGCTGGGCTAGGCAGCCCATCTGGCCACTAGTCTCAAGCGCTGATCCATCGGGAGTTGCAACGACTCCAGGTTCGCGTCATGTCTATCTCGGCGCGTCGGCGTGCGCCAGCCGCTCACACTTCTAAGCCCCCCTCTGTCGACCATTGCGGAACTCCGACTCAAGCCTCCGCGAGAGACGCATGCAGCCAGCCCTGGCGCCCTCCAGAAAGCACATCCGCGAAATTCGCGCATCCACCAGCCGAGGTTCGGATGAGTGACAACAGATTCATCGAGTCCGTCGGTTCCGACAAGGCGGCCGCCCACGCGCTCCCAGACCAACCGACCGGACCGATCGCGTTGATCATGAAGGGCGGCGGCCTAAAGGGACTTGCCTTCATTGGCGCCCTCAAGGAGCTAAAACAGCACTATCAATTCGACGTTTTTGCAGGCACCTCCGCCGGAGCAATGGTAGCGGCCTTCCTTGGCGCCGATTTTTCGCCCTCGGAAATGGAAGAGCTCCTTTGCCAGAAAAACTTCATGGATTTCATTCCCGAGCGCCTCTCGATCCTAAGTAATTTGTTTTTTTATGGCGGATTATTTAGGGGTTCTCCTCTCCTAGAATGGCTTGAGCACATGCTCGCTAAAAAACTCGATTCTCCAAGTCGAGTTGTCTTTTCGCAATTGCCGTATGCCGTCTTTATTTACGCCTGCCGACGTTACACAAATGCCCTTATCTTCGACTCAAAACATCACCCTGATATGTCTGTCGCACATGCCGTACGATGTAGCATTGCTATTCCATTCTTCTTTACGCCGGAGCGAGATCAAGGCTTGAGGGTCTTTGACGGAGGCATGAGACACAATTATCCGGTCGATATCCTGCTAAAAGACATCCCCGCCAAGCCGTTCATAGGCCTCTATCTCGGCGATCCCGTCTATACTCATCGCGAGGATAGTATTGTTAGTGATCTGATCAGTATCAGTACGGAGGCAACCGACCCTGAGGTCCTACGCACATACCGCGACCAAACCGTCATTATCGACCCAAAGCCAGTTACCACGTTTGATTTCTGTCTCTCCTTAGAAGAAAAGGTGCACCTGATTGCCCAAGGCCGCGCAGCCGCCTTGACCTTTCTTAACAAGCGCAATCTTGTCGATCGTAGCGCAGTCGATACTGCCTTGACTGAAGCTGAGAGCGCAAAGAAACTCGCCATTGAGAAGCGCAAACAGCGCAAAAGAAAGACTACGATAAAGATCGCATCCGCGCTCGCGATCATTCTCGCCTTCGCCATCGTAACGTGGCTGCTTTTTCGCCGAGAGCCGCAGCCCCCACCGCCACTCGCTTGGTCTACGAAGAACTGCCAAAGCCAAGCAGCCGAGGCCATCCATTGGTGGGAGAAGGACCATTCGAGCAAATTGGGAACTGCCGAGCTGCTTCAGTGCCACAATCCCATCGGCTACTCAATACTCGCAAGCCAAGCGTTTTATCGCCGCGCCTATTGGGAGGCCGAGAACTATTTTACTGAAGCAGTAAATCATTTGTCCCAGGATGAACCTACATTTCGGCAAACATTGTGGAGAGAAGATCTTGCCGACGCAAAGATTCAAACAGGGGATGCTAAGAAGATCGAAGAAGCCATCGCGATTCTCAGGCCATTAATGGAGAACGACAAATCGGATGACGCATTGAAGTGGGATTTAGCCAGAGCGTATGTCTATCGAGGCAAAGTCGATCCGAACGCATACGGGTTAGCGATTGACCTCCTAAACTCAATGCACGATCAGAATTACAGCGGACAAGAGCCAGAAACTCGAGGTCGCATTCAAATTCTCAAAGCAGCCGCCTATGCAGGGCGGAGTGAGGCAGGACTTTTAGATGGCGATAAAGATAATGCAAAGAGGGAGGCAATAAAATTATTGTGCGATGGCGTTCGGCAGAACGCCGCTTTCTGGCGATCCGTCATTGATCGCAGCAGACCTTATCCAATCGGATCATTCAATGAGGAAAATCGGCTGCTAAGTCTGATCGGAGGTGAGACAGTCCAATGTTCTGACCGCCCTTGAGGATAAAAGCGCGCCTGTCCATCAGCGAGCACGAGCCTTCGCGACAGCCGGGATTCGCCTCCGCACTTCTCGGCAAAGCCTTATAGGTTTTGCCGTTATCGCGGATGACAACAGTCGGCCATGGCCGCGCCACCAACTGCTATTATCCCAACGGACGCTGCAGAAATCAGCAGCACTGAAAACACGAGACCTGCAAGAATCCCCTTCATGATGCAAGCATCCTCTCTATGGTCGAGGATGACAACAGTCAGCCACCGCTGGGCTGCTAAAAAATATCGTCCCGACGGACGCCACGGACAGAACCAGCATCGACAGCAGAAGGCCTGCAAAGATCCTGTTCATGCTCGGCAACCCTTGTGCCACTTAGGCTGGCTAAACGTCGCCCTTCGGTCATGTAAGGACGACAAGAGAGACGTGCAAGTCGCCACCGCCCATCTACGCAATCCTCAATGATTTCCTTTACTTACCGTGGGATTAGCCCGCGTTTGGCCCGGGATCGTGCGCCGTTCGGCGCTGCGGTTTACGGCCAAGGCGGCACGACCTTTCATCGGCATCATCCGAGGCTCCGGTCATCCACGGTCAGCAGGTTCGGCTGAGCCGCTCTCGGTACGTTCTGGAAGTTGGAAGGCATGCGCCACAACTTCCTTGGCCGCGGCGAGATCATCAGGATGCGTGAGCTCATTGTCATCGGCCAGAATGCCGCTGTACGGACAGATGGTGCCTGGCGTGCCGGGCGCATTCGTCATGCGCGCCGTCAATGCCTCCGGAAGGGCAAAATCGGGAATGCGGTTCCCCAGCAAGAATAGCGGCGGATGCTCGCCATCACAGCGCCGGCCGCGCTTGTCCTGTTCATTTCTCGCGAAAATTGCTCCGGCATGCAACCAAATTCGGCGGTGCTCCCCAATCATTGAGTATTCAAAACATTCGCGCAGTTCCAAAGCCTTAAGCCGCGAAGCCCTGACCACAGTCGCCTCCCTTTCCTCTCGGTTCCGGCACGATTCCTTTGGATCCGGCTCTAGTCGGCCCCTCCCTTCGCTCGGTCACGCTCTGGTCGCCGCGAGCGCGGCCGACCGGAACGCCTTGGACTCGTCCGCGGCATGACGGACGCGCACCAGATTTGCCGATTGGCTCCTGGATTTCCCCAGGACTTCCCACGAGCGCCTACGAACGCGCATCAAATGATGCAGACGCCTCGCAAAGTACCCTGCGGTTTCGCGTGCGGGCTATACAACAACTTCGGCTACACTGCGCAGCTTGCTCCGTTGACGCCACCACTGCAGGCATTGCTAGGCGCAGCTCCTCCATGTCGGGTCCTGATTGAATACGAGACGACCGGAATCTGTGAGGCGAGCGCATGGTGATGCAGCTTCACGATGAGGGCATCGACCTGCCAAAGGATCAACGCGATGGATAAGCGATCAGCGCAGATCATGACCATCTGCCAATGCATTGACCACTGTTTTGCGTATGCCCTTTGGTGCGATGACTTCTCCCAATTTTTGGATCCCAAGGATCTGATCGCGGGACTGGACCGAGGGGCCGAAGTCATGGCGGATGCGACCCGCCTCACCAGTTTTCTTGCCCTTCGAAAACTCGACGATTTTCTGCGAGCAACGAAGCCCAAGCCCGATGATCTTATCGCGCCTGATTTTGGCCTCGATCTTGCCGCTGTCCTTGGCGACTCTCGTGAGACTCTGCTCGAGGCGGATGAGCGGGTTAAAATAAACAAGCAAGCCGCTCACCTCACCGAAAAGTTGATGTTCGATGCCGATAACGAAGTCGACCTTCAGTTCATTCTGGAGCGCGCCCAACCGGTGTTTGAGCGCTTGCTTCCTGCACTTCGAGCCGCCGATACCACTGGTCACGCCAGCCAATGGCTCGACAAGACTGATGCGCTGATCAAACGCCAAAAACAGCCATGAACGCAACACGCCCAATCGGCCGAGACGCCACCGCGACTATCCCTTAAACTGTCAACCAGCATTCGACGGCAACAAAATCGCATTCCAATCGATGTCGGGCAATTGATCTGCAGGCAACGACGCTTCGAAACTCTTCAGGGCCGCATACTGGGGCAAGATTTCAACGGCCAACCCAATCAAGGCCCGCGCGCGATCTTCGTTTCGAGCTAGGCGGTGTTGCTCGGCAAGGTGAAGCGTGAACGCCGCTTCTAGAACCCGCCCTAGAGACAGCGCATCTGCGTGGTGGCGTTCCCGAAAATAGCGGTCATGAAGCTCTTCCAGGGCCACCAATGACCAAGCGGGATTTTGCCCCGAGAGAAAATGGGCCGCTAGGCTGTCAATGGAGGGAGCATCGAAGTCGCTCTTGTGGGCGTCAACGAGTTCCGGGAACCTCGCGCTGCGAGCATCCGTCGGTGCGAATTTGTTGAAAAGGAAATAAAGAGCCAGCATCGGGAGGCGTTGCGAAGGCTTGGCAAGGCCAGGCACGAGCCCCTCGATTTTCGCGAGTACCGGACGAATGTCGGCGATCTTCGCTGTTGCCGGATTCCGCACCAGATCGACCACTTGGCCGATGAACGCCTCAAGGTATCGCCTGGAGGTGCTCACGTCGTAACCTTCCGGCTTGCCAATCCAATATTCGGGCGCCCACTCCATTGTCAGCATGCCCGGCAACTCTTTACGCCACTGATATTTCTCCGTTTGGACCTTGGGCTGACGCAACACGAATGTATGGATCACGTGACGCGCGAGGCGTGATAGCCCGGCGAAGGTCAGCGTCGCAAAACCATCTATTTTTCTGATCTCTTGGAATCCGTCCATCCCCACGAGGAGGCGAGGAATATCACGCAAATGGTGCACGTACTTTGAGCGAATGGCATAGGCCTGCCGAAGGGCTATAGAGAGATCAGGGCGGCTCGCCACGGCGATCGCTCGCTCCGCCTCGTCCCGATAGAAGCTCGGACGCACATGCGCCAGAACGAACTCGCGGAATCGGCGAGAAATCGCGATGTGCTCTGTCGCAAGCACGGCGGCGCGGACTCGGTCCGCGACCTCACTTGAGGCCTCAGCCAGGGCTTCGTCAATTGCCTTCCGCTTCGTCAGGTCGTAGTCGTCCCAGACGGGTTCGAACTGGTCGAATTCTTGCGCGAGAGATTCCATCGACATAACGAACAATGCGATGCAAGATTCACATCGTCAGCGATGCGATGCGAGCCGATCACGAAGCGGCGAATGGCGCGCATCGCTGCCTCATAGCTTTTCCGCTCAAGCGCCATGAGATCGGCAACGAAGCGGCCTAGTGTCTCATTGTCCTGAGTGTGCCAGTCGACAATGCGGTCGAACATACGCGGAACATATTTCTGGGGCACGAGGTCTGCGCCAAGGCTTGAACGCTCGCTGGCTACCAGCCGCCGCGCTAGATCGACGTCAGGTGTGCACGTGATATTTAGCGCAAAAGAGACGACGGCAGCGAAGTCATTGACGAGCGTGTCGCCAGGCGTCGCGACCATCTCGCCGGGAAAGGGCCCGCCGGGAATCTTTTCGAGACGTTCGATGATTTCACACGCCAGCGTCTGCAGCCCATGGACGCCAAAGGCCGGCGCGAGTGTACCCACTTGCGTTTCAAAACGATCTTCCTCCCGGAAGATCCGGTAGTTCGTAAAATAGACAGCCCGACGCAGGGTCTCGTAGGCTTCGTGCTTGAAGAATTTTCCCGTGCTGATCTGGAGCATGGCAGATGGTGGCTCGTTTTAGCTCCTCACCGAACCGAAGCGATTTCCTCTCAGCCGATCGAGTTCGGCCGCCACGCGATCAATTGGCAAGCCTGTCACGCCGAAGCGCTCGAACAACGAAGCGACCAACGGATGGAGATGTTGCGCCAGCTTCGTCTCGATGTCATCCATCGGCACCACGACTTCCAGCATGGCTTCATCGCTGCGCGCGCCGCGACCTTCGAACATGAGGTCGCTGAGCGGGTTGGCCCAGGTGCGGAGTTGTCGTCCGCTAAGACCGGTGTAGAGCGCGCGGAAACGGACCGTTGTCTTCTTGGGGTCGGCGTCGAGGTGCGTGGCGAAGGCATGAGCGTGCAACAGGCATTCGCCCATCCGCCAGGTTGGCAGAGTGGTATCGAAGATCGTTCCCGCCGAAAACGTATCCTGGCTATCCTCTTGGTAGCCGCGGATGATGAAGGCTCTGCCATTAGGTGCTACGCGCCAGAAGTCACAATGAGCGGCATCACCCAAGGGCCGATTGGCGCCCGCTTCTTGAGGCTTGAGCCAACATTCGATCACCCCATTGACCTCGCGCGGTTCGCGCTCCGGACGTCCTGGAAACAAGAACAGTGGCCATCCGGTATGCATCACCACGCTCTGCCGAAGGATCGGTGTTAGTTTGTGAAGTCGACCGCTTTGAACTCACCTTCGAGAGCATAGTCGAAGCCCTCGCGCTTTTCGATGCCTAACACGGCCGCGCGGACGATCGCGTTGTGGCCAAGTTCTCTATCTCCAAGCGCCTCTAGCCGTTCGACGATCTTTTCCAGCGATAGCAGGACCAGTTTGTCGTGGTTGACCTACTCGAAGCCAAGTTCACGGACCGTGCGTCGCGCTTCCTGGGTCAGTTCGAGTTCCTCCGCCGCCTTGCCCTCCTTCCGGCCATGCCAAAAGGCCTCCAACTCAGAGTTCAGACGCTCCGCGATCTGTGCGGCTATGCGACCGTTGCGATCGCCAGCAATGCGGACCTTAGTCGAGCGTCGGATGATCCCACGGGGGTCGAGGCTTGCGAATTCAGAGGGGACGCGCCGAACGAAGTGCCAGGCGCCATGTCGGCGGGTTAGAAAATCAGACATGGCTCCGCCCCCTGTTAGACGTTGTGTTGGACGTTTCGCGCGTTGCTGGCGAGGCCAAGCGAACTCTGCACCGTCCGAGACGGGCAAAATTGTAGCGGTGTCGCCGACTTTGAAGACGGGAATTCTTAGTAATTTCATACGATGCGCCCTTGGGTTAGGGCACGTCGTGCATGGTCTGCTTCTGGGAAACCCGATCGAAAATTCGCCGGTTGAATGGCGCGCCCGAGACGCGTTAGCGCCCTAGGCGAGTGGAGCGGGTGAAGGGAATCGAACCCTCGTCATCAGCTTGGAAGGCTGTTGCTCTACCATTGAGCTACACCCGCGAGCCTTGATTCTCTTAGAGAATTTCGCTCGCCGTTGCAAATCTGCTGGTCGTTTGCCGGCCAGCAATTCGCTTCGAAGGTCGTGCTTGTGGCATCTCTCCGCCTTCGAAATCAAGGGCTAAGCCCTCCTCGTACTCCCACGCTCTACGGATCGTTTCCAACGTGCGAAGTGCGGCTCTCGCCTCTTGGCGAAATCGGCTGGCAGCACTCGTAATGCGTGTACTTCGACCGTGAATCGTATGGTCTCTGGACGCAAGGACTGCGACTCAGAATCGAGTAGCGCAGCCTTCAGGGACCCTCCCCCTGTCGCGCGGATCCTGGGTCTCGATTGCGATTTGACCTGCCCGATAAAGCCCGCCGAAGCGCCTTCCCTGCTATGGGAGAACCTTCCTGCTGAAGCGCTTCTCGAGGGCACGCCCGAAACGGTATTTGAGCTCGGGGCCATCGAACGGCGGGCTCTCGTGATGACGCACCGGAGCCTCCAGATCGAGCACAACCGTCGTAGGACCGGCTGATCGAAAGGATTCCTCAAACCCGGCATCAAGGTCTTGCACGCTCCCGAACCGGAACACGCGAGAAATTCCGGCGGCTCGGGCGACGGCCGCAAAGTCGATCTCACGACTGTTTGGCAGCGCGACTCCATCCGTTGCACCGTAGCAGCGATTTGCCACGACGATCGAAACCACGTTCGGTAGCGCGAGGTCGCGCTCGACGAAAAGCAGACCCGTGTTCATTACGAAGGCGCCGTCGCCGATGAACGCCCAGAACTTCGCATCCGGATAGCCCATTGCCATCCCCGACGCGAACAATGTCGAGAGGCTCATCGAGGCCTCCAGATAGAATGTCCTCTCCGTGTCCCCGGTGACTTCCCACCACACTTCGGAAGAGTTTCCGGCAGAGGTCACGACAAGCTCATCTCTCCGACGCGAAGCCAGGGCGGCGAAGCACTCCTCTATCAGCATTGCCATCAGCGATTCCCCCGCAACACGTCGCGCGACATCCCGACAACATAAGGCCGCCCGATCACGGACATGTGCCGGTAGGCCGTTCCGATCTTGCTCAAGTCCTCGTAGCGATCGATATCGATGAACGGGATGTCGATCGCATCGATGATGGAACGCAAGTAGAGCCCATTGGACACGTGGAACCGCGCGGGGTCGCCGGGATCACCGCGCAACGTGATCAAGAACAATATGGGAATCTGGTAGGTGTAATTGATCTTGGTGATTGCGTAGATGCAGGTGAGGAAGCCCGAGGCGCCCATCAAGGCAATGCCGGGTTTGCCCGTGAAAAAGGCGCCGGAGCAAAGACCGACGGCGCTTTCCTCGCGGTTTACCGGGACATGACGGAAACGATTGTCCGCGTCGAAATGGCGGATCATCGGCGCGATCCAGTTGTCGGGCAGGCTTGCCACGAGATTCGCTCCTGCGCCGCTGAGAATGTCGGCCACATGGCGGGCAACGTCCGACGCGTCGCGATTTGGCGGATTGGCGGACTTTGTTTCGGACTTCACTTCCATCAATACTGCTCCCCGACGGCGTTGCTTACCGCCCCCTTGCGATGTTCTGTGCACAGAACGCGTGCGGCGGTCGCGGGACGCTTCACCTGTCTCTCGTAGACCGCCTTGATCGGCTCGAGATGGATTTCTCTTCCGAAAGAAACGGTCGTATCCCCTCCAACAGGCGCTCAGCGCTGAAGCCGATGTGCTTGTGGAGCAGTTCCCCCGCCCGGTCGATGTCGCGCGCGAGTGCGATGTCCAGCAGTTGCTTGTGATCACCGAGTTCGTCCGGCGACCAGTGCCCCATCCCGAACGCGAGAGAGCGATAGCGCTCCGCCTGGTCGAAAACGGTCGACCAGAGCTGCAACAACCAACGGCTTCGGCACGCCGACATCAGCGCTCTGTGGAATTCGCCGTGTTTGACCTCCCACGCGGATTCATCCAGCGCTTCCGAGCTGCGCTGAGAGACCTTCGACAGACCGTGAAATGCTGCGACGATCCGTCCTTCCCAGTCGTCGTCCCCCAGGCGTATCGATTCCTGAAATGCGCGAACCTCGAGGAAGCGGCGCGTATCGACCACGTCGGTCAGATCGTCGAGCGAGACCGGCGCGGCGCGAAACCCCTTCTGTCCAACCTGCACGACGAGACCGGCCTCGACGAGGCGCGACAGCGCTTCCCGAAGGGGCGCAACACCTACGTCGTAGATGTCTTTGATGCGGCTGAAGTCGAGCCTCTCGCCTGGCTTGAATCGGTTTGCCTTGAGGTCGTGACGGAGCCGGCCGAACACTTCGATCGCAAGCGTGGTGTTCACCTGACGCTCCTTCGAGTCATTCGTCAGTGTCATAGCCGCAATTATCTCTGCGCCAGTTCGTCAAAGCAACCAGAATTTCGATAGTTTCCATTTTGGAAGCTATTTTTCGCTTTGTCTATTTTGTCTGGACGTGACTGTCGCGACGCAGCGCCCCTGGCGCTATTTCCTGCGGCCACGATTCCACGGCGTCAGCTTGCGTTCGGACCACTGCAGACCAGCGTTGAGCGTCACGCTCAACGCAGCCAGGACTACGACCGGGACGAACACGTAAT
>Ga0153954_1001264_pt1 | contig 14378 bp, 15 predicted proteins | sample TSFL038MetaG_FD_102277 | JGI IMG/M metagenome (GOLD analysis project Ga0153954, IMG submission 102277) | Attine ant fungus gardens microbial communities from Florida, USA - TSFL038 MetaG | ecosystem: Host-associated > Fungi > Mycelium > Unclassified | place: USA: Florida, Wekiwa Springs State... | reverse complement strand
ATAGGAGCGGGACATCAATCCCATGTTCCTGAAGGACGGACGCAATCGAGCGGTCGGGCGGAATCTCGACCTCAAGTCCGCTGGACGTAGCAAGAACGAAGGCGTCACCCCCCATCTCTACGTCCGTGTTGAACCGCTCTACGTGCAAGCGATCGGCGGGCCAACCTAGCCGCTCCGCCCCGCCCATAACGAAATCGATGAACCCGGCCGGGCCGCAAACATAGCAGTGTGCGTCAGGAGAGGGCTTTGCGAGGGTGCGGGTTAGGATGAATCGCTGTCCCTCGGGCCCATCATCACGATGGATATGCGTAAAATCGGCAAGGGGCCCTGCCATCAGTTCCGGCCTGAATGCAATGCGGTCTTCACTGCGGACACAGTAGTGAAGCTCAAGGTCCCGCCCCAGCGCGAACAAGCGGTACGCCATTGCGAGAAGCGGGGTTATCCCAATGCCGCCTGCGAGCAGTATCGAGCGGCCCGCGTTCTCCTCTAACCGAAACTGGTTTCGCGGCAATCCAATCGTGACCACCGCACCCATCGGAAAGCCCCCATGAATAGCAACCGAGCCGCCGCGCGATGCGGGCTCAGCGAGGACGGCGAGGCGATAGCGGTGCCGTTCGGCGGGATCGTTGCAGATTGAATATTGCCGCACGATCTCGGGCGTGACGTGGACGTCCACGTGAGCCCCCGCCTCGAACTCCGGCAGGCTTTCACCCGGAAGGGGCACCAGCTCGAAGGAGATAATCCCCTCCGCCTCAATCCGCCGCTTCGCGATGCACACCAGGATCGTTTTCTTGGGAGCTACTTTATCGGAACTCGTCATGTGTACCGGATCTCCTCGGCCGAGCTCGCGGCCGATCGTGTCCGTTTGCCAACGATCGCCGGAGTGGATTGCGCCGCTCCGGCTCGACCCATCCAAGGTCCGTAACCTAGACGGGGGTCGGTGCGAGACTCACGCCTCTGAACTCAAACTTCTCCCAAGTGTAGGCATCGTTGAAATCCACGTCCTTCCACTTGAGGTCAATTGGGTGAGCCGTCTCGGCAAAGGTCATGGCCAAATACATCAATGTCTTCTCCTCATCGGAGAAGGAGCCGAGCGGTGTTTGATTGAGCCGGTCGATGATATCGTCGATCCGAGCGAAAACCGCGTCAAAGAAGCGACGTAGGTCTTCAATGTTGGACCGGTGGAGCTTCCAATAGCGATCCTTTTCGTTGTCGAGGGCCCAGTCCGCGACGAGCGGTTGGAGGTCCTCGAATCCGTCAGGAAGTGATCGCGTGGTCATAGCGTGTGTCCTCCCGTTGCTTACGCCGCCGTAAGGGGACGCTGCTCGATGGGTTCCGGCGCTCGGCCCATCATCTCGTCCGCAATGGCGTAATGATTTTGAATCAGAAGTTCCTGCTGAGAGAACACCATGAACGGGAGCGAGCCAGTGGCAATCATTCGGCTAGCCGCCTCCATGGTAGCGAGGTCTTCGCGGAGCACCTCACGCAGCCGCACCCTCGAGTAGGCCTGAGCCAGTCTGTCCGCGGCGTTTCGTGCCTTGAACGCGTAGTTCACAACGCGGAGCTCGACATGATCCTCGTTGATGGGCCAGAACCACATGTACTGGTGCCCATTGGCCGTCGGGTTGAACACGAAATTCGGGAACAGATGAACGATGTCGAATGCCCACTCCTCAAAACGAGAGGGGTTGATACCCAGTGTCTGCGTTTTGGGGTCGGTTTTGGGGAAGGACGGGAAGAGTGGCCTCGAACGACCGTACAGCACCGCTTCCGCGGGAGTGCGCTTGTGGTCCATGTTCGCGTGAGCAGAGTACCGACCGAACCGCTTTCCCACCTCGATATAGGCGCGGTGGCGCATAGGGTTGTTCTTGCCACCCTGATAATCCGGCACCGTGTATTTGTGGATGTACATGTTGTGGTAGCCTTCGCAGAAGGCGTTCACTGCCATGTTCCAATTAGCGTTGAGCACCACCCGGTGCTCGCCCACTTTCTCGCAGCCTTCCGCATAGCCGGAATACTGATCGTAGATCCCCGCGAGCCAATCCTTCAGCGGCATATGCGGGGTCTTCTCGAAATTCAGTAAAATGAGATCGTTCCACACCTCGCAATTTACGGGAATAAGCCCGAGCTTGCTGCGGTCGAGCTCGGGGAACTGCGTATCGTCCGTCACGCCGATCAAAGCGCCCTCGAGCGAGTACCGCCAGCCGTGGAATCCGCAGGTAAACTGCTTTCTGCAGCCCTGCCCACCATGGACAAGCTGGTCGCCCCGGTGCCGGCATACATTCTGGAACGCGCGCACAATGCCGTCGTTACCTCGCACGATAACGACCGAAGTCTTCTTCGGCGGGATGTCAACGACGATGTAGCTGCCCTTATCCGGGATGTCGGAGGCGCTGGCACTGGGCAACCAAGCGCGGCTGAAGATCATCTCCAGCTCACGCTGGTAGCCCTCTTTGCTGATTCGGTCGGGCACCGAGACCATCCGGCGCAGGTGGGACGTCTCGCCCTTGAAGACGGTGATACTGTTGGTAGTCATGGTTAATATCCTCGATCAGGGGGATCTGCGGGGTCCGCGTTTTGCATCAGAATGGCGGCAGCGCGCCGTTCTGCGACTTCCATGCGGCTGTGACAGGATGCTCGATCAAGGGCGTCACCTTCACCTTCATGTAGGGGTAGAGCGGCAGCGACCCGACGTCGGCATGCAACTGCTCCAGGGTTTCGGCCTCCCAAAGGCTGATATTTGAAACCTCGCCGACCACCCGAAAGATCCGTCGCAACCGCCCCTGTTTCATGAGCTCGATGGCACGCTCGTTCTCCCGACGCCGCAGGTCGTCCTTAGTCGCTTGCGGAACGTCGGCCGGAACGGATACTTCGATTTTCAACGCGAAAAGCATTACTTTGTCTCCTGAAGTGAATCGGGTTTATCCTGAAGAGCCAGAAGCTCGGCGTAGAGTCCGAATGAGAGCATGTCCTGCGCCTCGCGCTTGAGCTTCTCCGTGAGCACCGCCCGCGCGGCGCGCAGCAGGCTCTTCGGCTTCTTCGCCATTCCCTCGGCGATCTCCCATGCCCGGGCGAGCACTCGGTCCACCGGCAGGACCTCCGAGACGAGCCCGAATTCGAGAGCCTCCTTGGCGCGGAGGATCTGGCCCGTGAGCAGGAAGTAGCGCGCCCGGTTCACTCCGAGCAGCATAGGATAGACCACGTGCACGCCGTCGCCGGGAACGAGCCCACCCTGAAAGTGGGCCGAGTCCTGGAACGCCACGGTATCGGCCGCAATGACGATGTCGGCCATTAGCGGGATTTCGCCATGACGCCAAGCCGGGCCGTTGAAGGCTGTAACGACTGGAACATCGATCTGAAGGAAGTTCTGCAGACCTTGCTTGCCCTCAGACAGAAGCGCATCGACGAGCTCCATCTTGGGGCGGGTTGGAAAAATGGGATGCCCTGCGGACGGGATGACCTGCGGTCCTGAAAACTCGGCCCCCGTCCCGGTCAGGATGACGACCTTGTTCTCGTGGTCGTTCGCGACGTCAAAGAAAGCGGCCGGCAATTCACGGTGCGGGACAAGACCCCAACGGAGTGAGTCCCCGTTGGTGTGCAACGTCATCTGTAAAATGTCGTTGCGTCGCTCGAATTTGATGCACTCGTACTTGTCCTTGTAATCCGCCAATGTAGTCATACCGTTACTCTCCATTATGCTGCGCCGAGATAAGCTTCGCTAATCTTTGGGTCCTCCCGGAGGACCGCACTCGGACCGTGAAAGCCGATCTCGCCGTTTTCGATGACGTAGGCATATGAGCTGATATCGAGAGCCAGGCGCGCGTTCTGCTCCACGAGCAGGATCGGCATGCCATCCGCGTGGATCGCCCGGATGCTGGCGAAGACCTGCTGGACGAGGAGAGGTGAGAGGCCCAGGCTCGGCTCATCAAACATGATAAGCTTAGGCGCCGCCATGAGGGCGCGCCCGATCATCAGCATTTGCTGCTCACCGCCGGAGAGCGTTCCCGCCGCTTGACGGGATCGTTCCCGCAGGCGCGGAAACATCTCGAGCACCCGTTCAAACTGCCGCTTGGCTTCGCGCTTGTCCTTCTGCAGCCAGGCTCCGAGGACCAGGTTGTCCTCGACGCTCATGGTCGGGAAAATCTCGCGACCCTCCGGCACCTGCACGAGGCCCGACGCCACAACACGTTCCGGGCCCACGTTCGTAATGTCCTCGCCATTGAAGACGATCGATCCGCGCGGGGTGGCGACCAGACCCGAAATACAGTTGAGCGTCGTGGTTTTCCCGGCTCCGTTCGCGCCGAGGAGACAGACGATCTGTCCTGCCCCCACCTCCAGCGAGATGTCGTCTAGCGCTTGGACCGCCCCGTAGAAGGCGTGGATATTCGAAAGCTTAAGCATGCGCCTCGCTCCCGAGGTAGGCCTCAATCACCCTTGGATGGCGCCTGATTTCGGCCGGCGTTCCCTCGGCGATCTTCTGCCCAAAGCTTAGAACAGTAACCTTGTTCGCAACCGACATCACAAGCGGCATTACATGTTCGACTAGGATGATCGTGAGCCCGTGCGACCGCGCCAGCTTGAGGAGGAGAGCATCAACAAATGAAATTTCCCTGTTGCGAAGCCCGGCAGCGGGCTCGTCCAAAAGGAGCAGCCGCGGCCGCCCCGCCAGAGCGCGGGCCAGATCCAAAAGTTTTTGGTGCCCAAAGTCGAGCTCGCCCGCGGGGGTGTCCCGGTACTTGGCGAGATTCGTCTCTTCCAGGATCGCCTCCGCTGACTTAACAGCCTCCGCTTCGGTGCGCTTGCGCTTGGGACTCGGGCCGAAGAAGAAGTAACGCGGAATATGAACATGCTGGCCGATAAGGACGTTCTCCAGAACCGTCATGCGTTTCAGGAGCTCGAGATTCTGAAAGGTGCGGCCAATTCCGGACGCAACGATGCGGTGCGCTGGAAGGGCCAGGATATCTTGGCCATCGAGGCGGATTCGGCCCTCGACCGGCGTGCAGAAGCGCGAAATACAATTGAAAACGGTCGACTTGCCCGCACCGTTCGGACCGATGAGGGCGTGGATTTCCCCCGGCCGGACCTCCATGGAGAAATGATCAATGGCCTTCAGTCCGCCGAAACGGACGCTGATATCGTCGATGGCGAAGAACGCACTCATTGGCTCGCCTCCGCCGGGGCCCGGATGCTCTGGGCCGGAGTCCGCCCGCATCCCCCCGTTCGGCGGATGAACCGCGGCTTGATCAGGCCCCAGAGGCCCTGCGGCATGAATACAATCGCGAGGACCAGGATTGAGCCATAAATGAACTCCTGCCAGACGAGCAGGCTCTGAGGCATGGCTCGCAGGAGTTCGGGCAGAAGCCCAATCACGACGACGCCGAGGAGTACGCCGATGATCGAGCCGGAGCCTCCGATCACCACCATCGTGAGCACAGTGACGAGCTGTGACACGCCGAGCACGTCAGCGTTCACGAAGGTCTGGAACAGAGTGTAGACGCCGCCGGCGATCCCAGCGAAGACGGCGGAGATCGCGAACGCAATCACTTTGGTGCGGCGGACGTCGATGCCGGATGCGGTCGCGACGTGCTCACTGTCGCGAATGGCACACATCTGGCGCCCGAGCTTGGATTTGGTGAGATAGAGAGCGGCGCCAATCGCCAGGGCTAGGATCAGTGCGACCACCGGAAACGAGCTCTGATCCGATCCGGTCTCATAGCCGAAAATGACTGGCGGTCGGAAACGCAGTCCGTCAGGTCCGCCCGTCACGGGATCCCACGTGCGAAACACCCATTGGGCGCACTCGGCGAACGCATAGGTCGCTAGTGCCAGGTAGACCGTCCTGAGGCGCGCGGCAGGGAAGCCGATTGCAATGCCGACGAGACCCGCGACGGCGGCTGAGATTGCCACGCTGAGGAGGAAGGGCACCTCAGCGCGGCTTTCAAGAAGCGCGGTGCCGTAGATCCCGATTCCGAAGAACGCTATGTGCGCGAAGGCAAATTGCCCGGACCAGCCGAGCAGCAGATCGAGGCCGATGGCCAGGATCGCATAGGTCATGAGCGAATTGCCGGTGTACAGAAAATAGCCGGGCAGGATCTGCGGCAGCGCCAGGCCCGCGGCGATGATCAGGAGCAGTCCGGCCAGCTCCGAGGCACGGAGTTCAGCATACATCTCAGACCTTCTTGAGCCGCATCGCCTCACCGAACAGGCCGTTGGGCCGAACGACGAGTACAACCATGATGATGAAGAACGGAGTGACTGCGATAGCCTGCGGCGAGATGAAGATGCCGACCAGGTTCTGAACGACGCCAAGCACGATGCCGCCAACCACGCAGCCAATCAGCGACGTGAAGCCGCCGACGATGGACGCCGCGATTCCCATCATGACAACCGAACCCATATCGGGCGTCATAAGGAGCTTCGGCCCGAGCAGGATGCCTGAGATACCAGCCAGCCCGGATGCGACGGCCCAGGCCATCATCCGCATGCGCTTTACCGGGATGCCGATGAGCGCTGCCGCCCGAGGATTCTGGCTCGTTGCCCTGAGCGCCTTGCCCGTCGCGGTGAGATTGAACCCGACGGATAGGAGGACCATCACGAGAATCGCCACTCCGACGATCCCGAGATCCTGGCGCTGCAGGATGAGGTCGCCGAAAAAGAGAGGGGGGCCGGAGAAGAGCGGCGGGAGACGCAGCACTTCCTCTGTCGCGGGGATGACGCGGACCGCTCCCTTCAGCATGAACGAGAGGCCGATGGTAGCGACGACCATCGGCACAAGCGCGGCCTCCGCAGCGTAACGGAAGCCGATGATGTGGTTGAGTGCGGTGCGCTCGAAAAACGCGCCGAGGACGAACACCAGTCCTACGGAGAGGACCACCATCAGCGCGTAATTCAGACTAAGATGGTCCAGCAGCAAAAGGCCAGCATACGCCGCGATCATGACGAATTCGCCCGCGGCGAAATTCACGACGTCCGTGGATTTGTAGATAATGACGAGGGACAGCGCGATGAGGGCGTACACGCATCCCATCACGATGCCGCTCAGCACTGCCTGGAAGATCATCGCGTTGCTCGTCGGGCTGTGGGTCTAGGCGTTGTGCAATGTCAGTTCGCTTCAATACCGTCCCAGGTGTAGGTGCCCGGCATGACCTTCTGCGACTTGCCATCGTACTTGATGATCACCATCGTCCGCGCCGCATCGCGCCGGTTGGGACCGAACTCGAGCAGCCCGGGCATGGCGTCCGTCTTGAGGCTGAGCTTTTCCATAGCCTGGACAAACCCCTCGCGCGTGAGGTCTCGGCCGGCCATCTTCAATCCCTCGATGACGGCCATTGCGGAAGGCAGTCCGCTCATCATGAACGGCCCGGGTTCGCGGCCGTTGTTATAGGCCTTGAACATATCGACATACTTGGTCCGAACAGCGGGGTCACCAATGTCGCTGAAGGCCCATGTGTAGAAGAAATTCTCGAGCGCCGCAGGGTTGGCGACGTTCTTCGCAAATACGGACGGGGTCGGGATTCCTTGAGCCGACTGGAGCAGCGGGATATTGGTCATCCCGAACTCTCCGTACTTTTGCGCGATCAACACAGCCGGTGCCGGATAGGCCCCTGAGAGGATCACGTCGGGCTTCGCCTCGCGAATCTTGAGCAGCGGGGCAGTTACGTCGGAGATGTTTGGCGGGATCCGCTCGATGGCAACGGTAGCTACCCCGAGCTTGTCGAAGGTGGCCTTCGCCATGGCCGCGTTGGCCTTGCCGTAGTCGTCATCGTGAACAATGACAGCCGCGCGTTTGGCTTTGAGGTGCTGAGCCGCGAACTGCGCAAATGCAGCGGCATACGAGCGCTGCGTGCCCTGAAACGAACCAAACACGTATTTGGTCGGCGGGAACACCGCGTTGTCACCCGCCGCGTTGAGCATCGCGTAGGGCACCTTCTCCCGGTTGATGTAGTCGATTGCCGCGCTCAGCGCCGCGGTGCAGGAGCCACCATGCAGCATGAAGACGTTGTCAACCGTCACGAACTTCTTCACGACCGCGACGAGGTCGTTCGGATTGCACTTGTCATCCTCGACAAGGATCTTGACCTTGCGGCCGTTAATACCGCCAGCCTTGTTGGCCTCCTCGTATAGCATTCGCGAAGCCGCGAGAGGGTCGACGCCATAGGCCACGAGGGGGCCCGAGAGGGGCGCGAACATGCCGATCGTGATCTCGGCATCCGTCACGCCAGGCTCGGCAGCGCGGCTGACGCCTGGCCAAGCCTGCACGGTGACGGCTGCCAGCACGGCAAGCGCTGCAGCGATTTTTGCCCTCATTCTGATCAAGGTTTCCTCCTGGTGCATTTCTTCAGTTTTGGCGTTGGGCGCGTGATCGAGCATCCGGGCTTTACGGTGGGGCGCGACTACCTGCGGCCGGCTCGTAAAAATTGTTTTGTGCGAGGATCAGGTCAGCAGCATCAGCGAGATCGCTATGAAGGGCCTGCCCCGCCGCGACGACATCGCGCCGGCGAAGGGCTTTTAAGATCTCATGGTGATTTCCGCCGGCGTTTCGCGTCCCTTGCTGCGTGAAGACGCCGTTGAGGAACGGGCCGATCTGGATCCAGAGCATGTCCACGATCGGAAGCGCGACCTCACTCCCGGCAACACTGTACAGACCGAAATGAAAGGCGTGATTGGAGGCAAGATAGCGCCGGACATCCCCAGTCCGCACCGCCTCTTGCATGCCCTCATTGATGAGTTCAAGGCGGGCGATCTGGCTCGGGCCGATGCGCTCGGCCGCCATCCGGCACAGCATCGTCTCGAGCATGAGCCGCACTTGCAGAAGCTCTTGGAACCGCTCGCGCGTCATCGTCGGAACGCAGACGGTGCGGTTGGGTAGCATGGACAGACCGTGCTCCGCCACGAGGCGCTTCACGGCATCCCTGACCGGTAACAAGCTTGTCTCAAACCGTTCAGCCAATGTCCGCATTGAGACACGTTGGCCCGGGACGAGTGTGCCGTTTACCAGATCCTGCCTCAGCATCGAATAGATGTCGTCGTGCAAGGTCGCCGGCCGGCGCCCGGCGGCTTCAGTAGATTCGAAAAGAACAGATTCGCCGTCAACCACGAGCTTCATTGCAACGCGCCCCCCCGGCGGGTCAACTCGACAGACGACAACCGCGTCGATCGCGTTATAACAGCAGTTCGACTGGTCAATAATAAGTGCAACACTGCCGATTTTTCGATTAGAATAGTGGTTATACTTTGAAGCACGATTGCCGCCTGGTCGCGAACGCGAGCATGATGGCGAGCTCTTGGCGGGCCGTCAAGACTGTTATATCACTTCGCCCGGCCGGGACGTAGAAGGAGGGGTTATGGCACTGAAAGCGCGCCCATTGGGGGGACTCACCGTGTCCTGCCTCGGGCTCGGCTGTATGGGAATGACGCCGATTTACGGCACACCGGATCGATCGAGCGCAATCCGGACGCTGCACAAGGCCGTAGAGCTTGGAGCATCCCTTCTGGATACCTCTGACGCGTACGGGCACGGCGAAAACGAAAAACTCGTCGGCGAAGCTATTCGTGGAATGCGCGACAAGTTCGTCGTCGCGAGCAAGTTCGGTAATCTTCGGCTCCCTGACGGAACCCCGGCGGTCAATGGCAAGCCTGAATATGTCGGACAGGCCTGTCGCGCGAGTCTTCGTCGGCTTGGGGTCGACACAATCGATCTCTACTACATTCATCGGATCGATCCGCATCTGCCGATCGAGAGCACGGTCGGTGCGATGAGCCGCCTCGTCGAGGAGGGGCTCATCCGTCATATCGGATTGTCGGAGGCATCCCCCGAGACGTTGCGGCGCGCTCACGCTGTACACCCTGTTGCGGCGCTGCAGACAGAGTACTCACTGTGGACGCGCGACGTCGAGCGGGAAATCCTGGGTACCTGCCGCGCCCTAGGGATCGGCTTCGTGGCCTACGCGCCACTGGGACGGGGTTTCCTCACCGGGGCGGTCACTGCCGAGCAGGATCTTGCGCCGGACGATATCCGTCGAAAGATGCCTCGTTTCCAAGGCAACAATCTTGAGCAGAACCGCGCCCTAGTCAAACATCTCAGCAGGATTGCAGCTGATCTCCATTGCACGCCGGCGCAGCTTGCCATCGCGTGGGTTCTATCGCGTGGCGAGGACGTTGTCCCGATCGTCGGGACGTCCAAGCCAGAGCGGCTCGAAGAAAACGCGCGCGCAGCCGAACTCGCGGCGTCTGCGGAGACCTTGGCTGAACTCGATCGAATTTTTCTCCCGGACGTTGCGGCTGGCGTCCGCACGATCCCGGAGCTTCTCATCCGGTTGGGTATCTAACTGGGCGGCGCGCGGTTCTTTTCACAGCAGAGTCAACCTGAAGGGATTTCTGTCTTGATCAAGACTCAGAAGGTAATCATCACGTGCGCTCTAACGGGCTCAATTCACACGCCATCCATGTCGCCGCATCTCCCGATCACGCCGCAGGAGATCGTCGACGCCGCGGTCGGCGCGGCCGAAGCCGGGGCGGCCATCGTGCACCTCCACGCCCGCAACCCGCAGGACGGCCGCCCGGACCAGAGCCCGGAGGCCTTCGCACCCTTCCTCGAGATCATCAAGCAGCGCTCGAACTGCGTGGTGAACATCACCACCGGCGGCGCCCCGACGATGCTCGTCGAGGAGCGGGTGCGTCCCGCGGCGACCTTCAAGCCAGAGGTCGCGAGCCTCAACATGGGCTCGATGAACTTCGGCCTCTACCCGATGCTGAACCGCTTCAAGCAGTTCAAGCACGATTGGGAGCGGCCCTACCTCGAAGGCTCCCGCAACCGTATCTTCAAAAACACCTTCGCGGATATCGAATACATCCTCACCACGTGCGCGGAGAACGGCACCCGCTTCGAGATCGAGTGCTACGACATCGGACATCTTTACACGCTCGCCCATTTCGTGGACCGCGGGCTGATTAGACCGCCGTTCTTCGTGCAGAGCGTGTTCGGGCTCCTCGGCGGCATTGGCCCGCATCCCGAGGACGTGGCGCACATGAAGCGCACTGCCGACCGGCTGTTCGGGAACCAGTATCACTGGTCCGTGCTCGGGGCGGGGCGCAACCAGATGCCGATCGCCGCGATGGCCGCCGCCATGGGCGGCAACGTGCGAGTCGGCATGGAGGACTCGCTGTGGATCGATGTCGGCAAGCTCGCCGAATCGAACGCGCAGCAGGTCGCCAAGGCCCGCCAGATCATCGAAGGGCTCGGGCTCGAGATCGCCTCGCCCGACGACGCACGCGAGATGCTGCAGCTCAAGGGCGGCGACCGCGTCAACTTCTGAAGCCATTCAGACGCCCTTTGGCGGCACTGGCACGGAATTGAGCAATCCGCGCGCGATGATGGCGTGCACGGGACACGCTGAGTGGCTGACTCTCACAGCTCGAACTACACGGTCAATCGGTTGTAAGAAGGCTGATCATCGCGCTGAAACGATACGTCGAGTAGAAGGCTTATCAAATTAATAGAGCCTGCTCCCAGCCATACGTCTCTTTCTGTTGCTAATAGATCAGAACCGACATAGCAAAGCTATGCAAAGCTGAACCCGGTCCGGGCAGCGCAGTATATATTCGGTGGCTCGGCCCACTCCGAACGGCCATCTCTCATATCTGCATTGTGATTGCCCACCGCCTGCGCACCATTACCCACGCCGATAATCGGAGCGGTCATGGATTTCAGGAATCGCTATCGTATCGGCGGAACCTCGGAGAACATCACGCTTGACATTCCGGCGTCCCAGACACTGGATGGCCGGATCTACAGATATTCACCGAACCGCGACGCACATCCGCGTCATTTCGTGCTGGGAAACCACGATCCTGACTTTATCGTCAGGGATGAAGCGCGGGTGCGCATGAAATTGGAGCCGCGCTCCAAGCAATCGATATGCCCTTACAGTGGCATCGTCGCCCCGGACGAGGAGTTCTTGCATCCGGACGACAGAGACGCTGCGCTTGAAACCAGGAAGATTCTCGAAGGAGAGGACCAGATTGCTAGCGAAGAGCTTCATGCCTTAACCGGCCGGACTGCGGCGGTTCGACCCAGCATTTTCGCTCGTACTGGCGCGTATCGATAGTCAACACGTGAGTGCGGAGATTTGCACCGACTATCCGTTGCGGCATTTCTTTGTTGTTACCGATTGACAGGGCCGAGCTGAAACGCATCCTGAAACGGGCTGGAGGTTAGCTGCTCTTACGCCCTGCTGTTCGATCTCTGCCTTTCATTTTCGCGGTTCTGCTCCCACTTGCCAAGATACCATTTTGATCGCGCATCGCTTCTCGCGATGTCCCGGTCCAATCAATAGGCGGCCATCCGGTGTGATCTCTTGCTTCCTGAGCACCGCACCAGCTTCGCACCAGAAACAACCTGATCGAAACGAAACGGACGCAATCGAAATCAACCAAAACTGCAGCAAAATCAACAAAGCTGACCGATATTCTGCCGCTCATAATGGTCTGGGCGCAGCTTCGAGTGCCGTCCGATGATAACGAAATCAATGGGGAGACGGGGGCTCGCTTGGGCCGCGATGGACTTTCGCCCTCAATACGCGGGTTGAAGACTCCACCGGCAAGCTGCTCTCCTTTTCCTTCGCTGTCGTATCCAATCGTACGATGAGTTCATAGCGTTCATTCCATTTTGGCCTCGCCTGAGCATGATGCTTGGGATGATCAACGCTTCCGGCATTTGCTCGATAGGTAACAGCACAAGAGAGTGTGCCGCGGCTATGGCGGCATTGCAGCGCTCGCGCCGGCGAAGGACCGATCGAGGCGCAACGCATGCGGGTCGCTGCAAGCATGAAGACGATGAGGTGACGGTGTTCGCCATCACGGGCGCCATGCTTGATCGCGAGCTGCAGGAACGCGGTGTCTTCTCGATCGGCTACGCCGACTGCGAAGCCATCATCCGCCGCGTCGTCAGCGACACCGCGGCTCTCGCCAAAGAAAGCCTCACCGCACCGCTCAATGTCGGAATGATCGAGCAGGAGCGCGGCTCCCGATGAGCAACTCGCCGCGCAAGTTGTCCGCGGAAAGGCCTGGCGCGGCCGCTTTGGCAGTTGCGCACGCTCTTGCATTGCTGCACGCAAGGCAGGATCATGCGGCTGAGCTCGCCCGCCGGGCCGAGCTGGAGGCAACAACAAATGATCCGCGCAGCCATTTACGCCCGCTTCTCCTCCGATCGCCAGAACGATAAGTCGGTCGACGACCAGATCGCATCCTGCCGCGAGCTGTGCGCGCGGGAAGGCTTCGCCGTGGTGCAGGTGTTTTCCGACCGCGAAATGTCTGGCGCCTTCACCGTCAACCGGCCGGACTTTCAGACGTTGATGCGCGCAGCCGAACTGAAGGCCTTCGACATCATCGTCGCCGAATACATGGACCGCGTCTTCCGCAGCCAGGCGGATTATCACAACGCGCGCCGGCGGCTCGACTTCCTCGGCATCGGCCTGCACACCATCACGGGCCAGGTCGGCGAAATGGACGGCACCCTGCGCGCCCTGATGGGCGAGCACTTCCTGAAAAATCTGGCCGTCCATACCCGCCGTGGGCTTGAGGCCGTGGTGCGCTCGGACCGCAACGCCGGCGGCCGCGCCTATGGCTACCGGCCCGTGCCGGGGAAGCCAGGCCAACTCACCATTGATGATGCCGAGGCCGAGATCGTGCGGCGCATCTTCCGTGAATTCATCGAAGGCGCGACGCCGCGCGCCATCGCTGTGGGCCTCAACGCCGATCGAATTGCCGCACCACGGGGCACGCGCTGGACCGCCACGACCATCAACGGAAATCTGGCCCGCGGACACGGACTATTGATGAACGAACTTTATACCGGCGTCAACCGCGTTCGCATGGTGAAAGACCCGACAACGGGCAAGCGCATCTCCCGGCCGAACAAGGCCGCCGATTATCGGCGCGCCCAGGCGCTGCATCTGCGCATCATTGATCAGGAAACATGGGATGCCGCGCAGGCCATCAAGCGCGGACGCAGCAACGTCGGCGCCACGGCCGCACGCAGGCCGTTGCGGCCGCTGTCCGGGCTCTTGCGTTGCGGATACTGCGGCGCCGGCATGACCGCACTGGGCGCCCAGCGACCCGGCAAGCCGCATCGCGTGCAGTGCGCCGGCTTCCGCGAAAGCGGCACCTGCTCGAACGGCCGCAAGGTTTCGCGATCAGCCATCGAGACGCTGGTGTTCGAAGGGCTGCGCGAAGAACTAGAGCGGGATGGGTCTAATTTGAATCGATTGGGGATTCCCAAATCGGAAGGCTTCTGATTCAACATGCTTGCTGGGAAGGAGGCCAGCATGGATGGGACGTCCACAATCGACCGCACTTCGTGACCGCGTGGTGAGCGCTCT
>Ga0153954_1001263_pt1 | contig 14379 bp, 12 predicted proteins | sample TSFL038MetaG_FD_102277 | JGI IMG/M metagenome (GOLD analysis project Ga0153954, IMG submission 102277) | Attine ant fungus gardens microbial communities from Florida, USA - TSFL038 MetaG | ecosystem: Host-associated > Fungi > Mycelium > Unclassified | place: USA: Florida, Wekiwa Springs State... | reverse complement strand
GCGTTCGCAGTTATCCGCGCTATGCGCGGATAACTGCGAACGCGGTCGGAGCGGGGCGGAGATACCCGATCGGGTAAATATCTCAGCAAAGTTGATCGACTAACTCAACTTTGCGTAGGTTTCCGTGCCAGGCGCGGCCGATCGGTCGCGCCCGCTCTCCCCCTCCCACCCCGCCTTCCCCGACCGAACGAGGTTCACGAGATCCCATGAAGCTGTTGAGGCTGTCCCTGTCTGCTGCGGTGCTGTTGCTGGCGTCCGTCCTCCTGGCGGCCTGCGGCTCCGGCACCGACTCGGCGTCCAACGTCGCGCACACCGATGGTCCCGCCGCCACCGCGAGCACGAAGCCCGTCAAGGGCGGGACCATCTACTACGGCGGGGAGCAGGAGCCCCCCTGCCTCGGGCGCCCCGAATGGGTGCAGGAGGCCTACATCGACCGGCAGGTCCTGGACTCGCTCGTCTCGATCGACGACAACGGCAAGGTCATCCCCTGGCTCGCCAAGTCCTGGACGGTCTCGCCGGACGGCAAGACCTACACCTTCAAGCTCAAGCCGGGCGTGAAATTCACCGATGGCACGCCGTTCAACGCGCAGGCCGTCGTCGACAACTTCAACTACTGGTACGACGAAAAGACGACCAACTATTCGAACCTGGGCGAGTTCCCGTTCTACAAGTCGAGCAAGGCGGTCGACGACCTCACCTTCCAGCTCGACCTGACCCACCCGTACTCGCCGCTGCTGCAGACCATCACCCAGGCGTACTTCGGCATCTCCTCGCCGCAATCACTACGGCGGAGCGAGGCCGAGATCTGCGAAGACCCGATCGGCACCGGCCCGTTCATCCTCGACAAGTGGAACCACGGCCAGAACCTCGAATTCTCCACCAACCCGAACTACGACTCGGCGCCGGCCAACGCGATCCACCAGGGCGCGCCGTACGTCGAGAAGCTGATCTGGAGCTTCATTCCCGACCCGACCACGCGCTACGGCTCGCTCACCAGCGGCCAGTCGACCGCGATCTACGACGTGCCGACCCAGAACTGGGAAGAGGCGCAAGGCCAGTTCAACACATATGAACACATGGAGGGCGGCAAGCCGGTCACCCTGAACATGAACACCGTGGCCGGCCCGTTCGCCGACCTGAAGGTGCGCCAAGCGTTCGCCTACGGAACCAACCGCAAAGCCGACGTGGAAAGCGCCTTCAACGGTGCGGTGCCCTACGCGGGCAACGGCGCCCTGACCCTGACCACGCCGGACTACGACCCGCAGCTGGCCGACGCCTTCTCCTACGACCCGAAGAAAGCCGAAGGGCTCCTCGACGAAGCCGGCTGGACGCAGAAGAACAGCGATGGCATCCGTACGAAGGACGGCAAGGAACTGACGGTGAAAATCGTCTACGCGGCCGGCGCCGTGATCACCCAGGAGGGCCTCACCGTCCTCCAGGACATCCAGCAGCAGGCCAAGCAGGTCGGCTTCGACGTCGTGCTGGTCCCGATCACGATCGAACAGCTGTTCTCGGGCGCCTACTCGAAGCCGAACAAATTCGACATCATCGCCCAGTACTTCACCCATTCCAGCCCGGGTGTGCTCTGGGCCGGCGTGCGCCAGTTCAACCAGTCGATGTTCGAACCGCCGGCGCTGCTCCAGGCGACCGAAGAAGCCGTCTCCACCAACGATCCGGCCAAGCAGAAAGCGGCCTGGTACAAGGCGCAGGAACTCCTCGTCAAGAACGCGGCGATGGTCGGGCTCTACCCCCAGCCCGTGCTGGTCGCCGCCAAACCTGAACTCCAGGACTTCTGGCTCGAGGCATCCCAGGGCGAGCCGGTCTTCTCCGACGCGTTCCTGTCCCAATGAGCGCTGTCAAGGCCAAGCGGGCCCTGCTCCGGATCCTCGGCGCACTCCTCGTCATCTGGGCCGTCGCGACCATCACCTTCTTCGTCGAGGCGGGACTCTCGGGGAACCGGGCGGAAGCCCTCCTCAACCAGATGGCGGGCACCACGCGGTCGGTCGAACGGACGCCCGCCGAACTGGCGCCGATCAACCGGGAGTACGGGTTCGACAAGCCGCTCATGACTCAGTACGTCGAATACATCGGCGGCATCGCCCGCGGTGACTTCGGCCGGTCCTACCTGCAGCATCAATCGGTGTTGACGATCATCTCCCGGCAGGTCGGGCCGACCATCGCGCTCACCGTGTCGGCCCTGGTCCTGGCCTGGCTGATCATGCTCACCAGGATCGTCGTCACCGCGAGGCGGGGTCGCTTCCTGACCGGCTTCGGGTCCGGGGTCGAGATCGTCAGCGCGGGCCTGCCGACCTACTGGCTGGGGGTGATCCTGCTGGTGATCTTCGCGATCGACCTCCAGATATTCCCGGTCCAGGGCGAAACCTCGCTCGTCGGCCTGGTCCTTCCCGCCATCACGCTGGCGATTCCGCTCTCGGGATTCCTCGGCCAGGTCACCCGCGACGAGTTCGAAAAGGTGCTGGAGCAGCCGTTCGTCGTCTCGGCGCGGACGCGCGGGATGGGTGATCTCGCGGTTCGCCTGCGCCACGTATTGCGCCACGCGGTGCTCCCCGCGATCACGCTCTCCGGCTGGGCGCTCGGGGCGCTGATCTCCGGCGCCGTCCTGGTCGAAGCCGTCTTCGCCCGGCCGGGCGTCGGCAACATAATCGTCAGCGCCGCCCAGTCCCGGGACGTGCCGCTGGTCTCCGGGATCGTCGTGCTGGTGGCCATCGTGTACGTGATCGCCAACCTGCTCGTCGACATCGCCTACACGGTGGTAGATCCCCGCCTGAGGTCGACGTGAGCGTCGCCACCGCCGATCCCCCGGTCCTCCGCCGCGGCCTCGAGTTGCCGCGCGCGGCGACCCTGCTGCGCCCCGGCGTGATCCTGGCCGGCCTCGTCGTCGCCTTCTTCGTCGTCGCGGCGATCGCGCCGGCGCTCCTCAGCAGCGGCGACCCCGACAAGATCAACCTGGACGCCGTCCTCCAGCCGCCCGCGATCGACCACGTCTTTGGCACCGACCAGTCGGGGCGCGATCTCTACACGCGGGTCATCTACGGCGCCCGCGAGTCGCTCCTGATCGGCTTCGGCGCGACCGCGCTGGCGATGGTGCTGGCGATCGCCCTCGGTGGCGTCGCCGGCCTCGCGGGCGGCGTCGTCGACGGCGTCGTCAACCGCGGGATCGAGGTCCTCTTCGCCTTCCCGGTGCTGATGCTCGCCCTGCTCTTCGTCGCCGTGTTCGGGCCGAGTGTGAGGACCGAGATCATCGCGGTCGGCATCAGCTCCGCTCCCGGCTACGCGCGGATGATCCGCGGCCAGGTGATGGCGGTCCGCGACTCCGGCTACGTCGAGGCGGCCCGCGCTCTCGGCCACCCCTACGGGCGCGTGGTGGGCGTGCACATCTTCCCCAACGCGATGCGCCCGCTGGTCGTCGTCGCCACGCTCGGCGTCGGCCAGTCGATCGTCTGGGCCTCCGGGCTCGCCTTCCTCGGCCTCGGCGTGCCGCCGCCCTCGCCGGAGTGGGGAGCGCTCCTCGACGCCGGCCGCGACTACATCACCAAGGCCTGGTGGCTCGAGGTGATGCCCGGCCTGGCGATCGTCCTCTTCGCCCTTTCACTGACCACCATCGGACGCTGGCTGCAACGGCGCCTGGAAGGAGGAACCGCGCGATGACCCCCGATCTCATCCCGCTCCCCGTCCGCCCATCCGAGATCGTCGGCGCGGGTGCCGACCAGGACGGCCCCGTCGCCGACCTGCTCCGGGTCGAGAACCTGAACGTCGGCTTCGGCGACCGCCACCGGTACCGCGAGATCGTCCGCGACGTCTCGTTCTCGCTGCGCGCCGGCGAGTGCCTGGCGATCGTCGGCGAGTCCGGCTCCGGCAAGAGCGTCACCGCGCGCACCCTGGTCGGTCTGACCGGCGACCGCTCGCGGGTTCGGGCCGACCGGCTCGAGCTCGCGGGTCGCAGCCTGCTCGGGCTCGGCGACCGGCAGTGGCGTCGCCTGCGCGGCAAGGACGTCGGCTTCGTGCTCCAGGACGCGCTCGTCTCGCTCGACCAGCTGCGGCCGGTCGGCAAGGAGATCGCCGAGCCCCTGCGCCTGCACGGCTGGGGCTCGCGCGGCACCCGCCAGGAGAAGGTGATCGAGCTGCTGCGCGAAGTCGGCGTGCCGGAGCCGGAGATGCGCGCCCGCCAGCGTCCCTACGAGCTCTCCGGCGGCCTGCGCCAGCGGGCGCTGATCGCCGCGGCGATCGCGATGGGCCCGCGGCTGGTGATCGCCGACGAGCCGACCACGGCGCTCGACGTGACGATCCAGGCGCAGATCCTCGACCTGCTCGAGCGCACCAAGGAGCAGGGCAAGGCGCTGATCCTGATCAGCCACGACCTCGCCGTCGTCTCCCGCCTCGCCGATTCGGTGGCGGTGATGAACGGCGGCGAGATCGTCGAGCACGGGACCGCCGCGGAGATCTTCTCGAACCCCCGCCACCCCTACACGCGGCAGCTCCTCGATGCGATCCCCTCGGCCCACTCGCGCGGCACGCGCCTCTCCAGGACGGTGGTGCGGACCGGGCTCGGCTCCTCGGTCGTGCCGCTGGCGCCGCGGGGCGAGGGCCCGGTGATCGAGGCCGAGGGCCTGGTCAAGCGCTATCGCGGGCCCGATGGCGTCGACCGCACCGTGGTCGACGACGTCTCCTTCTCCCTGGCGCCCGGCGAGACGCTCGGGATCGTCGGCGAGTCCGGCTCGGGGAAGACGACGACGGCCCGGATCGCGCTCGCCCTGGTCGCGCCCGATGCGGGTGAGGTGCGGTTGAACGGCGAGGCCTGGAGCGGCCTCTCCGAGCGCCGCCGCCGCGCCCGCCGCCGCCAGATCGCGGTCGTCTACCAGGACCCGTTGAGCTCCTTCGACCCGCGCTGGAACGTCGAGCGGATCCTCGCCGACGCCCTCGACGGCGAGGAGTACGGATCGCGCGCCGCGAAGCGGGCGCGGATCGGGGAGCTGCTGGAGCTGGTCGGGCTCGAGCCCGAGCACCGGGCGCGCGGGCCGCTGCAGCTCTCCGGCGGCCAGCGCCAGCGGGTCGCGATCGCGCGGGCGCTGGCGCCGCGCCCCGCGGTCGTCGTCTGCGACGAGCCGGTCTCGGCACTCGACGTCTCGATCCAGGCCCAGGTTCTCGACCTGCTCTGCGACCTGCAGGACGAGCTCGGGGTGAGCTACCTGTTCATCTCCCACGACCTCGGCGTGATCCACCACATGAGCGACCGGATCCTCGTCATGTGCGACGGCAGGCTGATCGAGGAGGGCGAGGCCGACCGGGTCCTGACCCGCCCGCGCGAGGAGTACACGAAGCGACTCGTCGCCTCGCTGCCGCAGCTCGAGCTCGGCCCCGACGCGACCCCCGACCGTCCCCAGGCAGTCGCCTGAACTTTCCACTTCACAACGAGAGGAGCACACCAACCATGGACATCGACACGATCTGGTACTCGTACTGCCCCGGGCCCAACGCGGTCGGCATCGCCGGCCACCTGGGATGGCTCGGCGAGGAGTTCGAGCCCGACGGCATCACGGTGCGGACGCTCGCGTCGGCGAGCGCCGACCCGCGCGAGGTGCGCGACGCGCACCAGCTGGTGCCGAAGCCGGAGCTGTTTCCAAACCTCTTCCGCCACGGCGGCAACCCGCCGCCGCTGGTCGCCCTCTCGCGCGGCGTCGACCTGCGGATCGTCGGCCTCACCTGGACCGAGGCGGCCCGCCGCGTCCTCGCCCTCCCGGACTCGGGCATCCGCACGCCGGCGGACCTCAGGGGGAAGCGGCTCTCGCTGCCGCGGCGCCGGGGGATGGCGGTCGACTACCTGCGCTCGGTGACCCTGCGGACCTACGCGGGGGCGCTCGCCGCCGCGGGCCTGACCTTCGACGACGTCGAGCTGGTCGAGGTCGTCAGCGAGGACGCGCGGGCCCGGAGCGCGGCCCCGCCCCGCTCCGGGCCGCTGCCCTACAACGCGACGCTGTGGAGCGCCTGGACCAACGCCGGGGCGCAGACCGACGAGGCGCTGGCGCTGGCCCGCGGCGAGGTCGACGCGGTGGCGAGCGAGCACGCCCAGGCGGCCAACCTGCAGGCGACGCTGAAGCTCCACACCGTGTTCGACACGCGCGAGCTGCCTGAGCCCGCAAGCCGTGCCAGCGGTGACCAGCCGCTGGTGCTGACCGTGAACGGGTCGCTGCTCGACCGACGGCCGGACATCGTCGAGCGCTGGCTCCGCCGCTCGCTCGAGGCCGCCGAGTGGGCGCGCGAGAACCGCTCCGAGGCGCGCCGCTTCGTGGCGAGCGACGCGGGCCTGCCGGAGGACCTGATCGACACCGCCTACTCCGCCGACGTCCACGAGCAGCTCGGGATCGGGCTCGACGAGCGGAGCATCGCCGGCCTCCAGGTCCAGCACGACCACCTCCTCGCCAACGGGTTCCTCGCGGGCGACGGGTTCGAGGTCGAGCGGTTCATCGACCGCGCCCCGCTCGAGGCCGCCCGCGAGAAGCTCGCCGCCCCGGCGGCGGCCTGATCGGCGGCGTGCGATGAGCGGCCCCACTCTGACCGGTATCCGACGCCGCGAGGCCGCGCCGGATACCGACCTCCTCTACTACACCCGTTGCCCGGTCCCGACGCCCAGCGGCCTGGCGGTGGCGCTGGGCTCGCTCGGCCCGGCGCTCGGCGATGCCCACGGGGTCGACCTGCGGGCACTGCAGGACGTCGCCGACCCGGCGATCCGGCACCACCACTTCGACCACGGGATCGTCGGGCTGGTCCGTGACGGCGGCAACGTCCCGGCGATCTGGGCGCGAGCGGCCGGGGTGCCGACGCGGCTCCTCGGCCTCACCTGGCTGAACGAGGCGCAGGCGATCGTCGCCACGCCGGGCGCGGGCGTCGACTCGGTCGCCGACCTGGTCGGCAAGCGGGTGGCGATCCCGGTCGCGGGCGGCTCGATCGTCGACGTCCGCGGCGCCACCGCGCTGCGCGGCTTCGAGCGGGCGCTGGCGAGCGCCGGGTACGGCGTCGCCGACGTGCTCCCGGTCGAGGTCGCGGCGGCCGAGCTCACCGGCCCGGCGGGCGACGGCGGCGGGGAGAACTTCGATCGCGAGCTCGACCTGCTCGAGGCAGGGCTGGCCGAGGCGGCGTTCGTGAAGGGCGCGGGGGGCATTGCCGCGATCCGCGAGCGCGGCCTGCGGACCGTCCTGCGCCTGGACGGGCATCCCGACCCGCTCGCCCGGGTGAACAACGGGGCGCCGCGGACGATCACCGCCCGCCAGGAGCTGATCGACGAGCGCCCCGAGCTCGTGCGGGGCTACCTGGAGCTGCTCGGCGCCGCCCAGCCGTCGCTCGACGGCGATCGCGACGAGCTCTGGCGCGTCCTCGCCCGCGAGACCCACCAGGATCCGGCCGCCGCCGCGGCCGCCTACGGGACCGTCGACCCGGACAGCCTCGTGCCGCGGCTCACCCGGCCCCGCCTGGATGCCCTGCAGGAGCAGGCCGACTTCCTCTTCGCGCACGGGTTCGTCCCGGCCCGCGTCGACGTCGATGCGTGGGCGCTGGACCTGGGGGCCGACGATGAGTGAGGCGAGCGTGCCGACGCCGCGGCGGGTGATCGACTTCCACGCCCACTGGCTGCCGCTCGCGCTGGCCGGCCGGCGGCCGCCCGCCGGCGTCGGCGGCCTGATCGCCGAGATCTGGGACGGGCTGGTCGAGCCCGCCAGGCACGTCGAGGCGGTCGAGCGGGACGGCGTCGACCTGCGGTTCCTCTCCTCCCCGCTGGAGATGCTGAGCCTGCTCGACCTGCCCGACGAGCCGATCGCCCTGGCGCGGCGCAGCAACGATCTGCTCGCCGACTTCGTCGCCGCGCACCCGGACCGCTTCGCCGGCCTGGCGACCGTCGACCCGTTCAGCGGCGACGCCGGCGCCGAGGAGGCGCGCCGGGCGATCGACGAGCTCGGCTTCCGCGGCATCTTCCTCGCCACGGTCGAGGGCGAGCGGCTGCTCGACGACCCGGCGGTCGCGCCGACGCTGGAGCTGGCCGCCGAGCGGTCGGTGCCGGTCTTCGCCCACCCGGTCAACCCCCCGGTGCTGCCGCCCCGTTACGCGAACGTGGCGGCCGGGCACGCCCTCGGACGGGCGGCGGAGAGCACGATCAGCATCCTCGCCCTGCTGGCGAGCGGCACGCTCAGCCGGCTGCCCGACCTGAAGATCGTGATCGCCCAGCTCAGCAGCCCCGCCCTGCTGCTCGCCCACTACGTCGATCCGGCGCCGGCCGCGGCCGACGGCGCCTGGAAGCCGAGCGACGACCGGGCGCGCCTCTACGTCGACGTCGCCGGCTTCGAGCCGGTTGCCGTCCGCGCCGCGATCGAGGCGGTCGGCATCGACCACCTCCTGGTCGGCACCGACTACCCGGTGTACGGGGAGACGCCGATCGCGATGATCTCCCGCGCCCTGCAGGGCGGCGGCGTCGCCGCGTCGCAGCTCGACCAGGTGGGCGCCGAGAACGCCGCCCGGCTGCTCGGCCTCGGCGAGCCGGTGCCGACCGGGGGGGAGGTCGTCCAGTGAGCGTCCTCGCCGGACTGGCGGAGCTGACCGACCGGGCGGGCGCCGGAGCGGCGCCCCCGCCGGCGAAGCTCTTCGAGGCGGGCGATCTCGGTCGCCCGAGCGAGGGGCTTGCCGGGTGGGTGGCGGCGGCGACGCCGGGCGTCACCACCTTCGGCGGCCTGGCCGGACCCGTGGACGGACTTGCCGCCGGGCTGGTGAAGATCGCCGGCCGCTCCGGGACGGCCGCCACCTGGGTCGGCGAGCTGGTGCTCGGCGAGTTTGCCGAGCGCTCCCTCGGGACGGCCGGCTCCGAGCTCGTCGCCGCGGACGCCGACGCGGCCTGGCCGCGGATCCGGTGCGGGGTCGAACCACCCCGGGGCGACGGTATCCGGCGCTGGGTCCTTGCCCCCCCGGGAGCCCCCGGCGCGGTGGTGATCCTCCCCGGCGTCACGCGGGCGCGCGCACTCTTCGTCGACGACCTCGCCCCGTTCGCACGCGGCGGCCTGATCGGCCTCGCGGGCCTCGAGCTCTTCGACCTCGGCGACGCGACCGCCGCGGGCGCGATCGACCCGGCGCTCGGCCGCGACGCCACCGATGCCCTGGTGGCGCTGGGCGCGATCGTCGACGTCGCCGTCGACCTCGGCATCGGCGTCGGCTTCCTCGGCAAGATCGCCGCGTACGTGACCGCGGGCGCGAGCGATCCGACCGCGGTCGAGGTCGCGGCGCTCGAACGCCTCGGCGAGGCCTACGCCGTCCTCGGCGCCCTCGCCGAGGGGCTGTTCGAGCTGGCGCAGGCGCCGGCCGACGCCCCTCGCCCCGGCGACCTGCGCCGCCGCGCCGCCGCCCACCGCACCCTGCTGCGCGATCGCGCCGGCGCGATCCTCTCCGAGCTCTTCGAGCTCGCCGGCGCCCGCGCCACCGCGGGCCGCTTCGACCTCGACGCCCCCTGGCGCGACTTCATCGCGCGACAGGCGGTCCACCCGATCGCCGCCGCGCTTCCCACCACGATCGAACAGGAGATCTGACCGTGCGTCCTCGCGAACTGCACCTCTGCCTCAACACCTTCCCCCTCGGGACCCACCCCGCCGCCTGGCGCCGCCAGGACAACGATCCGGTCGCCAACGGGCCGACCAGCCTTGCCCGCTACGAAGAGATCACCCGCAGCGCCGAGCGCGGGCTCCTCGACGCGATCTTCTTCGCCGACGCGTTGACGGTCGGCAACAACGCCTCGTTCGAGCCCTGCTGGTTCCTCGAACCGACGGTCCTGATCGCCGCCCTGGCCCAGGCGTCGGAGCGGATCGGCTTCGTCGCCTCCTACTCGACGACCTATGCCGAGCCCTACAACGTCGCGCGGCTCTTCGCCTCGCTCGACCACGTGACCGGCGGCCGGGTCGGCTGGAACGTGGTGACCAGCTACGACGAGCGGGCGGCGCGCAACTTCGGCGACGAGGAGCTGCCCGACAAGGCCCTGCGTTACCGGCGGGCGGACGAGTTCGTCGGCATCGTCAAAGGCCTCTGGGACAGCTGGGACGACGGTGCCCTGGTCGGCGACAAGGAGGCCGGCCTCCTGATCGACTACGGCCGCGTCCACCCGATCGACCACGTCGGCGAGTTCTTCGAGGTCGCCGGGCCGCTGCAGGTGCCGCGCTCGCCGCAGGGCCAGCCGCTGATCGTCCAGGCGGGCGGCTCGCCGGCCGGCCGTGACATCGCCGCCAGGCACGCCAACGCGATCTTCAGCGCGGCGATGGACGTCGATGCGGCGATCGCCTACCGCGACGACATCCACGCGCGGGCGCGACGCTTCGGGCGCCATCCGGAGGACATCGCGGTGCTGCCGGGGCTGACCGTCCTGGTCGGCTCGACCGACGAGGAAGCGCAACGGATCAGGCGCGAGCTCGACGACCTGGTCGAGATCCCCGACATGGAGATCGAGCGCTTCGCCGGCTTCGTCGGCGTCGATCCCGGCCAGCTCTCCCTGGACGAGCCGGTGCCCGCCGGGTTGGTGCCCGAGGTCTCGGTGAAGGGGACCCCGCAGGGGTTCCGCGACGCGATCCAGTCGGTGCTCGCCGACCCGGCGATCACGCTTCGCCAGGTCCTCGCCAAGGGGTTCGCCCACCGGGTCATCGTCGGCGGTCCCGAGGCCGTCGCCGACGACATCGAGCGCTGGTTCCGGGCCGGGGCGGCCGACGGCTTCAACCTGATGGCGGACTCCTACCCCGACGGGCTCGACCGCTTCGTCGACCACGTGATCCCGCTGCTGCAGGAGCGGGGCATCTACCGGCGCAGCTACGACAGCACGCTGCTGAACGAGAGGTTCGCCGGGTGAGCGTCGGCGCTCCTCCCGTCCCGCGCCTCGGGTCGGCCGCCGCAGCGCTGGCCGCCGCCGCGGCATTGGCCGCCGAGTGGAGGCTTGCCGGCCCGCGCCGGGACGCCGACCGCGAGCTGCCGCGTGAGGAGCTGGCGGCGCTCGGCCGCTCCGGCCTGCTCGCGATCGGCGTCCCGGCCGAGCTCGGTGGCGCGGGCCTGCCGCCGAGCACCGTCGCCGAGGTCTTCGCGATCCTCGCCGAGGCCGATGTCGCGCTCGCCCAGATCGGCCAGAACCACTTCGACTTCGTCGACGTGCTGCGCTTCGCCGCCGAGCCGTTCCGGGGCGAGATGTACGCGCGGATCGGGGAGGGGGAGCGGCTCGGCAACGCGCTCGCCGAGCGCGGCGTCAAGGACATGACGAAGCTCCGCACGCGCCTGTCGGCCGTCGCCGGCGGCTATCGCCTCGACGGCGTCAAGCACTTCGCCACCGGCGCCCTCACCGCCGACTGGATCCCGGTGATGGCCCTCGATCCCGAGGATCAGGTCATGGTCGCCTACGTCGAGCGCGGCAGCGAGGGGCTCGCCACCGTCGACGACTGGGACGCCTTCGGCCAGCGCGCCACCCACAGCGGCACGGTCGAGCTCGACGCCGTCTTCGTGCCCGCCGAGCGGGTGGTCCGGCGGGGGGAAGGCGACGCGGCCCTCGCCGTCGGGCTGCTCGCCGGCAACCAGCTGATCCACACCGCGATCGAGTACGGCGGTGCCGTCGGCGCGGCCGCCGCGCGGCGTGAGGCGGGCGCCGTGGGCGACGCGCGCGCGGCGGGGGACCTGGAGCTCGCGCGACTGGCGCTGGCCCGGGCCGGCCGGCTCGTCGACGCGGCCGTCCTCGCCACGCCGGCCGCGCGGGATCGCTCGGTGCGGGCGATGGCCGCGGTCGACGCCGCCAAGGCGATCGCCTACCGGGTCGGCCCGCGGGCCGCCGCCGCGATCTTCGACGCCGATCGGGTCGAGGCCGTCCGCGTCGACGAGCGCCTCGACCGCTGGTGGCGCAACTCGCGGGTCCACTCGCTCCACGACCCGGCGCGGCTGCGGGCCCGTGACGTCGGCGCCTACCTCCTGTTCGCTCAGCCGCCGACCATGGCGGCGGGCCTGATGGGCGACTGAGCCGCGGCGCCGTCGGCCCTCGCCTCCTCATCGAGCCGCGCGGCGAGCGCCTCGGCGATCCGCCGGGCGAGGAGGGGCGGGACCGCGTTGCCGATCTGCCGGGCGACGCTCGACATCGACTGCGACTCGGGCAGGGCGAAGTCGTCGGGGAAGCTCATCAGGCGGGCGGCCTCGCGGACCGTGATCGGCCGGTGCGCGGACGGGTGGAGGTAGCGGCCTTTCTCGGGCTTGTAGAACTCGGTCCGGATCGTCAGCGCCGGCCGGTCCCACCAGAGGCGGCCGAAGACGTCGGTGGTGCCGCGCGGCTTCTCCCGCCAGCAGCGCGGGACCAGGTGCCCGAGCCCGGCCCGGTCGAGGTTCCGCTGCATCGCGAACCGATCCCCGCCGTCGCGCGGGACCGCCTTGTAGCGGCGCACGCTCTCCGGGCGCGGGCGTCGCGGCCGGTGCCACCGCCGTCCGTCCGGTTGCAGCGGCAGCCCCGCGACCGCCTCGCGAAAGGTGACCCAGGGCACCCGCCCGTCGGCGTGGGTCGGCGCGGGCAGGGGGACCGCGCCGACTCCGCGCACGCCGATCACGATCGCGCGCCGGCGTCGCTGCGGCACGCCGAAGTCGGCCGCGTTGAGGACCTCGCCGGCGACCGCGAAGCCGAGCTCCTCCGCCCGCCGGCGGAACTCCGCGTACTCGGCCGAGCGCAGCAGCTCGGGGACGTTCTCCATCACGAAGGCGCCCGGCCGGATCGCGGCCAACGCACGCAGGTACTCGCGCCACAGCCCGCGCCGCTCGAAGCCGACCGCCTCGCGGTTCAGCGGGCTGAAGCCCTGGCAGGGCGGCCCGCCGATCACCACGTCGGCGGCGGGGAAGGACGCGACGTCCTCGATCGCGACGCGGGCGACGTGGTCACCGAAATTGGCCGCGTAGGTGGCCGCGGCGTCGCGATCGAGCTCGACCGCGAAGACCGCGCGGAACCGGCCGCTGTCCTCGAAGCCGCGGGTCATCCCGCCGCACCCGGCGAAGAGGTCGACCAGGCGGTAGCGGCGCATCCGCCCAAAGATATGGGGCTACGCGGCGTCCGCCGCCGCCGGTGCCGCCGCGCGCGCCCGGCCGGCTTCGGCGACGAAGAGGTCGTGCAGCTCGGCGATCGCGTCGTGGACGTGGGCGGAGCGCCGCCGTTGGAGGACGAGGAGGACCTCGGTGTCGTCGTCGACAAGCGGGCGGTAGACGATCTCGCCGGCGCGCTCCAGCGGGTCGCCGATCACGCTGTAGTCGGGGATCACGGCGATGCCGAGGCCCGCGGCGACCATCTGCTTGCCCATCTCCGCCCCCTCCGAGGCGTAGGAGAACGCCTGCTCGCGCCCGGCCAGGAGGCGCATCAGATAGCGGTGCATGACGAATCCCGGGCGCATCGCGATCAGCGGGCGGGTCCAGAGGTCGGCGACCCGCAGCGCCGGGTACGTCGCCAGCTCGTTCTCCGGGCGCATGCAGACGACGGGCCGCCCGCGCAAGAGCTCCGTCGCCTCGAACTCGGGCGGCAGGTCGTCGCCGTCCAGGTAGTTGAGCAGCCCGAGGTCCATCGAGCCCTCCGACAAGGAGGTGTGGATCCGCGACTGGGCGGCGCTGAGGATCTCGACCTGGGTGTCCGGATAGCGGTCGTGGAAGGCGCGGACGGTGGGTGCGAGGAGTGCCACGCCGGCCGAGGTGACGATGCCCACGCGTACGTTGCGGCTCTGCCGACGGGTCTGGTCGGCGGCCCGCCTCAACCGGTCGGCGGCCTCGATGACGGCAAACAGGTGCGGCATCAGCTCGCGACCGTCGGCGCTGATCGTGGCTCCCGAGCGGCGGCGGTCGATGATCTCGACGCCGAGCTCCCGCTCGAGCCGGCGCACGTTCTCGCTCAGCGCGGGCTGCGAGATGTGGAGCTGCTCGGCGGCGCGGCGGAAGGAGCCGCAGCGGGCGACGGCGATCGCGTATTCGAGTTGCTGGATCCTCATCGGGACTGGGTGGGGAGGGGGCTCGGCGGCCGAATTAAACTATCTTGATCGAGATAGTAGGAAAGCATATCGGGGGTACGCAAAGACCGATTTGACAAGAGCGCGACCCGGTCGCATCATCCGCCTCAGCATTCAACTCTTTGTTGATCTACTTACTAAAAAAAATGTCAGACAGCCTCAAATCCATCGAAGGCCGATGTCGATGAGCGCCGTGCAACGAATCGCGATCGTCGGCGGCGGTGCCGCCGGGGCGCTCGCCGCGATCCACCTGCTGCGCGAGCCGCGCGAGCGCGGGACCCTGGAGATCGACCTGATCGACCGCACCGGGACCTTCGGCGCGGGAGTTGCCTACGGCACCCAGGACCCG